>Ga0172372_10000606_pt1 | contig 55181 bp, 49 predicted proteins | sample LakKiv5m_2_FD_114544 | JGI IMG/M metagenome (GOLD analysis project Ga0172372, IMG submission 114544) | Freshwater microbial communities from Kabuno Bay, South-Kivu, Congo - kab_092012_9.5m | ecosystem: Environmental > Aquatic > Freshwater > Lake | place: Democratic Republic of the Congo...
AAGTTTGTAGCAAGCTTGAAAAAATAGATACTTCCCAATTTATAAAAAAACTTATCTTTTTTAAAGAAGCAAGGCGTTCTTTAAAAGACTTAAAAAAATGATAAAATTAAGATATGTATTTTACATTAAAGAGAGCCATTGATATTGTAGGTTCAATTGTTGCCCTGATTATATTCTTTCCAATAATGGTTCTTGTGGCTTTGTATGTTCATTGGGTTTCACCTGGGGCTTCCGTGATAATTAAAAATAAAAGACTTGGAAAAGACTCTAAAGAATTTGAATTTTACAAATTTAGAACAATGATTCCAGATGCTCAAAAATGGCTTGAATCCCAACCTGAGCTATTTAAGCAGTATAAATTAAACAACTATAAATTAGATCCAGACCCCCGTTTGATAAATGGCGGAAAATTTCTAAGGAAATTTTCTTTTGATGAGCTTCCACAATTTTTTAACATATTAAAAGGCGACATGAGCATTGTAGGACCAAGGGCCTACCTAAAATTTGAGTTGCAAGAGCAAGAAGAAAGATTTCCAGAAACTAGTAACTATATTAAAGAAATGATAACTGCTAAGCCAGGATTGACAGGTGTATGGCAGACAAGTGGCCGAAGTTCCGTTGGATTTGTTGAAAGAATCAAAATGGACGCAGAATATGCTAGAAATCGTTCTATAATATATGATATATTAATAATATTGAAAACTCCATTAGTAGTAATATTTGGAAAAGGAGCCTATTAAAAAATTTTATGGATAAGTTTAAAAATATGAAATTTGGTTCAAAAAACAATTTTGTACCAAAGAATAATCAAGTATCAAGTTCAGAAAATGATATTGTTGAAGGTTCAGGAATTAACCCTATCATAAGTTATAATGGTATTCTAAAATCATTTAAAATACCTAACATTACAATGAATAAGAATTTAACAAAATTTATTTTACTACCTCTTATTGTATTATCTACTTTTATTCTAGTTCTAGGACTTTTTGTTTACTTTGGTGTGATTAGTCCGCTAAACCGGTTTCAAGAAGAAGTTAAAGCTATTCAACCAATGTATGAAAATTTGTTTAGCTCATTAATAAATGATAGAGATTTAGTGACATACGAAAAAAATCTTTTACAGCTTGAAAACCAGATTTCAGGACTACTAGCTAAAAGAGATCAAGAAATTGGTCACTTAAAAAACTTTCCGTATATAAGAGATTTTTATAATGATTTAGATATTTATGTAAGTGTCGGACTAAAATTAGTGGAAGCTGGAAAAGAAGTAAGGCCTATAGTAGAACCATTTGCAGATGCTATGGGGATTAAAACAACCGAAGAAGCCTTAGTTAAAAAAGTTGGTTTTGCTGATGCAGTTGCAACCTGGATTAGCGTTATGCCCAAGGTTGCTAAAAGTCTTGACCCAGTTATCTTAAAACTTGATGAAGCTGGTGAGGAGTTGGTAAAAATCAATGCTAATAAGTACAACATAAACATTTTAGGTCTCTACAAAAATGATTTAAGTCCGGCCGTAAGATTTGCACAAAAAACACTTTCTGAAGCAAGTGAATATGGTCCAGATGCTAAAGAAGCACTTCTAATAATTCCAGGAGTTTTAGGAGTAGGACCAGCTGAGAAAAGGTACATGATTATCATGCAAAACGATGCTGAAATTAGAGCAACTGGTGGTTTTTGGACAAATTTTGCTACATTTAAAGTTAAAAACGCCTTGCTTACTTCAGATTTTACTTCAAAAGACATGTATTCTATAGACATTGCTCTGGATGCCGTAGATAAATATTATACATTTCCAACTGTTCCTGCAGCTTATCAAAAGTATTTAAAAGTTGAAAGAATGTATGCGAGGGATACTAACATTTCTCCTGATTTTTCGACTGCAATTAGCAATTTTAATACCCCTTTTTACAAGTTAGCTCAGCAGGTTAACCCTTCTGAATTTAAACCTGTAGATGGTTATTTTGCAATAAACACCGAAGTTGTTCGTGAGTTTATTGAAATTACTGGAGAAGTAAATGTTAATGGTGTTGTTTTTAATAAAGATAATGTAGTTTTAGAACTAGAAAAAATTGCGTCTTTATCTTTATCTCAACAAGCTAATAGAAAAAAGGTTTTAGGTGATTTAATGGAAGCTATGCTTAAAAATGTTTTCGAATCTGATTCCTTTTTATGGTCTAAACTTATTGAAAAGGGAGTTGATTTAATGAATAGAAAACAAATTTTGGTCTACTTTAATGATCCAAACGCTCAAAAACTTGTCGAAAAGTATAATTATGGAGGAAGGATTGTTGAAATACCTGATTCAGATTATTTATTCTTTGTATCAACAAATCTTGGCGGTGACAAAACAAATATGTTTATTGATAGAAAGTACACAACTCAAACATATTCTGAAAATGGAAAAATTATGAGAAAAGTCAAAGTTACATATACTTACCCACAACCCGGACCTGAATATGTAGACTTCATTAAAAGATATCAAGATTGGTTTAGATTGTATGTTCCAGAAGGTTCCGAACTTGTTTCAATTGATGGAAATGAAGATTCTTCTGTGTATACTGATAAAGAGAGAAAGAAGGTTTACTTTGGAGGTTTTATATCTATGGGACCTAATGAAACAAAGGAGATTACCTTCACTTACTCCGTTCCTAATAATGTGATAAGTAATGGTCAATACAATCTCTATATTCAGAAGCAATCTGGTGTAAACTCCGAAATTTATGAGATTGATACTTTTGGGACTAAAGTTACTGAATCCATCGATAAAGATTTTAAGCTTTCTGTTAGTTCAAACTAATGGTATCTTCTAATTTTGATGCTTTAGTACTTAAAAACATAAACTTTAAGGACTCTGATAAAATATACTCTCTTTTTGTCAGAGAACTTGGTAAGGTTTCATGTAAGGCTAAAGGAGTTAGAAAATTTTCTTCAAAACGAATGTCTTCTCTTGATACTTTAAATTTTTTAAGAGTTGGAATTTACGGCTCTGGTGACTTAAGACTCATCACTGAAACAAAAGTAATCCATTCTTTTAATAACATCAAAAACAACTTATCTAAGCTTAAAACTTCTTACTACTTTCTTGAGATAATAAATAAGACTATTTATGAAGATTCTGATACCTCAAAAATTTTTGATTTGCTTTTAAAATGTCTAAAAAGATTAGAGGAGACAAATTATAGTGATACTAGAATTGAAAATTTTTTTGAATATCATTTTCTTAAGCTTATGGGTTATTCTTTAAATATTTCAAATTGTGGTATATGTAATAAGGAAGTTACTACAAACGCGTCTTTTGGTTTTAAATTTGATAATGCTGGTGTAGTTTGTCTGAATTGTAGTAATTCTCTTTTAATACTTTCAACTGCTGACCTTGATGCTTTTATGTTTTTAGAAAACGGGAGAAAAGCTGAAAATCTTGATTTTAAAAAAGTTGATGAGATTTTAAAGTATTATATTACTGAAATTTCAGGATCCTCTCTTAAATCACAAAAATTTTTAAGTATTAGTTGATATAATATTGTCATGAGTGGAAATTACGATTTTTCGAAAATTGTTTCATTATGTAAAAGAAGAGGTTTCATATTTCCGGGAAGTGAAATTTATGGTGGTTTAGCAAACACATATGACTTTGGTCCTTTAGGTGTTGAAATGCTAAACAATATATTGCGGTCTTGGTGGGACACATTTGTAAGACAGAGAAACGATATGTTTGGTTTAGATTCTTCAATACTTATGTCACCGAAAGTCTGGGAGGCTTCAGGACATACCAAAAACTTCACTGATGTTTTAGTCGATTGTCGTGAGTGTCAATACCGAACTAGAGCCGACCATTTAATCGAAGATTTTTTTGAAAAAAAGAATGAAAAAATTATGGTTGAAGGAAAAGCACTTGAAGAGTTGGATAAAATTATTATTTCTGAAAAAATTTTATGTCCAAAATGCGGAAAAAGCAATTTTACTCCTGTTAGAAAGTTTAATTTACTTTTTGAAACTAATGTTGGGATTGTAACTGAAAATCAATCTAAAGTTTACTTAAGAGGAGAAATTGCTCAGGGAATGTTTGTAAATTTTAAAAATGTAATGGATACTATGAGACCAAAGCTTCCTTTTGGTATTGCTCAATCGGGAAAAGCTTTCAGAAATGAGATTACTCTAGGAAACTTTATCTTTAGAACTTTAGAATTTAATCTTTCAGAATTTGAGTATTTCTTTAATCCTGAAAAAGAAAACATTGATGAATTATTTGAGTACTGGAAAAATGAAATGCAAAACTATTTACTAACTTTAGGATTAAAAAAAGAAAAAATGAGATGGCGGGTTCATGATGAAACTGAAAGAGCTCATTATTCCTCAAGAACTGAAGATTTAGAATACGAGTTTCCTTTTGGTTTTAAAGAAGTTTTAGGTTTAGCATATAGAACGGACTTTGATTTAAAAAATCACTCAGAAAAGTCAGGAACTGATTTAAAGTATTTTGATCCAGAAACAAATGAGAGAATTACACCTCATGTTATCGAACCAACATTTGGTATAAATCGAATCTTTTTAGCACTTCTTTCTACAGGATATGAAGAGGAACAGGAAGAAAGAACGATTCTTAAATTGTCTTCTAATATTTCACCTTACCAAATTGCAGTTTTTCCATTAGTGAAAAATAAGCCAGAAATTGTTTCAAAAGCTTTTGAAGTGTTTCATGTGCTTAAAAAAACTTATAGGGTATCCTTTGATATGAGAGGAAATATTGGAAAAAGATATTTATCTCAAGATGAAATTGGAACTCCTTATTGTATAACAATTGATTATGAAACTTTAGAAAACTCAAGTGTGACTTTAAGAAACAGAGACGATAAAACACAAATTCGAATTAACCTAGAAGATATCAAAAATTTTTTCACCTTTTAACTTAGTTACTAAAATTCATCTAAATTAAAAATTTCTAAAATTTGTATTTTTAAACTAACATCGTTATTTCAACTATCTTATAATTATTCGGGTAATATTTGTATTGACTAAATGTGACTTATGGTGAAAAATGGTACATAAGGGTGAGAAATGGTGAATTATGAAAATGTTTTTAGGCGAATACCAACCAAATTTAACAGAAGGATCAAGACTTGCTTTGCCTAAAAAGTTAAGAGAGCAGATTTTAGGTGATGAAGTAGTTTTATCTAGAGGATTTGAGAAATGTATTTTTGTTTATGATAAACAAGATTGGATTATTGAATCTCAAAAACAGACAGATAGCCCTATTACAGATTCTAAAACTAGAGATCTAAGAAGGTACATGTTTGCTGGAGCATCAGATTCAAAACTTGATTCTCAAGGAAGAGTTGTTATTCCTACAAACTTGCAAGATTATGCTTCATTAAATAAAAGCATAACTGTAATTGGTGCAGGTGATCATATTGAGATTTGGGATACTGAAAGTTGGAATCAATACTTTCAAAATGTACAGAATAGTTTAACTGCCTAGAAGTTAAATGAATTACCATAACCCAGTTTTACTTAATGAAGTACTGGAAAACTTAAAAATTGAAAAAGACAAAATTTATGTTGATTGCACATTGGGAGATGGTGGTCACTCAATTGGTATTTTAGAAAAAGGAGGGAAAGTATTTGGTGTTGATTATAATGAAGAATCTATAAATAGGACTAAAGAAAGAATTTTTAGTCTAGGTTTAGGAAACAATTTTCAAGCTTTGAAAGTTAATTTTAAAGATTTGAAAAATGTAATTGACTATGGTGTCTCAGGTTTTTTGTTTGATTTAGGGTATTCTTCATTTCATCTCGAAGGTTATGGAAAAGGACTTTCATTTCAAAAAGATGAAGAATTGGATATGAGAATTGATACTTCAAGAGGCGTTAAAGCTAAAGACTTGCTTCGAGTTCTTGATGTAAAACAACTAGAAAATATCTTCAGAATATTTGGAGAAGAAAGATACTCTAAAAAGATTGCAGAAGAGATTGTTAGGAAACGTGAGGTGAAGGAAATACATTCAACTGCTGATTTAGTTGAAATCATAAAGAGTGTAATTCCTTCACAACAGGTTAAGATAAATCCTGCGACAAGGATTTTTCAATCTCTAAGAATTGTTGTGAATCAAGAGCTGGAAAACCTAAAACTAGCTTTACCTCAGGCTGAAAATCTAACACTGCCTGGTGGAAGAATTTTAGTAATAACTTTTCATTCATTAGAGGAAAAGTTGGTAAAAGAATTCTCCAGAGATTTTCAGCCTCGTATTAAATTACTTGGTAATCAAGCAATTTTGCCTTCTGAAGAAGAGATTGCTCGAAACATTAGGTGCAGAAGTGCAAAATTGTTTGTACTAGAAAAGAATTAAAAAATGTTTAGTAGAAATTTTAATAGAAATCATAAATTAAAATATTTGGTAGTTGTTATGATTGTGTCTTTTTTCTTCCAAGCAATAGGTATGAATAATCAAGCTGTTAAAAGTGCTGAACTTAAAAATTATGAAAATGAAATTTTAATTTTAAGAGATGAGGTATCGGCGCTCAATTTTTCAGTTTCAAAAGCTTCAAATTTAACATATATTGAATCAAGAGCTTTAGATCTTGGTTTTGTTAAATCTTCATTTGATATAAAAGTTATAAATAAAAATCTGTCCTACAATTCAAATCAATGAGAAATAATCGTTCTTTAAATAAATTTTTTGTTTTAAAACTTTTGTTTGGAATTGTTTTTGCAGTTTTAGTTTTAAAAGTAATATTTATTCAAGTTTTAAACCACGACGAATTTCGAAAAAAAGCATATAACCAGCAGTTTTCAAGAAAGACCTTAGAAAACGAAAGGGGAAATATTTTTTCATCTGATAATTATGTTTTAGCCACAAATAGAATTTCTTATACTTTAGTATTAAATCCAAGCGTTATCAAAAACCTTGATCCATTGTTAGAGAAACTTTCAGAAAAAATTAAATTTAAAAATCTTGACGAAAAAAAATCATTTTTTGATGATAATAAACAAATTTTCAAATCAGAATCAAAGTATTTAAGACTTTATAAAAATTTAACTAGAGAAGAAATGGAAGATATTGAGAATCTAAATTTGATAGGAATCAGTTTTGAAAAAGAAATTGAAAGGTTTTATCCAGAAAGCCCATTAGGGACCAGTGTTTTAGGGTTTGTAGCAGCTTTAGAAAAAAGAGGTTATTTTGGAGTAGAAGGAAAAAATGACAAACTTTTAAGAGGTAGAGAAGGTTTGATGTTGTACGAAAGAGGTGCTGATGGTGAGGTTATTTTGTATGGAAATTACGATAAACAAGATTCAATAAACGGTGATTCTTTGGTTTTAACAATTGATAGAACAGTTCAGTTTATAATCGAAAAAAAGCTTAAGGAGCATATTAGTAAAACAGGAGCAACTTCAGGTCAGATTATTGTAATGGACCCTCAGACAGGAAACATATTAGGGATGGCTTCTTACCCAAGTTTTGATCCTTACAATCCTTATGGTGAGTATTTAGATTCTGAAAAAAAGGTTAAAAGTGAGTTGCGAAATTTAGCAATTTTTGGAGTTGAGCCTGGTTCTGTTGTTAAACCTTTAACTATTGCAACTGGATTAGATTTGGGAGTTATAAATCAAAACTTCACTTATCAAGATAATGGTGTTTTAAGAATTAGTCAAAAAGAAATAGACAACTGGGATAAAAAACACCATGGAACTATGGATTTACTTAATTTACTTGAAAAGTCTAATAATATAGGCGCTTCTTTAATTGCCTTAAAAATAGGTGACTCAAATTTAAAGAAATATTTAAAAAAATATGGTTTTGGTAGAAGTACAGATATAGATTTAGAAGGAGAACAGATTGGGAGTTTGAACCCTAAATATACCTCAGATATAGACACTGCATCAATTGGTTTTGGACAAGGTTTTACTGCAACCCCGTTACAGGTTTTAGCTTCTTATAGTGTTTTTATAAATGATGGCAATCTCGTTAAACCAAAGATTATAAAAAAGATTATCAAGCCAGATAATTCAGAAATTATTTACCCAAATTTAATTGAAAAAAATGTAATTAAAAAAGAAGTTAGCGACTATATTGACGATTTATTAACTAAAAGTATGAAGGCAAATGAAAGTAAATTTTTTAATCTGAAAAAATATCATATTGCTGGTAAAACTGGAACTGCTCAATATGCTGAAGATGGTAAATATGTTGAAAATAAAACTAATACTTTTTTTGTAGGGTATATGCCAACTTCAAAGAAATTTAGTATGATTACAAGACTTGAAGATCCTAAAAGTAGTCCTTATGCTGCAGAAACTGCTGTTCCATTTTGGATGGAAACTGCTACTGAACTTCTCAATTTCTATAACATACCTCCAGATATATCCTACTAAAATTCTATTTTAAATAGATAAAACTTCAAAAATTGAAATTTTTTTGTATTAGTATGTCTTATATGAATGTTAGTTTAGGAAGAAAATTTGAAAAAGTTGTAGCTCAAAAATTAAAAGACAAAGGACATACTATAATTTACTCTAATTTTTTTACTCCTTATGGTGAAGTGGATATAATCTCCGAATTTCAAGAAAAAGTAATTTTTACAGAAGTTAAATATCTGCAATCAAGTACTATTATTAATCCAATCTTTAAAGTTGATTTATCAAAGGTTAGAAAGATTTTCTTAAGTATTTTATATCTTAAAAAATTTTGCAATGTCAAAGATTATAGAATTGATTCAGTAGTAGTATACAAGTATAAAGGAAATTTAAAATTTAGTTATTTTGAGGAGCTTCGGCTCTGGTAATGAAATTTTCAATATCACTGTGTAGGTTCTTAAAACCTGGATCTTTTGCAATAAATACCCACGCTCCTCCATAAGGAGTTGAATCGGTTGGGTGGTAAATATATTTGTCGTCCAAAACTAAAGACTCTACTTTATAATCTTGCATATTTTTGTAAAAAGAGTATATGTAGATCGCATCTTCAAGTGAAAGATTTGTGTTAGTATGTTTTACAACATTGTTATAAAACTCACTGATATTGAAAGGAAAAAACTCGGAATTCTTGTTCTCAACTGCTTTTACCATCCCTTTTAAAATTTGATGCTGTCTTTTAGCTCTTTTAAGATCAGAACCCTCTCCGTTATTACCTTTTCTGCTTCTAGCAAAAGTTAAAGCTCTATCACCGTTCATAATTTCAAGACCTTGGTTAAAACTGACAGTTGTAACTCCAGAATCCTGAATATTTGGAAAGGTGTTATCTGTAAAAGTTGTCTCTATTTCAACTGGAACTCCGCCAAAAGCGTTAACTAACCATCTTAATCCATCAAAATCAATAGTAACAAATTTTGATATTTCTTGGCCCGAAATTTTAGAAATAGCACTAAGCATTTCTTCATTACCTTTTAAAATAGGGATAGAATTTATTTTAGCACCGTTTTGCCAGATATCTCTAGGAAAAGAAACAAATAAAGCCTTTTTAAGTTCTGGATTAAGTGACAATAGAATTATTGTATCAGTGTTATAACCTCTCTGTCCTTTAGCTCTTCTTTCTAAACCTATATCATTTCCTAGTAAAAGCACATTGACAACTTTTTGTTTTTGTAATTCTGAATTAAATTCTGGAGGTCTATTAACTATCTCGTCAATTTTATCAGTTAAAATATTTGGTTTTGTTGGAGTGTTAGGCGTAGGTCTGTTATATAAAACATATATCCCTATCAATACAAACAAAAAAACAGGAACTATAATTAAAAGTAATTTATTTTTCATAATCTTATATATTTTAACAGATATTTTATGCTAAGACATTATATTACTTATTGTAAATTTTTTATTTTTAGTTAAGATTAAACTATGAAGATAATGATTATTGAAGACGATATTCATCTGCTTGAAAATTATGTAACAGAACTTGAGATTAGAAAGTATAAAGTGGTGACTGTAACAGATGGCGCAAAAGCAATTTCCACAGTTTTAAAAGAAAAACCTGATCTAATCCTTCTTGACATTATGCTTCCTAATAAAAATGGTATCGATATTTTAGAAGAGATTAGAAATGATTCTAAAATTTCAGACACTTTGGTTGTTATGCTTACAAATTATGGAGACGAAGAGAACATTAGAAGAAGCCTGGAGCTTGGAGCTTTAGATTATCTTAAGAAATACAATGTAACACCGTCTGATGTAGGGCAAAGACTTGAAAAATATTTAAAATCTGCCCATGAACGATAGTAGAGAATTAGCTCAAAAAATTATTGATAAATACAATACTATTTTAGGAATTTTTCCGGTATATCTTTTATGTCAAAGCGTCCCCAATTTAAGGGTTAACAATAAAGGAAAAGTTTTAAGTATATCTAACGATAAAAAAACTTTACTTACGATGATAAACGCCTTTGAACCATTTACAGGTAAATTTATCAAAAGAAGCATCTTAAATAAATATATGTCTGATTATGAATCTAACAAGGAGTTATCATGAATATGAATTTAAACTTTAATCAGATTTTTAGTTTTGTAAATTTATACACCATCGAGTTGTTAATTTCAATAATTTCTATACTTGTTGCCACAATTTTGTTTCAGTCTTTAAACAAATCAAAACCAAATGTTTTAAATTTAAATTTTTTAGATGATCTGAAGTTTGAAAACAATTTAAATGTCTTATCTAATCAAATAATACAAAAAATCATTTTGGAGTATAACTTTTCATCATATTCATATATGTTTATAAATTCAGCTGAGATAAGCTTTAACATTTATTTAAAAGAAAAAGTTCCAGATGCCTTTATTGAAGATACAAAAAGAAGGGTTTTTGATAGTTTGATAGAGGCAGGTATTGATTCTGCTATTGAAAACAAGAAAATTAATTTAAAAAAAGATGGTTTAGGAATTGATAATAACTCAAGAAAAGCTTTGATTGACTCTTTTCAAGTACCCATTTTAGTTAATGATGTTTTAATAGGGATGTTTTGTTTTGGTGCTACAAATTATCTAAAAAATGAAAAGAAATCAATTCTTGAGATTTATGAAGGAGTGAGAAGAAAATTTTCAGATTTTTCAAAATACCTAGGAGAACTACAAGAAGATAAAGACAGATTCGAAGATTTGATAAATTCAATGAGAAATCCAGTTGCAATGTTAGGCAGAAACTTTGAACTTTTATATATAAACCCAGCCTTTGAAGATTTGTTAAAACTTTCTTCAAAAAAAGAATTTAATATTTTAGATTTTTCGAAAAGCATGCCTAAAAACTTAGATATCGAAAAAACTTTGCAGGAAGTTTTTATCTCAAGTGAACCTAGGATTTTTAAAAATATAAACTACCATGGTTTTATATACGATATCTCTTTTTTCCCGGTCATTAAATTAAGTAAAGTTATAGCAATTTCGATTCTTTTTCAGGAGGTAACTTCTGAATATCAAAATGAAAAAATCAAACAAGAGTTTACGGCTATGTTGGTACATGAACTTAGAGCTCCATTGACTGTTATAAAATCCTCTGCTGATTTGCTTATAAAAAGACATAGTGATATTGATGAAAAAAAGAAAAAACAATTTTTAAACTCGATATTTAATTCAGCCGATGGGATGTTGGTATTAGTTTCAGATTTACTTGACACCTCCAAGCTTGAAATGGATAAACTTCAGATAAGTAAAAGAGTTTCTGGATTTAACACCTTTTTAGAAGAAAAAGTTTCTTTTTTTCAAAATGAGCTTGAAGCAAAGAAAGTGAAACTTATTATTTCTTTAGATAATAAATTAGAAGAATACTCTTTTGATGAAAATAAATTTACTCAAGTTATCAATAATTTAATGTCAAATTCTATAAAATATACTGAAAAAGGTTATATAAAAGTAGCTACAAAAGTTTTTAAAAATCATATCCAACTTGACTTTGAAGACACAGGTCTTGGAATTCCAGATGAGCAAAAATCTAAACTTTTTAATAAATTTACTCAGTTGGAGGCTAGTGTAAAAAATAAAACAAGAGGGACAGGTTTGGGGCTTGTAGTTGCAAAAGGTATTATAAATGCACATGGAGGTGAAATTAAAGTTTTAGATAACAAGCCACGAGGTACAATATTTAGAATTGAACTTCCTTTAAACTCGTAGTTAATTTTTTAAATATTTAATTCCTTGCAAGATATCTTTTTTTAAGACATAATAAAACAAATGAATTACAAAAAATCTGCCCGAAGTATTCTTTGGTTCAATGAAATTAATAAAAATGATTTACAAATAGTTGGGGGTAAAGGTGCGAATTTAGGTGAAATGTATAATAACGACATACCTGTTCCAAATGGGTTTGTTGTAACCTCTACGGCATATTTTGATTTTATAAATAAGACTTCACTTTCACATAAAATTAGAACTGAATTAACAGGCTTAAATGTAAACAATTCCAAAGATTTGTTTGAAGCTGCAAAAAAAATTCAACACGCTTTTTTAAACGCCGACCTTCCTTTATATCTTAAAAATGAAATAAAAGATTATTACCATAATTTAAGTGGTGAGTACGATAAAAAAGTTGCGGTAAGATCCTCTGCAACTGCTGAAGATTTACCTGATGCCTCATTTGCTGGTCAGCAAGAGACTTATTTAAATATAGTTGGATATAAAAATGTTGTTCAACATGTATTAAAATGTTGGGCTTCTTTATTTGAACCTAGAGCTATTTTTTATCGTACTGAAAAAGGATTTTCTCATTTGAGAGTAGGTATAGCAGTTCCAGTTCAACTAATGGTAGAGTCGGAGGTATCTGGAATAATGTTTACTATAAATCCTCTTACTAATAATGGGAATGAGATTTCCATTGAAGCTGCGTTTGGGTTAGGCCAGCCTATTGTTTCAGGAGAGATTACACCAGATGAATACATTGTTTCCAAAAAAGATTCAAAAATAATTTCAAAACACATTGTACCTCAGAAGAAAATGTTAACTGAAAAAGGAAATGTTGAGGTTTCAAATGTTTTTGTAAAATCTCAAAAACTTGAAGACATATTTGTTTTAAAGCTTGCCGATCTTGGAAAAAAAATTGAAGATCATTATGGAAGACCTCAAGATATCGAATGGAGCTTTGAGAAAAATAATCTTTATATTGTTCAATCAAGGCCTGTAACAACTGTCAAAAACACATCTCAATATCAAAAATTGGGTGAAGTTAAAATCTCTTCGAGAGTTTTGCTACAAGGATCAGCAGCTTCCCCAGGGGTTGCTTCTGGAAAAGTTAAAATTCTAAAATCAGCAAAAGAAATAGGAAAAATTGAAGAAGGTGACGTTTTAGTGACCGAAATGACAAATCCTGATTTTGTACCTGCTATGAAAAAAGCATCGGCTATTGTAACTGAAAAAGGTGGAAGAACTTCTCATGCAGCGATTGTTTCCAGAGAGCTTGGAGTTCCGGCAATTGTAGGCTGTGAGATGGTATTAGAAATTTTAAAAGATGGTGAAATTATAACTGTGGATGGAACTCATGGTTTTGTATATGAAGGTAATGTGGTTCCAAATGTAAAAGTTGAGCAAGATAAATCTTTTCTCAAAAATCTAAAGACTGCAACAAAAGTCTATGTAAATCTTGGAGAACCAGATCTTGCAGAAAAGATTTCAGGAAGAGAAGTTGATGGTGTTGGACTCTTAAGAGCCGAGTTTATGATAGCTGAGATGGGAAAACATCCGAGAAAATTTCTTGAGGAAGGAAAAGAAAAAGAATTTGTCGAGAAGCTTGCTCAAGGTATTGAAAAATTTGCCGAGAATTTCTCGCCGAGAATTGTAGTTTACCGCGCGACAGATTTCAAAAGTAATGAGTATAAAAATTTGGCAGGTGGATTAAAATATGAAGAAGATGAGCCTAACCCAATGATTGGGTATCGAGGTGCTGGTAGATATATTGAAAACCCTGATGTTTTTAAGTTAGAACTTGAAGCTATAAAATTGGTAAGAAATAAAAAAGGATTTAAAAATGTACATTTAATGATTCCTTTTATAAGAACTGTTTCAGAACTGCATGCTATAAAAAAGATTTTAGCCGAAAGTGGTTTGACTAGGAGTGGTTTGTTTAAGTTATGGATTATGGTAGAGGTACCAGCTACTGTTATACTACTTGAAAAGTTTATTGAGGAGGGGATAGACGGGGTTTCTATAGGTTCTAATGATTTAACAATGCTTTTGTTAGGAGTTGATCGTGATAATTATAAAGTTTCAAATATTTATGACGAAAACAATGAAGCAGTACTTTGGGCATTAGAAAAGATTATTAAAACTTGTGTTCAAAAAGGAATAACAGTTTCAATTTGCGGTCAGGCTCCTTCCGAATTTCCTGATTTAGTTTCAAAACTAGTTTCCTGGGGAGTGACCTCTGTTTCAGTTAATCCTGATGTTATTGAAAAAACTAGAGAAATTGTTTATGAAGCTGAAAGAAAACTATTGCTAAATTCAAAAAAATATACCAGTATAGAAGAGAAAAGAAAAGAACTTTCTCAAAAATTAAATTTAAGTTCTAATATAGTGGTTCCTGAAAAAAAAGTAACTAAAAAAATAGTTAAAAAAATAGTACTAAAGAAAAAAGTTACGAAGAAGTAAATATAACATGCCTAAAATTTTAGATATCTCTGCTCATAAAATAGTTAATTCTCGCGGGAATTATACAATTCAAACTAAAGTAACTCTTGATAATGGAGTAGAAGCTGTTTCTTGTGTTCCTGACGGCGCCTCTAAAGGAAAAAACGAAGCAGTATCACTTCCTGTACCTCAATCTTTAGAGATTATAAATACTGCTATAAATGAGCTTTTAAAAGATGAAGATGTAGAAAATCAAGGAAGAATTGATAATTTAATGCTCACTATGGATGGAACTTCTAATAAGAGAAATTTAGGAGGGAACTCTATTCTTTCTGTTTCGTTAGCTTGTGCAAGGGCTTCTAGTATAACTAAAGGTTTACCTTTATATTTTTACTTAGCTCAGCTTCATGATAATGCTGCAAGATTTCACCAAAGAGTTGTGACTGAGAAGAAATTCCCGACCCCTATTTTCAACATTATAAACGGAGGAGTTCATAGTACAAATAGATTATCCTTTCAAGAGTTTATGGTGATTCCTTCTGAAAAAATGAATTTTGAAGATTCATATGACGCTGGAGTTGCAATATATCAAGAGCTTAAAGATATTTTAAAAAAGAATAATATGAGCACGGGTCTTGGAGATGAAGGCGGTTTTGCACCAGACGGACTTAACATTTTAAAAGCATTTGAATTGTTAAAGCAAGCAACTCAAAAAAATTATAAAATTGGAACTGATGTATTTTTTGGTTCAGATGTTGCTTCTAACTCTTTTTATCATAATCAAGAATATTTTATCAATGAATCAAATCTTAAACTGGACACAAAAAGTATGGCTAGTTTTTATCAGACTTTAATTAAAAAATATCCAATAATTTATTTAGAAGATCCTTTTGAGGAACAAGATCTGAAGGGTTGGCAGAATTTTAGTGAGAATATTTCTGGTATTATGATTTGTGGGGATGATATTACAGTTACAAACCCAAGGTTGCTTGATTCAGCTCTTAAATTAGGTCTACTTAATACAGTAATTGTGAAACCAAATCAAATTGGAACTTTATCTGAAACAATTACATTTATAAGATTAGCTCAAAAATACAAAGTGAAAACAGTTATTTCTCATAGAAGCGGCGAAACTGCAGAAGACAGTTTTATTTCAGATTTAGCTGTAGGGGTTGGTGCTGATTTTATTAAAGCAGGAGCTCCTGCACGAGGAGAAAGAGTTGCAAAATATAATAGAATTTTGGATATTTTTTATGAATTAAGATCTATGTAAATTATTTTGTAATGTTCAAGATTTGAATTGGCTGCGAAATTTTTTTGAAAAAAAATTTCGCAGCCCCGTTCCCCAGACATAGAAAATTTACTCTACCACTTTCTTTATCTTCCGAATTCTCTTGTTATTTATTTCCATCTGAGTTCTATTCCGACGACCGATATGGAAATAGTTACAGTATCGACAAATGTAAACATCAAACTTCACCCCATTTTGCCTTCTTGAAAGCCTTGGGTTGTGAAGTCCGTGTTTGATACTGCTAGTTGCGTCTGTGTAGTTTGGAAAACAAACTTTTCCAGTAACGCTACAGACATCTTTTGGAATCCGCCTAACAACACGGTCAGTCCTCATGGTTATACTCTCCTAATCTACTCTCAAAGGATCAGTCAAAATTATACCCTATAATATAAAATTTTCAAGCCACAGCTTTGATATTGTACGCTAAATAATCCGAACCAAGTGGGGTTTCGATTTTTGAAACTTCTTCTGGGCTTAAATTTTCAAAATATGCTCTAAATCCTCTGATTGAATTACCATGACAAGATATAGCAATATTTAATTTTCCTTGAATTATTTTAGGTGTTATCTCATAAATAAACTCTCTAACTCTATTTATAACATCTTCAAGGTTTTCTCCATTTTCTGCCCTTTTAGTATAGGATCTTCTGTATTCATTACACAAAAATTCGTCTTGTAGGAAAAGTTCGAGTTTTGAAGTTCCTTCTAAAACTCCATAAGATCTTTCTCTTAATCTGGAATCTGTATGAATATTCAAGTTTTTGGCATTTTCATTTAATGAAATTGCAAGTTTTAAAGTATCAATCGCTCTAGTTTGAGTAGAGGAGTAAAGTAAATCAATTTTTTTATCTTTTAGTTTTTGTGCTAAATTTAATGCTTGTTCAATTCCCTTGTTTGTAAGTTTTGCATCTCTCCAGCCAGAAAAAATCATGTTTTCGTTATCTTCAGACTGACCATGTCTAAAAATATAAATGATAGGATAATTGGGATCTTCGTTTTTTGGCATCGAAGAAACTTCCTTATAATTTAATTTTTCGATTGCATTATCTACTTTATCTTTTCCATATTTTTGGTAATAGTATGTTAAGTCCATATATATATTTTAACGATATTTCCTAATAACTCCAGTGACTTTTCCTTGTATTATTAGATCATTTTCAGTTGTATATATGGGATCCATCTTAGGATTAGCAGGTTGTAATCTAATTCTACCGCCACTCTCTCTATAATATGTTTTAAGAGTTGCAAATCCATTATCTAAAAGTGCCACAACAATATCACCATTATCAGCAGTATCCTGTTTCTGAATCACTACATAATCTCCATTAAAAATCCCTTCATCTATCATAGAATCACCTTTTACTTGTAAAACAAAGCATTTTTTGACACTTGAAACCATATCTGGAGATACTGTTACTGTTTCATAACTATTTTCAAGTGCATCAATTGGTCTACCTGCTGCTATATAACCTACAAGTGGTAATTCAATGCCAGATAAATTACTTTCAAAATTTTCTGATACAATTTCTAAACCTCTAACAGCACCTTCGTATTTTCTTAAAACTCCTTTTTTTACTAAGGTGTTTATATGTTCATGAACTGTTGCAAGTGAGGAAAGACCCATAGCTGAGGCTATTTCTTGAAGTGTTGGAGATGAGTTGTTTTTTTGGATATATTGTGAAATATAGTCTACAATTTCTTTTTGTCTTTTATACAATGTGACAGGTGACATGTTTTTGCTTTCTAAAAAGGCAAATATATACATTTACGCCTTTTATTTGGATATTTTTATAATACCGAAAAAATACCAAAGATGTCAAGTACTTTTTAATGCTAAAATATAAGTATGTTTAATTTAAAATCAGATTTCAAACCAACAGGAGACCAACCTCAAGCAATTGAGCAACTTACAGCTTATCTTGTATCGGGAAACAAATTTCAAACTTTACTTGGGGTTACAGGTTCTGGAAAAACTTTCACCGCCGCTAATTTAATACAAAATTTAAAAGTTCCAACACTTGTGATTTCACATAACAAGACACTTGCAGCCCAACTTTATCAAGAATTTAGGGATTTTTTCCCTAATAATGCTTGCGAGTATTTCGTTTCTTATTATGATTACTATCAACCGGAAAGCTACTTGCCTTCAACCGACACTTATATAGAAAAGGATTCCCAGATAAATGAAGAAATTGATAAACTCAGACTTTCTGCAACTACCTCTTTAATGAGTAGAAAAGATGTCATAATTGTATCTTCAGTTTCCTGCATTTATAACTTAGGATCTCCTGCCGAATACTCAAAATGTCGAATAGAATTACGAGAAGGGATGAAATTAAGACTTCAGGATTTGCTTGTAAGACTTAATCAAACTCAATACCAAAGAAATGATTTAGATTTTAAGAGAGGAACTTATAGAGTTAAAGGGGAAGTAGTTGATATTTTCCCAGCGTATGGCGAGATTCCTGTAAGATTGGAAATTTTTGAAGAAAGACTTCAAAAAATTTATTATTTTGATTACCTAAATGGGACATCTGTTAAAAATGATTTTGGCGAGTACTTAATTAAGGTGCTAGAGATTTTTCCAGCAAAACATTATATTGCACCAATGGAAAATAAACATCAAGTAATTGAACAAATTCGTCAAGATTTAGATAAAAGAGTAAGTGATTTAAAAAAAATGGGTAAAAATTTAGAAGCCTACAGAATTGAACAAAGAACAAATTACGATTTAGAAATGATTGCTGAAATTGGATATTGTAAAGGAATTGAGAATTATTCGAGATATTTTGATGGTAGAGAAGAAGGTCAGGCACCTTATTCATTATTAGAATACTTTCCCCCAGAGTATCTTCTTATTATCGATGAATCACATATAACTATCCCTCAAATTAGAGGTATGTATAACGGAGACAGAGCTCGAAAACAAACTTTAATAGATTACGGTTTTAGACTTCCTTCTGCTTTAGACAATAGACCTTTAAACTTTCTGGAATTTATGCAAAGAACTGGAAGAACTGTATTTGTTTCAGCTACACCAGAAGAATACGAATTAAGTCTTTCTGAAGGACGGGTTGCAGAGCAGGTAATTAGACCAACGGGAATTGTCGATCCAATAATTACAGTTTTACCTTCTGAGAATCAAATCAATGATTTAATGGACAAAATAAAAGATAGAGTTTCAAGATCTGAAAGAACCCTTGTCACCACAATGACAAAAAGAATGGCTGAAGAACTTTCCAACTATCTAACTGAAAAAAAGTTTAAAACCGCATACCTTCACTCCGATATAGATACTTTAGAAAGAACAAGTATTTTGGATGACTTAAGAAGAGGTAACTATGATGTTTTAATAGGAATCAATCTTTTAAGAGAAGGTTTAGATTTACCAGAAGTTACACTTGTTGCAATTTTAGACGCTGATAAAGAAGGTTTTTTAAGATCTAGAACTTCTCTTATTCAAACGATGGGAAGAGCTGCAAGGCATGTTTCTGGAGAAGTTGTTATGTATGCTGATACTATAACTAAAAGTATGGATGCTGCTATCTCTGAAGTTGAAAGAAGAAGAGAAATCCAAATTGAATTTAACAAAGCTCATAATATAACACCTAGAAAAATTGAAAAACCTGTGCGTGAGAAATTGATAGACCAAGTTTTAGAGGAAAAACAAGAATCAAAGGGTAAAAAAGCTAAAAAAATCAATTACGAAGCCCTGTCTCCAAAAGACCTTGAAAAAGAATTAAGGAGATTAGGTGAGGAAATGAGATATGAAGCTGAAATGTTAAACTTTGAGAAAGCCGCCTCTTTACGCGATGAAATCAAGAAAATTAAGTCTTTAGCTAATTTTTAAGACTAGACAATAGTTGAATAAATTCCAATTTTTTGGTAAAATATACTAAATCTTCCTGCCAGATGTTCAAATTATGGACAAAAGGAAGCTTAGTTTACTATTAAAACGAAATATTAAAAAGATTCAAAATAAGGATCTTTATGAATATCTTGAAAATTTTGGCTCTGAAAATTCAGATTTAAGTCTTAATACCAAAATTCAGATAAACAACTATGAAAAATCTCTAATTGATATAAGGGATTTAAAAAAGATGCTTGGGTTTTTAGCTCAAATTACAAGGTCTTGTTGTTTTATAGTTTCTAGAGATCACTTGTTCTATTCAGGAACAGATAGAAATAGTGATTTTTCAACTTATAAAAAATTGGAGGTTTACCAAAAAACCTTAGAAAAAACCTCGAAACTTGAGCTTGTTAAGGTTGTCAAAGATAAATCACGATTACACGAGTTAAATATCCTAGTTGAACCAAAGATAAATCAAATTCAAATTGAGGATTCATTGTTAATAGGTGTAAAATTACCAAATTCAAACTTATATTTTGGATTTTTGGGTAGTATGGATAATGACTTTGATCTTTTGGTCTCACTTTTTAAATATCTGATAAACTCCCCTACTTTTAATGAAAGACTCGCCCGAATGTTTAATTAGTCTGTATAATATCACTGTGGATAAAATAATAATTAAAAATGCAAAGAGCCATAATCTTAAAGGAGTAAATCTTGAAATTCCAAAGTATAAAATGATAGTTTTTACAGGAGTTTCAGGTTCTGGAAAGTCATCTATGGCAATGGATACTATTTTTGCTGAAGGGCAGAGAAGGTATGTTGAAAGTTTGTCCTCTTATGCTAGGCAATTTTTAGGAGTTTTAGAAAAACCAGATGTGGAATCTATTGAAGGTTTGTCTCCTTCTATCGCAATTGACCAAAAAACAACTTCCAGAAACCCAAGATCAACAGTTGGAACAATTACAGAAATACACGATTATTTAAGACTTTTATATGCAAGAGTTGGACATCCTCATTGTCCAAATTGTGGGCGTGAAATTTCAAGACTATCGATTGATCAAATTATTACTACAACCTTAAAAAGTCTAACTTCAGATTCAAAATTTAAATCTGTAAGAGGGACTAGATTTATGATTTTAGCTCCTTTGATAAAGGACAAAAAAGGGGAATACCAAGCATTATTTGATAACTTAGTAAAACAAGGGTATGTCAGAGCCAGAATTGATGGTAAAGTTTTTGATTTAAATGATGATATATCTTTACTCAAAAATAATAAACATACAATAGACGCCGTTGTCTACAGGGCTTCGTACTCTTTAAATACTCAAAAAAATGAAGATTTGAATAAAGAGTTTATCTCAACTTTATCCCAAAATTTGGAAAATGCTATCTCTTTATCTCATGGCAATGTTATTTTAACAATAATTAATGATGATGTTCATAATTTTCCAGAAGACCCTAAAGAAACTGAAGACCATTTATTTTCTGAAAATTTTGCCTGTCCTGAATGTTTAATATCTTTGCCAGAAATTGAACCAAGAACTTTTTCTTTTAACTCTCCTCATGGAGCTTGTCGTCGATGTGATGGTTTAGGAACAGAGCAAGTGGTTGACGAAAACACAGTTTTAAATCCAAATCTTTCAATCCTTGAAGGAGGTATATTGCCTTTTGGAAGATATTTTGAATACGAGTCTTGGATGTCTAAAGTTTTACAAGCTGTTTGTTTAGAATATGAAATTTCATTGTCAAAACCTATTAAAGAATTATCAAAAAATCACATAAATTATTTACTAAATGGTTTTTCTGAAGAAAGAAAATTTAAAATTAGATACAAAAATCAAGAAGGAAAAACTTCAGAGTATCAAGCAAATTATGAAGGAGTGTTGAATTATCTCAAAAGAAAATATAAAGAAACAAAGTCTGATAATCAAAAAGAAGAAATCGAAAAATATTTGATAAATGTAACTTGTAACACATGTCAAGGTGCCAGATTAAATGATCAAGCTTTATCTGTCGTTGTTTCTGGTAAAAATATAGCTGAGGTCTGTTTTTTATCTATCGAAAAATTTGAAAATTGGGTTTTAGGTTTAGATAAAAATTTTACTGAAAAAGAACAAAAAATTTCAGACCCAATTATAAAAGAAATAAAATTTAGAGTAAAATTTTTAATTGATGTAGGACTTTCATATTTATCTCTATTTAGATCTTCAGCCCAACTTTCTGGAGGGGAGGCGCAAAGAATAAGACTTGCTTCTCAAATTGGTTCAGGTCTTTCAGGTGTTTTATATGTTTTAGATGAACCATCAATAGGGTTGCACCCTAGAGATCAGGCTAAGTTGATTAAAACTCTACATCATTTAAGGGATTTAGGAAACACCTTGATTGTGGTCGAGCATGACAATGAAACTATGCTTGAATCAGATTACATAGTAGATTTCGGTCCTGGGGCTGGGGAATATGGTGGGAAAATAATAGCTCAAGGAACTCCTGATGAAATTATGGAAGATTCAAACTCTTTGACTGGAAAATATCTTTCTGGAAAACTAAAAGTAGGTCATGCTGGTTTTTATGTTCCTGAAGCTGAAAAACAAGGTACAAAAAAATGGGATGGTGAGTCTTTACAGCTTAAAAACGCACATGGTAGAAATTTAAAAAATGTTGATGTTTCTTTTCCATTAGGAAAACTTATTTCAGTCACGGGTGTATCTGGAAGCGGAAAGTCAACACTTATTATGGATACCTTTTTAAAAGAGTTAAGACAGGAATTTGGTTTAAAAAACGAAGAAAAACCTGAACCAAGTGACGGAGTTTACGGTGCAGAAAATTTAGATAAAATAATTTCAATTGATCAAAATCCTATTGGAAGAACTCCAAAATCAAACCCTGCTACCTATACAAAGGTATTTGATGAAATTAGAGATTTGTTTGCGCAAACAGAAGACTCTAAAATAAGAGGTTATCAAGCTGGTAGGTTTAGTTTTAATGTAAAAGGTGGTAGATGTGAAGCTTGTTTTGGTGAAGGTCAGGTAAAAATTGAGATGCAATTTATGCCCGATGTTTATGTAAATTGCGAGGTTTGTGAAGGAAAAAGATATAATAAAGAAGCATTAGAAATAACCTATAAAGGAAAGAACATCTCAGATGTTTTAAACATGAATGTTTCAGAGGCTTTAGAGTTTTTCAAAAATATACCAGCTATTTATAAAAAATTACAAACTTTAAAGGATGTAGGATTAGGGTACATAAGACTAGGTCAACCAGCCCCTACACTTTCCGGAGGAGAGGCTCAAAGAGTTAAGCTTGCAACAGAGTTATCTAAAAGATCAACTGGTAGAACTTTATATATTTTAGATGAACCAACTACAGGTCTTCATTTTGCTGATTTAGAGAATTTAATCTCTGTGTTAAAAAGGTTAGTTGCTGTTGGAAACACAGTTTTAGTAATTGAACATAATTTAGATATAGTTTTAAACTCAGATTATATTATCGACCTCGGCCCCGAGGGTGGTGAAATGGGAGGACAAAAAGTTTTCGAAGGAACTTTGACTGAGTTATTAAAATGTAAAGAATCACATACAGCAAAAGCCCTAAAAAGGATATATAAACTATAACCAAAAGATAATACATAACTGAATTTTGAACCTTTAGCTCATATCTAGTACCAATAAAGTTTTTGTATTCAGCTGTTTCAGTTTTCTCGAAATAGACTACTTTTTCTTGATAAGGAAGTATTGATTCTTGATCAACATATATAGTTGTAGCTCCAGTATTTTTTACTTTGATAGGGAGTTTGTTAGTGATAAGGTTTATGAAGTTGAAGCTAAAATTGTTAGATGCTTGATACTTGATCTCAAATAAATCATTTGAAAATTCTTTTGGGAAAACTATATCAACTTGTTTTTTGTTTTCTTCATTTTTGTACATCCCAGCGGGAAGTGGGTATGTTGATTCTAAACCTTTGATTACAAATATAACTCTACTTAAATCAGTCTTTGTGAAATAATCTATCTTAGATGTAGCTCCCCATGTTGGATCTATGGCTATCCAACCATTGTTTGGATCGTAAAATTCAACCCAAGAATGTAAGATATCAGCTCCTCCCAAATTTATGTTAACTGGTTCTGTTTCAGAATTTTCAGATAGAGCATATCCATTAATTTCTCGCGCGGGAATTCCCATACTTCTTGCAATTGCTATAAAAGAGTCTGAAAATTCCATACAGCCCATTTGTGATTCTCGTGTTAGCGCCTTTAAAGCTCCATGTCTTTCAACCTGAGTATTCTTTTCAATTTCATAGTTATACTTGTAATTCTCAGTGAGAAATTCATAAATTTTTCTGGCATTTAACAATACTGATAGATTTGGATCTTTTAAAGTGTTTGCTATATCTTTAACTTCGGTGCTTTCAGTTTCCCAAAAATATAACTCTTTTGTGTACTCCTCTAATATTTCTTCAGGAATTTCTTCAAACTTTGCTCCTGAACTTACATCTAGTTTAGGTCCGTAAATTCTTACCGAGCCTTGATAAGTTATCTCAACTTTTGACTTTGGATTTAACCTATATTTTGCTAAATAGTTTCCATCTTTGTCTATTATTATTTCACTAGGTTTTGGATTTAATTCTCTAATTGCAACTTCTTGTCTTTTTAAAACATCTGGAATTAGTGCAATTTCTTTATTCACAAACCAATTTGAATCGTTTGATAATTCATATTTAATGTTAAAATTTACAATCTGATACTCTCCGAAAGTTGCGGAAATTGCTTGATCTATTGCAGAATTATTTTTATATTGGTAGATATTTTGTTTATCATTTTCAATTGTTTGAGGAATAGCAGGAGTTACATAAATAAGTTTTCCTAGTGATTTTGGGGTGATAATTTCGATGTTAAGATTTCTGACATTTTTTTTAGGTATTTTTGGTAAGTTAAAATAAGAAACAGTCCCAACTTTTTGAAGCAAATCTTTTGACTTGTATTGAATTGTTATTGTATTAACTTGATTTTTTCCAATTTTAGAATTTCTTAAAGGAACAACTATTCTTTTTGTGTTATCCTCATCAATTTCTTTTACAACCACTTGACCTATAGAGTCTTTAACTATTAAGTCATAATAATTGTAATCTTCTAGATTCTGAGTAAAAGAAGTAACAGAAAGTTCGTTTTCAAGATTCACTATTTCAACTTTCTTATTTACTAAAACTTCATTTTGTTCGTTGATGTTGTATTTTAAATCTAAATCAAGGACAAACTGTTCTTCAAGGGCTAAAGTTTCTCTTGGAAATGTTATTGAGGTAAAAATGAACCCTAAAAATACAAGGTAAGGAAGTATAAGAAAAGCCCTTTTCTTAAATGATATCATAGAGTATATAATACCTTTTTTTATGAATAACAACAAATTACAAGAAAAAATAGCTAGAGTTCCATCCGCACCGGGGGTCTACAAATACTTTGATTTTGAAGGTAATGTAATTTATGTAGGTAAGGCTAAAAACTTAAGGAATAGAGTTAAATCTTATTTTAGGATAAACTTTGATAAAGATACTAAAACTCAAGCCTTGGTTGAAAACATTTATGACCTTGAATACATTGAAGTCTCAAGTGAACTGGAAGCTTTAATTTTGGAAGAAAAGCTTGTTAAAAAATTTCAACCAAAATATAACATTTTGTTAAAAGACGATAAGTCTTTTTTGTATATTGTTATCAGAAATAACATCGTCAAAGTTTCTCATGAAGAGAAAAATTTTCCAGTTGTATTTCCCGCGAGAAAAACAGACTTAAAGAAAGATGACTTATATTTTGGCCCTTACCCTAGAGCAGAAGTTGCAAGATTTGTTTTAAGATCTCTTAGAAAAATAATTCCATATAGAGATTGCTCAAGTTCCAAATTTAGAACTTATCAAAAGTTAGGTCAAGGTTGTTTGTACGGTCACTTAGGACTTTGTTCGGCACCGTGTGTAGGTCAAATTGCTATGACTAATTATCAAAAAGATGTGAATAAAATTGTCAAATTTTTAGATGGTAAATTTGCAAAAATTATAAGTGAGGTGGTTGATGAGATGAAAGATGCTTCAAAAAGAGAGGATTTTGAAAGAGCTGGAAAGTTAAGAGATATTATTAAGAAATTTGAATACCTGACAGTTAACACCTCAAAAATCGATTCTTTTGTTGAAAATCCATTATTAATTGAGGATATAATCTCAAGTTCTTTAGATAATCTTTTAAAATATATACCAATTTTAAAAGAGTATCCTCAAAGAATAGAGTGTTATGATATTTCAAATACATCTGGAAAAGAAGCAACTGCTTCTATGACCGTTGCAATCGACGGGAGATTAAATTCAAGTGAATATCGAAGATTTAAGATAAAACTTAAAAAAACACCTGATGATTTTGCCATGTTAAGTGAAGTTTTAGAAAGAAGGTTTAAAAGATCCTTGATTGATGATTCTTGGAAATTACCTAATTTGATTGTTCTTGATGGTGGTAAAGGTCAGTTAAGTTCAGGACTTTTAGTTGCAAAAAACTTAGGTATTGAAACTACTATTATTTCAATTGCAAAAAAAGAAGAAACTTTGTACTATGAAAAAGATGGAGAATTTTTTGAGGTCAGGTTGTCTAAAAGTGATGAAACTCTTAAACTAATTCAAAGACTGAGAGATGAAGCTCATAGATTTGCAAAAAAATATCACCATCAACTTCGTTTAAAAAAGTTGCTATCATAGAGTTATGAAAAGTTTTTTTAGAGGTATTATTTTTTCAGTCTTATCTTTTTATGTTGTTCAAATTGTTTATTTTCCTTTTCAATTTCAAGATAAAATATTTGGAATTGTATTTTTACTTGTAATTTTTGTAATTACTTCCTCTTTTTCACGCCTTTTTTACAAAATCATACGATTGCCCCATACTGGTATAGTTTTTTATATTCTAAATGTTTTAACTCATGCTATTTCGGTTTATATAGGAGTTATTTACTTAAAAAAATTTGATTTTTATGCCTTAAATTTCTCTAAAATCGATGTGTTTGGTATAATAAACACGCCTTCAGTGTACTTAGAAAAATACACTTCCTTATTGTTATTTTGCGGTTTTTATTGTTTTTTAACTGGTATACTGTATTTTTTGAGTCATGAAAATAAGAAAAAATAGAAAATATGAACACAGATATATTAAAAATAATTGAAATAGTTTTAGCGGTTTTAATTGTATTTTTAGTTACTATTCAGACCAAAAGTAACTCTTTAAATGAGTCAATTTCAAATGTTTTTACTTACTCAAGAAATTTAAGAGGTTTTGAAAAATTTGTTTTTTATTTAACAATTTTGTTGATTGTAGGTTTTGTAGTAAACACTACTTTACTTGCTAAAATGTCATAAAGTTATGAAGATTTTGAAAGTAAACGGATCCCGCCCTCTTCTAGGAGAGGTTTCCGTTTCTGGTGCTAAAAATTCTGCCTTTAAATTAATTCCAGCAAGTCTTTTTGCAAATTCTGATATCTACCTATCTAACATCCCAAGAATAGATAATCTAAATAAAGAATTAGAGATTTTAAAAAGTTTAGGTGGTACTTTTGAGTGGCTTGGCAACAATTTTCTTAAAATTAATAATTCAAAGCTTATGAGTTTTGAAATTCCACTTGTGCTTGGAAAAAATTTATATACAACATATTTGTTTGCAGGACCATTACTTTATAGATTCGGTGAGGCTACATTACCACTTCCAGACGGAGGTATCTCAAAAATTGAAAAATTTATCCATACCTGGAGACAATTAAACATCGAAATCAATTATGATGATTCTTTTGTTTATTTAAAAAGCGATAATTCAAGTTCCGGAACCGTTGAAATTCCAAATGCATCACACCTTGCAACTGATAATGCAATTTTATCTTCAATATTTTTAAATGGAACATCGACATTGATTGATATATGTGAGAATATCGAAGTTAAAGATTTAATTGATTTTTGCAACTTAATAGGCTCGGACATTTCTTACGAGAATAAAAAAGTTCTTAAAATCAATGGTCAAAGACATTTTAAAGGAACGGATTTTCAGATAGTTTCTGACTTAAGTGAAGTATTATTTTTTTCCTTATCAAGTTTGATAACAAAAGGAAATTTGATTATTAAAAATATTGATAAATCAAACTTATCATTTCTAATTTCGTACCTAACTAAAATTGAAGCCTCATTTGATTTCCCTTCAAACGAGGAGTTGAGGGTATGGAACAAGACTGGAGAGCTAAAATCTTTTGAGGTAACAGCCACATCTTTTCCAGGAATAATTTCAGACTACATACCTTTACTTTCAGCTCAAGCATTATTTTGCAACGGTACTTCAACCTTAAATGATAAATCTTACAAAAATAAGTATGAATACATTTATAAATTAAATAAGGCTAACTCTAAGATTAAAATTTATGAAGGTTTAAAAGACTTTGAACCTTGTCAGATTCAAATTCCTGGTTTATATCCAGATTTAAATTTAGAGAAAATTGAGTTAAAATCATACGATTCAGTGCTTCCGATTTTACTTATATCTTTGGGTTTAAATTCAGAAACTGAAATTTTAACAGATTTTGATGTTAACAACATCTATGAAAATTTGGTAGAAAAAGTTGTAAAATTAGGAGGAAATGTTTCATATGAATTTAGTTAATGATTTAGTTTTATTATTTTTAACTTTTATTATATCGGGTGTTTTGTACCCTCTTTATATTTCTTTCCTATACAGATTTCAACTAGGTGAAGAAATTAGAACTGATGGTCCAGAGTCACACCTAAAAAAATCTGGGACTCCTACTATGGGGGGAGTTTTGATTTTGATTGTAGTTTTTATAGTCACAATGTTTTTTAATTTAAATATAACTCAAACCATTTTCCCTCTTTTTGTTATCGCACTTTCAGGGTTGTTTGGGATTATTGAAGATTTAACAAAGATTGCAACTAAAAACAATTATAAGTTTATTGAATTTGATTCTTTTAAAAATCCAGTTTTAGAGTTTCTAAAAAGACCTTTTAACTTTTTTTTAGGAAAACCTGTCAAATTATTTATTGAGTTTTGGAGGATTTTAGGATCAAAGGAAACAGGAGGTTTACAAAGTTATCAAAAATTTCTAATTCAAGCAGGTATTGCAGGTTTTGTAGCTTATTGGACTTACTTTAAACTAGGTTGGGACTATATTTGGTTCCCTTTTATAGGTGACATCAAAATCGGACTTCTATATCCAATTTTTATTTTTTGGTTGTTCTTTTTGGTTTTAAATTCTGTAAACATTACAGATGGTATAGATGGTCTTGTCGGAGGTCTTTCTTTAATTGCTCTTACTTGTTTTTGGGTAATTTGTCATTACTTAAATTATTATTCTCTTGCAACTCTTTGCGCAACTTTTGCTGGTGTATTATTAGTTTTTTTATACTACAATGTTTACCCAGCCCGAATTTTTATGGGAAATGTTGGAAGTCATATGTTAGGAGCTGCTTTAGCCTTAATCCCTATTCTACTACATCGTGAAATTATTATTTTTATTGTTTTACTTGTATTTTTAGTAGACGGAATCTCAAGCCCAATTCAACAAACATTTTTCAAAATCACCCAAAAGAGAATTTTCTTGATGGCTCCGATTCATCATCATTTTGAATTAAAAGGCTGGCCAGAAACTAAAGTAACAATGAGGTTTTGGATAGCTGGTATGGTTTGCGGTTTACTAGGAGTTCTAGTTGCTCTTTTATAAAAATGAAGAAAAATTCTGCCTCATTTAAGAAATTCTTTAATCCTTATTTTTTAAAAAGTAATCCTTTAATTTTAGTGATAATTTCTCTTCTTTTCTTAGGTTTATATTTTGTTTTTAATGCCACAGTTATATCTTCTTTAGAAACTTACGGTAACCCTTACAGATTTGCGATTTTTCATTTAATTTGGATTTTGATAGGTCTTGTTCTTTTTTGGAATTTTTATAATTTAGATTTATTTAAGTTACGAAAATTTACTTATATTTTGTACGCGTTAACTCTTTTAACTTTACTACCTTTATTTGTAGCCCGTTTTTTTCCTTGCAATCCAGGTTTAGAATTTGCCCCGTGTACAAACGGCGCAATTAGGTGGTTGGTTTTGAACCCAAGCCCCCTTCCAAAAATTCCTTTTATTGGAACAATTTCTTTTCAACCTTCTGAACTCGCAAAACTTACTTTGGTTTTATTGACTGCTTTTCTTTTAACCAAAGAAACCCTAAATTTTAAACAAAAATTAAATAGAATTTTGATTTTTACTTTACCTCTGGTTTTTCTTGTCTTTTTTCAGCCAAATAAATCAACTTCTTTTATCATGTTATCAATTATATTTTCTATATATTTTATTTATGGACAAAAACTAAAATATATTCTTTATGCTGCAGTTCCCTTGTCTGTTTTATTTTTAATCTTTATCCTTTTAAATTCTTATTCACTTAATAGAGTTTTGACATTTTTGAGTATAAATGAAAACGAGAGTTCAAACTATCATGCAAATCAAGTTCAAATTTCACTTGGAAGTGGTGGTGTTTTTGGAATTGGTTTAGGACAATCTCGCCAAAAGTTTTCATTTTTACCAGAGATTTCCTCAGACTCAATTTTTGCAATTATTGGAGAAGAAGCTGGTTTGATTGGAAGTATGATTGTTATTTGTTTAATAGTATATCTAATTTATTTAGGTCTTAAAATTTCTGAATTTCAAACTGAAAACTATTTTAAACTTTTGGCGATTGGAATTACAACTTGGTTTGGAGTACAATCTATTGTAAACATTGGAGCTATGGTTGGTCTAATTCCTTTAACTGGAGTCCCTTTACCTCTAATTTCTTACGGTGGTTCTTCAACAATCTTTATAATGATTGGATTAGGAATTTTAGCAAACATCTCTAAAAATGTATTTGAAAATGAAGGTTACCTTAATAGAAGATAGAAGTTTAAAAAGCTACAAAAAATGAAAAAAAAATTAAGTTTAAAACCTAAGATAATAATTTGCGGAGGGCATCATACAAGTAGTTTACCTTTGATTGATACTATGTTATCTCAAGAAAAATATGAGCTTGTATTTGTTGGAAGGCGTAAAGCTTTTTCTGATGATAAAAACGATTCATTAGAGTTCCTTGATATAACTCAAAGAAAGATAAAATTTTATAATTTAAAAACTGGAAAATTTTATGGAAAATCTTTTTTAAGTTGGTTTAAAGTTCTTTATGGTTTTATAGATTCATTAAAAATTTTAATGATTGAACGACCAAAATTAATTTTATCTTTTGGAGGTTATATTGCGGTACCTTTAGTTTTAGTTGGATTTTTACTCAGGATAAAAATAATTACTCATGAGCAAACTGTAGTGACAGGACTTGGAAATAAAGTTATCTCATTTTTTGCTGATAGAGTTTTAGTTACCTGGCCTTCATCTTTAAAATTTTTTCCTAAAAACAAAACTAAGATAATCGGCCTTCCTCTAAGAAAATCTTTTTTTGAAAAAGGAGGAGATAGATTTGATATAAATCCTAAACTTCCTACAATTTTTGTAACTTGTGGTAAAACAGGATCTCATGTAATAAATGAATTTATTCTCAAAAATTTAAACGAGCTTCTTCAAAATTTTAACTTGATTCATCAAGCAGGGGATTACTCTGTGACAAATGATTACTCAAATTTAGAAATGCTTAAAAATTCTTTAGGAAACAAAGCGCTGGGAAAGTATCACTTATTTAAGTTTATGTTTGAGAGTGAGGTAAAATCAGCCTTTCAGACTTGTGATTTTTTAGTTTCCAGAAGCGGCGCTCATACTACTTATGAAATTTTACACTTCAAAACAAAAGCAATTTTGATTCCAATATCTTGGGTCTCCCACAACGAACAATATTTAAATGCAAAAATAGTTTACGATTTAGGTCTTGGTTTGATATTGGAGGAACAGGCTTTAAATTGGGACAATTTTTTACTTTACACTAAAAAGATTCTTTTAAAAGAAATTCCAGACTCAACTTTAAAAAAAGAATTAGTAGTAAAAGATTCGGAAACTATGTTTTTAAATGAGATTCAAAAACTTTGCGAAATTTAAGCGAGAAAGTAATGTAGATACACTAAACTCAAGGACTAAGTTGAAATTCAAACTTTTCGTTTTATTTAAAATTTTATTTTTTATCTTAATTTCAGTTCTAATAATTTTAATTATTTTAAATCTTAAAATCACCAAATTTGATTTTGTATATGATCCTAGGTTTTTCGAATACAACAATTTCAAAATATTTGCTTTAAATGATTTAAAAGATCAAAATTTGTTTTTTTATTCCAAAAATAACTTTGAAGATCAAGTTAAAAAAGCTTTTCCTGAAATAATTGATATCAAATACGAGATTTCAAGTTGGGATACTTTAAAGGTGTTTTTTGAAGCTTCAAACATATGTTGTATTGTCTCAGATATAAATGGAATTTTTTTCTTAATATCAAATGATGGTAAAGTTTTACGAAAAATTTCTATAGATTCATTTAACTTGCAAGAGGTAAAATTTGAATACTTAGGAAATTTGGAAATGGGTTATAATCTAAATTCTAAAGTTATCAATAGATTAAATGAATTAGCTTTAGGCAATTTAAATTCAGAGATTAGTTTAGATAAAATACTCTTTACATTTGATAAAATAGTATTGAACACAAAAGACGGGATTGAGATAGTTATAGATGAAGAAACTGATTTATCTAAATTTAAGAGTCAATTTTTAGAAATAAAAAAACACTTGGAAAGTTCAAACAAAAAATATTCATCTTTGGATTTTAGGTTTGAAAAGGTAATTGTTAAATAAAAAAAAAGTAGTAAAAATTATATAGTTAAAAGAAGAAAATTTTGTTAATATAAAAGTTATCTTATGCCAAAAGAAAATGTAGTAGCAGCTATAGATGTAGGTTCCTCAAAGATTAGCTCTGTGGTAGCTTTTATAACAGATGGAAAGATCTCAGTTGCTGGAACCTCGGGTGCTTCAGACTCAAAAGGTGTAGCCAAGGGATCTATTGTACATATAGATGATGTTTCCAAAGCTATAGATAAAAGTGTCTCAAGATCAGATAGAATGTCTACTTACCAAATTAAATCAGCTTATGTTTCAATTAACGGTTCTCATATTTTATCTGTAAATTCTCCCGGTGTTGTTGCAATTACAAATGAATCTGGAGAAATTACTAGACAAGATGTAGAAAGAGCTTTGCAATCAGCTAAAGCTACAAATTTACCAAGCTCAAGAGAAGTAATTCATGTTTTAGAAAGAGAATTTAAAGTTGACGATATTGAAGGAATTAAAGATCCGGTTGGTATGTCTGGCTCAAGACTAGAGGTTCAAACTACAATTATTCATGTATCGAGTATGGTTGCTAAAAACTTGAGAAAAGCTATTTCTACTTTTGGAATAAATATTGATGATATTGTTTATACTGGAATTGCTGCTGGAGAAAGTGTTTTAACTGACTCAGAAAGAGAATTAGGTGTTTTGTTATTAGATATTGGAGCTCAAACAACTTCTATGGTTGTTTATTCAGAAGGTGGTCCAATATTTTGCACTACAATTCCAATTGGAGGCAAACATATAACAAATGATATTGCAATTGCAATTAGGGCTAACATGGATGTGGCTGAAAAAATTAAAATAAAGTTAAGTGCTGATAAAGATTTTAAGCCATCCTCTTTTGAAAGTGCCAAATTCAACGATAGTCTAAATCCTATTGAGTTTGGTTTAGAAGCTGAACCTATATCAAAAAGATTTTTATACTCAATTATTGACCAAAGACTTGATGAAATTTTTAGACTTGTTTTAGCTGAATTACAACAACATTCTTTTTTAAATAAAATTCCAGCAGGTGTTGTCATAACAGGTGGTTCCGCCAAAACATTTGGAATTGAAAAGATTTGTAAAGGAATTTTGAAATTACCTGTTAAAATAGGTTATCCAAAAGGTGTTGAAGGTTTAATTGACGAAGTTTCTGATCCTGAGTTTGCAGTGAGTGTTGGGATGGTATTATATGGTACCAAAAGAATTCAGAAAAAAAACCTATTGTCACCATCCAAAAGTAATGATATTTTTAAAGGAATAATAAATAAATTTTTAAACGAAATACTGCCCCAAAACTAAAATGAAAATAAAACCTGATGTGGACAGCAAAGCAAGAATTAAGGTCGTAGGCGTTGGAGGCGCTGGATGTAATGTATTAAATACAATGATTTCTGAATCTAGAATTCAAGGAGTGGAATTCATTGCAATTAATACTGATGTTCAAGCTTTAGCTACAAACCAAGCACCTATTAAAATAGAACTAGGAAAAGAAATTACTTCCGGCCTTGGTGCAGGAGCAAAGCCTGAAATTGGAGAGAAGGCTGCTAAAGAATCTCAAGAAGAAATTAGACAATACTTAGAAGGTGCTGATATGGTTTTTATTTCTGCGGGGATGGGTGGAGGTACAGGAACTGGTGCGGCCCCTGTAGTTGCTAAAATTGCCAAAGAACTTGGAGCTTTAACAATTGGTGTTGTTACAAAACCTTTCAATTTTGAAGGAGATAAAAGAGCTAGAAATGCAGAAATTGGTATTGAAAACATGAGACGAGAGGTTGATGCATTAATTACTGTACCAAATCAAAAGTTACTCGATTTTAATGATAATAAACTTTCATTTATTGAAGCATTTAAAGTTTCAGATAGCGTTTTGTCTCAAGGGGTTCAAGGAATTTCAGATATAATTGTTCTTCCTGGACTTATAAATGTTGATTTCGCAGATGTTTCGACCGTTATGAGAAATTCTGGAACAGCCTTAATGGGAATTGGAATTGGAAGTGGTGAAAACAGAGCTGAAATCGCTGCGAAACAAGCAATTTCTTCACCATTGCTTGAGGTTAAAATCGATGGTGCTAAAGGAATAGTTTACAATGTAGTTATGAGTCCAGATGTGACAATGCTTGAGGTTGATAAAGCTTCAAAGATTATTACCGAATCAGCCTCTCCAGATGCTGAAATTATTTATGGTACTTCAATTGATGAAAATCTTAACGGTCAGATTAAAATTACTGTTATTGCTACAGGTTTTGATACTGGAAATACTTATGCAGATTATGTACCTACATCAACTCAACTAAGGCAGCAAATTAAACCAGTTAATACAACTCCAGTTGAAGATTTTTCTGCGGTAAATTCTGAATTTGAGGATTACAATTTTGATAACTCTCAAAACAATTACCAAACTCCAAATTCTCAAACGGGGTATCAAAATGTTAATCATAAATATCAAAACGAAAATTTTTCTCAATCTAGAAACACCCCACAAAATGAAAGAGAAAACTACAATACTAGTTCGAACCAAAATAAAATAAGTGCCCATCCACAACAAAATACTCAAAGTAATGTTAATCATAACTTAAATCAGGGAAATCAAAATAACAACCAAGGAAATCAAAATAGAGGTTTTTTTGGAAATTTTGGATTTCCAAACAATAATAATTCTCAAAATAGTCAAAACAATCAAAAAAATCAAAATAATTTAAATCAATCAAATAATCAAAAAATAAATGACTATAATGAAATCAATCCTTCTCAATTTGAAGACGATGATTATGAAAATACAAATAATCAAAATAATAATCAAGAAGAAGATGATTACATGGTCCCTCCTTTTTTAAGAAATAAAAAGTAATTCAAAAATCATAATTCATAGTTAAGATATAAATTGACTAAATAATTTACACATTGTGCCATTTTTTCAAACCCCTTAACTTTAAAAAAAATCAATACTTGAAATTCAAAATTTAAAAAAGTAAATTATTTTAAGTATAAAATTCTTAGGGATTTCATAACTTGTCTATCTTACGCAGTGTGGGATACATAAGTTTTGAAATATTCTTCAATGTCGCAAGAAATCCTGACCCCTAAATCTCCCAATGTCTCTATTGGCGAGAATAAAGTATTTACTGTCACCAAGAGAACTGGTGAAATTGTCTCATACGATGTCAAAAAAATTATGAGCGCAATTTCGAAGTGTTTTTTTCAGACTAAGGAAGGAGGTGATGTTGACGCAATGAAAGTTTCAATTAAAGTTGATAAGGAATTAACTTATATAATGAATAAATCAGAATTTGATTCAGTTCATGTAGAGAAAATTCAAGACTTAGTTGAAAAACATTTAATGCTTGAGGATTATACTTTTTCTGCTAAAGCTTATATTTTGTACCGAAATGAGAGAAACCTTAATCGAAAATTAGAGATACAAGTGACACCTGAAGTTAAGGAACTTTTTGATGAGTCAAAGAAATATTTTAGGAATTCTCTTGCAGAATTTGTTTATTATAGATCCTATTCTAAATGGATGGATGACAAAAATAGAAGAGAAACTTGGATTGAAACAATAAATAGGTTCATGGATTACATGAGAAGTGAGGTAGGAAACAAGATTTCTGAAAGAGATTACACCAGAGTATACGATGCTCTGTTAAATCAAAGAGTTGTTCCCTCAATGAGACTTCTTTGGTCAGCTGGACCCGCGGCTCAAAAGACTCATGTTGCTGCATATAATTGTTCCTATATTGCAATCACAGATTTAAAAGATTTTTCAGAAATTATGTATGTTGCAATGTGTGGTACTGGAGTTGGGTTTTCGGTTGAGAATAAGTTTATAAGTAAACTTCCATTAATTCAATCGCAATCAGGTGAAATAATACCTACTCATACTGTTGAAGATTCAAAAGAGGGTTGGGCAGATGCTTTTCATTTGGCATTGACTGCCTGGTTTTCTGGAAAAGACATTTCTTTTGATTATTCTAAGATTAGGCCAAAAGGTTCTAGACTTAAAACTATGGGAGGTAGAGCTTCAGGTCCTGCTCCTTTGATTGATTTGATGAATTTTACAAAAGAGATTGTTTTCAAAAAACAAGGACAAAGACTTTCCTCTCTTGAAGTTCATGATATTGCTTGTAAGGTTGGTGAGATTGTTATAATGGGTGGTGTAAGAAGATCGGCTATGATTTCTCTATCTGATTTGGCAGATGAAAGTTTAAGACACTCCAAAGACGGTCAGTTTTGGAATAGCGCTCCTCATAGAATAATGGCCAACAACTCAGCTGTTTATGAAGTAAAACCAACTTCACAAGAATTTCTTAAAGAATGGGGCGCTTTAGTAGCTTCTGGAAGTGGTGAGAGAGGTATATTCAACCGTGGGGGTTTAACTAAGCAACTTCCTTCAAGAAGAATAGAAGCTTTTGATGAAAACGACCCATCCAGCTGGGGAACTAATCCTTGCGGAGAAATTACATTGAGATCCAAGCAATTTTGTAATTTGACAAGCATTGTTGTTAGAAAAGAAGATACTTTGGATACAATGTTAGAAAACATTGAAGTTGCGACTATTTTAGGAACTTACCAAGCTTCTTTAACAAACTTTCCTTATCTCTCTCAAGAGTGGGCCGATAACTGTCGTAAAGAAGCTTTGTTAGGAGTTTCTCTTACAGGTTATTTTGATAATGATTTAGTCAGAAATGTTGGTGTTCTTGAACAATTAAGACTTAAAACCATTGAAGTTAACAAGGAATATGCCCAAGTACTTGGGATAAATCAATCTACTTGTGTGACTTGTATAAAACCTTCTGGTAATTCGTCCCAATTGTTAGATACTGCGTCTGGTATGCATCCTAGATATTCCCAGTATTACATTAGAAGAGTAAGAGTTTCTTCTACAGACCCAATCTATAAAATGATGAAGGATCAAGGAATTACTTGTAAACCAGAAGTTGGTCAAAACGAAGATAATGCTACTACTTGGGTTCTAGAGTTTCCTGTAAAAGCACCAGAAGGAGCAATCTTTAAAGATGATGTAAGTGCTATTGAACTTTTGGAAGAATGGAAAAAGCTTAAGGTACATTTTACTGAACATAACCCTTCGGTAACAATATATGTCGGAGATAATGAGTGGATAGAAGTTGCAAACTGGATTTTCTCAAACTGGGATATAGTTGGAGGATTATCTTTCTTGCCAAGAAGCGACTTTGTTTATCAACTCGCTCCTTATGAGGAAGTTTCTAAAGAAGCTTACGAAGAGGTATCTAAAAACATTAAGGAAATCGACTTCTCCGAGCTAGTGACTTATGAGTTTGAGGACGAAACCCTAGGCTCTAAGGAACTTGCCTGTGCTGCTGGGAATTGTGAAATTTAAGAGTTCTTGAATAACTTTTAGGTGAGAGCGAAATGGCGGCGTAAGCCGCCATTTCGCGTCACTTCCTCTTTTTCAAATTATTTCATATTGTATAATAAGTAGTATGTTTAAAGAAATTGAAGCAGTTCCAGATTTTCCAAAGTATGAAAGAGAAACTTTAGAATATTGGAAGAAAATTGATGTTATATCCAAACTAAAATCTTTAAGAAGTAACTCTCCAGAATACGTTTATTACGATGGTCCAATAACTGCAAATGGAAGGCCTCACTATGGTCACGCAATAACTTGGACTATGAAAGATATTATTCCAAGATACCAAACAATGAAAGGAAATTATGTTTCAAGAAATATGGGTTGGGATTGTCAAGGAATTTTAGTTGAAGTTGAAATTGAGAAAGAGCTTGGATTTAAACATAAAAATGAGATTGAATCTTACGGAATTTCTAAATTTAATGACTACTGTCGTCACAAAGTTTTAACTTTAAAAGACATGATTACTGATTATGAAAAAAAATTCGGAAGATTTATAGACCATGATGATGAATACTATACAATGGACCCTAAATTTATTGAAAGTATGTGGTGGTCAGTAAAACAGCTGCATGATAAAGGTTTAATTTACCAAGATTTTAAAGTTGTCGCATACTCAACTAGAGCCGGTACAACTTTATCCTCTCATGAAGTAAAAGATGGAGGTTACAAAGATCTTGAGGATGACTTTATTATTCCTAAGTTTGAGCTTAAGGATTCTCCTAAAACTTACCTTTTAGCTTTTACAACAACACCATGGACATTACCTGGAAACTTGTTGATAGGGGTTAAAAAAGATTCTTCTTACTCGAAAGTGAAAATTTCAGACGATTACTACATTGTAGCCACAGACCTTATCTCTAATCTGTTCTCTGATAGTTATGAGATTGTTGAAACTTTTAATTCTTCTAAGATTGAGGGAAAGGAATACAAACCAGTATTTTCTCACTATGAGAATAAATCAAAAGAAGGAGCTTTTAAAGTTGTCTACGCAGATCATGCCCAAACAAACGAAGGAACTGGACTTGTTCATTTAGCACCTTACGGTGAAGAAGATTTTGAAATACTTAAAAATTTAAAAATAAAAGCCTTTGATTATTTAGACGATACAGCAAACTTTACTTCAGAAATTCCAGAGTACCAAGGAGTTTTTTATAAACAAGCAAATTCCAAGATTATTTCAGATTTAGAAAAGGAAGAAAAGATTTTTAAGTATGGAAAGATTATCCATCGTATGCCGATTTGTTATCGAACTGGAACCCCTTTAATATATAAGCCTATCAAGTCATGGTATTTAAATATAGAAAAAATAAAACCAAGATTAATTGAAGAGAATAATAAAATAAATTGGGTACCTGAGCATGTTAAGAAAGGAAACTCTGGTTCTTGGATAGAAAATGCCAATGACTGGTGTTTATCAAGAACAAGATATTGGGGGACTCCTCTTCCGATTTGGTTTAACGAGCATACTGGAGAATATAAGGTTTTTGGAAGTTTTTCTGAACTTGAAGAAATTTCTGGAGTTAAAGTCACAGATCCTCACAGACCTTTTGTAGATGATATAACATTTGCAGATCAAGAAAATGGGGGTGTATTTAAAAGGATTCCTGATATTTTAGATGTTTGGTACGATTCTGGCTCGGTCCCGTTTGCAAAAGTATACTATCCTAATAATAAGGAGTTATTTTATAAAAGATTCCCAGCAAAATATATTTCAGAATCTATGGACCAAACTCATTTATGGTTTTACACTATGTTAATTTTAGGTGTTGCCCTATTTGATAAAGCGCCTTATGAAAATGTAATTGTTACTGGAATGATGCTTGATAAACAAGGTAAAAAACTTTCTAAATCAAAAGGGAACTACCCTCCTGTAGATGAAGTTTTAGATACTTATGGGGCTGATATCTTCAGATATTTGGTTTTAAATTCTCCAATAGTTGAAGGAGAGTTTACTAGATTTTTTGAAGATGCCTTAAAAGATGCAAAAAAAGAGTTTTTCCTGATTTACTGGAATACTGTGAAATTTTTTACAACTTACGCACAAATTCATAATTTTATTCCAAAAAATAATCTTGAATCTTCAGATGTTTTAGATAAATGGATAATTGCTAGACTTAAGGAATTAAGATTAAAAATTTCTCAAAGTCTAGATTCTTATAAAGTTATGCCTGCGGCAAGAGAATTTGCGCCTTTTATAAATGATTTATCAACTTGGTATTTAAGAAGATCTCGTGATAGGATAAAAGAAGGGGATAGCAACTCTTTAGAAGTTTTATACTTTGTATTAGTAGAGTTCAATAAAATTTGTGCGCCTTTTTTTCCTTTTATAGCAGAGAAAATATATGAGATTTTAAATGTTTCATATTTTTCAAAACTTGAGAGTGTTCATTTTGAATTTTTACCTAAAATAGAGAGTTTGAATGATGAAGAAAACAAAATTTTATCAATGATGAAATCTGACAGAATTCTTATTACTCAGGTTCAGTCTTTGAGAACACAAGCTAAAATTTCTTTAAGACAACCTTTAAATTGTTTGTATAGCACTCAAGCTGTTAATTTTCCTGATATATTTATGAGTGAATTAAACATTAAAAATATCTCAAATGAGAATTCTCGTTATGAGAATTCTATTTCAAATGAAGATAAGTCACTAACATTAGACTTAACTTTAACAAAAGAATTAATTTCTGAAGGTAAGGTCAGGGATTTTATCAGAAAAGTCCAAGACTTAAGAAAATTAAAAAACTTAGATGTAAATACAAAAATTTCAGTTTCATATTCAGAATTAGATATTGATACAACTACATTAAATGAGAATCTAGATTTTTTACAAAAAAAATTGAATACAATCCAGTTCTCTATCGCTTCTGAAACTGTGATTAATGAAACTATCACATGAGAATTACTGAGAAAATAAATTTCTCGTTACTTTTTCCTGCTATCACTATTTATTTCTTAGGTTTTATCTCTATTTACTCAACTACAAAAGAAATTTATTTAAACCATTTAGTTTACTTTGGAATCGGAATTCTTATATTTTCGGCAATTCAATTCTTCGGTACCAGTTTCCTTATAAAATATTCACATTTTTTTTATATTTTTGTTTTATTGCTTTTACTTTCGTTGTTTTTTGTGGGAAGCACTTCTTTGGGAGCTACCAGATGGTTAAAATTTGGGGGGATATCTATTCAACCTTCTGAAATTGCTAAAATGGTTTTAATCTTTATGAGTTCCAGCATTTTAATATCAGATAAATCTTGGCCTCAATACTTTCAAAAGTTTAGAATTAAAAAATTTTTAAAATTCTTGCCGGAATATAGATTTGTAAAATTATTTTTTTTAAGTTTTCCACTAATCATATTGGTTCTAGTTCAGCCTGATTTAGGAACAACTTTATCTTTGGTAGCTATATTTTTAGGAATACTTATGATTAGTAATTTTCCAAAAAAGTACCTTTTAATTTCTATTTTAATTATTGGAATTTTTTCAAATCCAATTTGGAATTTACTTCAAGAATACCAACGAGAAAGAGTTCTAATTTTTCTAAATCCAGAGGCCGATCCTTATGGCTCAGGATATAATTCAATTCAAGCTAAAATTGCAGTTGGAAGCGGAGGAATTTTAGGAAAGGGGTACGCTATGGGAACTCAAACTCAACTAAATTTTTTACCAATTTTTTGGACAGATTTTTTAGTTGCAACTTATGCAGAAGAGTGGGGTTTTGTTGGAATTGTTGTCTTTCTTTTAGTTTATTTTGTTCTAATCTATAACATTTACAAAACGAGTCTCAAAGCCAATCGTGAAGACTATAAATTTTTATCATCGGGAATTTTTATGTATTTTGTGTTTCAATTTTCAATAAACTTTGGTATGAATATTGGTATATTTCCTGTAACAGGTATTCCAATCCCTCTATTCTCTTATGGAGGAACAGCTCTTGTTATATCTTTTACACTTTTAGGAATTTTAAACTATATTTCTCTTGATAAAAGTCTTTGATAAAATATAATAATATTATTATGTATTTTCTGATAAGTACTTACTCAAACATCTTAAGCATTTCACTTTTTGAAAATGGGAAACTTAACGAAAAAACAATTCCTGTTGATGCAACAGTCCTTCATGATTCTAGTATAAATAATATTACAGAATTTACTAAAGTTTTGTTTAATGCTCTTTATGACATGAAAGGCTCTGCTTACAAACATATACCTGTTGTTTTTCTTGTAGACCCATCAAAAGCTTACTTTAGATTTATTAAATCTCAAAAGGAGTTAAATTTTGATAATCAAACTTCCCAGATATTTTCTGAATTGAACATTAACTCAGATGATTACTATTTTAGCGTTTTTAAAATATCCCCTTTTGTATCACAGTTTGTCGCAAGTAAAAAAAATGATATCGAAAAGTATATTACTATTGCCAACGAAATTGAGTGCGACCTCAAAGGAGTTTTCTCATATCTTCCTCTAGTGGCAAAGCATGTTTCTCATAATGGGAATTTAATTATTATTTCTTCATACCTAGGAAATATTGTTGTAGCTTTATCAGAGATGAACGGTATTTATTTTAATGATAAATATGGAAGTTTCAAAGATGCTTCTGCTGTTAAGAAAATGGTTGATAACTTAAGGTTGTTTAAATCTTCTACACATGACAACAAGTTAATCTCTTTTAATTTTGAAAATCCTAGTTCTTCTTCTAAATTAGGAATACCTGAAATTGTGCTTGAAAATGAACTTAATTATTCAAATCCAATTCATAATCTCGCTCAACGAATTCTATCTGAGGAATACATAAATTCTCATTACAACTTAATAAATAGTTTTTTTGAGAAATCTAGAGAAGTTGCAAAACCATCAAAAATAGTGGTAGGAAGTGTGATTTTGACAGTTTTGACTCTTGTTGGAGGCTGGGCGTACAATACTTATGTAGACAACAATTTTTTTAATAAAGTTGTAATTAATGTTTTAGGAGATAGCTCTAAAAAAAGTGAAGAAAAAACTGAAAAAGAAGTTTCTTTAGAGAGACTACCTGAACCTCCAACTGAAGTCACAACCCCTTTATCTACCATTAACACTCCAAAACAGGAAGATAAAGAAGCTTTAGATTTAAAGCAACTAGCTCTTTCTCAGAAACCTCCTAACGGATCTAATTCTCCAGTTTCTGAATTTAAGAGAGAAAGTTATAAAATGTCAATTTTAAACTCAACTGGTATTTCTGGGTTAGCTAAAAGTACTTCTGATAGGATAAGTGTTTTAGGGTATAAAAACATTACAATAGGAACTTCAAATGTACCTCAATCGGGTAATTTAGTCAAAATTAAACAAAATTTAAGCTCTTTTAAAGATAAGATTTTAAAAGACCTTGATTTATTAGATTTTAAAAATGTTCAGCTTGAGGAAACCTTGACAACTGAATCAGCTATAGATATCTTGATAATTTTAGGTAAATAGGTTATTATTAACCCAGTCTATGAAACAAGCAATTATAAGTCTTTCTGGCAAACAATTTACAGTTAAAGAAGGTTCCACTTTTAAAATTGATTCAATCGAAAATTTCGATAACATCAAGGTTTTAGCTTCGTCTATTGACGGAGAAAACTTTAATTTTGGAACACCTTTACTAGATGATGTGTTAGTCACTTTTGAGAAAATAGAAGATAGGTTAGATGATAAACTTAGAGTTTCAAGATTTAGAGCAAAGTCAAGATATAGAAAAAATAAAAGTCACAGACAACCAATTTCAGTGGTTAAAGTAACTAGTATATCCATGAAAGGTGGTAAATAACTTAAAAAATGGCAAGTAAGAAAGCTGGAAGTTCGAAGGCAACGCAGAAGGGTAATGTAATTGGAAAGAGGCTTGGAGTTAAGAAATTTGGCGGGGAAGTAGTACAACCGGGCTCAATAATAGTTAGACAAAGAGGTTTTGTTTTCCATCCTGGAAAAAATACCATGTCTGGTAAAGATCACACAATTTTTTCTACAATTGAAGGAATAGTCTCATTTGTAAATTTCACTCGATCAAAAAAAAGAATTGATGTTAAACCTAAAAACTAATTACAACTTTTCCTAAAATCTGTTTAATGTTTACTGGCCCATATTCCCTAGAATCTATACTTTTAGATAAGTTTTCACCGATTATATAAATTTCATTTTCTTGAAGAATATAATTTTTATTTTCGAATACAACTTTTTCATTGGGAAAAAATTTAATTTTTTTTAAAACTTCTTCATTTGAAACTCTAAAAAGATAGATATCACTTTTGTTTAGTGGAAAAAGCTTGAAAGTGTATTGGTCAATTATAGCTATAGACTCGTTATGGATAAGTGGGTACATAGACTCCCCAGAAATTTTAACAATTTTAAAGTTTGAAAGTACAAATATTAAGAAAAAGATTGTTAAAAACATGAAGATTTTATTCATTACTTAAATTTTACTCTAAAATTTGTTGTAAAATAACGATATGATTCAGATGCTTTCTCCTACTATAAAATTAGTTGCTTCAAACACTTTTTTTCAGCTTTTGTCAAAATTTATAACTATGACAATAACTTTTGTCCTGACATATCTCATATCTAAGAATTATGGGGCTTATGGTTATGGTTTATTTTCAATTTTTCAATCCTTTCCTTCTTTGTTCTACATAATTGCAGATTTCGGTTTAAATGCAATTGGTGCTTCAGAGATAAGTAAGAATCAAAAAGATAGTGGGTTTATATTCAATAATATCTTAATTATAAGAGCTGTTATTTCTTTATCTTTAGTTTTGTTGTGTTTAATTCTTTCTTTATTATTTTACTCTGATCCAGTGATAAGAGTAGGTATTGCTTTAGGTTCCTTAATCATTATTTCTCAGACTTTAGTTTCTACCACTAACATAATTTTTCAACTTAAGTTAAGATACGATTTATCGGCATTAACAAACATAATTTCATATCTTTTTATTTTGGCTGGATCTTTGCCTTTAATTTTTAACTTAGAAAATATAATTTGGGTTAACTTTTTATATGTAATTGGATCTTTTCTTTCCTTTGCACTCAACATCTATCTCCTTAAAACATTGAAATTCAAATTTTCTAAAAATTTTGATTCTAAATATGCAAAAAAGTTAATACTTTTATCTTGGCCTTTGGGTTTGATGTTTGTATTTTCTCAGATAAATTTTAAAGCAGACGCAATATTATTGTCTATTCTTCCATTACCAAAAAATTCTCTTGATAACATTACATCCACAGGAATTTATGCGTTACCTTACAAAATTTTCGAAGTTATGCTTGTTTTACCAACATTTTTAATGAATTCCACTTACCCCCTTCTTTTAAATTCCTTTAATCAAGGAATTGGAATTTTAAGAAAAAACTTTTTAAAAACCCTATTCTCTATGTTAGGAATTGGGGTTTTTGTAACTTTAGGTCTAACTTTTCTTGCTTACTTTTTACTGTCTCCTGAGATTATCAAAAATTTTTTTAGTCAAGAATTTATAGTTTCTAGAGAGATAGTTTTAATTCTTTTTTCTGGTATTTTTTTGTTTTTCTTAACACAACCTTTAGCTTGGTATTTAATTTTAATTGGAAAACAAAAAACTTTACCTATAGTTTATGGTATATCCGCAATTTTTAATGTCACTTTAAATTTTATTTTTATTCCACAGTATAGTTTTTATGCTAGTTCAGTTATAACAATTTTAACTGAGTTTTTGATTCTTATAATGCTTGGTTATTTTACCTTGAAAAATTGGAATCTGAAAAATGTTTCTTAAATTTATAAAAATCTCTCTAGTTGCATTGTTTTTTTCATTTACTTTGGCGAATTTTGGATCTGTTTTTAGAAGTGATGGTTTTAATTTGTATTTTTTTGATATTGTCACACTCTTTTCCTGCTTACTTTTGGCTTTATACATAATTAAAAAACATTATTTTTCAGTTAATCTTTCATTTCTTATTGGAAATTTGTTTGGTCTTATGTCTTTTATAATTTTGATTTTAAGTCATCATTATTTTAATTTTGACGATGGTCTCAAAAGCTTTTTCTACCTTGGCAGATTTTTAATCTATTTCTACAATTCATATTTTATTTATATTCTTTTAAAAGAGAGAGAAATCTCCATAAATTTCCTTAAAAAATTATTCTTTGGGAATTTTATATTTTTAATTATTTTGATATTAGTACAAATTGTATGGTTTAACGATTTATATTCCGTTTCAAATTTCGGATATGATCCACATTTTGGAAGAGTAGTTGGAAGTTTTCTAGACCCTAATTTTTTGGGTTTTTATTTGGTTTTATACCTTTGGATTGCAACATTTATTTTTCCTAATGCATTTGTTTCATTTACAAGTTTTTTCTTAATTCTTGCAACTCAATCAAGAAGTTCTTTTTTGACTCTATTTCTCTTTTTAGGTTTGTGGTTTTTGATTAAAAGAAAATTGATGCCTTTAATTTTTGCACTTTTAGCAATAGGTTTTGTTGTCATTACGCCCATGCTTCAAAGATTTGAGCATATTTCTAAATCAAATGATTCAATAAATTTAAGATTACAATCATTTGAAAACGGGTTTCTAATTGCTCAGTTTTCAGATTATATGGGTATTGGATTTAACAATTATAAAACTTACCAAAAAACTCTAGGACTTCTTGAGGAATCTCGGTTAAATACTAATTTTTCAAACTTTAATGACTCGAGTTTTATATCAATTTATGTGTTTTCAGGTTTTTTAGGAATATTAATTTTTGTAATTTTTCTAGCAACTTTTTTAAAAAATGACTTTGGGATAATGTTAATATGTTTGATACTTTTCAACTCAAATATGAACAATTCTTTATTCTACCCGCCAACTTCTTTTACAATATTATTATTGTTGTTTATAACAGTTCTTGGAAATCGATTTTTTATTAATTTTAAAACTTAACCTTTTTTGTATTTGATTGTAAGTGTTTCAAGATACTCATTTCCGGCTTTATCAGTAATTTTGATTTTAATATCCACATTACCTTCCTCAACTCCTAATAAATATTCAAACTTATTATCTGTAATTTTAAAAACCTTTTTCCCGTTTATTTCAATATTTGACGGTTCAGAAACTTCGCCTTGAATTAAGATATTTTTATTTAAGTTTTTTATTTCTTGGCCATTTGAAATGTTTATTTGCTTAATTGAAGGTTTTTTATCATCAAAATCTAAATCATAAATTCTGGATTTTGGAGATTCAACTCCTTCTTTATTTTTAGCTACTAAGTAGATAGTATTTTTACCTTTTAGAATTTGAATATCTTGAAATTCAAACTTGCCGTCATTATCTGATGTTAGCTTCCCGTAAGAAGACTCGTTTAGAAATAGTTCTACTCTAACATTTCCAGATGTAATTCCCTGAATAGTAATATTATCCTTATTTGTAGTTAAAGGTGGATTCTGAAGGGAAGGAGCTATAACTGTTTTTTTAACTTCAATATCATTTCCTGAGTTTGTAATGCTAGAGACAATTCCAGCAAGCAGAGGTCCAAGATATAACAAAGAAACATATAAAACACCGCATAGTACTATCAATCTAAGCAGGCTTTGAAAAAACTTTCTTTTACTATTCATTTATATAGTTTATCATTTCAAAGTATTTTAACAAAAGAATTGACATGTTTAATTTCTATGATTAACATAAAGGTATATTATTTATTTGAAAGGTAATCTATGTTTGATGAAAGAACATATGAACCAGGTAAACCAGAAGAATTGTTATCTAGTAAAAACATAAGTAAGTATAGTTCACAGTTTCCAGTTATGTTTAAATTTTTTTTTGGCTCTTATCCAAATTTTAGTATCCCTTTGAGTTATGATGAGAGTATGGAGGGTACTATTTTGCATATTAATAAGATTAGGCAAATGCACTTCGATTCCAAAAATACTCAAGGTGGTTCAAAGTTTATTGGTCAACTGGATAGTGATGGTAAATTAACTGAGTTAGACTTTTTTTCTCTTCTTGAAGATCTTTTAAAAAGACATGAAGATGATATAATAAGTAGAGTTGATGACAGAGTATACCTTATGAATAATGGTGCTCCTGTGGACGCATTTGCACCTAGTGAAATATGTCTTTATTATACTTTTGATGCTGTAGGCGAGCTTAACATAATTAGACTAGGAGATTTGGCTGATGATACTCCTGTTTGTGTTATGATAGAAAAGGGTAATAAAATCTCATTTGGAGTAGTTCAAGAAGACAATTTACCTAAACAAGTAACTACTTCGGGTACTTTGATTGTAGGAGTTATAGACAATCGTCCTGAAGTATGGACTGTTCACCCTGGATATCCGATAAGACCATCTACCCTAGAAACTATTGAAGGAAAATCAGATTTAATAAGTAAACTCGACTCACCTGATAAATACTTTGTAGTTCCTGCTTCATTTTTGAAATCTCATCCTGAATTGGGACCTGACAAATATATTAAAGTTTTAGGTGATTATCCTAAAGTAGAAGTTTCTTAGTGATTTTATTTTGGAGCCTATGAGGAGAATCGAACTCCTGGCCTGTAATTTACGAAATTACTGCTCTGCCAACTGAGCTACATAGGCTTTAAATTATAATCTCTGTTCCTTCGTATATCAAACCTTGTCTGCCGTCTTCAAATAAAAAAGTTTTTCCTGGGTTATTTTCAATAATTTTAGGGTAATCAAAACCAGATCCATAATTTTTTTCTGCTAAATCCCAAAGTGTATCCCCTTTTTGAATGACATATTTTTTTTCAAAAATTTTCGAAGGTTCTTTTTCTAAATGACTTGAATACTCGTTGGAATCTCTTACAGTTTTTGAGGAGGATATGTTTTTTTCTATATGGTATTGGTAGTTTAATTTAGAAGCTAAAAAATATCCAAGAATCAAAAAAACTATTATAGTAATCAGATAAATATAATAATGTTTAATTATTTTGAAAAGAAGATTCATTTTTAATGGCGGAACCGGCGGGACTCGAACCCGTGACCTCTTCCGTGACAGGGAAGCGCTCTAACCAACTGAGCTACGGCTCCATTTAAAATGTAATTTTAGCAAATTATTGTTCAAAAATACATACTTATTTATTGTTTTTCTAGGATTTTAGTTGCTTAAAATTATAGTTTTATTCAAGATTGTGGTGGGATTTTTCTTGCGAAAAATCCCACCTTGATGTCACTTGAGCTTGCGAAAGAAGGGTTCGTTTGGCAAGACACCTTCTTCAATCAGTCTCAACACTACAGCCTGGAAGCAGGTAATGTAACTACCTCTCATGTTGTAGCTTCGATGATCTTCTCCGTTGATTGTCACAACGAAGGTGAACTCTTCTCCTTGTCCTGTTTTTGCGACAATTCTAACAGGACCGTTAGTACCCTTAAGGGTTGCTGTGAAAGTTGCCACATTCTTCTCCTTATTTACTCGATCCAACCAATAGTTTGAGCTGCCTCGGCGATATTGTTGTAGGTTCCCCAGTTGGGTTTGACTTTCCTAATAACTCCGTCAACCAGAGTATCGTAGGAAAAAAGAACCCTCAACCTAAGGACCGGTCGGATCCCGTTTTCTTCTGCCTTGAACGGGAATTTGTTGTCATCCCACTCAACTTTTGGGTTCTGAAGAAAGTACTGAAGAACTGTGAAAGCCCAACGATTGCTAGGGTGAGTAAGCTTTTTGAGCTGAATCACCTGCCAGCTTCGGTATTTTTCCGAAAGAACCAGTTTCAATGCCACCTGGATTTCGATTTCAAGCTCTCGAGCAACTTTTTCAGCCTCCATGTGTTTGGCAAGCCACTGTGAGATACTCAAGGTGTAGACCTTTGGAGCACTTGTACTTACTACTGCCTTTTGAGCATCTCCAACGATTAGAGTCTCGTTCCCTTCCTCAGACATTTTATTCTCCTTATTGTTTCTGTACGCCAAAGTTTAGGCGTGTGGTAAATTATATTCTTTAACACTAAAATGTCAATATCTTAAGTTCTATAGAGTATAGAAAAAAAAGTAAGAACATTTGTAATTTTTGTGCTAAATTATGAAATATGAGTGTACATAAATTTTCAAATCAGGAAATCATAAAGATTCTAAAAGAAGTTGTAGCAGCTATGGAGGTTAAAGGTGACCAGTTTTTCAAGATTAGAGCTTATCATACCGCTATTTTATCAATTGAAGCTCTCACTAACTCTGTTTTGGAACTATGGGAAAATAACAGGCTTTCAGAAATTCCAGGAGTTGGGAGTGCTTTAGTCAAACATCTTGATGAGCTTTTTACAACAGGAAAAGTTCGAGAATTTGAAAGTAAGTTATCTGGTCTTCCAGACGGAATGTTTGAGCTTTTAGGTGTTCGTAAAATTGGCGCCAAGACTGCCTATAAACTTGCAAGTACCTTTAATTTAAAAAATAGAGATACAGCTTTGGATGAAGTTAAACATTTGGCTGAAAAAGGTAAGATTAGAGAACTTCCTGGGTTTGGTGAAAAATCTGAGAAAGAGATCTTAGATTCAATTACAAATTTAAAAATGCACAAGTCTGAAAAAGTTAGAACTTTGTTAGGTGTTGCTGAAAAGGTTGTATCTAGAATTAAAGATTATATGCTTTCTCATAAAGAGATAGAGTATTGTGAAGCTATGGGTTCCTTTAGAAGAAGAGCTCCGACAATAGGTGATTTAGATTTTGCAGTTGCTTGTGAAGTACCTGAAAAGGCTTTAGAAATTTTTTTGAAATTTCCTGAGATTTTAGAAATAATTAATCAAGGTGAAAAGAAGGCCTCTGTCGTGTTAAAAAATGAAATTCAAGTTGATGTTAGAGTTATTCAAAAAAAAGAGTTAGGCTCAATGCTTCAGTATTTCACAGGAAACATGCAACATAATGTTATTTTGAGGCAATACGCCTTGCAACAAGGCATGTCGCTTTCAGAATATGGAATAAAATACAAAGGAGAATTAGAAGAATTCAAAGATGAAAAAGATTTTTATAAGAGGTTAGGACTTCAATATATCCCTCCAGAGTTTAGACATGGAAGAAATGAAATAGATTTAGCAAAAGAAAACATGCTACCTAAATTTATTGATTACGATTTAATTAAAGGTGACTTACATACTCACACCACAGATTCTGATGGTGAGAATACTTTGGAACAAATGGTCGAAAAGGCAATATCTTTAGAGTACGAATATATTGGAATTGCGGATCATAATCAAAGCTTAGTTTCTCTTGGTGAAGAGGAAGTTTTAAATCAAGTACTAAAAAAGAAGGAAAAAATTCTAAATCTAAATAGACATTATAACGGAAAAATTAAAATTTTATTTGGTATGGAGGTAAATATATTAGCTGACAACACTTTAGGTTTAAGTAATGAAATAATGTCACACCTAGATTATGTTATTTCTTCAGTTCATACTAGTATGGATATGTCTCGAGAAAAAATGACAGAAAGAGTTATAGAAGCTTTAAAAAACCCTTATGTAAAAATTTTAGGCCATCCTTCAGGTAGACTTTTAAATGAAAGGCAAGGAATTGAACTTAATTGGACTGAAGTTTTCAAACTTTGTGCTTTAAACAATAAATTTCTTGAAATAAATTCACAACCCCAAAGGTTAGACTTACCAGACGATTTAGTCAATGAAGCTTTAAAACTTGGATGCAATTTTGTGATAAATACAGATGCTCACAATGTAGCTTCTTTAGATTTAATGCATTTTGGAATAGATGTCGCTAGAAGAGGTGGTTTAGAGAAAAACAAAGTTTTAAACACGCTCAATCTTGAGAATTTACTTGAAAAATTATATAATGATAGATAATAATATAGTTAAGTATTAAAGGTTTTGAAAGGGAAAAAATGGATTTATTTACCATAGTCTTACTCGTAATTGCAGTACTAATTGTTGGTTTGATATGGGTTTTTAACTCTCTAGCCCAAGCTAGAGTTGCAGTTCAAGAATCACTATCTGGAGTTGAAATTCAGATGAAAAGAAGGGCTGATTTAGTTCCAGGACTTATAGAAAGTGTAAAAGGATATGTAAAGCATGAATCTAATGTTTTTGAGGAGGTTGTTAAAGCAAGAGAAAATATGATGAAGGCCTCAAATGTTAAAGAAGAATCGGTAGCAGACAATATGTTATCTGGAGCTTTGAAATCAATCTTTGCACTTGCTGAGAGTTATCCAGATTTGAAAGCCTCAACAAATTTCACAGCCTTGCAAGCTGAATTATCAGATATTGAAGCTAAAATCTCTTATGCAAGACAGTTTTATAATAATAATGTTAAATCATATAATTCTCAAATTGTGACCTTTCCAACTAACATTATTGCTAACGCGTTTGGATTTAAAAATGAAGAGTTTTTTGATGCTGAGGAAGGTATTGAAAAACCTGTAGAAGTAAAGTTTTAAAGAAAGGACTTTGTTAAATTATGAGAAATTTCTTCACTGAAATAGAAAACAATAAATTTAAAAGTATGGTGATTGTTGCCAGTTTTATTGGTTTAATCTCAGCTTTAGGTTATGTTGCTTCCTTATATTTTGGAAGAGAAACATTTTCATTTTTTCTTGGCGGATCTTTGATTTTTTCAGGTATTATGACTTTTGTGAGTTATTACTACTCTGATCAAATTGTTCTTAAGATGAGTAACGCTTTGCTAGTTGAAAGAAAAGATAATCCTGAAATATATAATTTGCTAGAAAATTTGTGTCTTGGTTCTGGACTTCCAACTCCAAAACTTTATATCATTGAAGATACTGCCATGAACGCTTTTGCCACAGGTAGAGACCCACAACACGGTGTTGTTTGTTTAACAACCGGTATTATTTCAAGACTTAATAAAAGAGAATTAGAAGGAGTTATAGCTCATGAATTAGCTCACATTGGTAATTATGATATCAGACTGTCTTCTTTAGTTTCTGTTTTAGTTGGAACTATTGTTTTAATGTCAGATTGGTTAAGTCATGGTGTGTTTTATTCATCAAGGGAAGATAAAGATATGAGTCCAGTTATGCTTGTTATTATGATAGTTGTTTTGATATCCGCTCCAATTATTGGAACTATTATCCAACTTGCTGTATCTAGAAAAAGAGAATATTTAGCAGATGCAACAGCCGCATCAATGACAAGATACCCAGAAGGTCTAGCTTCAGCCTTAGAAAAAATTTCAGGTGATAAAGAAGTTTTGGAAGCGGCAAATGGAGCTACAGCTCATCTTTATATTTCAAATCCTCTTAATCACGCTGGCGGTTTTTTAGCTAATCTTTTTTCAACTCACCCTCCAATTGACGATAGAATCAAGAGATTAAGGGAAATGTAATGTTTAGTGAAAAAGAAATACAATACTTAAGCTCTCTTGTGAAGTTAAACTTATCTGAAGAAGAAATTCTTAAACTTTCAAAATCTTTATCAGAAAGCACTTCTTATTTAGATTTATTAAATGAGTTAGATACATCAAAAGTTGAGGCAACTTATCAAGTTTCAAAGTTGCAAAATGTTTTCCAAAAGATAGATTTAGCAAATAGTAAAACTTTAACTCAAGATGAAGTACTAAGTAATGTAAAAAGCCAAGAAGATGGCTATATCAAAACAAAAGGGGTTTTAGTTCAAGAATAAATATGAACGAACTTTGTTTTTTAGACTTAAAAGAATCTCTAAATGGATTAAAAGAAGGAAAATTCTCTTCCTTTGAATTGACAAAGTCTTGTTTAGAACGAATCAAAAAAATTGATTCTAAAGTTTTAGCGTTTTTAACTGTGTTAGAAGAAGAAGCATTGCAAAACGCCACAAAATGCGACGAATTGATTTCTCAAAAAGGTTTATCTGCTTTTGATACTATGCCTTTACTTGGGATACCTTACTCTTTGAAAGATAATTTTTCAACTAAAGGAATAAGAACAACCGCAAGTTCAAAGGTTTTAGAAAATTACATTCCTCCATTTGAATCAACTGTGAGTCAGAAATTAAAAGATGCTGGAGCTATTTTGCTTGGTAAAACAAACATGGACGCTTTTGCTCATGGATCCTCCACCGAAACTTCTGACTTTCAGAAAACAGCAAACCCTTGGGATTTATCTAGAGTTCCTGGAGGGTCTTCAGGTGGGGCGGGGGCTGCGGTTGCATCAAACACCTGTATTTTTGCGATTGGTTCTGAAACAGCTGGTTCTATTAGAGGTCCTGCAAGTTGGTGTGGAGTTTCAGGATTTAAGCCTTCTTATGGATTGGTATCAAGGTATGGGGTTGTTGCTATGGCCTCATCAACAGACAGCCCGGGTCCTATCGGAAAAAGTATCTGGGATTGTGCTTATGTTTTGAAAGTTATTGCTGGAAACGATCCTTATGATGCAACAACAGTTTCAAATTATATTCCTGATTATTTAAATACAAATTATCAAAAATTGAAAATTGGTATCCCAAAATCATATTTTGAAATTGAAATGGACCCTGAAGTTCTTAAAAAAACTGAAAATTTTATTGATGAACTTAAATCTTTAGGTTGTGAATTTGTTGATATTGATTTAATTTCGCCAAAGTATTCTGTTGGGGTTTATACAATTATTCAAAGAAGTGAGGTTTCGTCAAATTTAGCCAGATTAGACGGAATTAGATACGGAAACGATCGAAACTCTTTTGGTTTTGAAGCTAAAAAAAGAATGCTTCTTGGAGCAGAAGTTTTATCAAGTGGGTACCACGACAAATATTATACGAAAGCTCAGAAAGTTAGAACTTTGATAATTGAAGACTTTGAGAAAGCCTTTGAAAATGTAGATTTAATCATCTCTCCTACAATGCCTATAACTGCTCTTAAGTTTGGTGAAAGTGATAAAAACCCTCTTTTTGGTGAAATGATGGATATCTTACACGAAGGAAGTGCTGTTTCAGGACTTTGTGCAATATCAATACCTATTGGCGAAAGTAATGGCTTGCCTATTGGCGGTCAGTTAATCGCTCCAAGACTTCACGAAGAAAAACTTTCTTTTATAGGTATGAAATATCAAGATAAATTTAAGTATCATCTAAATATTAAGGAGTTAATGAAATGATTGAAAGTATTATAAAAACAATTTTTAAAGCTCTATGGGATTTAATTAAATTTATCTTTTCTCTATTTTTTAATAAATCGGGAGTTAAAAGTGGTCCTCGGGGTATTTCAAGACAGACAATTGAGTTAATAACAAATGAATGGGTTTTGATAAATATTGATTTAAAATCAAAATCTCCCTCTGTTTTAAAAACTGCTTTGATAAGAGCTGATAAATCTTTGGATAATCTTTTAAAAGATATTTCAAAAGGCAACACAATGGGAGAAAGAATGATTGCTTCA
>Ga0172372_10000607_pt1 | contig 55160 bp, 63 predicted proteins | sample LakKiv5m_2_FD_114544 | JGI IMG/M metagenome (GOLD analysis project Ga0172372, IMG submission 114544) | Freshwater microbial communities from Kabuno Bay, South-Kivu, Congo - kab_092012_9.5m | ecosystem: Environmental > Aquatic > Freshwater > Lake | place: Democratic Republic of the Congo...
AGTGAGGGCGATGTCGTCTACGTGCCCTCGAACACCTGGCACGCCACCCGGTTCATCGGCGAGCCGTGGTCGTGCCGGCTCTCGATCACCGAGTATGTCGGCAACACCCTCGTGCTCGAGCCGAGGACCGCATCGCGCCCGCCGGGCAGGTAACGGCGGACAGGCGGGTCTGCCGCACGCACAGTTCCAGATAATCGTCACGTCCCCTCCTGCACGTGAATGCAGAGGGGGGACGTATAATCGCGGCCATCATGCTTCTGGTCATTCCGAAGGAGTGCCGCGCCGGCGAGCGTCGCGTGGCCGCCAGCCCCGAGAACGTTGCGCGTCTCGTCAACATGGGCTTCGCCGTCACGGTGGAATCGGGCGCAGGCCTCGCCGCCTCGTTCAGCGACGATGACTACAGGGCCGCCGGTGCGGGCATCGAGGCCGACACCCGCGCGCTGTGGACGGCCGGCGACATCGTGCTCAAGGTGCAGCCCCCCGACCAGCATCCCGACCTTGGCGTGCACGAGGCCGACCTGCTCCGCGAGGGCGGCACGATCATCAGCTTCCTCTATCCGGGACGCCACGCCGACCTGGTGCAGCGCCTGCAGGCCCGCAAGGCCACCGTGTTCGCGATGGACGCCGTGCCCCGCATCACACGCGCCCAGAAGCTCGACGCGCTGTCGTCGATGGCCAACATCGCCGGCTACCGCGCCATTGTCGAAGCCGCCACGTGCTACGGCCGCTTCTTCACCGGCCAGATGACCGCGGCCGGCAAGGTGCCGCCTGCCAAGGTGCTGGTCATCGGCGCCGGTGTCGCCGGGCTCGCCGCCATCGGGGCCGCGCGCGGGCTTGGCGCAATCGTCCGGGCCTTCGACACGCGCCCCGCCGTCAAGGAGCAGGTGCAGAGCATGGGCGCCGAGTTCATCGAACTCGACGTGCACGAGGATGGCGACGGCGGCGGCGGCTATGCGAAAGAGATGAGCCCGGCGTTCATCGCGGCCGAGATGGCCATGTTCGCCGCGCAGGCCCGCGAGGTCGACATCATCATCACGACCGCGCTCATCCCCAACAAGCCCGCACCGGTGCTCCTCACCGACGAGATGGTCGCCAGCATGCGGCCCGGCTCGGTCATCGTCGACCTGGCGGCCGAGACCGGCGGCAACTGCGCCCTCACCGTGCCCGGTCAAGCCGTGGTGCGCCACGGCATGCACATCGTCGGCTACACCGACCTGCCGAGTCGCATGGCCCCGACGGCCAGCACGCTCTACGGCAACAACCTCGCCCACCTGCTGTCGGACATGGGCGGCGGCACCGGCTTCCACATCAACCTCGAGGACGAAGTGGTGCGCGGCGCGATTGTGCTGCACGAGGGCACGCTGCTGTGGCCCGCACCGACGCGTGAACCGTCGCCCGCGCCTGCGGCAAAGGCCCCTGCCTCCGCCGCACAGGCGGCCCCGGCTGCTGCGGCACCGGCTGCGCGGGCTGCGACAACCGCATCGAAGCCGAAGGGGAAGAGCGGACACGGACACGGCGCCGCGAGCGACGCCCCTCCGGGCTCGGGCAGCCTCATTGCCCTCGGCGCGGGTGCGCTGGCGTTCGCGGGCATTGGCCTCGTGGCACCGCCGTCATTCCTCGCGCACCTCACGGTGTTTGCGCTGGCCTGTGTGGTGGGCTGGCAGGTGGTCTGGAATGTGACCCCGGCCCTGCATACGCCGCTCATGAGCGTGACCAATGCCATCAGCGGCATCATTGTCATCGGTGGCCTGCTGCAGGTCAGCGGCCCGATCTCCGACCCGGCCGTCGTGCTGGGCGGCCTGGCCATCCTGCTGGCCACCATCAACATCGCCGGGGGCTTTCTGGTCACCCAGCGCATGCTGAAGATGTTCAGTCGCGACTAGGCGCGCTGTCACACACCGTCGAACACTTCGGGGAATCTCGTGCCTGTCTCTCTTGTCACCGTCTCGTACATCCTGGCCGGCCTGCTGTTCATCTTCAGCCTGGGCGGCCTCTCGGCGCAGACCACCGCGCGGCGCGGCAACCTCTACGGCATTCTCGGCATGCTGCTCGCGGTGCTGGCCACGGTGCTCGCCCCGCAGGTCACCAGCTACGGACTGCTGATCGGCATGCTGGTCGTGGGCGGGGCCATCGGCGCAGTGCTCGCGGCGCGCGTCGAGATGACCGCCATGCCGCAGCTCGTCGCCGTCCTGCACAGCTTCGTTGGCGCGGCGGCCGTGCTCGTGGGCTTTGCCTCGCTGCTCGGCCCGTCGACCGGGCTCAGCGGCGCCGAAGCCCGCATCCATGAAGTGGAAATCTTCATCGGCGTCTTCATCGGGGCCGTCACGTTCACCGGATCAGTCATCGCCTTCGGCAAGCTGCAGGGCGTCATCGCCAGCAAGCCGCTGCTGCTGCCCGGCCGCCATGTGCTCAACCTGGCGATGATTGCCGCCTGCATCGTGCTCGCCACGCAGTTTGTCGGGGTGGAAGGGCCCGGGGGGCATCCGCCCGTGATGCCGCTGGTGCTGTGCACCGTGCTCGCCTCGCTTGTGGGCATTCACCTCGTCATGGCCATCGGGGGCGCCGACATGCCGGTCGTCGTGTCGATGCTCAACAGCTATTCGGGCTGGGCGGCGTCGGCCGCCGGCTTCATGCTGGCCAACGATCTGCTGATCATCACCGGTGCCCTCGTCGGCTCGAGCGGCGCCATTCTGAGCTACATCATGTGCGCGGCCATGAACCGCTCGTTCCTGAGCGTCATTCTCGGCGGCTTCGGAGCGGCGGAAGGAGCCGCCCCGGCCGCCGGTGCCGCCCCCCAGGGCGAGGTCGTGGCGATTACCGCCGCCGACACGGCCGACCTGCTGCGGCAGGCCTCGCGCGTCATCATCGTGCCCGGGTACGGCATGGCCGTGGCCCAGGCCCAGTATCCGCTCTACGAAATCACCAAGCTGCTGCGCGAACGCGGCGTCGAGGTGCGCTTTGCCATCCACCCGGTGGCCGGTCGCCTGCCCGGGCACATGAATGTGCTGCTGGCCGAGGCCAAGGTGCCCTACGACATCGTCCTTGAGATGGACGAGATCAACGACGACTTCCCCGAGACCGATGTCGTCATCGTCATCGGCGCCAACGATATCGTCAACCCGGGCGCACTCGACGATCCGTCGAGCCCCATCTACGGTATGCCCGTGCTCGAGGTGTGGAAGGCCCGCACGAGCATCGTCCTCAAGCGCGGCATGGCCAGCGGTTATGCCGGCGTCGAGAACCCGCTGTTCTACCTCGGTAACACGCGCATGCTGTTCGGCGACGCGAAGAAGACCGTCGACGCCCTGCTGGCCGCGCTGCGCGACTGAGGCGCGGCACCCGGCGACGGGCCGCGAACGGGCCCGTCGCGCCCCGGATGCGTCAGGCCGTCGGCGCGTCGGGCTGCTCGGCGGCCGCGCGCATCGCCTTCCAGAGCGCCTCCACATGGATGCGCTCGGTCTGTTCCGCACCCACCGACACGCGCACCATCCAGTGCCCCTCGAGCAGGGCCGGCGTCAGATAGGCCGCACCCGACGCATTCACACGCTCGCACCACGCCAGCGTATGCCGGTCGAGCGCCTCACCGGCACACCCGGGCGGAACATGCCGCACACACACCGTCTGCAGCGGCACGGGCGCCACGACATACCAGTCGGGGCACGTGCGCACCTGCGCGTCGAGCCACTGCGCATGCGCCAGGTCGCGCCTGAGCCGCGCCTGCAGCCCTGAGACGCCCTGCTCGCGAATCAGGAACCAGAGCTTGAGCGCACGGAACCGCCGCCCCAGCGGAATGCCCCAGTCGCGATAGTTCGTCACACGATCATCGACGGCGGTGCGCAGATAGCTCGGGTTGGTCGACATGACGCGCACGAGATGCTGCGGATCGCGCACGTAGTAGAGCGAACAGTCGAAGGCCACCCCGAGCCACTTGTGCGGATTGAGCACCAGCGAATCGGCGTGTTCCACGCCGGCCCACAGGTGGCGGCACTCAGGCAGAATCATCGCCGACCCGGCCATCGCCGCGTCGACATGCATCCAGAGGCCATGGCCCCGTGCCACCTGCGCAATGGCCTCAAGCGGATCGCAGGCGGTCGTCGAGGTCGACCCGGTCGTGGCCACGACCGCACACGGGCGAAATCCCGCCGCGCGGTCGGCCTGCACGGCCGCCTTGAGCGCCGCGGGGTTCATGGCGTACGTCGCATCGTGCTCGACCACCCGCACATACGCCCGACCGAACCCGGCGAGCAGTGCGGCCTTGTCGACCGAGCTGTGGCTGTGGGCAGAGACGTACACGACCAGCGGTGCCTCCTCGGCCTGCAGCCCGCCCCGGGTGGCGCCGAAGCCGGTGGTGCGCTCGCGCGCGCACAGCAGCGCCAGCAGGCTCGACGTCGAGGCGGTGTCCTGAATCACGCCGTGCCACCCCTCGGGCAGGCCCAGCATCTGCCGCATCCAGCCGGTTGTCACTTCCTCGAGTTCGCTCAGGGCCGGGCTCGACTGCCAGGCCAGCCCCAGCACGCCGAGTCCGGTGCTGAGATAGTCGCCGAGCACGCTGGCAGGCAGGCCGTTGCACGGGAAATAGCCGAAGAACGACGGATGCTGCCAGTGCGTGAGGCCGGGCATCACCACGCGTTCGACATCGGCGAGCACGTCGGCAAACGGCTCGGGGTCGGCGGGCGGTGCCGCTGGCAGCATCGCCTTGATGTCACCCGGGGCGACCGTGGCGCGCACGGGCCGTGTGGCCACCTGATCCCGATAGTCAGCCACCATGTCGACAATGGCGTGGCCGAAGCGGCGGAATTCCTCTGAGGTCATGCCGCTCATGATAGGGGAAGGCGGGAAATTGACTACGACTGGACGTTCTGACCCCATGACTGGCCAGGCGGGAGGGATCACCGTGAAGCAGATGACGTGGGCAGTGATTGTGGCGGCGGGCCTGGCGGTGGCCGTGCATCTCGTGCAGGTACAGGGTGCGGCGCAGGCCGATCCGAAGATGAGCTTCTTCATCACGAGCGTGGGCTCGGGCAACGGGGCCAACCTGGGCGGCCTGGCGGGAGCGGATGCGCCCTGCCAGAAGCTGGCCGGTGCCGTCGGGGCCGGCAGCAAGCAGTGGCGCGCGTACCTGAGCACGCAGGGCCCGCATGCCGTGCATGCCAAGGATCGCATCGGCGCGGGACCGTGGTTCAACAGCAAGGGCGTGCAGGTGGCTGCCAGCGTCGCCGACCTGCACTTGGACAAGAACGGTCTCACCAAGGAGACGCAGCTCAACGAAAAGGGCCAGGTCGTCAACGGTCGTGGTGACACGCCGAATCAGCACGACATCCTCACGGGCTCGAATCTCGACGGGACGGCATTCCCGGCCGGCGAGGAGCACACGTGCAGCAACTGGACCAGCCAGGATGCCGGCTCGGCGCAGGTCGGGCACCACGATCGGCAGGGCGGCGGCGCCAACCCCACGTCGTGGAACAACGCACACGCCTCGAAGGGCTGCAGCCAGCCGAACCTGATTGCCACCGGCGGCAACGGCTACTTCTACTGCTTCGCGGCGAAGTAACGCGTATACGCGCGGCACCGCCGGGGCTCTGGCTCCGGCCGTGGCACGCCTCGGACGTCCTGTCCTGCGTGCCTCCTCGCCGAGCCGCCGCTCAGCGTTCGTCGGCCGGCACCATCGCCTGATGCACCAGCGTCTGGAACTTGCTGCGAATGTCTGACGTGTTGGGCAGCTGGTTGAGCATCAGCAGCATCACCATGCGCCCCTCGGGATCGACACGATACACCGACGAATAGGCGCCCGCCCATCCGAAGGCACCGGCCGGTTCGAGACCGTTGCCGCCCGTGCGGTCGGTCGTTTCAAAGCCCAGGCCCCAGCCCATTCCGCGCGTGCTGTAGATCGTGCCGATCTGATTGGTGGTCATCAGGGCCACGCTGCGCGGCGACAGCAGCCGCACGCCGTCAATCGCCCCGCCGCGCCTCACCATCTCGAGAAACCGGCCGTAGTCGCGCGCCGTCGACACCAGGCCGGCACCGCCCGAGAAGCTGCGCCGGGCGCCGTCGGCATAGTGCCCCTGCCCGCGCGGGCCCTCGGGCGCACGCACAAGCGAGCCATCAGGCTCGCTGGCATACACCGTCACCAGCCGCGTGCGCTTGTCCGCGGGCACAAAGAAGTGCGTATCGCGCAGGCCCAGCGGCTCGAAAATACGGGTGCGGAAGAACACATCGAGGGTCTGCCCCGAGGCCCGCTCGACCACACAGCCGAGAATATCGGTGTTGTAGCCATACACCCAGGTCTCGCCCGGCTGTGCATCAAACGGCAGCGTCGCCAGACGTTCCATGGTGTCGCAGATGGGCTCGGCCTTGTCGGCGGTATACCAGCCCATGCCAGCCGCGGGCCCGAGTCCCTTGGCCTCATAGAGGCTCGCCAGTCGCGGCGTCGTGCCATACGAGATGCCCGCGGTATGCGTCAGCAGGTCGCTGATGGTGATCGCCCGTTTCCCAGGAACAATCGCGGCCGAACCGTCGGGCCCCACGACACTGACCGAGGTCTTCGCGAACGCAGGAATGAATCGCGAGACCGGATCGGTGATGCCGATGCGCCCCTCTTCCACCAGCATCATGATGGCCACGCTGGTGACAGCTTTGGTCTGGGACGCGATGCGGAACAGGCTGTCGGCCGTCATCGGCACTTTGGCTTCACGGTCACGCCAGCCGGCCGCCACTTCAAGGGCCGGGACGCCGTCCTGCAGGACCAGCACCACCGCGCCGCCGATCTTCTGCTCGGCCGCATACTGCTCGACCAGCTGGCGCAGGCGTGCCAGCCGACCGGTATCCAGCCGCATGGCAGGCGCTGCCCCGCTGGCCGCCGGACGGGCCGCTGGTGTCGGGCGGGCCGCAGGGCGTGACGCCGGGGCCTGCCCGGCGACGGAAGCGGCGGCAGGAGCCTGCGCCGAGACAACGGAGACCACTAAGAGGAACGCGAGGCTCAGCCCCGCCACACGGGCAGCAATGGTGCGCATGGCGCACACTTTACTTCGAACGCGCCGCCCTGAGCGATTTTTCCAGTTCGATGGCCGCGTGGCTCTTCACGATGATGCTGATGCGCCGGTTTCTCGGATCAAGCGGGTTGTCTGCGACGCGCAGCGTGGTGTCGGCCAGCCCGCGCACACTCTGAATCTGGGTCGCACGAATGCCGCCCACTTCCATCGCACGGCGAGCCGAGTGGGCGCGGTCCGTCGACAGCTCCCAGTTGCCGTACGGGGCTCCTGGCGCATACGGCACGCGATCGGTGTGCCCTTCCATTGTCACCGGATTGTCGAGGTTGCTCAGCTGCCGCGCGATGATCGCCAGGATGTTCTGGCTCTCGCCGAGCAGGCCCGCACTGCCTGCATTGAAGAAGCTCGAGCCCTCCTTGTCGACCAGTTCGATGCGCAGCCCCTCGGGGGTCACGGTCATTTCAATCTGGTCCTTGAGCTCGCTCAGTTCCGGCGCCTTGGCGATCTCTTCCCTGATCCGGTCAGCAGCCTCGCTGAGCGCACTGAACTCGTCTTCCTGCAGCGGCGCCTGCTCGCCACCCTCGATGGGGCCGGCCGCGCTGGTGGTGTCAAAGACACCGGGGTCCTTGAAGTAGCTGGCCACGGCCGCCCGCACGTCCTGGCTCTGCGACACCAGCCACATCACGAGGAAGAAGGCCATCATCGCCGTCACGAAGTCGGCATAGGCCACCTTCCAGGCGCCCCCATGATGCCCGCCGTGTCCACCACCCTTCTTGCGGATGATGATGATTGGCGCTTTCGACGCCGGGGCCGCCATTACGCGGCCTTCTGTGCTGCGCCGGCCTTACCGGCGCCGCGGCACAGTTTTTCGGTCTCATCGAAACTCGGCCGCACCTGGTGCGGCAGCACGCGTCGCGCAAACTCGACGGCCAGGGCTGGCGGCAGTCCCTTGTACATGGCCATGACGCCCGCCTTGATGCACTGTTCATAGCGCCCATCGTCGTTGACGCGGGTCTCCATCGCGGCCGCCAGCGGCTGCGCGAAGCCATACGACAGCAGGATGCCGAGGAACGTGCCCACGAGAGCCGCGCCCACGTGATGCCCGATCTCTTCAGGCGGTCCGTCAATGGCCTGCATCGTGATCACAATCCCGAGCACGGCTGCGACGATGCCGAGGCCGGGCAGCGCATCGGCGACCTTGGCGAGGGCGCCGGCCGGGGCCAGCTCGTCGTGATGGTGCACCTCGATGTCGGAATCCATCAGCGCCTCGAGGTCGTGCGGCTGCATGCCGCCGATGATGATGATCTTGATCGAATCGGCCAGCATGTCGACTGACTGATGGCGTGACAGAAACCGCGGGTTCTGCGCGAGGATGCTGCTCTCGGCTGGCTTCTCGAAATGCCCTTCGAGGGCCATGGCCCCCTGCTGCTGCGCGGTGCGGAAGACCTGATAGAGCATCGCGAGCAGCTGCCCGAAGTCATCCTTGCCGAGGCCCTTGCCGAAGACGCCGCCGAGCTGCTTACCCATCTTGGCCATCACGGCCGGAGGCGTACTGACCAGCATGCTGCCAATGGCCGCACCGCCAATCGTCACAAACTCAGAGGGCTGCACCAGCAGCAACATGTTACCGCCGGCCATCAGGAATCCCCCGATGACCGAGCCAATCACCACCACAATTCCAATGAGCGCCAGCATCGTCCGGTCTCCTTCAGTGCATCCGGTGCGCGGGCGGGCCCACGGCCGGGGTCATCAGTGCGGGTGTGCCGACGGCGCGCAGCCACGCCTGCACGACCTCAGGGTCGAATCGCTCGCCGGTGCGCTGCACGATCTCGCGGGCCGCCACGTCGGGCGCGCACTGCAGGGCGAGGCACACCGATGTCAGGGCATCGACGGTATCGGCCACCGACAGGATGCGGGCCCCGAGCGGAATATCGTGCCCACGCAGCCCCCGCGGAAACCCGCTGCCGTCGAAGCACTCGAGCGACGCCTCGATCAGCTCGGCGGCCGGCCGCAGATACGGCAGGTCGGCCACCGCCTCGGTGACCAGCCGCACCTGCTGCACCCGCTGCCGCATCGTCACGGTTGCCAGGTGCGAGGTGCCGGCTCCCAGCGACATCGCCGATCCGTCGGCCAGAATCAGCCGTCCGAGATCGTGCAGCAGGGCCGCCTGCTCGAGCTGCGCCAGTTGGTCGGGCGTCTGGCCCATCTCGTCGGCAATCACACCGGCGAGCTGTGCCACACGCTGCAGGTGGTGCAGCGAGTCAGGATCATGCCGGTACAGTCGCAGCACGACGTTGGCCACCGCCTCGGTCGATCCGATGGCACTCGAAAAAAATGCGGCGGTCACCTGCCAGTGGCGCTCGGCCGCATGCGTCTGGAGGAAGGAGACGGTCTCCATGTGTCTTGGAAATCGGCCCGCGCGCCGAAAGCTTGAGTCAGGGCCGCGGCAGGGGCGGCTCCTGCGCGGCCGCGACCTGCCGACCCACCACGACGATGTCGACGCGGCGGTTGGCGGCCCGTCCCTCGGGCAGATCGTTGTCGGCGACGGGCCGGTATTCCGCATAGCCTGCAACGGACAGACGATCGGCGGTGACATAGCCCTCGTCCACCAGGAAGGCGACCACGGCCGTGGCACGCGCCGTCGACAGTTCCCAGTTGGACGGATACTGCTCGGTCACAATCGGCCGGTTGTCGGTATGACCCTCGATGCGCACGGCGTTGGGCAGCCGGGCGAGTGCCTGGCCAATCTGCCGGAACATGGCCTCGGCCCGCTCGGACATCACCGCATCGCCATCGGCAAAGGCATGGCTGACCGGCACGGCGAGCACGACGCCTCTGGGGTCGTCGCGCAGTTCCACCTGATCGGTCGCCACTTCGGTATCGAGCATGCCCTCGAGTTCGTGACGAATGGCCTCTGACTCGCGCTGCGTGGCGGGGGTGCCGGTGATGCCGTCCGCCAGCGTGCCCAGCTGAGCCGTGTCGGCAAGCGTGACGGCATACACCGCCACAAAGAAGGCGAAGAGCAGTGTGGTGAAGTCGGCGTACGACACCAGCCACCGATCATGCCGAGGACGCCGGCTGACAGGACACGGCATGATCAGTCGCCCCAGAAACCGACCGGCCGCTCCCCTGATCGGATATAGCCTTCAAGCTGCGTCGACACCAGTCGCGGATGCACGCCGGTACGGATCGCCACGGCAGCTTCGATGATGAGTTCGCGCGTCACTGCCGCACTGCGTGCCAGCGCACGCAGTCTTGTGGCCAGGGGAATGAGAAACAGATTGGCCAGCCCGACACCATAGAGTGTGGCGATGAAGGCCACCGCGAGTCCCTGTCCCATCTCGGCCGGTGCGCCGAGCTGCTTGAGCACCTGGATGAGTCCCATGACGGTGCCGACAATACCCAGCGTCGGCGCATAGCCTGCCGCCGACTCGAGCACTTCGGCACATTCCAGATCGGCGGTCTCGCGGGCCTCGTTGTACGACTCGAGTGTCTGGCGCGCATACACGGGATCGATGCCATCGACGACGAGCTGCAGGGCGCGCGACAGAAATGATGTGTCGTTGGCGGGAATCTCGCCTTCCAGTGAGAGGGCGCCGTGCCGACGGGCCTGGACGGCGAGCACCTCGAAGCGGTGCACCATCGCTTTGTCAGGCGCAATGCCCACGCGGAACACGCCGCTCAGGGCACGCAGCGTGCGGCGCAACAGCGCTGAAGGATAGGAGAGCAGCATCGCCGCCATCGTGCCGCCGAAGACGACGAGCGCGGCGGTGGGCTGCAGGAGGGCACGCAGAGTACCGCCCTCGGAAATCTGTGCCAGCGCCACCACCGCAACAATCAGCGGCAGACTCAGCATCGCGATCATATCGCGACGTCGCCGGGTGTGTTGTGGCATTTCGTGCCCCACGTCTGTGGTGTTCTGCCTCACGGGTGTGGTCGTTGTGGCCATGCGCTCTCCATTAAGCGAAAAGTCTGCCAACGCGAAAAAAACCCGTTAAAGGTCTGCGACGAGGCTCCGATTACCTCTGTGTTCACGGCGACATGGGGTCGCGGCGGACACGGGCCGGCAGGGACGCCGGTCTCCACTTCACGGAGGACTTCGATGGCTTCTTTCTCAGTCGTTACCAGCGTCTCGTCGCTCAATGCACAGGCGAACATCAACCAGACCAATGCCCTGCTGAACCGTTCCATCAACCGCCTGTCGAGCGGCATGCGCATCAACCAGGCCGGTGACGACGCCGCCGGTCTTGCGGTGGCCAACACCTACCGCGTCGACCAGTCGGTCCGAAGCCAGGGCATCCGCAACGCCAATGACATGCTGTCGAACCTGCAGATCAAGGACGGCGCGATGTCCAACATCGGCCTGATGGTCGACCGTCTTGCGACGCTGGCGGCCCAGGCGGCTTCCAGCAACACCTCGGACGACACCCGCGCCTCGCTCGACGCCGAATTCGCCGACCTCGTGGCTGAAATCGACCGTCAGGCGAGCATCTCGGGCCTCGCCACTTCGGAAGAAGTTTCGGTCTACATGAGCCAGAGCGCCGACCCCGCCGATGAAGACGACCTCTCGGGAACCGTCACCGGCAGCATCGCTGCGGTGACGGCGGACGTGCTGGGGCTCGCGGATGACGACGAAGCCATCAGCATCGGCACTGCCGAAGATGCCGCAACGGCGGTGAACACCATCAAGGACGCGGTGGGCACCCTCGGCACCACGACCAACGCGCTTGGCTCGCTGCAGAACCGTCTGACGTTCGCCATCAATCTGGCGACCAACCAGAACGTCAACTTCAAGGCTGCCGAGAGCCGCGTGCGTGACGCCAACATGGCCGAGGAAGCGTCGAACATGACCAAGTTCTCGATTCTGAGCCAGAGCGGCATGGCGGCCCTCGCCCAGGCGAACCAGCAGTCGTCGACCGTGCTCTCGCTGCTCCGCTAAACCCGGGTCCACTCCCGAACCGCAGGGTCGGGTGACCACCTGATGGTGGCATCCGGCCCTGCGGGCACGGTTCTCGCATAGTACTGGGCGGAACGGCTTCCTCCAAGGATCACACGTGGGCACCGGCATCTCGTTCAGCGGCTTCAACGGCTTCGACTTCGGCGCCATGGTCAACGCGATCATGGCGCAGGAGCGCCAGCCTCTCACGGCACTGCAAACGCAGCAGACCGCGCTCAAGACCCGAACCGATCAGCTGCAGACCCTGGCTTCGAGAGTCGGAGCCGTGGAGTCGGCCGCGCGCGCGCTCACCTCGCAGACCGGAATCTCGGCCTTCGCGGCCACATCGTCTGATGCGTCCGTGCTGGGCGCCTCGGCCGCTGCCGGCGCACGAGCCGGCCGCTATGAGGTCGAGGTCACCGCACTGGCCCGCGCCCAGGTGACGGTGTCAGGAATCATCACCGACCCGGAAGCCGAGCTCGCCAGCGGCGGTTCGCTGCGCATCGGCGACCACGACGTCGCCCTCACGGGCAGCACGTCGCTGAACGGGCTGGCATCGGCCATCAACGCCCGCACCGACCTCGGTGTCCGCGCCACCGTCCTTCGGACGGCGACCAGTGCCTATCGCCTGGTGCTGACCGCCACACAAACCGGCACGTCGGGTGCCTTCACGCTGCAGGATCTCACCAGCGGCGGCAGCGGTCTGGGTTTCACCGATACGGATGGCGACGGACTGGTTGGTGACTCGGCTGCCGATAATGCCGTCTCGGCCCGGAATGCCGACCTCCGCATCAACAGTGTCGCCGTCACCAGCAGCAGCAACACGGTCACCGCCATTCCCGGCGTGACCCTGACCCTGAACCGGGTGACGACCACATCGGCGAGCCCGTCGTCAGGCACGGCGTCCCCTGGCACGCCGTCGCCCGGCACTGTGACCACCGGCGAGTCGCCCACCGGGTCCGGTGGAGCCACATCGGCCACGACCGGCACTCCCGTCACGGTGGACATTGCCCCCGACCCCACCGCGGCACGCACAAAGATGCAGGCCCTGGTCACCACTTACAACGAGCTGCTCGACTTCGTGAACGCGCAGGTGGCCTCGGCCCAGCGGAACGAGGCTGCCAGCCTCGGCCGCGAACCGGTGCTGCGGCAGGTCCGGTCGGTGCTGCGCTCGGTGCTGCAGTCGACGCAGGCCACGTCCACCGTCTTCACCTCAGCCTCGCAGGTGGGTCTCGAGTTCACCTCCAGCGGAAAACTGCAGCTCGATACGGCCGACTTTGACAAGGCCGTCACCGACCACCCCGACGAGGTCCGGCAGCTCTTCCGGGGAAACGGCACCACGACCGGCGTCTTCACACAGGTGACGCGCGGACTCGCCACCTTCACCGATGGCTCGGGCGTCATCGGTACGCTGCGCGCCTCGCTGACTGACCGCGCCTCGCGACTCAGCCGTCAGATCACGGCGACGGAAAGCCGCATGGCGCAGCGTCGGTCGGCACTGCAACAGGAATTCACTGCGGCCGAACAGGCCATGTCACGGCTGCAGGGCCAGAGCGGCGCGCTCGCTAGCTTCAGAGCCTAGCCTGCCGACGGAGCGTTCATCCGATGTCTCAGACCTATTCCGGACGGGGCCTTCAGGCCTACCGACAGACCGAAGCCCAGGCCAGTTCGCCACTCGAGCTGGTCGTGATGCTGTACGACGGCATCCTGCGATTCACCGCCGAGGCCCGTCAGGCCATCGAACGCGGCGACGTTGTCGCCCGCCGGACGGCGGTCGATCGGGCGCTGGCCATCATCATTCATCTGCAGTCGACGCTCGACCTCGAGCAGGGCGGGGCGCTCGCCGCCGAGTTGCACCGGCTCTACGACTATGTGTCCACGCGACTGATCGATGCCTCGATGCAGAACGCGACCGGTCCGCTGGACGATGCGCGCAAGGTGCTGCAGTCGCTGCGGGAAGGCTGGCAGGGCGCGGCACGCGCCTCGAAGCCCGCGCCGGCCGTGATGCCCGGTGCAGGGGTGGGGGCGGCGTGACCACACGCCAGCTCGCCGAGATGCTCGCGCAATACGAGGCCGGACTCGAAACCGCGCTCGTGCTGCTGCGGCAACTCGATGCTGCCGCCCGGCGGCAGCAGTCGGCGGCGAGCGATCGCCGGCTCGATCAGTTTTCCGTGGAAAGCGACGAGCGCGATCGGCTGACCCGCAGCCTGGTGACCGTCGATCAGCAGCTGGCACCGCTGCGCACGGTACTCAACGCCCACACGGCGGCGATGGCCGATCTGCCGGGCTTTGCCCGTGTGCGTGAGCTGCGCGAAGACACCGCGTCACTGGTGCAGTCGATTCTGGCGATTGACGGGGAATCGATTCGCGCCCTGGCCGATGCGGAACTGGCCCGCCGGGCCGAGCTCGCCGGGCTGGATCAGGGCGGGGCCACCCTCGGGGCCTACCGCCGGGCCCTGACGACGCCCGTCGGCACGGCGACGCGCCTCAATCAGCGCGGGTAACGCGCACCGCCGAGACAAAGTCGGCCGTCTTCCGGAACCCTTCCGTCTCATACAGCGCCGCCGCGGCACGATTGCCCGCGGCCACAAGCAGGGTCATGCGGTGATGCCCTGTGCGTGCGGCCGTGTGCATCGCCTGCCTGAGCAGGCGTCGTGCCACGCCGGCCCGCCGGACGTGCGGCAGCACCGCCATCTGCGCGAGGTGCGCGGTCTGCGGTGCCAGATGGGTGACCAGAGCGACGCCCTGCAGCGTGCCATCGGGCGCCCGGTCCATCTGCGAGACACCCGGCAGCAGGATGCCGCATCCCGACTGCTGGGTGAGGGCCCGCACATACTCGGCCCATTCGGCCGGTGTGCCGCCAGGCGCAAACGGCCTGCGGGAATCAGGCATCGGATAGCAGGCCGCCAGGCACCGCGACAGATCGTCCAGTGATACCATCGGCGCATCGACGGCGGCGATAGGACGTTCGTCGAGCCATCCCAGCGAGTCGGCCAGCTCCGCCACCAGGTAATGCTGCGGCTCGATGTCAAAGCCACAGTCCCGCAGCGCCGGCACTAGGCCCGGTGCCGCCGCATACGCATACAGCAGCACCCGCGAGGCGCGGCAGGCTTCGGGTGACGACAGTATCGAGGCCAGCAACACCCGCGTGGCTTCTTCGTCGTCCGCCGTCACCGAGCCGATCTGCAGGCTGCCCCGATGGTTCAGGAAGTACGACCAGCCTCGCCATCGCCCCTCGCTGTCGCGGACGATGCGTCCGGCAACCTGCCCGAGCCGTCTGGCGTGTTCGACGACTTCCCAGGTGGGTTCCGTATCCCAGTACAGCTCGGCACGGGTACGGGCGGCCTCGGCGCGATAGGCCGCGCCCAGCCCCTCGGACGTCTGCTGCCAGTCGAGGGCAATCATGCCTGCGGCTGCGGTGCCGGCGACCGCGTGGCCTGCTGTCGCAGGCGACTGGCGATCGAGTTGAGGTCGCCCCGGGCCGAGGCCGCCGAACGGTTGGCGGCGACGATCAGGTCGTAGATTTCCTGGCGATGCACCGACAGGTCGGGCGGCGCCATGACACCGAGGCGCACACCTTCGGCCCCGACGCGCAGCACCCGGATGCGGATCTTGTCGCCAATGACAATGACTTCGTCGCGTTTGCGTGAGATGACCAGCATGGCGTCAGTCCAGAAAGAGGGGATGGTCCGTCGAGTACGGACTGTCAGGGGGCACCAGCTGCACCCCGCGCATCTGCTGGGGGTTGATGACGATCGGTGCCCGCAGGTTGACCAGGGTCTGATCCCCTGCGGCGCGCACGAGCGCCAGCCAGAGCAGCGCATCATCGGGTGCGGCACCCAGCTGACGCCGGGCCGTTTCGTCGAGGGACGCGTCGTACCCGTGCAGCACCAGCCGAGGGTCGACCGCCAGAAAGGCCGGCTTCGATTCGTCGAGGCCACTGAGGGCGGTGAAGGGAGCCAGTTCGGGATTGACGGCGACCACAAACTGCCGGCAGGCTTCGAAGCCGGGCATCGGGGCCACCATGGTTACCACGTCGCGGATGTCCACGGGGACATCCCCGGGCAGGGGCATCGGTACAGGGGAGGAACAGGCACTCATCGGAGGAAATCCAGCAGCGAGGTTCGGTTGAGGATGCCGGTCGCCTGCAAGGCGGCCCGGTAGGCGGTGTCAGACTGGTTGAGTTCGAGCGCCGCTGCCACCAGATCGGCCTCTTCGAGAGCCGCCTGGCTTGACAGGGCCGAGGCACGGTCTGCGGTGACGCGCTGCTGGGCCGACGTGACGGCGGCCTGCTCGACGCCGAGGCGATTCTGCAGTTCGATGACCCGGACGATGGCCCCGTTGACGTCTGTCAGCAGGGCGCGCGCGCCGTCCTTGTCGCCGGCGTTCAGGGCCGTGAGCAGCGACTCGAGCGTGTTGAGCACGTTCTCGTCGGCCGTGCCCTGGGCCACCTGGCTGCCCACATAAGACATCGGCGTTTCACGACCGGGCATGATGTCGACGAGCACCTGCGACGTGTCGCCCCCGTATACCCATGCCCCGTCCTGTCTGCTGAATGCCGGCGTCGTCGCCCGGCTTCCGCTGAACAGATATTCCCCCTGCACGGTCGTGTTGAGGTCGGCCGCGACACCATCGCGCAGGCTGCTGATCGCGATGGCCGCGCGGCTGCCGGCCTGATCGTCGGACAGGGACAGGGCTGCGGTCGTGGCATTGATGACATCGGTCAGCTGCGACACGAGGTTTTCCGACACACGGTCGAGAATGCTCTGCCGCAGCAGCACCACCGAGGCAGCACGCTCGTAGCTGCCTATCGCTGACGCCGTGGTCTGATAGGCCAGCAACTGCCGGGCCGCGGCCGGGTCGTCACTGGGACGCGTGATGCGCTTGCCTGTTTCCAGCTGTGTGCGCGCCTTCACGGTGCGCGCTGCGGCCTCGTGGATCGCGGCCAGATTGCCCGATCGGATCTCTGCTGTAATCCGCATCAGCGGCCTCCCACCAGCGCCATCAGCGTCATGAGTGTCTCGTTGACCGCCGCAAAGTACTGGGCGTTGGCGTCGAAGGCCCGCTGGTAGCGCATCAGCGCGGCCGCTTCGTCATCGAGCGACACGCCAACCGCCTCGTCGCGCAGGCGTGTGATCTGGGCCATGACCGTGTCCCGTGTGTCTTTCCGCGACTCGGCGGTCCGGGTGTCGTTACCCACGGCAAAGACCAGGGCCGCCCACGATTCGAGCAGGGTGGCACCGCCGCCAGCCGGGGCCGACGTGCGAAGGGCCGCCATCCCCTGCGCTGTCCCGTTGTCACCCACCGTGCCAGTGGCCGATGCGGCCACCAGCGACGGGTTGTCGGTCACGTCGGGATTCACCTGGATAGCCGCCGCGAGTGATGACTCACCCGTCAGAAAGGTGAAGAAGGGCTGACCTGCCTCCCCGGCCATCGTGGTGCCGGCTTCATGGATGGCATTGACGGCCGTGACGACCGACGAGGCCAGCGCGTCGAGCTGGGCCAGATAACCAGGCAGCTGCGTGTCGCGCACCATCAGCCAGCCGCCAAGCTGTCCGCCCGAGAGTTCGCCGGTGATCTCGACGCCGTTCAGCGAGAGCTGCGCGAGGCCGTCGACACTGCCTGACGACACGCCGATGACGCTGGCAATGCCTCCCCCCACCAGAGACACGCCGGACGCGGTGGTCACATCCCGCGACCCATCCGGCTGCGTCACCACGCGGATGTCGGCCAGGCGGGACATCTGATCGAGAATCTGCGCCTGCCTGTCGGCCAGATCATCAAGATCACCCGTCCGGGACAGCAGGGACTCGTTGGCGAGCGCCAGTTCGGCGGCCAGCGAATTCAGCGTGTCGATGCCGGTCCGGATCCGGAGGTCGATACCCTGGCGGGCATCATCGAAGGCCGACTGCGTGTCGACGAACGCCGACGCCAGCAGCCGCCCCTCGGCGACCACGCCCTGACGGGCCGTGGTGGAACTGGGTTGCGAGGCCAGCATCGACCAGGCGTCGAAGAAGGCATTCAGCCGTGTATCGATCGACGTGCCGGATGACTGCACCCGGCCTTCGATCGCGTGCAGTTCATCGGCCACCACGCCGTCCTTGACCGACTGCTGCAGTTCACGGCGATAGCGCGCATCGATGACGGCGTCCCGCGTCGAGAAGACACGGGCCGAGGTGAACCCCTGCGCATCGCCGGTCACAATGCTGACCGAGCGCCGGGCGTAGCCGGGTGTGTTGAGGTTGGCCATGTTGCGACCGGTCACCTCGAGTCCGCGCCGCTGCGCATCGAGGGCCGCTGTCGCTGTACCGAGGCAGTTGAGCAGGCTCATCTCAGCTCCGCTTCCGCAGATGGGTGCCGCGCAGGGCAGTGGCAGACGCACCGCCGACACGGCCGTATTCGACCGACACGCCCGCCGCCACGAGGGCTGCGGATGAGAGATCGCTGGCCACGGCACCGAGGCGTCGGCACCGGTCGAGCAGCGCCCGGCAGCGGGTCACCTCGGCCCGCACGAGGTCGTGCTGTTCGGCAGGCACCGTCCGCACACGTCGGAGGGCCGTGAGCGCCGACGACAGCCGGGGCTGGGTGGCGTGCAGCGCATCGGCATCGGCAGCCACGAGGGCCGCCGCCACGGCGTCGAGCGAGAGACGGAGCTCGGCGACCGCGTCAGGAGCGGAAACGTCAGACATGATCCCCCTCAGGGGCGAACGGGTTACTCTCCGCCGAGGGCGCGATCGATGAGGACGTCAGCCAAGCGGTACTCGTCGGCACCCACCTGTCCGGCGTCGACGGCCAGTCGCGCACGCTCGACAACTTCGGGACGAATGTCGGGAGTCTGCGAGGCCGCCGTGGCTGCGGTCGACGCCAGCGAGGCGCCTGACGAGAACCGCACCTGATCGGCACCGGCAGACACGCCCCGCGTTGCCGCCCCGGGCCTCGCGGCCGCGTCTGCGTCAGTCTGCGCCGCTGCTTTGGCGCGCTCGAGGTCTGTCCGCGTATTGTCGATCTTCATGGCGATTCTCCGAATCTGGTCTGCCGTCTCTGGTGTCTGCACGGGTTCACGCACGTAATCGGCAGCAGCGTCCCACACCTTTAAGGCGCGGGCCTATTCCAGATCCACCACCTGCACAAAACGACCCTCAAACTCCCGTGGATCCACGGCCTGTCCATCGCGTCGCACCTCAAAGTGGAGATGCGCCCCGGTCGAACGGCCGCTGTTTCCTGATCTAGCAAGAACCTCGCCAGCCCGCACACGGCTGCCCGGCTTCACGTCGGCCGCCGACAGATGGGCATAGCGGGTTTCCACGCCGCCGCCGTGGTCGACCACCACCGTGAGGCCATAGCCGCCGCGGTCACCCGCAAAGGTGACCACCCCGTCGCCGGCTGCCCGCACGTCCTGGCCATAGGCGGCCCTGACATCCGTGCCGTGATGGAAGCGGGCCTGCTGCGTGAACGGGTCACGCCGCCACCCGAACGCCGAGCTGATGTGCCGGGAGGCCGGCAGCACCGACCCCACAGGCACATCGGTGTGCTCGTGGAGGTCATGCGCGTCGGCCGGCAGCGTCGAGTCATGCACCCCTGTCAGCGCAATGGGCGGGGCACTCTGCACCGCATCACTGAGCGACTGAGGCGAAATAGCCCCGACTGTGGGCAGTTCGACCCCGGCCGACCGCAACGACCGCACGAGGGAATCGGCCAGCCCGACGCCCCCCGCCTTGCTGAGCGACAGGGCCAGTTCCATGTGCATCTGGTCGGCAATGACCGACATGCCCAGGCCCTTCGATTCCTCATCCCCCAGCAGCGAGTCGTTCATCGTCGACAGCATCTGCCGGAGCAGCGTGGCCTCGAACTGCTGGGCCAGCATCTTGACGGCCGCAGCTTCGGCCTCGGGCGTCGATGGTGGTCCATCGATGCCCTCCGGGCCACGGCGCACGAGCGAGACGGCATCCTGAGTCATGGCCCCGTGCCTCGCTACAGAATGACGATGTCGGCGCGCAGGGCGCCTGAGGCCTTGAGGGCCTGCATGATGGCGATGATGTCGCGCGGCGACGCACCCAGCCGGTTGAGCGCACGCACCACTTCGTCGAGCGTCGTGCCTTCCTCGAGGGCGACCAGCCGCCGCGACTCTTCGCGCAGGTCGACGTCCACCGTCGGCAGCACCACGGTCTCGCCCTTTTCGGCAAACGGCGCCGGCTGCGAGGCCTCGAGCGTCGTGCGGATGGTGACCGACAGGTTGCCGTGCGCCACACCGGCGGCGCCCAGCCGCACCTGGCCGCCCACGACCACGGTGCCCGTGCGTTCGTTGATGACCACCCGCGCCACCTGATCGGTTTCGATGGGCAGCACCTCGATGCGCGCCATCAGCGTGGGAATCGACTTGCGGTATTCCTCGGGCACGGTAATCGTGACCGTCCCCGGATCGACCACCGCCGCCACGTCGTCACCGAGCGCCGTGTTGACGGCCTTGGCCAGCCGGGTGGCACTGATGAAATCAGGATCGCGCAGGGCCAGCGCCAGCGTGCCGGTATTGTTCAGCGTCGCCCCGGTGCCCAGCTGCACGAGCCCGCCGGCCGGGACGCGACCGACCGTGAGGTGATTGACCGTGACGGAATTGCCCGAGCCCCCGCCACCGAATCCGCCCAGCGTGAGCGCCCCCTGCGCCAGCGCGTAGACCTGCCCGTTCGGCCCGCGCAGGGCCGTGGCCATCAGCGTGCCGCCCTGCAGGCTGCGGGCGTCGCCGATGGACGAGGCGGTGATGTCGAGGCGCGCCCCCGGGCGCGCATAGACCGGCAGCTCGGCGGTGACCAGCACGCCGGCCACGTTTTCGACGTTCATCGCCGCCGGGCCGACCTGGATGCCGAACCGCTCGAGCATGTTGGCCAGCGTCTGATTGGAAAACAGTGTCTGGCGGCGATCGCCGGTCTTGCTCAGGCCCACGACGAGGCCGTAGCCCACCAGAGGAATCGAGGCCGCGCCCTCGAGCGAGGCCACGTCCTTGATCCGCACCACTGGATCGGCTCCGGCCGACCCGTTCAGCACCGCCAGCAGGGCGGCCACACTCATCAGCAGTTGCGCGCGCATGGGAGGTCCTAGAAGATCTTGTTGAGGATGCGGGCCAGCCAGCCAGGCGACAGGCTGTCTTTCATGAAGCCGCGTCCGAAATACCGAATCTGCATCTGCCCGACAGAGGGAGACAGCACGACATTCCCCGGGCGCACATCGTAGGGGCGCACGACGCCGGTAATCACAATCACCTGGCGATCGCCGTTGACCTGTACTTCGCGTACGCCTTCCACGTAGAGGTCGCCGTTCGGCAGCACTTCGGCCACGCGTGCCGTGATGCTGGCCGACAGTTCACTGGTGCGGCTCGTCGCGCCGGTGCCCGAGAAATCGGAACTGGTGTCGAGCCCGACCATGTTCGACAGGTCGACGCCGGGCACCTTGCCCTCGAGCCCGAAGAGCGGAGAGATCGACGCGTCAGCCCCGCTGCTCTTGGTGAGCGTCGAGTCGGCGGTGTTGGCCGCCGCCACACTTTCGAGGATGCGGATCGTCACCAGGTCGTTGACCTGGCGCGCCCGCAGGTCGAGCGCGAGACCGGTCATCCAGGTCGCCTGCGTCGGCGGTGGCACAGGAGGCTTTCGGGCCGCCTCAAGGTAGTAGGCCAGTTGCTTGTCGTAGTCATCCTTCTTCGGCGACTTCGATGGTTTGGCGGCCGTTTGGGCGTGCACCCACAGCGGCACGACACAGAGCACCAGTGCGGCAGAGCATCGGAACAGTTTCGTCATGGCAGAATCTCGACAACGCCCGCCGACAGGACGCGCGCCTTGAGCGCACGGCGCGTCTGCGGATTGACCACCTGAATCACACGTCCCGGATCGCCATGCTCGCTGGCGACCACCGTGGCCGACACTTCGCCGCCGGCAAAGCGGCTGATGGCGGTGACTGACTGACCGGAACGCACGGCATGCAGTAATGCAACAGCCGTGCCGTCGATGCAGGCCTCGGCGGCCACAAGCCGCAGGACCCGGCCGCCGACCAGCGATAAGGCATCGGGAAGGGCCTTGAGCGGCAGGGCGGAGAGGTCGTGGGTGACGGGGTGCAGGTCGGCCTCGGTCAGCACGGTCCCCGGGGTCAGCGTCTGGCGGGCATGCACGTGCGGCACGCGCACCCGACCCTGAACCACCGCGGAACCGGCGACCACCACGCGCGGACCGGCCGCTCCGGGCTCGGTCGTCCGCAGGGTGAATCGCAGAGGCGCGCCGAACCGGGCACCCACATCCGGGGTCGCCTCGACCGACGCAGCCTCGCGAATCCACGACACCTGCACGGTGTCGAATTCGATGACGGCCGCTGCCCCCAGCCGCGCCCGGATGGCCGCCTCGATGGCCGTGCGTACCACGGCCTCGTCCGGGACCGCGGCCTGCGCGGGTCCCGCGATCCCGCCGACCAGCAGCAGGACCCTCGCGAGCACACGCATCTGGAGCAGAGCCATCAGCGCACCAGGTTGTTGACCTGGCCGAGCATCTCGTCGGCGGCCTTGATGACCTTCGAGCTGGCCTCGTAGGCACGCTGGCCGAGAATCATGTTGACCATTTCCTCGACCACGCTCACGTTCGAGTCTTCGACAAACCCCTGCGCAATCGAGCCGCGCGCGTCGGTGCTCGGCACCCCCGTCTGGGGCTCGCCCGAGGCCTGCGTCACCGAGAACAGGTTGCCGCCGAGCGGCTTGAGCCCCGACGGATTCTGGAAGGTCGCCAGCTCGAGCGTGCCGAGCTGCTGCGGCGCCGGCTGGCCGGGAATGGCGACAGACACCAGCCCGCCCTTCGACACCGTGATCGACGTCGCATTGGCCGGCACGGAAATCTGCGGCTGAATCGGCAGCCCTTCGGCCAGCACCAGCAGGCCCTGACCGTCGCGGTGCAGATTCCCCGCACGTGTGTAGGCCATCGTCCCGTCGGGCATGGTGACCTGGAAAAACCCCTCGCCCTGGATGGCGAGGTCGAGCGGCGCCCCGGTCGACCGCAGGCTACCCGAGGAAAAGTCGCGCGACGTCGCCACGGCGCGTGTGCCGAGACCGATTTCAAGCCCCGTCGGCGTGCCTTGCCCGGTCGGCGTCGGCGACCCGGGCTGGCGCGCCTCCTGATACACCAGGTCTTCAAACTCGAGATGAGCCTTCTTGAAGCCTGCGGTATTCACATTCGCCATGTTGTGGGCGATGTTATCGATGTGCGACTGCTGGGCCCGCATGCCGCTGGCGGCTGTGTAGAGTGCGCGAATCATGAGAGTGGCTCCTGGGTGTTACCGGCGTCCGAACGATTCAATGGCCTTGCCGTCGACTTCATTCAGGAAGACGGCGACCGATTTCTGCAGCGCCTCGAAGGCGCGGGTGACATTGGCCAGCTCGGCCACATGCATGACGACCGACACGTTCGACCCTTCGAGCGACTGCTGCCGCACCGAGAAGGCATTGGCCGCCAGTGGCGGCATGTCGGTGGCATTCAGCAGGCCGCGGCCTTCACGGATGAGTCGGCCGGGCTCGTCGAACCGCACCACCTTGAGGCGGCTGGCCGGTCCCCCCGTGGTGGTGACGGTGCCGTCGCTGCCGACGGCGACCGGGCCGGGCTGCAGCTGGATCGGGCCGTTCTCGCCCATGACCGGCAGGCCTTCGCCGGTGACGAGCTGGCCGCTCGCCGAACGGCCGAAGTGACCGTTCCGCGTGTAGCGCGGACCCGCCGGCGTGCTCACTTCGAAGTAGCCCTCGCCGTCGATGGCCATGTCGAGTTCCATCCCGGTCGGCTCGATGGTGCCGGCCGTGGTGTCGAGACGTCGGCCCGACAGCGACACGTCGATGGCGGAGGTCAGCTCGTTGGAGAACTCTGCCCGCTGCTCTTCGGCCGTTGAGATGCGCTCGCCCTTGTATCCGGTGGTTTCGGAATTGGCGAGGTCGGTCGCCAGCCGGTCAAGCTGGTCGAGCCGGGTGCGCATGCCGCTCAGCGCGATGTAGTGACCGCCGGGCATGTCAGTTCGCCTCGCGGAATGCCGCCACGGTGGCCGTGGCGCGTCGTGCCGATGCGGTGCGCGATGCCTTGCGCGTGGCGACCATCAGGGCAGGCGGCGCCTGGAGGCCCGGTCGCACCGGTGCGTCGCCCGAGGCCGGGCGCCTCGTGGACGCGACCGAAGGCGGAGCGGATGGGGCCGATGCTTTCCTGAGGGCCTTGGCAGGTGTCGCCGGGGCCGCAGGTGCCTGCGACACGTGCCCCTGCGCCGCCGTTCGCCGTGCCTGGGCCGGGGCCTCAGGGCGACGCGCGGGCGCCGCCAGGGCCGGGGCCGCGGTGGCACGCTGATCGAGATGTTCGGCGAACTGCCGGAATCCGGTTTCGGCCGTGTCGGTCAGCAGATCGAGGGCTGCCACCATGCGCGTCAGCCGGTCGTGCATGCGCGTGATGTCCGCGGCGGTGCGCGTCAGGCGCACCAGCACTGCCACCTGCACCAGCGCCACGGCCAGCACGAGGCCGGTGGCCCCCAGGAGCAGTGAAAGTTCGTATCCCATGGCTATCCTTCCGCCTCGAGGGCCCGCACGCGTTCGGCCGGGCTGACCAGGTCTGTGATGCGCACGCCGTAGTTGCCCGACACCACCACCACTTCGCCCCGCGCAATCACGCGGTCACCCACCAGCATTTCCACCGGTTCATCCGGGGTGCGGCCCATGTTGACCACCGACCCGGGGCCCAGCGAGGCCAGGGTGCGCAGCGGCAGCACGGTGCGGCCGAAGCGCACGGTCAGTGGCAGGTCGATATCGAGCACCATCGACAGCCGGTGCGGCGCGATGACCGGCTCTGCGCCGGCAGGAGTTGTCGGTTCCATCTATGCCTCCAGGGCGGGCGTGTCGCCCGCCACCGATTCAATGCCCAGCACCGCCCAGCCCCGATCCGCCGACAGGCGGCCGTGGAACTTGCAGGCCTGACCCACATGCACGTCAAGCGGTTCGTCGATGGCGCGTCCGAGTGACAGCACCGTGCCGACTTCCAGCTGCAGCAGTTCGTGGCCCGACAGCGCCGTGGTGATCACCGCCGACAGCGGCAGCGGCACGCGCGCCAGGTTCTCGCGCAGCCACACGCGCTCGACTGGCGTCGCCTCGCGCTGCGGCCGGGCCCACACCTGCGCAAACTGCGCGCTGGTCAGCTCGACAATCGACGCCGGCAGCAGCAGGTTGATCGCGCCGGCACGATTGCCGATGGTCATCTCGAAGGTGACGAGCACGACGGTGTCGTTGTGCGCCGCCACCTGCAGCATCTGCGGTCGCGTCTCGCGTCCGCGGATGCCGAAGGCCATGTCGGCCACCGGCCGCCAGATTTCGTTGAGCGCCTCGAGCATCAGCCGCACGATCGAGTCGACGATGTGCTGCTCGATTTCGGTGAGGGGCCGCCCATGCTCGACATCGGACCCTGAGCCACCGAGCATGCGTTCAATCATCGTGAAGGCCAGCGCGGGGCTGATTTCGAGTGCCCCCAGTTCGTCGAACGGCGGAATGGCCAGCGCGTAGAACGCCGTCGGGTCGGACAGCACCGTCACAAACTCGGAGTGCGACATCTGCTCGACGCCGGTGACGCGCAGTTCGCTCATCGCGCGGAAGTACCCCGACAGCGACGTGGAAATGTTGCGGGCAAACCGGTCGTGCAGCATCTGCACGGCGTGCATCTGCTCTTTGGTGATGCGGTCGGGCCAGCGGAAGTTGTAGGGCGTGACGGGGGTGGCCATGACTAGCGGGCCCCCTTCGCACGCAGCGCCGCCTGCATCGACGACCGCAGGCGCGCGATGGCCTGCGTGCGCAGCTGCGACACGCGCGACTCGCCCACGCCGATGACCTTGCCAATTTCGGCCAGCGTCAGTTCTTCCTCGAAATAGAGGGCAATGATGTGCCGCTCGCGTTCAGGCAGTTCCCGAATCGCCCCGGCAAGAATGGCGCGCAGTTCGCGCCGCTCGAGCAGCTGGTGCGGTCCCTCGGCCGCATCGACCACCACCTCGATGAGCGACTGGCCGTCTTCGGTCGTACCGGCCTGGCGAATCGACGCCAGTTCGGCGCTGCGCAGCTGGTCGAGCATGCGGTCGTACTGGCCTTCCGAGACCCCGAGGGCCTCGGCCACTTCTCCGCTCTCGGGCTCGCGGCCCAGTTCGAGCCGCAACCGCTCGATGGCGGCATCAAGATCGCGGCGCTGCTTGCGGACCGACCGTGAGGCCCAGTCCATGTCGCGCAGCATGTCGAGCATGGCGCCGTGGATGCGACGCCGCGCGAATGCGTCAAACGGCACACCCAGCCCGGGGCGGAATCGCCCGGCGGCGTCAATCAGCCCCAGCACGCCCACGCTGATGAGTTCGGAAACCTCGACCTGCGACGGCAGGCGATGGGCCAGACGGTTGGCCAGGGCCTTCACCAGTCCCACGTGGTCCATGACCAGCTTGTCGCGGACCTCGAGGTTCTCTGGCGGTTCGGGTGTCAGGTGGGTAGCCATGGGTGTCAGCGTCGTGCCGTTGTTCAGCTACTCTTCGTGGAGCAAAGCGCTTGCCAACTGCGGCGCTGTCGCCCGCAACAGGTCGTCTGGCACCAGCTGTCCGGTGCCAAGATGTGAAATTCTGAGGCCCTTGCGCAGCGCCAGATCGAGCAGCGGCATCACCGTGGCCGCTTCGTCAACCTTGGTCAGCAGCAGACGATCGGGCTGCATGTCGGCAAACGCCTCGAGGGCCCGCTGCGCGACCGTGACGCTGGTGTCGGCGGCCAGCACCAGGTGGGTGCGCACCTGCTTGCGTCGTGCCAGCGCGTACCGCAGGTCGGCCGGTCCCTCGTCTTTCGGCGAGCGGCCCGCCGTGTCAATCAGCACCGTCTGCCGCGCCCCGCGCAGCGTCGCCTGCAGGTCATCGGCCGTTCGCACCGACGAAAACGGTGACCCGACGATGCCCGCGTAGACCCGCAGCTGCTCGAGCGCTCCGGCGCGCTGTCCGTCAGCGGCGACCAGTCGCACCGGTGCCCCGCCGCGCGCACGATGCTGCGCCGCCAGCTTGGCCACGGTCGTCGTCTTGCCCATGCCCGGGGGACCGACAAACACCTCGATGCGTGCCAGGTCCTCGTCAGGCGACGCAATCGCCTCGAACTGCGAGGCCAGTGCGACCCGCAGCGCCGCCATCGACGGCAGCCGGTGTGTGTGGGCCGGCAGCTGCGCCACGGCGCGCTCAGCCACTTCGGCCGTCAGCCCGGCAGCCCTCAGCCGGCGCAGGAGCCCCTCGGTCGCGGGTGCCACAGCTGTGTCATTTCGCCTCGCGCCAGATGACTCGCGCGTCCGGCGCGACGCCGCAGGCAGGGCCGCGGTGATCTGAATCTCGCGACGACCCAGCCAGCCGCGCCAGCCACGGGCCACCACCTGCTCGGTCGACAGCACCAGCGCGTCGGGCCCGAGGGCGGTGCGGGCGGCCTGGAGGGCCTGCTGAATGGTGGCTTCACGGAACTGCTGCATCTGCATCGGTTACTCCAGCGTCGTCGCGGCCGCGACATGGACCTGCGGCGGAATTTCGGTGTGGGAGATGACTCCCATCTGCGGCAGCACCCGGGCAAACAACCGGAACATGTGAGGCCGCAGCATCGGTGAACACACAAGCACAGGTTGTGCCACCGCCGCCGCGAAGGCCTCGGCCAGCTTGCTGGCGAGCCGCTGCGCCTGCGACGGCTCGAGCGCGAGCACCGCACCGTGGTCAGTCTTGACGACCGACGACAGCAGCTTTTCCTCGAGCGACGGCGACAGCAGGATGGCCGGCAGATCGCCTTTTTCCGTCTGATAGGGCCGGCAGATGGCCCGGCCAATCTGCCCGCGCACCGCCTCGGCCACCTGGTCGGGGTCCTTGATGTGCACCATCACGTCGGCGACTGCCTCGAGAATGCTCGTGAGGTCGCGAATCGACACGCGCTCGCGCAGCAGCTGGCGCAGCACGCGCTGCACGTCGCCAATCGACGCAATCTTCGGCACCAGGTCTTCGACGAGCTTCGGGGCATGCTGCGCCACCTTGTCGACCAGGTCCTTGGTGTGCTGGCGCGACAGCAGGTCGGGCAGGAAGTTGCGGATGGTTTCCGAGAGGTGCGTCGACAGCGCCGTGGTCGGATCGACCACGGTGAAGCCCGAGGCCGCGGCCACATCGCGCTGGTCGCCGCCAATCCAGATGGCCGGCAGCCCGAACGCCGGCTCGCGCGTGGGCGTGCCCTCGAGGGTCGTGTCGGCCGTCCCCGGGTTGATGGCCAGGAAGCGGTCGGCGTAGAGCTCGCCTCGCGCCACCTCGACCCCCTTCACGAGGATGGCGTACGCGCGCGGGCCCAGCTGCAGATTGTCGGTGACATGCACCGGGGGCACGACGACGCCGGTTTCTGCGGCAATCTGCCGTCGAATCGAGCGCACACGGGTCAGCAGCGTGCCGCCCTGCGATTCGTCGACCAGCGACACGATGGCGTAGCCCACCTCGATGCTGAGGGGGTCGACGGTCACGGGCGTGTCCAGCGAATCGCTGGCCGCCTTGGCTTCGGCGGCCTCGGTGGCCGTGGCGGCCGTCGCGGTGGCTGTTTCGGCTTCCCGATTGAGATAGGCGGCCCCGCCCAGCAGGGCCGCGATGGCGAGAAACGACAGCTTGGGCAGCCCGGGAATGAGCGCCAGCAGCACCAGGGCGCCCGAGGCCACGGCCAGCGGCCGCGACTGCACGAGCAGCTGGTCGGCGACGTCCTCGCCGAGGTGCGACTCCGAGGCGGCGCGCGTGGTGATGAGACCGCCCGACATCGACACCAGCAGCGCCGGAATGGCCGTCACCAGGCCTTCGCCGATGGTCAGGATGGTGTAGGTCTCGGCCGCCGTGCCCAGCTCGAGGTCGTGCTGGAAGACGCCGATGATGAGGCCGGCCACGATGTTGACGCCGGTGATGAGCACGGCCGCCAGCGCGTCGCGCTGGGTGAACCGGATGGCTCCGTCCATCGACCCGTAAAAGTCGGCTTCGCGGCGCACACGCTCGCGGCGGATACGGGCTTCCTTGTCGTCAATGACGCCGGCGTTGAGGTCGGCATCGATCGCCATCTGCCGTCCCGGCAGGGCGTCGAGGGTGAACCGGGCGGTGACTTCGGAAATGCGGACCGCGCCGTGGTTGATGACCAGGAACTGAATCGCGACCAGCACCAGGAACACCACCACGCCGACGACAAAGTTGCCGCCGACGACAAACTGGCCGAAGGCCATGATGACGTGCCCGGCCGCTTCGACCCCCTCGTGCCCGTGCATCAGGATGAGGCGGGTCGAGGCCACGTTGAGCGACAGGCGCAGCAGCGTCAGGATGAGCAGCAGCGAGGGGAAGACCGAGAACTCGACCGGCTGCTTGATGTAGACGACGGTGAGCAGCAGCACCACCGAGAGGCCGATATCGATCGACAGCAGCAGATCGAGCAGCAGCGGGTGCAGCGGCACGATCATGAGCAGGACCACCGCCATGACGGCGGCGGGCACCAGCATGGGAGTGGCGCTTCGGGCAGTGGCCAGCGACAGAGTGTTCATGCAGTCCTACAGCATCAGTTGCCGGATCCGGACGAGGTAGGCGAGCACTTCAGCCACCGCGCCGAACAGATCCGAGGGGATGACCTCCCCCACCTCCGTCGTTCGATACAAAGCCTGTGCCAACGGCACATTTTCCACCTGCGGCACGCCGGCCTCACGGGCCACGGCCTTGATTTTCTGGGCCAGGGCGTCCTTGCCCTTGGCCACCACCACCGGGGCCGAGTTGCGGTCGCGCCGGTATTCGAGGGCCACGGCAAAGTGGGTCGGGTTGGTCACGACGACCGTGGCGGTCTTGACCGCCGCCATCATGCGGCGGTTGTTCATCTCGCGCTGAATCCGGCGGACGCGGGCCTTCAGCTCGGGGCTGCCTTCCTGCTGGCGGTACTCGTCCTTGACCTCCTGCCGGGTCATCATCAGCGACTGGCGATGCTGCCAGAACTGCAGGCCGAAATCGGCGGCCCCGAGGGTCACCAGGGCCAGCCCCGCCCGCCACAGCAGGGTGCGCACGTGCGCCCAGGCCTCGCTGGCCACCGACGCGGGGGCCATCCAGACCAGGCGCGGTCCGTCTTCCAGAATCGCCAGGATCGCCAGGTAGGCCAGCACCGCAATGATGCTGCCCCCGAGCAGGGCTTTCAGCAGTTCCGGCAGCGACTTCGACGGTGCCAGGCGGGCCATGCCGCGCGACGGACTCAGGTTCTCAAAATCGATCATGGGGCGTTCTGACGCCACGACCCAGCCGGTCTGGGCCAGATTGCCCGCGACTGCGCCCACCGCCGCCACGAGCAGCAGCGGCCCCACAATCACGACCAGCTGCCAGATGTCGCCGAGCATGATGCTGCCGAGGGTCCTGGAATCGAGCGGCAGCCGGCTGACATCGGCCAGACTCATGAGGCCGTCGGCGAGCCGCGTTTCCATCCGCTGGATCGCCGAGGTCCCCAGCCAGCCGAGGCCGAGGATCGTCGCCGCGAGACTCAGCGCGGCCACGAGGGACGGGCTCTTGGCCACCCGCCCCTTCTCGCGCGCGTCCTTGAGGCGTTTCGCGGTGGGTTGTTCTGTGCGTTCGCCTGATTCGGACATCAGCCGGCCCTACCGGAAGGCCCCGGCCAGCTGCAGGCCGAGTTCGGTCGTCACGGTCACAAACCGCTGCACGAGTCCGGGGAACACGGGAATCACCGCCGAGACCGCCGTCAGCCCGGCCAGCAGGCGCACCGGTGTCGACAGCGACATCAGGTCGAGGGACGGCGCACTGCGCGTCAGCAGGCCCGATGCAAACTCGACGATCAGCAGCACCACAATCAGCGGCGCTGCCAGCCGCAGCCCGAGGACGAACACCACGCCCAGCATCTCGATGATGCTGGTCACGGCCGCCCCGTTCACCGAGCCGGTCCCCATCGGCAGTGTGCGGTACGACTCGGCCACCATGCGCATCAGCGCGTGATGGCCATTGATGAGGAAGAAGACGAAGATCGTGAGGTTGGCATAGAGCGTCGCCAGCACACCGTTGCGCACACCCGACTGCGGGTCGACCATCGAGCCGTACGACAGCATCATCTGTGTGCCGCTCAGCTGGCCGCCCAGTTCGGCGGCGGCAATCAGCACGCGTACCGACATCGCCAGGGCCGTGCCGACGATGACTTCATGCAGCATCACGGTCACCAGCGTCGGCAGGTCGGGGATTGGGGGCAGCGTGACTACGGTCACCTGCGTCAGCGCCAGAATCACCGCCAGCCCGATGCGCACCATCGCCGGCGAATACACGCCGCCCATGATCGGCGAGGCCAGAATCAGGGCTGCGGGACGTGCCAGCACCAGGCCCAGGCGGGCCAGCACGTCGAACTCGTTCATCGCACCAGATCCGGCAGGCGCCGGATGAGTCCGGTCGCAAAGCTGGTCAGCACCTGCAGCATCCACGGAAACGTGAACGCAAACACGCCAAAGATGGCCAGCGCGCGCGGAATGAAGCTGAGCACGTTGTCCTGAATCGATGTGACCGTCTGGAAGATGCTCACGAGCACGCCGGCGAACAGGCCGGCCAGCAGCATCGGCATGGTCACCATCACTGAAATTTCCAGGGCCTGGCGGACCAGGCCCACCACGAGGGCGTCTGACATCAGCTGAAACTCCGCACGAGTGACGACACCAGCAGATTCCACCCGTCAATCAGCACGAAGAGCAGCACCTTGAACGGCAGCGAAATCATGGCCGGCGGCAGCTGCATCATGCCCATCGACAGCAGGGTGGTCGACACGATGAGGTCAATGATGAGAAAGGGCAGAAAGAGGAAGAAGCCCATCTGAAAGCCCGTCTTGAGCTCTGAAGTGGCAAACGCCGGCACGACGACCCGCATCGGCAGATCCGAAGGCTTCTCAGGGGCTGGCAGGCGGCTCATTTCGATAAACAGGCCCAGGTCGGCTTCACGCGTCTGCCGCAGCATAAAGTCGCGCAGCGGAGGCGTCGCACGATCGAAGGCCTCGGTCAGGCTGATGCGTCCGGCAACGACCGGCTGGACGGCGGCCTCATTTACCTGCTCGGCGACCGGCCCCATGATGAAAGCGGTCAGGAACAGCGTCAGCCCCACCAGAATCTGGTTCGACGGCATATCCTGCGTGCCAAGAGCCTGCCTCAAAAAATGAAAAACGATGGCAATGCGTGTGAAGGAGGTCAGGATGACCAGCGCCGCCGGCAGGAAGGTGAGCAGCGTCATCAGCACCACCACCTGCAGCGGTGCCGAGACCGAGCCCACGCCGTTGATGTTCAGGTCGAGCTGCGTGCCCGGTGCCGACTGCGCCAGGGCCGGTGCCGCCATCATTCCCAGCAGCACGGCGGCGGCGATCACGCGCGTCACCGCACGCAGACCGCGCAGGCGCCAGCTCATGATCGCACCTCGCACGTCGTGGCCGTCGACAGCTGGGCCGAAAACCCCGGGCGCAGCTCGGTGACCAGCGATACCTGCGAGGGCGTCAGCCCGAGCAGCAGCCGCCGGTCTTCCACCGTCACAATGACCAGTGAGCGGCGCTCGCCGAGCGAGATCGCCGACTCGACCGACAGGGTAGCCCGCGCGCCGGCGACCGCACCGACGCGCTGGCGCAGCCACCAGGCGGCTGCGGCCAGCACGGCCAGCACCACCAGCATGGTGATGACGGCGCGGCCGGGGACGGGAGCAGGGTCGGCCAGGGGAATGGCCTGTGACAGGGCAAGCAGCATGTCAGAGCTCGTCGATGCCCGGGGCCGGGGTAATGCTGCTGATGCGCAGGGCCGTCAGTTCATCGATGATGGCCACCTCGCCGCGGGCGAGGGGCACTCCCTGCACACGGATTTCCACATCGGCACCCGCCGACTGCCGCAGGCGGACAACGCTGCCGGTCTCGAGGGCGAGGCAGTCGCGCACCGAGATGCGTGCCGTGCCCACCAGGAAATCGACCGCGCACTCGATATCGCCGAGGGCAGGCGGCACCGCCGACGCCGGAGCGTCGGGGCTAGAACTGGACAACGAAATCGGAGAAGAGGACATCGACCACCTCAATGCCATGCAGGTCATGCGCTAGGCGCTCGGTCAGGGTCTTGCGCACCTCGGCCTTGCCCTCGGCCGTCACCAGCACCTCGGCGGTCTGGGTGGACAGCACCTCGAGCACGGTGGCGCGTGCCTTGGCCATTTCGGCCGCCGATTCTTCCATTTCCTTGGCCATCTCCGGACTGCCAACGATGACTTGCACCGTGGCGCGGAGGAAGTGCCGGCTGGGCTGGCTGGCCAGGTTCACCGTCAGGGCACTGAACGCCACGGCCCCGTGATGGGCCGGCTCGGGTTCAGCCGGGGCAGCCGCTTCGGCCCCCCGCACTTTGAAGAAGTAAAAACCGCCGCCCGCACCGGCGAGCACGACGACGGCGGCCACCGCCATGATCAGCTTCGACTTGCCGCCGGTGGCGGCTGGAGTGTCTTTTTTATCCTGTGACGCTTCGCTCATGCCTACAGGCAAAGCAAATGCGGTGCCAGCGTGCGGCGGGCGTTATGGTGTCAGGGAGGGGGGAAACGGTCAGGCGATGCCTGCCCAAAGTGGGACGTTCGGGTCAGCCGGGGGAAGGGTGCTGGGGCACTTCGCCCCACAGGGCATCAGCCTGCACCACCGCAATCCGCGGCACTGCAGGCGATGGGGTTCGGTGGTCTGCTGTCGACCGCGGGTCAGTCTGGCTGCCAGGCCCAGCCACGGGCGACGTCGATGGTGGGGTCGGCCGAGGTCAGCACATCGACCACACCCACCGGGCTGCCGCTTTCAAAGTCGGACATCACGCCACCAAAGTCGATCTTGTCGAAGCTCAGCCGGCGTGCGTTGGGGAATGCGGCCTTGAAGTCAGGGTCGGCCATGATGCGGTCGATGCTGCTGGGCTGCGACGGATACCGGCTGGCGATGCGGCCGAAGGTATTCTTCACTGAGTTGCGGGCCTTCATGTCGCCGCCATAGCTCGATCCCACCTCGAACCCTTCCATCCGCCCGACGCCGCTCCAGGTCAGCTGGTCGCGCATCTCCCGGGTCGGAGCGCTGATGCCCTCGCGCGACAGCACGCCGATACGCGGCCCGGTCACCTGGCTCTCGAGGCTGTTGAGATACTGCCTGACGGGCGAGGCTCCAGTTGGCGACGCCGCAGGGGCGGCCGACTCGCTGCGCCGGGCGGTGGCTGCCCCGAGCAGGTCGCCCAGGAAGGCCTTGAACTCTGACGCGTTGAGCTGACCGTCACCATTCGTGTCGACTTTGGCCATCACCTGATCGAACAACGTGTTGGCGGGGCCCGTGTTCCTCACATTTGCATTGGTCATCATCGTCGTGTGTCTCTTTCTGTCGTATAACGACGAGGCTTACAGCATCGCCGCAAATCGCTGGGCGGCCGCTTCGCGCTGTGCCCGGGTTATGACCACGGGCTTCTGCGCGTCACGCTGTTCGCGCCGCTGCCGCTCACTGTCGCGCTGCCGGTCGTCGGCTTTCACTTCGAGCTGCGCGAGCTGCAGACCCTGATCCGAGAGACGTTCCCGGAGCATGCCTTCGTGACGTTCAATCCACTGCCGCACGGCCGGCGATTCGGCCTCGATGGTGGCGCTGACCGCACCACCCGCCACCGAGATGGCAATCGACACCTCGCCGAGCACCTCGGGCCGCAGTCGGATGCGGGCCTCCTGCACGCCGCTGCGGGCTTGGAGGCGGATGGCGTCAATCAGCTGTGACGGCAGTTCCGCGTCCATCACGGCATCGAGCTGGCGCGACGCCAGCACCGATTCCAGTCGCTCGGCGCCCCCGGGTGCTACCGGCGTCATCTCAAGCGGACGCAGGGCCTGCGCCAGCATCAGCGCCGCGCGCGGCGTGCCCGCCTCGCGACGGGTCAGGGCTGCGGCCAGATCGGCCACGGGCGACTCGCTGGCCTCGGCCAACGAGGTCTGGCCCATGAGTGATCGCAGGGCATCGGCGCGGGCCGCAGGACTCGCCGCCGTCCAGACGCTGGCCATCGGATCAGCGGCGGCGCCGGACTTCTTCCGGAACTGGTTCGCCGCGTCGGCCTGCGCGTCGGTCGCGCCCGTCAGCAGGACAGAAACTGACGACTCACCCTCGCGTGCCTGGGCAATCACCGGCGTATCGGTCGTCGCCAGTGCATCAGCCGCTGCAGATACAGCAGCCAGGTCTGTCTCAGCCGTCGGCATCAAGGATGCCGCATTCGTGGCACCGCTGTTCGCCGCATCCAGGGTCGCGAGGCCGGCACCGGTCGATGGCATTCCCATCACACGGGCCTGCGTCGTGAGTGAAGAACCGCCAGCGGTCGGGGCGGTCGATGGCATTCCCATCACGCGGACCTGCGTCGGAAGTGAAGAACCGTCAGCGGTCGGGGCGGTCGATGGCATTCCCATCACGCGGACCTGCGTCGGAAGAGAAGAACCGTCAGCGGTTGGGGCGTCGGTGCTCGTGGGCTCGACGGCCACAGGCATCCCCCAGGGCAGTGCGGACACCGCCTCGGGAAGCGCCGGGGCCACGACGACCGCGCCCGGCACATCGTCCGTCAGGGCCTCGTCGAGGTCGTCAGATGATTCAAACGCACCCGCAACGGACATCGCATCTTCCGTCTCGGCAGCGTCGGCGAACACGTCGTTCACCAGTGGCCCCTCCGGTGTCGCGGCCGCAGCCGGCGCCCCCGTGAACGACAGCCACGCTGTGGCATCAAACCCGCGCGGCACGCCCTGGCGCGTGATGGCCTCCACCGGGGCCGGAACATCGACGGCCACGGCGTCGCCGAGCACGTCGCCGAACGCCGCACCGCTGGCGTCGGCAGGGGCTGCGCCTGCAGCCGGCTGCCAGTCGCCCGAGGCTGCCTCGGGCGATACAGAGAGTGACAAATCCATCGTCGTTACCGCTTCAGATTGATGGCGTCCATGAACAGCTCGTCGGCCACCGTGATGGACTTCGAGTTGGCCTGGTAGCCACGCTGCGCCAGGATCATCTGGGTGAACTCGCGCGCGATGTCGATATTCGAGCGCTCGAGTGCCGAGCCGGTCAGCGTGCCGCGACCGCCTTCGCCCGCCACGCCGATGTTCGGCTCACCGGCTGCCTCGGTCAGCACATACAGGTTGCCGCCGACCTTGACGAGCCCCTGCGGGTTGTTGACCGTGACCATGGCCAGCTGTCCGACCACGACGGCCTCGCCGCCGAACGACGCCTCGATTTCGCCGTAGCGGTTGATGGTGACATTGGTCAGCGTGCCGGCCGGCGACCCGTTGCGCATGGTCGACGCGGTCGACGAGGGCGCACGGAAGCCGTTGATGGTGCCGACGCCGGCATCGTTGACGAGATCCCAGGTCAGGTTGCCACCAGCCGCGCCGTTGGCCCACGCGGGCAGGGCGACGACCACGTCGGCCAGTGCTGCACCGTTGACCTGCACCAGATTGCCCTGCGCGTCGAATGCCAGGTTGCCTGCGGCCACCTGCACCTGCGCACCGGCCGCGCCGCCTGCCACATCCTCGCCGGGCAGGGTGATGGCATACGCCCAGGCACCGTTGCCGTTCTTGGTGTACGTCACCGTGGCAGTGTGGGTCGCGCCCAGCGAGTCATACAGACGCACCGGGGAGGCAAACACATCACCGACCTGTGCACCAGAGTCGAGGTTGACCACGGTCTTGATGAGGTTGGTGGCCACCGGCTGGCGGAGCGTGCCGGGCGACACCACGATAGGTTGCGGCTGGCCGGTAGTGATGACATCACCCGTGACTGCGTTGATCTGGGTGTAGCCGAGCACCGGAAACCCATCCGAGTTGACGAGCTGACCTTCCGCATTGAACGCGAAGTCGCCCGCGCGCGTGTAGCTCTGTGTCTCGGCGCCGACAATGAAGAAGCCGTTGCCCTGAATGGCCACGTGCGTGTTGACACCGGTCGAGTCGATGCCGCCCTGCGTGAACGTCGAGGTGATGGTCCCCGTGGTCACGCCGATGCCCACCTGCGCGGGATTGTTGCCCGACGACGCGGAGGTCTGGCTCAGCAGGTCGCCGAAGCGGACATCGCTCGCCTTGAAGGCCACCGTGTTGATGTTCGCGAGATTGTTGCCGATGACGGCCAGCTTCTGCTGGTTCGCCGCCAGGCCCGTGAGTGCTGCCGAGAATGACATGTTATCTGCCCTCCGAAGGCGTGACGCCCTGCGTCACCGCCTGCATCTGATTGAAGAACTGGCTCATCGCATCAAGCTTGTGGTTCATCGCCTGCAGCTGCTCGAGCGAGCTGAACTGGGCGAGCTGCGCCAGGAACTCGCCATCGGCCTGCGGCTGGGTCGGGTCCTGATTCTGCAGCTGGGTGACCAGCAGTTTGAGGAAGGCATCCTGACCCATGGCACCGCCGGCCACGTCGGTACGGTTCACCGATGCCACGGCACTGCTCAGTCCGGTTACTCCATTAGTCGTCACGCGCGTCTCCTTCTCTGTGGCGGGCGGCGTAGCGGATTGCCGCAAACGCATCCATCGTCCGGTTGTCGTCCCGCGTGACCTCCAGCTGATAGCGCTGGGCGGCACGCGACTTCAGGCGTTCCATCACCCGGCTCTTCTGCCGGGCGAGGTTCAGCGCGGCCATTGCCTGGGCCAGGGCGGTCTCCGCCGCTGCAATGGCCTGCTGGCTTGCATCCACGTCGCGCTGCTGCTTGTGTATCCAATTTCGATGCCAACTCAGTTGCCACGCATCGAGCCCCTGCTGCTGCGCAGCAGCGGCCTCACCTGCGGCGCGTGCGAGGGCAGCGCGGTGCTCGGCCCGCTGATGATGGGCGTGATCGAGGGCAGACTGACACCGCGCGACCTCGTCGCGGGCGGCCTCTTCCTGTCGCTGCCGCAGCGCCAGCACAACCTCGGCGCGGAAGCGGAAGGGCCTCATGACTTACAGGCTGTGCAGGGCGGAGACAGCGTCCCCAAATGCCACAGCGTCGGCGGCAGATTGACACAGGAAGCGCTGCACCGCGTCCTTGCGATCGAGTGCCGCATCGATGCGCGGATTCGATCCGCGCACGTAGGCGCCCACGCTGACGAGATCGTCGCTGTCGCGCAGGGTGGCCAGCCACTCGCGCACCTGTCCGGCGCGCGCGCGATGCGCCGCGTCGGTCACATCGGGCATCGTACGGCTGATGCTCGACAGAATGTCGATCGCGGGATAGTGATTGCGGCCCGCAAGATCGCGCGACAGCACGATGTGTCCGTCGAGAATGCCGCGCACGGCATCGGCGATCGGTTCGTTCGTGTCGTCGCCGTCGACGAGCACCGTGTAGATCGCCGTGATGCTGCCCTTGCCGCGCACATTGCCGGCGCGCTCGAGCAGGCCAGGCAGCATGGCAAACACCGAGGGGGGATAGCCCTTCGCGGTCGGAGGTTCACCGGCCGCGAGTCCGACTTCGCGCTGCGCCATCGCAAACCGCGTCACCGAATCCATCATGAGCAGCACGTTGAGTCCCTGGTCGCGGAAGTACTCGGCGACGGCGGTGGCGCCGTACGCGGCGCGCAGCCGCACCAGGGGCGGGCTGTCCGATGTGGATACCACCACGACGGAACGCTGCAGCCCTTCGGGGCCGAGATCGTGTTCGAGAAAGCTTCTGACCTCACGGCCGCGTTCACCGACCAGGGCGAGTACCACCACATCGGCGGCTGTGCCCCGGGCCATCATACCGAGCAGCGTGCTCTTGCCGACACCGCTGCCGCCGAACAGGCCGATGCGCTGTCCGCGTCCGCACGTGAGCAACGTGTCAATCGCCCGCACCCCTGTGCCGATAGGCATGGTCACGCCTTCGCGGGCCAGAGGATTCAGGGCGGTCGGCCGCAGTGGCACGTGTGCCACCGGCTGCAGCGGGCCCAGACCATCCATGGGCTGGCCCATGCCGTCGATGACGCGACCAAGCAGGTGCGGCCCCACCGGCATGGCTGACGTGCCGCCACGCGCGACGATCCGATCACCGGGCCTGATGCCTCCCGTGTCGCCCAGCGGCACGGACAGCACGCGGCCGTCCTGAAAACCCACGACTTCGACCAGCCTCGGTGCATCGCCTGGAGCGCCGCCCAGTTCGCAGACTTCTCCCACGCGGGCGCGAGGGCCCGCCGATTCGATCACCAGGCCCGTCACGCGCACGACCTGCCCCACCATCGGCGCCAGCTCAGCCTGCGCGAGGCGGGTCAGATAGCCGGTCAGGTCGAGCGGGCTCTCCCCTGCGGGGGCAGGCTGTGCCGTCGGACGTGGTGACGGCATATCAGGCCACTTCTCCCATGAGCACGCGGGCGGCTTCGTCCAGTTGCAGATCGGCCGTCAGGTCGATGACACCGGCCTCCGACTGCACGGTGCAGCCCCCGCGGGGAATGCCCTGATCGGCCACGAGCTTGACGCCGCCGGGCAGCACACCCGCGCCGTGCTGCACGGCCGCCGCGTAGTCATGCGGATGCAGGCGCACGACGGCGCCTGTGGTGTCGGCCAGCCGATCGAGGGCCACCCGGGCCATGGTCAGCATGAGTGCGGGATCGAGCGACAGCTCGCGGTGCACCACCTTGCGCGCGATCGCCACGGCGAGTTCAACAATCTGCCGCTCGGTACGGCGCAGCAGTTCGGCGCGCAATGTCTGCAGCTCGGCCACCGACTGCGACAAGCGCGCGAGCATTTCCTCGCCGCGGACCGCCGCAGCCTCGAGCCCGGCGCGTTCTCCCTGCTGATAGCCCTTGAGAAAGGCGTCGCGTTCGATCGCCGCGGTGTCCACTTCCACCGGGGGCGGCAATTCGACGGGCATCCGTGTCGGCAGCGCACCGCCGCCGTTCCACGAGAACGGTTCGACAGTGGACGCGACCGTGCACACGCGGGCGCGGCTACTGGACATATTCATCTCCCTGACCGTCGCCGCCGGTCGTCACGAGACCTTCTTCCTCGAGCTTCCGCACGATGGCCACAATGTCCGACTGGGCTTTCTCGACATCCTTGAGGCGCACGGCGCCAAGCAGTTCCATGTCTTCCTTCATCAGGTCGCCCGCACGCTTCGACATGTTCGCGAAGAAGCGGTCCTTGATTTCGTCACTGGCGCCCTTGAGGGCCAGCGCCAGCACCTTCTTGTCGGCGCGGTTCACCACTTCGCGGATGCCCGCTTCCTCGATGCCGACCAGGTCTTCGAAGACGAACATCAGATTGCGGATCTTGGTGGCCATCTCGGACGAGCGGCGTTCGATCGAGTCGAGCGTCCCCTGCGTGACACTGCGTTCGATGCGGTTGAACAGTTCCGCGACCGCGCGCACACCGCCCTGCTGCTCGCGCGAGGCGCCCGCCAGCGACTTGACCCGCTGATCGATCACACTGGAGATGCGGCTGATGACTTCGGGCGAAATGTCCTCGAGGCTGGCCATGCGGATCATCACGTCGGCCCGGGTGTCTTCGGGCAGCTGTGCGATCAGTTCCGCGGCATTGGCCGGGTTGAGGTGCGCCAGGATGAGGGCGACGGTCTGCGGGTGTTCGCCCAGCAGGAACTTGGACAGCTGCTGCGGGTTCGCCTTCTCGAGACTCGAGAACCACACGCGCTTCATCACCTTCTCGACAATGCGCCGCGATGACTCGGCACCGAGCGACTTGTCGAGCAGCCGGCGCGCCGAATCGACGCCCCCCTGCACCGATGCGTCAGCCACGCTGGTCATCTGGTGGAATTCGGTCAGCACCGTCTCGGTCACTTCGACCGAAGGGTTGCCCATCGAGGCCACCTCGCGCGCGATGCGCTCGATCTCGGTCTCGTCCATGTGCTGGAACACCTTCGAGGCACCCTCTTCCCCGAGGGCCATAATGACGATGGCGGCTTTGCGGGCGCCGATGATGGAAAGGCGTGGAGGCATCAGCGGGCTCCTCGGTTACTTGCCGGCCAGCCAGCCGCGCATCGCGGTGGCAATCTGGGCGGGATCGGCGTCGGCACGGCGCGCAATCTTCTTGGTGAGAATCGGGATGCGGCGCTCGGGCGTCATGCCCTGGGCCACCAGGTCACGATCGAGCTGCGCCTCGAACTGGCTCTGCAGGTCGGCGATGCTCGGCACACCGTCGGGCATCTGCACGCCGACCACGCTCATGGGCGGAGCACCAGCGGTGCCAGGGGCGACGCCCGCCGTGGCCATGCCGGGTCCGAGCGTCACGGGCAGGGCCGACGGTTCGGCGGCGCGGGCCAGCAGGCCGCGCACCATCGGACGCAGGACCATGGTGAAGGCCAGAGCCACCACGGCCACCATCAGCAGAGGCATCACCACAGGCCGCCAGTAGCGGCCGGCCACGTCGCCCACGCGCGTCATCATGTCGGGAGCCTCGAGCGGCATGTCCTGTGGCACGTCGAACGCAATGTTCTCGACAGTCAGGCGATCCCCGCGCTCGGTGTCGAGGCCGATGGCCGCGGCCACCAGGCGGTTGATGCGCTCGAGTTCCGCAGCCTCGCGCGGCTTCGACGAGGGGGTCGTCGCCCCGTTGGCGTCGGTCTCGGTAGAGGGGATGTTGTCGACGAGCACCGCGACCGAGAGGCGTGACACCTGGCCCGATGGCTCAATGCGTCGTACGACGCGCTTGCCCACCTCGTAGTTCGTCGTCTCCTGCACGCGGGCGTTGCCAGTGGCCGCCGTCGCCGAGGCGGCCGCACCGTCAGCCGGCGCGGTGCCGGCCTCGGGGAGGTTGGCCCGCGTGCCGGCCACGCCGCCGGCATTCTTCGCACCGGGAATCGGATCGCTGCTCATCTGGCGGCTGCGCACGACGGTTTCGGGATCAAAGCTTTCCTGGGTTTCTTCCTGCGAGGCCGTCGACACCTGAGCCGCCACCGACACCCGCGCGCGACCGGGCCCCACAATCGTCTCGAGCAGGCCCACCAGCTGCGCTTCCATCTCCCGGGCCACCTGCGACTCGCGCTCAGCCGCCGCCATCGCCGTGGCCGCCGCCCCGTCGCTCGTGCGCAGCAGCGACCGGCCGGCGGTATCGACGATGGTGACCTGCTCGGCCCGCAGCGACTCGACGCTGCCGGCAATCAGGCCCGCAATGCCGCGGACCGTCGCCTCTGACAGCGCGCGTCCCGACTTGAGCTTGAGGACCACCGAGGCCTTGGCCTCTTCGGTCTGTCCCGCGAAGATCGACTTCTTCGCCAGCGCGATATGCACGCGGGCACTGGCCACATCGCCGATGGTGGCGATGGTGCGGGCCAGTTCGCCTTCGAGCGCGCGGCGGAAGTTGACCTGTTCGAGGAATTCCGTGGTGCCGAACTGCGTGCGGTCGAACACTTCGAAGCCGATGCGGCCGCTCTCGGGCACGCCCTCCGACGCCAGGGTGAGACGCATTTCGTCGGCGCGATCGCTGGCCACCCGAATCGACCGTCCGCCGTCGATGAGCTCGTACGGCACATCAGCCGCCTTGAGACGCTCGACGACCGAGGTGGCCGAGGTCGCATCGAGGTCGGTGTACAGCAGCGTGTAGTCGGGCTGGTTCAGCATGTAGGCCGACCCCAGCACCACACCCATCACGGCCAGCAGCACCCCGCCGAGCGAGGCGAGCTGCATGGGACTGAGAGAGGTCAGCAGACGACGAAGGCTGTCCACGAGAAGGCTCCGGAACTAGATGGGCATGCGCATGACGTCCTGATACGCCTGCGCGAGTTTGTTGCGCACCTGCACGGTCAGCTCGAGAGTCATCTCGGCCTTCTGCAGGCTGATCATCGCTTCGTGCACATCGCCCTGGCCGGCCAGCATGTTCGACACGGCGACGTTGGCGTCGGCCGACGACTGTTCGACCGAATTGAGCATGCCTGTCAGGGCGTTGCTGAAGGTGGTGGCGGCATCGCCGCCCGACAGCGCGCCCGGGCGCGAGGTGCCGGACGGCAGCGACGAGGGAATGGCAAGACCGGGCAGTGCGTTGAGGGCCATGGCTTACCGCGCGATCTCGAGGGCCTTCTGCACGGTGTCGCGAATCAGCCCGATGGCCGTGATGTTGGCCTGATACGCGCGGGCGGCGCCGAGCACCTGCACCATCTCTTCGGGCACGCTCACGTTCGGCACCTTGATGAAGCCGTCCGTGTCGGCGTCGGGGTGCGACGGTTCATAGACCGTGCGGAAGGGCAACTGGTCGACCACCACTTCGGCCACCTGCACGCCCACGGCGCCGGCCTGCCCGAGGGCCGACTCGAAGGCCTCGGCCTCGATCGACTGCAGCACCACGTCGCGGCGGCGATAGGGCTCGCCGTTGGGGCCGCGGGTCGATTCGGCATTGGCCAGGTTCGACACGGCCACTTCGATGCGCGTGCGCTGCGCATCGAGGCCGCTGGCACTGGCATTCATCGCTCCGTAGAGGGTCGGCATGATTAACGTCCTTCGTTGATGGCGTAGCGGACGAGGCGGAACTTGGCGGCCAGGGCCGTCTGGGCAGCGCTGAAATCGCCAGCGGCCCGGCTCATGGTGAGCAGTTCGCGGTCGAGCTGCACGTTGTTGCCGTCGCGGCGGGCGGCCAGGCCTTCGACTTCGGTCGTGGTCACACCCGGCGAACCGCCGGGTCCGCTGAGGTGCGAGGCGCGCGTACGGGCCAGCCCGGCCGGCGAACCAATCGAGGCGTCCAGCGAGTCTTCAAACACCCCGCGGGCCTTGTAGCCCGGGGTATCCAGATTGGCGAGGTTGCTGGCCGAGGTCGACTGGCGGGCGACAGCCGTCGCCATCTGTCGCCCCAGGGCTGCGAGAATCGCGGAATCAGAAATGGTGTTCACGCCCCAGCTTCACAGCAAGAGCGATGCCAGCCGGATCACCGGGGGGATCCGCCAGCACATGAGGCGAAACGCCCCAGCCCGATGGTCGATTCGGGGCGACTAGCGCCGGGCCGCGGCCATGCCGCCGTGGTCGAGGTGCGATTCGAGGCGGCTCAGCACCGTTTCAATCCGGACCATCCGCTGTTCGAAGGTGCCACTCAGGCCCCCTCCGGGCAGCGCCCGCGCACGGCTGCCGACCCCGTGCATCGATGTGCCCGAGGTGAACTCGCCCAGCATTTCCAGTTCCTTGCTGCGCTCCATCACCCGCTGGTAGGTGTGCTCGAACTCATCGAGGTCGAGCGGCTTCAGCACATAGTCGGCCGCGCCAACCCGCACGCCGAGAATGGCGGCCTCAAGCGACGCCTGGCTGGTGACAATCAGCACCTGCGATGTTGCGCGGGACTGACGCGCTGCGTGCAGAATCGCGAAGCCGTCGGCATCGGGAAGGTTGAGCTCGGTGACGACAAGGCCATAACGCCCGCCCGACCGCTGCAGCGTGCCGATCGCCGCCCGGCCGTCCACAGCGGTGGTGACCCGCAGCGAGTGGCCCACCATGAAGTCGGCCACCTGCTGTCGGGTCAGATCGTCGGGGTCGACGACCAGGACCTGCAGGGGAGCGTAGGGAGAGGGGCGCGGGTCTTTGGGCATGGCGACAGAACGACTCCCCACTCTAATCGGCACGCCGCCGGAAGTCTTGAGGACGGTATGCGACAGTTCCTGACAGTGATACAGTCGGTGAGGGAAAAACTGACATGAGTTCGCTGCCCCCGCCCTGCCGCGCCTTCGGCGAAGAGCTGGCTGCGGCCCGAGAGGCCCGCGGCCTCTCCGAAGAGGCCATGGCCGCCAGACTCATGCTGTCGAAACGCCAGCTGATCAGCCTCGAGCAGGCCGAGCTTACCGGCTTCTACGGCCTGTCGTATTACCGCATGGCCCTGCGGAAATACATGGAGACGGTCGGGCTTCCGATCGAACGCCTCCACCGCATCGACTGGTCCGGAGCCGATCCCGTGCCCGCCGCGTCCTCGGGCGATGCCTCCGCTCCCTCGGTCAGCTTCGACGATGACACCACGCGGTCGCGCCTGCCGGCCGCTGCGGCCGTGGTCCTCGTTACGGTCTCAGCAGCTGGCTATCTGTTCTACAGCAGCCGCCCCGACTGGCTGCCCTTCCAGACGCCCACCATCAGCGTCGCGGAACTGCCCTCCGCGCCCCCTGCACCCCTGCGGGGTCTGCCCGCGACTACACCCGAGCCGGCACCCGCACCGCCCCCCGATGAAGTGCCGGGCCTGGCGCCCGCGGGAGCATCGACTCCCGCGCCGCAGGCCGAACTGCCACCCCCGACGGCCGAACCTGTGCCGGTCAGCGCCCGTGACACAGACACTGATCTTGAGGGCATTCGTGTCGTTGTCGCCAGCACCACCTGGGTCTTCGCGCGCTTCGAAGACAACTCCACGCTGGAACGCGGCATTGCCGGTGGCGCCAGCCTCGCCCTGGAGCGCTTTCCCGTCTACCTCGCCGTCGGCTCGGCAGACGGCGTCAGCCTCATCGTCGATGGTCGACAGATGCCCCTGACCCCGTTCGCACGCAACGGAGAGATTCGTCTGTCGCGTCAGGAACTGGCGACCTTGCGTCGCTGAGGCCCGCGGGCGACATGCCTCCGCGTGTCGCGGTCACTTTCCATTGAATTTCCCCCGGGCGCGGCGACAATTGGGCATGCGTCCCGTGTCCCGTGTGTTCCTGCTCTCGGTTGCCGGCCTGCTCGGCTGCGCCCCCACGACCCCGCCGGTCTCTCCGGCCACCCTCCTCCTGCGCAACGGGCACATCGTCACGATGGATCGCGCCCGGCCCGCCGCACAGGCACTCGCGGTGCGCAACGATCGCATCGTGGCCGTCGGCTCCGATGAGGAACTCGCGGCCTATGCCGGTCCCGAGACCACGGTGATCGACCTGGCCGGCCAGACGGCCGTGCCGGGCCTCATCGAGGGGCATGGACATTTTCTCGGCCTCGGACAGTCGCGCATGGTGCTCGACCTGATGGACATGCAGAGCTACGACGAGGTCGTGGCCGCCGTGGCTGCGGCCGTGAAATCGGCCGCGCCCGGCGCATGGATTCAGGGGCGGGGCTGGCATCAGGAAAAGTGGTCGACGCCTCCGGTGCCCGCCGTCGAAGGCTTCCCCGTGCACGACGCCCTGAGTGCCGCGTCACCCGACAATCCCGTCATCCTGGAACATGCCAGCGGCCACGCCGTACTTGCCAACGCCCGCGCGATGGCGCTGGCGGGGGTCACGGCCACCACCCGGGCGCCAGCCGGCGGCGACATTCTCAAGGGACGTGGCGCACAGCCCTCGGGCATCTTCCTCGAGACGGCGTCTGGCCTCATCGAGCAGGCGCTCGAACGCTGGCAGTCGGCCCGCACGCCCGAGGAACGCCGCGCCGACATGCAGCGGCAGGTCACCCTGGCCGCGCAGACGGCCATTGAGCACGGCATCACCAGCTTTCAGGACGCCGGCAGTTCGCTCGAGACCGTGGCGCTTTTCAAACAGATGGCCCGCGACGGACAACTGGGCGTGCGCCTGTGGGTGATGGTGCGCGATTCGAACGAGCGGCTGCGGGCCCGGCTGCCGCAGGAACGCGTCATCGGCATGGCCGAGCAGCGGCTGACCGTCGCTGCCATCAAGGTGACCGCCGACGGCGCCCTCGGGTCGCGCGGTGCCTGGATGCTCGACCCGTACAGCGATGCGCCGGAGAGCATCGGGCTCAGCACCGTGCCCATGACGCAGATCGCCGAGACCGCGGCGATTGCGGCCGAGACGGAAACCCAGCTGGCCGTGCACGCCATCGGTGATCGGGCCAACCGCGAAACACTCGATGTGTATGCGGCCGCCTTCCGCGCCCACCCCGGACGCAGCGACTGGCGGTGGCGCATCGAGCATGCGCAGCACGTATCGCCGGCCGATGTGCCCCGCTTCGCCGAGCTCGGAGTCATTGCGTCGATGCAGGGCATTCACGCGACGTCCGATGCGCCCTATGTGCTGGCCCGGCTTGGCCCCGATCGCGCCGCCTCGGGCGCCTATCTCTGGCAGACCTTCCTCGACGCCGGCGTCATCGTCAGCAATGGTACCGATGTGCCCGTCGAACGCATCGACCCGATCGCCAACTTCCACGCCACCGTCACGCGGCGCACACGCGACGGATCGGTCTTCTACGGCGACCAGCGCATGACGCGCGAACAGGCCCTGCGGTCGTACACATGGAATGCCGCGTATGCCGCGCGGGAAGACGCCATCAAAGGGTCGCTCTCGGTCGGCAAGCTGGCCGACATCACCGTGCTGTCTCAGGACCTGCTGACTGTGCCGGACGAGGCCCTGCTGAACACGCGGGTGGTGAAGACGATCATCGGTGGAAAGGTCGTGTATGGTTCCTAGGCCTCGGATGCCGCTGGCAGTCCTTCCCACCCCGGTCACCGATGCGGTGCGGCTGCGCGAGGCGCTCGGGGGCCCGGCACGCTGCCCCCGCATCCTGATCAAGCGCGACGACCTGACCGGGCTCGGGCTCGGGGGCAACAAGGCGCGCAAGCTCGAATACCTGGTGGCCGATGCCCTGGCCGCCGGGGCGCACACGCTCATCACGACCGGAGCCGTGCAGTCGAACCACGCACGGATGACGGCCGCCGCGGCCCGCATCGCCGGGCTGCGATGCATGCTGGTGCTGACCGCGCACAGCGAAGCACCGGCCCTTGAAGGCAACTTCCTGCTCGATCACCTGTTCGGCGCAGAGATTCGCCTCGTGCCCTCCACTAGTCCCATGCTCGCGGTGGGCGACGATGCCCCGGTGGTGGCGCAGGCGGTGGCCGATGAGCAGGCCGCCGGGCGCGTGCCGTATGTGATTCCGGTCGGGGGTTCGAGTCCCGTGGGCACGCTCGGGTATGTGCAGGGCACGGCCGAACTGGTGGCCCAGCTGCAGGCGATGCAGGTGGCGCCGACGCGCCTCTACTATGCCAGCGGCTCGCGGGGCACGCAGGCGGGACTCACGCTGGGTGCGAAGCTGAGCGACGCGCCCTATCGTCTCTGGGGGGTGGCGGTCAGTGCCGGTGAGCCGGAAAAAATCGAACGGGCACGGCGCGCGGCCAACGACGCGGCGATGCTGCTGGGCGTCGGGACGCGCGTGACGCACGAGGACCTGTTCACCGATCAGGGCTTCATCGGCGACGGCTACGGCATTCCTACAGACGAGGGCCTCGCGGCCATCGAGCTGCTCGCACAGACCGAAGCCATCCTGCTCGACCCGTGCTACACCTCGAAGGGATGCGCGGCGCTGCTGCGGCATATCCGGCAGGGCGCCATCGCGCCGGATGAGACCGTCGTCTTCCTGCACACCGGGGGGGCGCCTGCGTTGTTCACCACGGGCTATCGGCAGCAGCGTGCCGCCCGCACGTCAGGGCACGCAGAGAGCCACGGCACCTCGCCCATCGGGCGACGTCAGGGCAGCAGCGTGGCGCCGACGCGCCATGACAGCCACAGCATCGCGGTGCCGGTCAGCACATCGAGTGTGCGGCCCACGTCCCTGCGGGCCACGATGCGTCGCAGCCCGTGGAAGGCCATCACCCAGGCCGAGTGGCACGCGAAGGCCATCGACACGTGCGACACCGCCAGCAGCGCATAGTAGCCGCGCGGCGGATTCGGGGGCACAAAGGTCGGCACGACCGCGAGATAGAAGCTGATGATGGCCGGGTTGAGCAGGTTGATGCCCACGGCCTCGAGAAAAGCCGTGCGATGCGGCCGGTCGGCACCCGCCGATGACACCTGGCGATCGGTGTCGAGCACCGCCGGGGCCAGCGTCCACGACTGCGCCACGCGACGCAGGCTCGACACACCCAGCCACGCCAGATACAGCGCGCCTCCAAGCCTGATGACCGACAGCACGAACGGCCAGCGACCGACGGCGACCCACAGCCCGAGCCCGGCGAGAGAGGCATGGGTCGCATTGGCCGCCGCAGCGCCGAACGCGGCGGCCAGTCCTGTGCGGTGTCCGCCGGCCAGTGTCTGGCGCACCACCACGGCGGTCGTGGCCCCCGGTGTCAGCACCAGCAGGGCCGTCACGCTCAGATAGGCCAGCAGCAGCGGCGTCACCACGCCTCCGGGGCCGCCTCCCAGCGCACGACCAGCCACTGCACCAGCTGGGCGCCCATCAGCAGGCTCGCCAGGCTCAGGTGCAGCACCTGGGGTGCCGGCTGCAGCGCCACGTAGGCCAGGCCGGCACCGAGCAGCGTCTGTGCCACGGCGAGGCCCACGACAATGTGCGTCCAGCGACGCACGAGTCGTTCATGCGTGTGGCGAGACCACACGACCAGCAGCGACACCAGTGTCATCGATACCACGCCGAGTGAGAGCACGCGGTGGGCCCCGTCCCACCATCCCACCGTCGACAGCACCACGGCCCGTGCCACTCCGGCATCGAGTCCGTCATCGACGGCACCGCGCACCTGCGTCCCGAGCGCCACCTGCACATACGTCAGGACGATGGTGGCGGCAATGGTGAGGGCCAGCGTGCGGCGGTGTGCCGCCTCTTCGGGAGGCAGCGCGGCAGATGCGGCCTGCGGCCGACGATACCAGGCGTAGGCCGTGGCGTACAGCAGCAGCTGCACGATCACGATGGCCACCACGAGGTGGGCGGTCACAATCCACGGGGCCAGCTCATGTGCGACCACGCGTCCGCCGAGCCAACCCTCATAGCCGGTCAGCAGCAGTGCCGCCACCGACGGCCACAGGATGTGCCCTTCGCGACGGTGGTGTCGCCACGCGGACAGAACCGTGCCGAAGATGAAGAAGCCGACCGTCACGCCGAGCAGGCGATTGAGGTATTCGGTCCACATGAGGGTGGCATTGAACTGGTCGGCGGAAAACTGCGGCGGCAGCGCCTCGACCGACATCGGGGGAATCCACGAGCCGAAACAGCGCGGCCAGTCGGGACAGCCGAGTCCGGCGCCCGAGGCCCTGACGAGGCTGCCCACCAGAATCAGCGCGTAGGTGAGCGCGGTCGTCCACAGTGCCAGCCGCATGAAGGGGGTGCGTGTCGTGCCAGCCATCGCCCATCGATTATCCCCTGCCGGGCCTTCTGCTAGCATGGCGCCACCCTTTCAAGGAGTCTCCCCGATGTCGACCCCGCTGACTCGTCGCCAGTTCGTGCAGACCGGTGCTGCCGCCGGCGCTGCGCTGACCGCCTCCACCCGACTGTTCGGTCAGGCCCCCGCCGTGCAGACCGGCATCAAGCCCGTCGTCATTGCCTCCGATAACGGCAATGTCTACCGCAATGGCGGGCCGAAGACCGGCGTGCAGCTGGCCTTCGACCTCATGACCGGCGGCACCGATGTGCTCGACGCGCTCATCGCCGGCGTCAATCTCTGCGAGCTCGACCCGGGAGACACCAGCGTTGGCTACGGTGGCCTGCCGAATGCCGATGGTGTGGTGCAGCTCGATTCGTGCTGCATGCATGGCCCCCGGAAGCGGGCCGGCGGCGTCTCGGGCATCGAGGGCGTCCGCACGCCGTCGCTGGTGGCGCGCGCCGTGATGGATCAGACCGATCATCACCTACTGACGGGTGCTGGCGCGCAGGAGTTTGCGCGGCGCCTCGGCTTCACCGTCGAAAGCGATCTCAATACGCCGACCTCGCGGAAGCTGTGGCTTGAATGGAAGCGGCGCGTCGACCCCGAGCACTATCTCGACCCCGCACGACGCGGCGACGCCGCGCTGGTCGCCGGCCTGTCGATGGTGCGCGACGGTCTCATCGATCCCAATCATTTCTGGGGCACGATCAACTGCGACGGCATCAACTCGCGCGGCGAGATCTGCGGCGTGACGACGACGAGCGGCATGGCCTGGAAGATTCCCGGTCGCGTGGGCGACTCGCCCATTCTCGGGGCCGGCCTCTATGTGGACGGCGACGTCGGCGCCGCAGGATCGACCGGGCGTGGTGAGGCCAACCTCTACAACCTCTCGTCGTTCCTCATCGTCGAGCAGATGCGCCAGGGTCGATCTCCGAAGGATGCGGCCATGGAGGCGCTGCGGCGCGTGCAGAAGAACACCGTGGAGAAGCGGCTGCTGAACAGTCGCGGCCTGCCGAACTTCGGGCTCAACTTCTATGTGCTCAATACGCGTGGCCAGTGGGCCGCCGTGTCGATGTATCCCTCGAAGTTCGCCCTGTGCACCGAGAACGGTCCGCAGACGCTCGACACCGAACCGTTGTTCACCGGCGACCCGCTCGCGTGATGACCGGGCCGGGTGCGTCACAGCGCATCCGGTCGCGATCAGGGCTCCCGCCAGGCCCGTGTTTCCAGCAGGCGCCCGGCCGCCAGGTCGGCCGGGCGATCGATGGCGCGATCGGGCAAGGCGGCGTGCCGCTGACGCACCAGCACTTCTTCCGACTGATCGAGCACCCACCACACCTGCCAGCCGTCGCGCCGAGCGGCGGTCAGGGCGCGCTGCAGCGTGACCGTGTCGACCGCATCCCAGCGGATGATCGGCGCTGAGGTCAGGTGGCGCATGGCGCCGCTCTGCTCGCCCGCCACCAGCACGGTGCGGCCCTCGAGTCGAGGGCGCAGTTCCTCGGCCAGGGCCGTCACGCGATTCGCCAGCGGCGTGAACGCCCACACCTCAAGCTGGCGTGCACGCCACGCCCCGGTGGCGAGCAGCACCGCCGCCAGTGTCAGCGTCCCGAGGGCCGCCTGGGGCCGTGTCAGTAGTGCCAGGATGCGCTGTGCCGCCCCTCCCGCTGCGGCAGCGAGCAGAGCCCACACGGGCAGCAGAAACCGCAGCTACGTCCAGCGCTCGAACGGTGTATAGATGAGGTAGGCCGCGATCACACCCGCGCTAAAGCACACGGGCGGCCACGCGTGCGATGGGCGTGCGTCATCCCCCGCAGGCAGGGCCATGCCCACGGCCACCATCATGAGGGCGACCAGCAACGGCCACTCGGCCTCGAGCATCCACCCCGCATACAAGCCGATGTTGGTGGTGATGTAGGCAGCCGAGAACAGCTCGGCTGTTGTTCCGTAGCCTGACTGCAGAGGCGATCCATACCACTGCCACTGCAGGCCTGCGACCACAAGACCCGCCGCCACCACCCACAGGGCGGCCGCGCGTCGCCTGGCCCACGACGCCAGCACCCAGCATGGCAGCAGGGCGAGCGGCGCAAGGTTGGGCCTGATCAGCACGGCCAGCGCGGTCATGGCCCCGGTCTGCCCCGCACGCTGCCTGGCTGCACCGTGCCACGCCAGGGCCCACGCCGCAGCGGCAGGCACGTCGCTCATCACTCCGAGGGACTGATGCCACACGGTTGGCGAGGCGACGATCAGAGCGGCTGCCACGGCGCCGCCCACGGCGCCTCCGGTCGTGCGTCCCAGCGCACCGGCCATCAGCACCAGCACCGCCGCCGCGCCGGCGGTCACCAGTCGGGCCGCGGCATCACCGCCAATCACCCACAGTGGAGCCATCAGCAGCGGCAGCCCTGGCGCATACGTCGGCACCTGCGCTGCGGGCATCAGTGCGGGGCGCCATCCCAGCGGTACGCTCGCCATGGGCACAGCGGGCCACTCCGGAATGCGCACCAAGCCATCAGCAAGATACAGATGTCCGTGGGCCCACAGGGCTGCCTGACTGAGATAGCCCGAGGCATCGGCCCCGGCGGGTGACGCCGTGCCGAGCGACCACGTGCCGATCAGCATGCCGAGGGCCAACAGCTTCGGCAGGTGAACCAGGTGCCGGTCGAGTGCGTCGCCACACGTGTCGACATCACGTCGTACGGCACCGGCGCGGATCGCCAGCGCCATCCACAGCAGTACAAGCCCGCCGGCCGTCCACAGCGCGCCTCGCGGCGAGCGCATGGACAGCCGCAGGCCCAGCAGCACGCCGGCCCCGCCACCAGTAGCCGCGACCGTCAGCGCCGTCAGCAGTGCGACCAGCGCGGCCGCCAGTAGGCCCCTGCGCCAGCGATCAGCGCGGAGGAATCGTCCAGAAGAAGATGCGTCGGCCATCGACGGTCAGCGTCTGCTCCGGCTCCCACGCGCCCATGCGGAAGGCATGCGACACGATGCGCGTGCCTGGTTTCAGTTCACGGCGCAGCTTCGGCAGCAGGCGCTCGTTGATCGAATCGAGCAGATAGACGGTGACCACGGTCGCTTCGCCGAGCGGTTGCTGAAACAGGTCGCCCTGCACCGTCCGCACCTTGTCGCCGACGCCACTGCGGGCGATGTGTTCGTCGGCTTCGCGAATGCGCTCGGGATCGATGTCGATGCACACGCCGCGCGCCCCGAACTTCTTCGCCGCGGTGACCGGAATGCGCCCGTCGCCGCAGCCGAGGTCGTACACCACATCGGCGCTGGTGACCTTCGCCAGCTGCAGCATGGCGTCCACGACGGCCATCGGTGTCGGCACGTAGATCACATCGGGCCGTTCAGGCGTGGCCGTCTGCGCGTGCGCCTGAGCGGCAGGCAGCAGCGACGCCGCCAGCAGCCAGGTCGCCACGAATGACATCGGCATCAGAGAACGCATGGTCATGACTCTGCTCCTGCAGCCGTGGGGTCGTGCGGCTCGCCGAGCGTCAGGGTCACCACCAGCGGCCCGTGATCGCTCGACCCGGTCTCGCGCAGCACGTCGCTGCGCGTGGCCAGCGCGGCCAGTTCCTGCGAGGCCAGTACATAGTCGATGCGCCAGCCGATGTTGCGCAGCTTCATCTGTCGCCAGGGCGGCCACCAGGTAAACAGCGCGTCGTTGTCGGGGTCAAGCGCACGACCGACGTCCACGAGTGCGTCGCCGAGCAGGGCCTCGATCAACCCGCGCTCGTCGGTGCGCGTGCCGATCTGCTGCGGGCGACGTTCCTTCGGGTGAATGTCGCGGTCGGTGCGCGCCACATTGAGGTCGCCGCACAGCAGCACCGGACCCATCTGTCGCCGGGTCTCGGCGGCCCAGGCCTGCAAGTCGCCGAGGAACCGCAGCTTGGCGTCATAGTCCTTCCCGCCATTGGGCACATACACCGACGCCAGCGTCACCAGATGCGGCCCGATCGGCACCTGTGCGGTGACGATGCGCGTTTCGAAATCACAGGCGGGCACGTGCCAGCGCGGAGAGGTGGCAACGATCGACTTGCGGATCATCAGGGCGACGCCCGAATAGCCCTTGTGCCCGTGCCACACCGACCAGTACTCGGGATGGTGACGCAACGGTTCCGGCACCTGGTCGGGCTCAGCCTTCAGTTCCTGCAGGCAGACCAAATCGGGGCGCACGTCCGTCAGCCAGGCATCGACATCAGCCAGGCGCGCCCGCACGCCGTTCACGTTCCACGTGGCGACCGTTACCACGGCAGCGGTCCCGGTGCGTCGGGGGTGCGTCCGTCAAGCTCATCGTAGGCGCGATAGACGCCGTGGCTGAGGATGCCTGCTTCCCGAATCGTCGGATAGTGCCCGGCGTGCGACCGGAGGTCGATGCGCCGTGCCGCTTCCTCGGCACTGAGGCCCTCGGCGTGCAGCCGACGCACCTGCGCGAGAAAGTCACGGAGGTAGGCCTGGAAGTGGTCGATGCGTGCCTTTCCGGTCAATGCATCGCCGTGCCCGGGCAGCACCGTCTCGAAGTCGAGCCCGCGCAGCACATCAAGCGTCGTCAGCCAGTCGGCAAAGTAGCCGTCACCGAGATAGGCGGGCCCGGCCGTGAGCAGGTCTCCAGTCGCCACCAGGCGCTCGCGCGGCAGGTAGACCACGAGATCACCACCCGTGTGCCCGCGACCCAGAAAGCGCAGGTGTATTTCGCGCGACCCGCGTGTCAGCACGAGGCGATCGCGCACGACGGTGGTGGGCGGCGTCGGCACCACCGCTCTGGTGGCGACCAGATAGCGATCCTGCGAGACCAGCTGCTGCTGCAGCGTGGCGCGGTCGGGGCCATCGGGCGTCTGCGCGATGCGCGTGCGCAGCTGCTCTACCTGAGCCGGCAGCCCCCCGATGAACATGTCATACGACCGGCCCCGCATCGATGCTCCGCTGGCCAGCATGCGGCGCGTGAACTCGTGGCCGATGATCTCGACACCGGGGCCATAGACCTGATTGCCGTGCGCATGATCCCAGTGGAAGTGCGTATTGATGACCACACGCACCGGCTTGGTGGTCAGGCGCCGCACCTGCCGCTGCAGCGCCTCGGCAGCCGCAGGCGTGCTGTGCGAATCAACCAGCACCACGTCATCCTCGTTGATGATGACGACCGCGTTGCTGCCGACGGGCATCACGCCGGTGCCCACAGCGTGATACACACCCTCTGCCACCCGCGTCAGTCGAAACGTGTCGCTCGCGGCAGACGGTTCCTGTGACTGCGGACGGGCCATCACACTGGTCGCCAGCACACCGGCCGCCAGCAGCGGCATCAGGG
>Ga0172372_10000608_pt1 | contig 54998 bp, 59 predicted proteins | sample LakKiv5m_2_FD_114544 | JGI IMG/M metagenome (GOLD analysis project Ga0172372, IMG submission 114544) | Freshwater microbial communities from Kabuno Bay, South-Kivu, Congo - kab_092012_9.5m | ecosystem: Environmental > Aquatic > Freshwater > Lake | place: Democratic Republic of the Congo...
AGGAACATCAGGATCTAGTGGATCTTCAGGAACAAGTGGAAGCTCAGGTTCATCAGGAACTAGCGGATCTAGTGGATCTTCAGGAACAAGTGGATCTTCAGGAACAAGTGGATCTTCAGGAACATCAGGTACTGGATTCGTTGCTATATCACCTACAACTAACAATAATGTACTAACAGCAAACGGAACAACAAACACAGCTGACTCCGAGCCGAATCTAACATTTGACGGGGTAACATCATTGTTAACAATTACTGGTAGAGGTATATTAAATGATTCTACTAATAACGGTATTTCTTTAGAAATCAACTCTACTCCTACCACTGCATTAAATTACACATCTATTGATATACTAACCCAAGGTGATGGAGTAAATGCTATAGATTTAATTGGTATAAATACCGTCGTAGAAGATGGATTAGACAAACAAATAGCATACAGGGGAAGAGTTGATGATGCAAGTCTTTATAATAGAGTTTTTGATGGTGCTATACAAACAGCACCTAACGGATCTGAAAATTCAATATTATTCGGGGTCAATAGTGTTTCTGCATCTTCTGATGAAGAGTATGGCTTTGATCTAACAGTAAACGGAACAGGAAACGCACTTGACACTCTTAAATATGGAGGATCTGTTTTGGTAGAAAATTTAGCCGCTGTAAATTTTGGGCTAATGTCGACTGTGTCGGGTGCACATATTTCTAATTATGGCTTATATTCCCAGATTTATGGATCGGATGGAAGCCAAGAAAACGCCGCAGTATATGGGCAAAATAGCATTGGAGTTCCTTCTGGTAGAGATTTAGAATACGGTGGACAATTCATAGTCGATGGAATAGGTGTACCTATAGATACAGTTAAGTTTGGTGTGTCTTCAGTTGTATCTAATTTTTCCGCAACTGCCTATGGTGTATATTCAGTAGTAAGTGATGCAGATATTAACAACATAGGGGGTTACTTTAGAGTTCAAGGACCTTCAGGACCAACAAACTATGGTGTTTATGCTACTAACGAATCATCTATAGGAACTGTAGGGTTAGAAAGACAATATGGTGGTTATTTCGGAGTATCTGGAGCAGGAAGCGCCACTAGTACAATTAAATATGGAATAGAATCTAATGTTATCGGTGACAGTTCTATTAGCTCCGGAGCTAATATATATGTCTATGGTGCCGACAGTAGTAACTATGGTGTGTATTCACTTGTGGCCGGACCTTCTGGAGACAAAGGGAGCGTAGCGGTACTGGGAACAAATAGCGTTTCTGTCCCTAGCTCCTCACCAAAAGGACGTAGTGAATACGGGGGTTTATTCAATGTTATTGGATTAGGTTTAACAGGAACAACAGTCAAATACGGAGTAAGTTCAAATGTATCCTTTGATGCAAAGGATAGCTACGGATTCTATGGTGAAGTTAGTGGTGCTGAGAATGCTAACTATGGGGTATACTCAAATGTTTCGGGTCCTTCAGGAGGCACCAACTATGGAGTATATTCATTAAATAATTCTAGCAACCTTGGTACAGATAGTCAATGGGCAGGATATTTTGAAACAAGCGCTACAGGAGCATTAGGAACAAATAAATACGGAATAGAGATACTGGTTGAACACGATGGAGGAAATCACTGGGGAGTTAAATCAGAAGTTCAAGGGGGAATTAATAATAATTACGGCTTAAGTTCTTCTATTACTGGATCAACTGGACAAGGTAATTACGCAGTGTATGCAATAAACACCTCTACAGACAGTGGGGGAAGTGACACACAATGGGGAGGATATTTTGAAGTAAATTCATCAGGAACCACTGGAGCTGGGGGAACAACTAAATATGGGGTACAATCTTACGTAAGTGGTACAGGAACAACAAACTACGGGGTTCATATTGAGGTAGATTCCGCGCAATACAACTACTCTCTTTATGCTAATAAAGGAAGACATACTTTCTATCACGATCCAAATTCCGAACTAGGTGTAAATGATCCAGAAGGATATGGAGACATAGTGTATTTCGGCGGCGGCGGAAGCACATTTAATGCTGGTGATGTTGTTTATTTAGATAACGCAGGGGATTGGTTACAAACAGACGCAGCTGCAACTGGTACTGCTATTAATATGTTAGCTATTGCACTAGGAGCTGCTCCTAGTGACGGTCTACTAATTCGAGGATATGCTTATAATAGTAACTGGACAATTAACTCAGGGGAACCTGTATATCTAGAAACTGGTGTACCAGGAGGAATTACTAACACTGCACCGAGTGCTGCTGGAGAGGTGGTTAGAATAATAGGACACGGTACTGACAATGCAAATAGAAATAAGATCTACTTTAATCCTGATGGTAGTTGGGTAGAAATATAAGACTATGGCTAAGATAAGCGGAGCAACTATAACGGTAACTTCTAAGATAGCTGGAAAATCTGTGACATCATTATCAAGTATTATGGGGATTCGAACAGCTAATATACCAGGATGGCCACAAAGTGGTCCTACTAATATATCTCCCCCAGATATATTTGCTAACATTAGTCCTCCTCTGCTTTGGAACAATTACGGTGCACAAGCTAGCAGAGGAATATGGACAGGTACGGGAGATATATCATATCTCTATAAATGGTATTCTAATGGAGAGCTTATAGCAACACAAGGACCCTATCCATATGTAGACAGTAAAGGTAATATAAACGATTCTCCTCCAGTAATAATGGTCGGACCTAGCGTAATGTTTACCACACTAGAACTTCAAGTAATTGCAACCGACGATACTGGATCAACCACAGTTTCGACAAGTACCACTGTACAAGATTCTAATTTAAATACATTCTTAGAAAATTCTGGAATATCTGCTAGTGATAGAGTTGCAGCCTTGCAGTATTTACAAAAAGAGTTAATCGTTACTGGTATTTTATCTAACAACTCTGTTAATTTAGATTATTATCCTTTTGCAGGAGAGGATGAATATCAAAATAAATGGTCTCTTGGAAATCCATCAGAATATTTACAATTTAGCGGGTCCTGGAGTCACAGTGCTAATGGATCACAAACTAATGGTGGGTCAGCAACAAGTACAAAGGGATTTAATAATGAAATTAATAATTCGTCGTGGGCTTATGGAATGTACACTAATACTAACGTGACAGAAAACTCAATAGACCTATCTTTTAATACAATATACGGAAATTGGGAATTTGGTGCGCAGCGTGACGTAGCGGGGGAAAGAAAAGTCTATTGGACTAGGCCAGGTGGAACAATCGATACTTCTATCTCCTCAATAAGCTCAGCTGGACTCTCTGGACTATATAGATATGGCCAGAATCCGCCTAACGAAATGGTGGTAATATCAGATGCAGCAGTACTAGGACCGGTTTTTTTTGGGGGGGTGTTTGAGCAAGCAAGGGGATATACTTTTGTTATAGGAGGAACAGGATCAACTAAAAACTTCCAGTTTGTGTTTAATGGAAACTACTTTTTCTATTGGTCCCAGCTTAATACTATCATAGCGAATTATAATATGATGTTGGGTAGATAATATATATAAATATTGAAATGGCTAGAGCTTTCGCATACAGTGCATCAGGAACACCTATTCCAGGAACAAAGAAATTAACCACTTTGTATTTCCAGGACGAGAATCTAGATTATTCATCTAATCCTGGAGGATTAACATGGTGGCAGGGTCCAGACGAAAACATCGGATATGTTATAGCCAGAGCGGTGCCATCACAGGATTATCCTACTCCTTTAGGAAACATAGGATCTGTGAGATTTTTTAGAACCACAACATTTACTGAAGCGGCTTTTGTTTCTTTAGCGCAATACGTGACGGGACAAACATTTGTTAGCGGATCAGCTGCTAAAACATTTCTTAATAGCAACAATTACTGGACTTCATACGAAACAATATATGCGCCAACTATTCAGGTCTATCTGGATGCAGGAGATTCTTCGTCGTATCCAGGAATTGGTTCAGATTGGAATGATCTAAGTGGGTTAGGAAATGATGCAACATTGATCAATACACCTACTTATAATTCCAGCGGATATTTTAGTTTTAGTGACACATCTTTTGAACATGCAACAATTCCTGATATAGGTAATCTGTCAACGTGGACTATAGAAGCATGGGCAAGACCACAAAAATCACTAACTGGTAAAGTCACAATGATTGTTGGTAACCAATACAACTTGTCAACTAAACTTAATTTCTCTCTGGGCACTAATAATGCTCCTACTAATTATAATATGACAGCAGGATTTTTTGATGGCTCATGGAAAAGTGCTAATGGATACACCGTTCCCTCATTGAATACGTGGTATCATTTCGTGGGTACGTACGACGGTGCTACTGTTAAGCTCTATGTGAATGGATCACTTTCATCCTCACTATCTACAACAGGAACCCCGCAGTCTGGCGGAGAAATTAGAATTGCAAGAAGATGGGACAGTGCATCAAATAGTGCAACTAATTTCTTTGATGGAGATATAAGCATAGTTAGAATCTACGGAAGTGCACTTAATCTAGTAGATGTACAGGGTAATTTTAACGCATCAAGACACAGATATGGCATCTAGACAATTTGCATATAATCCCACACAGGCTTCTATATCAGGAGCAACCCTAGTTGGAACATTAGCTGTGGGATCAAGCGCACTAAACTATTCATCAAATCCAGGGGGAATTACCTGGTGGATGGGTCCAGAAGAAAGTACAGGATATGTCATAGCAACAGTGGTTCCTAATGCAAATTTTCCCACACCAATAGGAAATGTGGGCACAGTTCAATTTTGGAGAACTAGTGCTCTTAGTGACAGCGAATTTAAAGGATTAGCACAGTACATAACTGGACAATCTTTTGTGGATGCAGCAGCTGCAAAAACATATTTAAATAATAACAATTACTGGACCTCTTGGGCTCCTTCTGCAGTAACTTTCTCTCAAACTTTTACTAGTGGGCAATCCCCAGGCACAACTGTAGAAAATGCTTGGACTACATTTAGAGGACAACTTACTGGTACATACACAACTATGTCATTATCAAACAACTTAGGTAACAGTATTACTGTCAACGACCCTTTAATTCAAAACATAGCAAACGCACTTAGAACCGCAACAACAAATACAAACACCACAGTAACTATAGGGGCAAATACCTGGAGAATAGCACAAGGTTGCGTATCCGGGACTGCAGATGCAAATTCTATTTATTTAACAACAGGTGCACTTTGTGCTTGTACTGGTACTTATACAGTAAGACCTATGATCAAAAATGCTAACTGGGGAGGATTAAACGGAAGCTCTTGCGGACAGGCAACACAAACAATAACATTAACTTTCTCATAATATGTTTTATATAATTGACCTAAGACAAGATCCACCAGAAAAAGTACAGGGTGTAGCATTCGATACCAATGAAGAATGCTGTGAATGGATAGATCAAAACGGAGATGCCTGCACGTATTCAATAATAGAGGAATAATTATATTAAATAGCTGAAAACTTTATCATCTGCTGTACTATAATTTTTAATATTATAGCAAATTATGATTAAAGTTAGAGCTAACACTTGCTATTTAGGACACAGTGGATATTCAGCACATTCAAGATCTTTTTTTAGAGAACTTTCAAAACATGTAGATTTAAGAATTAGGAATTACACATGGGATTCAAATCCAGACTATATAAATGAAATAGATCTAGAGATAATCGACAAAATAACGCTAAGAGATTCTGACGGCAAAGACAAGGATTATCCCATTACACATTCATTCCCTCATCTTGATTGGAAAAATGCAAACACAGAATTCATTCCCGATGTGGACATTGTTCTTATGGACATGGATCATTTTTATTTTTATGAGAAGTATGATTCTAAAATAAAAATAGCATACACGGTATGGGAAAGCACAGAAATTCCGGAACACTTTTTCAAGCAGCTCTTAAAGTTTGACTATCTTTGGGTAGCAACACAGTGGCACAAGGAAGTTGCTATAAAACAAGGATATCCAGAATTTAGAATTTTCGTTGTTAATGAGGGTGTTAGTCAAGAATTTTTTAATGACGATGCTATACTTCTATCTCTTCCAGAGGATCATTACGATTCAAGATTTAAATTTCTTTTCTTCGGAAGATGGGATTATAGAAAATCTGTCCCAGAAATAGTGGATTCTTTTATAAAAGCTTTTCCCAACAACGAACCGGTTGATCTTATAGTAAGTGCGGATAATCCATACGCAGTAGACGGAATGAATAGTACAGAGGAGAGGATGACTCATTATGGATTTACTGATGAAAGAATAAAGATTAAACATTTCCTTACTAGGGAACAGTATGTGAATTATATAAGAAGTGGAAATGTACTGATAACTTGTGCTAGAAGCGAGGGGTGGAATATTCCTCTTATAGAAGCAATGGCTGCTGGTACTCCCGTGATTTATTCAGATTGGGGAGCTCAGTTAGAATTTGCAGGCGGAAAAGGATCCCCTGTAAAAATAAAAACAGAATTACCTGCTTCGCTCGGAGCAGATCTTGGATTTGCTGGAAACACCCCGGGACTTTATGCAGAACCAGATTTTGAAAATTTAGTAGAAGTTTTAAGAGACTGTTATGTGAATTATGCTGATAAAAAATCATCAGCTATTAAAGAGTCTATCGAGATAAGAGAAAAATATAACTGGGAAAAAATAGGATTGGATGGGTACAGAACTTTATTAAAAGTTTTTCCTAGAAAAATAGAAATTCCACACACTGGAGAGGCAGCGGTTGTTCTTGCACATTGTGATACTAGGACTAAGATTCTTTGTTTAACTAGATGCCTGATAAATTTAAAATCTCAGGGGTATTTTGTTATACTCTCTTCTCATATATCAGTACCAGACTATATAATGGATATGTGTGATTATTTTATTTGTGAGACAAATAATCCTATAGTGGAAAGAAACGAATATGCTTCGCTCTCTAGAACAACACCAGTCCATTGGTTTAATTACCCCGGAGAGTATCAGCTTTCATATCCTTTTGACTTCAACCACGGATTTGCAGCATTAAGACTTATTCAGAACGGAGTGAGTGTAGCTATACAAAACGGATTTAAAAAAACACACTTTGTGAATTACGATTACATAATCGAGAGCGAACACACAATTCCATCACATTCTAAAGCACTAGACAGTTTTTCAGTTGTAGGTTACCTATGGAACAATTACCAATCAATCAATTCCGGATTTTTTTCTGGGATAAGCGAGGACATCTATAGGGCCACAAAATCAACAAAAAACAAGTCGGATTATTTCAGATTTGATGAAGTTGTAATATTGGAAGATTTCATTTATAAATGTATACAAGAACAGGAACTATCGATCGATATAAGGGACCCAAAAGAGGAAAGGGTTAAGAATATTTTTAACTCTTTTATGGTACCAACTTATCCCTATATAAAAACAAACAATGGAGAGTACGCACATATTTATTTAGGAAAAGAATCAGAGACCGGAGAATATTTTGTTTGTGTTTCTGGACCTAGAGGAGGAGAAATAAAAGGGGAGATTTCATACGAGAACGAAAAGATTGAAGTTCTAGCAAATTTTCACCCTATGAAATTCTTTAGGATATCAGAGGAGATGTTAAATAATGGGGTGGATGTTTATGTTCCAGAGTATGAAATAAATTATCACTACAATAAGGATTCTAAATATGCAGATATTAGAATACAGGACCATTCATTAATCACTAATATTTTCCAAAAAGAGCCGAGAATATCATTTAGCTTTATTGATGGTGCTTTCGTAGAAATAAAAGATTCACCGGGTGGCAATTTCTTAGTGCAATTTATAGATTCAGATAACAATTCTATCAAATACGAAACAACGCTACAGAATAATCATTGGGCTAGAACATCTTTGAAATATTATATTAACTGGAACATTAAAGTAGAGGATTTAAGAACAGGTAAAATTTATGAGCACAAGAAAGACCTAAAAGGAAAAAGAGTGCTGGTATCTTTTGAATCATCATCTTTAGGAGACACTGTGGCTTGGATTCCTTATGTGGACGAGTTAAGAAAAAAACACGAATGTGAAGTCTACGTATCAACTTTTAAAAATTCACTATTCATAAGAGAATATCCGGAGATAAAATTCGTACCTCCTGGAACAAGCGTAGATAATTTATATTCTTTGTATAGGATTGGATGGTTTTATGATGATAATAAATTTAATAGTTCTCTACATCCAACAGAATTTAAAAGTATTCCTTTACAAAAAACGTCTTCGGATATTTTAGGGATAGAATATAGACCTATTCCTGCTAAGATCTCCCTACCAGATATGATCAGGCCTATTGAAGACCCGTATGTTTGTATAGCAATGCACTCAACAGCACAAGCTAAATATTGGAACAATCCAACAGGATGGCAAGAGGTTACAGATTGGTTAATTTCTAAGGGATACAAAGTTGTTATGCTCAGTCTTGAAGAAGATGGATACATGGGTAACAATTATCCTAAGGGGGTAATTAAAATAGGGGGTGAGAGATCCCTTTCTAACTCCATAAACTATTTAAAACATGCAGAGATGTTTATAGGGATAGGATCTGGCTTAAGCTGGCTTTCTTGGTCTGTAGGAACACCGACTGTAATAATATCAGGATTTAGCAGTCCTGCCACAGAACCTTTAGATGATAAGATAATAAGAATATTTAATGATAAAACTTGTAATAGCTGTTTTAATAGATATAGATTAGATGCAGGAGATTGGAATTGGTGTCCGGATCACAAGGGAACCGATAGACAATTTGAATGTACTAAATCAATATCTGGACAATCTGTTATAGAAAAAATATCAGAATATTTAAATCCAATAGAAAGAGTCGTTAATGAATCATATTCATTGGGTATGATACAAAACAGAAGTGAAATTGTTCAAGCTGCTGAATTTTTTAAAAATATGAATGTTAGAAACTTCATGGAAATAGGAACAGACCAAGGAGGAACTTTTGCGATATGGAGTAAACTTTCAGAAGATGGTAAAAGAATATCTGTTGATATGCCACATGGTACTTATGGAGTGAGCAGCTACGATGTAAATAAAAGAGATGAGTATCTTAAATCACTGGGGAGTAATGTAACAATGATCCACGGAGATTCCCACTCTGAGGAAATGAAAAATCGTATTTCTTCCGTGCTAGAAGAAGGTGAATTAGATTTTCTTTTTATAGACGGCGACCACACTTATGAAGGGGTTAAAAAAGATTACGAGGACTACAAAAAATACGTAAAAGATGGGGGATGGATTGGTTTCCACGATATAAAGGACACAGATTTCCACAGAAGAGCAAACTGTAGGGTTGATATTTTATGGAACGAGTTAGAAGGAGAAAAAGTTGAATTTGTTGATAACTCTTCACAATTTGGAGGAATAGGATTTATTAGAAAATAATAATATGTCAAGAGTAATTTATAGAACAACGGAGGATTTTAAAAAATATTTAGCTGATTCTAGAGCTACTTTATACGCATTATCTAAATCCAAAATATACAAACAATGATAGTTCCCACAAAAGAGTCTCTAAGAATAGTAAAGAATATATCAGAAAACATGGAGGGAAATACATTCCACCATCATTTTCATATACTCTATGATTTAAGAAGCTTAATAGAAAAAGACTACGTTAAATATTTAGAAATAGGAACTCATTCAGGGGCATCTGCTTGTCTGATGTTATCCCACCCAATGAGAACTGATGTTTTTGGTGTAGATCTACCACAGAATCCAATGCACCAAGCAGTTCTTAATAATACAGCGAAATTTAAAATGCCCAATAATTCTTTTGAATACCTTATAGGAGATTCAAGAGACCACAATTTTGTAAGCAAGATTTTTAGTGAGGTTGGTAAAGTTGATATTCTTTTTATAGACGGAGACCACAGGAGAGAAGCAGTTATAGACGACTTTTTAAATTACAAGGACATAGTAAATCCTGGAGGATTTATAATATTTGACGACTATAATGATTATGAATATAATCCAATTGTAAAGCATGGAGTTGACTACGTAGTAAAAGAACTGTTATTTGATGAATATGAAGTGATAGGATTCTGTTATAATAAAATAGGAGCACATCCGATTGAAATGATATACAACAACGAATTTATCCTTAGAAAAAAATACAAATGAGAAAAGCAATATTTGGATTTGGGGGACACGCAAAAGAAGTTGCAGTACAAATTGGAGGGGAATTTACATTTTTTGTTGACGATCAGTTTTCTTCAAAGAGCACTAGACCTTTAAGTTCTTTCGATCCGCTTGAGTTCGAATTAATGATAGCAGTTGCAGATTGTAACCGCAGAGAAAGCATAGTAAGTAAACTTCCTAGCGACACTAAATATTTTTCTTTCATACATCCTACAGCTTTAATAATGGATAGTAATATTGAAATAGGAGAGGGATCTTTTATTGGAGCATATTCAGTATTGACAACAGAAATAAAAATAGGAAGACACGCTATATTAAATAGGGGAAATCACATAGGACACGATACAAATGCGGGAGATTTCTTCAGTATGATGCCAGGAGCCATTGTTTCGGGTACAGTTACTATAGGGGATCGTGTATATATGGGGACAAATTCTACAGTAATAGAAAAAAAATATGTATGCAACGATGTTATATTGGGGGCAAATAGTGTCACAGTAAAAAACATAGAGACCCCTGGAACATATATTGGTGTTCCGTCTAAAAAAATTAAATAGATTTATGATACTTCACGATGATGGGCAAAAGTTAAATTTTTTAGTTGGTGTTCATGTTTCTTACGGAGAGTCATTAACTGGAGGGATAGTTGCAATGCACATGTTAGCATACAAACTTGCGGAGAGGGGACATAACGTTTATATTTTTACAGATCCTGAATTTCCCCATGAAAATATCAAAAAAATAAATTCAACCGGATCTGAATATATTAATGGTGTTCCAACAGTTTTTCATTGGGAAAATATACAATTCCCATACAGAAATACAATTTCAATATATCCACAGATAACTAGAGGCAATCCATATCGAACTAAACATGTTTGTAGATGGATCTTATATCACACAGAGCTTCCTATAGAAAGCGATTATGAAGAGGACGATGTCTACTTTAACTTTGGTAATTTTAACACGTTTATGAACAAAAACGATGATAAAAAACTCACAGTTTTTGATTACAGATTTAATGATCTCTACATAACTAACAAGAGTAAAAGAAAAGGATTCTGTCATATATTTCACAAGAATACCCCAGAGGGAGCAGGAGAATTTGTTTCTAAATTTAATTCAACTGATCTTAGCTCTTGGAAAACTTCTGGGTGCTATAATTATTTGAGAGAAAAATTTAACGAGCACGAATATTTTCTTACCTATGATCAGAAGAGCTTTCTAACTCTCTCGGCAATTCTCTGCGGATGTAAAGCAATAATACTAAGGGAAGAAAGTATAAAAGAAGAATGGAGTAATGCTTTTACAGAATCCACGTCATATAATATAAAAATGACCCCAACAGAATACAGATTAAATAATCCTATTCAAATGTTTGGTGTGGCTTATGGCTTAGAAGATGTAGCATGGGCAAATTCCACAATAGATCTGGCTAAATTACACCTCCAGGAGCTACAAAAAATAGACGATAAGACAGTAGACAGATTCATAGAATTCTGGAAGATAAGAACCAGCTAGAACTTTAATTAGACTATTTAAGTTTATATCTCACCTCATGGGGATATATAATAGTGTGGGAAAAAGATCCACAATAACGATGGAACACTTTCTTAGTATTTTACTAAAATTAATAAAGGGCAAATGTTGATATCTGAAAAAAATAGAGTGCTAATCAATAGGGTAATAGAAACTATTGATTGGTCCTTAATCCACAAATTTTATAAATTAGTGGGAAGAACAATAGGAACAGAGACTACTCAGATTCCTGGGATAAAGAAGTTAGACAAGAAAACTAAGCTAAAAGACGAGCATATAAAAGATGAGGTGCTCCATGTGGTAAATCATGTAGTCGAGAATGATATCTCTCAATATGCCTATGGTCCGTGGAACGTAATATGGGTTAACGGAGAATGGGAGATGGAAATGCCAGAAATAGACGAAAATGGCAAAGAGATCGAAAACGGAGAAAGCACTTACATTCCAATAATGGAGTCTATGTTGGAGATTTATTTTTCTCCGATGGTGGTTGTTTCTAAAGAGCTAGTAATAAGTGAGGAAGAGGTAGAAGAAAAACCGGAAACAGTAGATCTACAAAAACAGATGGATAGAGCTTTAGCAGATGAAAATTATGAGCTGGCTTCCAAACTTAGAGATCTAATAGAGGTATATAAGAAACAGAAATGAAAAAAATAATCAAAAGAATAGACGAACAATTTGCACAATCAATAAACGGTGATGGCTTTAATAGCTCTAACGGTGTATTCAAAGTAAACTACAAGGCTTACTCTGATTTATCCATTGCAGTTGGAAGAGATGCAGATCCTAGCTTATTGATTAAGGATTCAGTTTTTCAAGTGGGTGATATAGTAAAAGGCAAAGCAAAAGGAGCAGACAGAAAGATAAAAGGAGAAGTCATAGAAACATCTAAAGCTACGGATGGTAAATCATATATCATAAAGATACAGTCGCTAAAAAACAAAAAAAATTACACATTAATTCCAGGATCTATTGAATTTTGTGAAGATAGAGGGAATTCAAAAAATGTTATGGGAATGGGAATAGATTCTAGGGAAAAAAACGCACAAAATCTCAAATACAATGGAGGTAACATTATTTGGGGATCTTTAGAGAATAAAGCTTTAGATCATCCATATTTAGATGTTGAGGGAGATCCCGTAGAGGGGCCAATGGGAACGGGTTGGAAAATTCAATTTTCAGAAGATTTACCTGAGGAGGATCTTATGTTTAATTGCTTTATACCCGCTCCAGAAAAGAACACTATACATTTTTCTAGGTCTTCTATTAATAATGCTTTTAAGGACATTTTAAAAGCAGCAGAGGCATTCTGTTATTTCTGTTATCACCCAGAACTTTCAGAAGAAACATTAGATTTAAAAACTTTACTTTCTATTTTATTTTTAGAATTAAAAAATGAAATGGAACCAAAAAAACATGTTATACAGCATTTCCCTTCGCTTTGTAATAAGTCATATGGTGAATCCAAAGACGAAAATATAGAAAAAGCAAGAGAAATCATAAACCGATTTTTGTAATGTCTATAGAAAGAAAGAGAAATCTTTTAAGAGTAACAAGGGAAAGATTCGTAAACGCTGTAAAACCTCCTATTACGCAGGCAAAAGAAAGTTATAGTGTAAACACAGAAACACGGGAGATTCCACATAATAGATCTGAGCGGATAAAAACAAATATAAAATCCACGCACCTAGGTAATTCACTATATCCTAACTATATAAATAAATTTACAGATAGCACGTTTATCGTTGCAGGTTGTGGATCATCTATTAATATTTATAAGGATTTTAGTAAATATTATGTAATAGGTGTTAATGACATAGAGAGAATATTGACCCCCGATTTTTTAGTTGTTGTAAACGATTACAGAACTTTCATGAGGGGAAGATGGGAATATGTGAGGGAATCTTTGAGCCCTGTTATATTTACACATCTAGATAATCCTGGTCCAATAAATAGAGCATCTCATATAGCAAAAATAAAAATAGGTTCTAGAAATGCTCCTAATCTAGACAATTTAAGTGTTGTAGATTACACAATGAATTCACCTTACATGGCAATTATAATAGCATATCAATTGGGAGCTAAAAAAATAGGCATGGTTGGTGTAGACTTTACACAGGATCATTTCTTTGCAAATACGGGATCACACAAATTATCAAAACATGTTAAGAACATAGATCACGAATACCTTGTTCTTAAAAATCTTCTAGAAGCTAAAGGGGTTAAAGTTGCAAATCTTTCTCCCATAAGTTTACTGTCATCTTGGCCAAAAATGGATCTAGATCAGTTTGATCCCCTTTAGGAAACTTATTTATTTTTTTTAATAAAAAATATATGGACACAATAAGAAATGGATTCATTATAAGAATTCCAGAGGGAAATTACAGAGGATCTTCTCTTGCTAGAATTATATGTGATAGGATAAAAAGCTATCTAAGTTTAGGATACAAACTATTTATAGTGGAGCTTTCTGAAAAAGATATAGAATTTTCAACCGAAGTTAATGAGCCAGAGAAAGAAAGATTTTTTTATTATCTAGATGATCTTAATATAAGAATTGCCTTCTATATAAAAAGTAAATACCATGTGGTGTCAACCGATCCAGATTCAAGAAAAAAAGCTAAGAACGAGATCACCAAAATCGGAAGATTTATAGAGGAGATTGATGCGGGAAGATTTGATATACCATTAATCTGTCACGTAGGAGGGGCTAATGGAAACAGAAGAAAAAGTATGAGTGATTTTTGTAAATTCTTCGATACTCTTCCATGGAGAATACAAAAACAAATAGCTTTAATCAATGATGATAAGCCTAGTCTTTTCTCTGTTAAAGATCTCTTGTCTGTTACCTATATAGAGAAAAAAATACCCATTATATTTAGAACTGGGTCGCATAGAACTAATCAAGGTGGTTTAACCTATAAAGAAAGTCTTTTTTTAGCTGCTTCTACCTGGGCAGAAAGATCTAATCCTATAATGTTTTATTGTCCCTCCAGTAAGGAAGAAACTATAACAGTCAGCGATCTTAATCCATACAGCTTAATTATAGACGTGGCTTTTGATAATAATTTACCAGAACCTAACTAGAAAATTCTTACATTTGCTACATGCCAGAACTAGCGGAGATAAAAATAATGAGCGACCACATTAATAAAAAATGGATACTATAAATATATTACCAAGCAACGTATCCTTTAGGCTTTCTTTGATTAGTAACCGCCTTACTCATCTTGTCATTAGCTTTAATAAGATCATCAATAGTCTTAACATAATATCTTGTCTGACCTGGCATTCCCCAGTCTCCTTTTTTCTTAAGATCAACAAAGTCATAATTCGTAAGCTCGTCTCCCTCTACCGGACCGTGATTTACCCTGCCGTCTCTTTTAGAAGCCTTTTCAAACTCATTTCTAGAGCTTATATTTTTATAACCATATTTTTCCATATAAACTATATATCATGTTACACAAAGGAACATTAGAAGGTTCGATTTTTTTCGATATTGAGACATCTGGGTTATATCCCTCATTAGAGGAATTAAAATCCAATGATCCGCACTTAGCACAATTATGGGTTAAGCGATGTAAATGGTTACAAAAGCAGGTGGATCCAGGAGAATCTACAGATCCCAGTGATCTTTGGGTAAATCGTTCATCATTACACCCAGAATTTGGAAGAATTGTTTGTGTTACCTTCGGTGTATTTACTCCAGAAGGAATAGAGAGATTAACTAGCTTTTATGGAGATGATGAGAAAGATATTTTAGAGAAAACAAATAAAGTTCTGGCAAACTCAAGATATAAATCGTATAAACTAGCAGGACAAAATATAAAAAACTTCGATATTCCATACTTAGGTAAAAGAATGTTAATAAATGGTTTAACTCCGGATCCAATAATTCAAACATGGAATAAGAAGCCATGGGAGACATCTTTTATGGATCTTGCCGAAATATTTTCTTTTGGAGCATGGGGACAGACATTTTCATCACTAGATTTAATTTCTCATGTTTTAGGAGTACCGACTTCTAAAGATAATATGGAAGGATCACAGGTACACGAATATTATTGGGAAGGAAGGGTCGAAGAAATTAAAGAGTATTGTGAGCAGGATGTCGTTTGTACAATGAATTGTTTTAAGAAAATAACATCTTAATTATAGCGGATCGGGATATATACGTTAAAGTGATATCCCGATTTGAAAAATATTTTAAACTTTTATTCTTGGGTTTTAGAAAAAGAGGAAAGAGACGATTTTTATAAGAAAGAATTAAATCCATCTTTTTGGGAAAAAATCAGCGAGGATCTTCCAGAAAATGCGGGGGCTGAAAATTATCAATTCGATCCAAAATTAAGAAAAAAGCTACTAGAGCTAGCAGAAGATTTTTACACATCATTAGGATTCGAGCCAGAAATAAAGGATATCCAATTAACAGGGTCTCTAGCTAATTACAATTGGACAGATAAATCGGATTTAGATGTACACGTCTTAATAGATTTTAGCGAAATAGACGAAAACTTCCCACTTGTTAAAAAAGCAATCGACGGTTTAAGGTTTATTTGGAATCTTAGACATAAAATAAAAATAAGGGGATTTGACGCCGAATTATATGTCCAGGATATTAATGAACCTCACACTGCTTCAGGATTATATTCTTTATTGAAAAACCAATGGATTAGAATACCTAAATATAATCCGCCTGAGATAGATTATAAAGATGTAGATCTAAAATTCCAAGGTATAGTTTCAGATATATTAAAAATGGAAAATCTCATGGCTTCTTCTGATTTTTCAACAGTTACTGAGGTTGAACTCTATAATCACGCTTTAGAAATAAAGAAAAAAATAATGAAAATGCGTAAGGAGGGATTAGAGAGAGAAGGTGAATTCTCCGTTGAAAATTTAGCATTTAAAAAATTAAGAAACGAAGGATATATAGAAAAGATAATAGAGTTAATCTCTAAAGCATATTCAAATATATACAATGAATAATAACATGAAAAAAGACATCTACGGAGGGTTCAACCCCATTTTCGAAAGCATGAGGAATTCCATTAACGAGGAAGAAAGATCTACGAGAAAAGAAAAAGCAATAGATACAATAACATCAGTTGTTACATCTTTAAATACTATGTTTAGTTTGCTTCTTTCGTCTAAAATGGAGGATGCTAAAACAGTAAGAGGATTTGAATCTATTAAAAATAAAATACTAGGTTCAGATAATTTTGGATCATTCAGACAATACATTCTTTCTTTTTTAGAATCACTTTCTGTTTTAGATCCTGCACAAAAAGTTGCTTATGAATCTAATATAAAGCTAGTTAATGGCTTACTTGGTGGAGAAATCGAAGCTGTTTTAGGAGACCCTAAAATTTTTAAGAGCTTAAAAAATGACACTATCGCTAAGATCTTAGAAAACTTTACTAATGATCTTAAAGACAGAGAAAACCAAATGAGAAAAACTAACCCTAAGCTTTTTGGAGAAGTTGTTAAGAACGGAATGGTTGTTAAAGAAGGTTTAACAGAAAAAAGAAAAACCGGAGACGAGACGGATACAACAGATGCAGAATTTAGAGGACAAGCTTTTAATAAATCTAAGGAGTCTTTAGATGCTGCTAATTCATTTGTTGGTATGGTCGACAGGGATAAGTATGTACCAACACTAAAAGACAACGGTGACGTAAAAAGATACAAAGATATAGCAGACTCACTATACAGAAAGGCTCAGGATCTCCAGATGATTGATAGAGGGGGATTAAAAATAGTTACCCCAACAGGAGAATTTAAACCCAGAGATTACAAAAGAAAGCAGGACGATCTTATAAACGAAATTATTAGACAGAAGAAGGAGTACGAAAGACTTAAGTCTTCTCTATTAAAAATACCTCAGCAAGAAGTTGTTGCTGATCCTGTGTGTGGACCTGGACAGATTTATGACAAAGCATTAGGTAAATGTGTGGACGTTGTTAAAGATCCTTCTCCTAAGCCTAAGCCTAAGCCTACACCAGTTCCAGTTAAGGAGTGTACTTTCCCTATACCATTAAATAAGAAATGTACACAGGTAGGGGAACTACAGAAAAAACTAATGGATCTTATCCCTTCAGCTAAAACATATTTAGAAAAATTTGGAGGACAGGATAAAGTATATGGAAAAGGAACAGCAGCAGTAACTAATATTGTTTGGGGTTACTTATCTGGACAAAGCGGTCAAGCATTAACTTCAGAGCTTAGCGAACCTATGTACGATGCAATAATGGCTCTAACCGATACTGATGTTGATGTCACTACAATAATTATAGAAGGTTATAACAACACCTATTATGTTGATGATTTCATCGAAATGGATATCAATCAAAAAATTCTAGAGAGAGAAGAAATAAAAGGGTCCCCTATTTTATCTTTTGAAGATTTTTATTCAGTAGTAGAGGAATCTTATTCATTTAGAAAATTGGACGAACAAAACGTTTTCGATAGAATTAAATCTATGGGGAATGACGCAATTGCTTCGGGTGCTAAGGCGGGTGCAACTGGAGCAGTAACAGGAGGTACCCAACTACCGCCACCACCACCAAAAAAGAAAATCGTAGACAACTGTGTTAAGAAATCTTTAGAGAAAGGTAAAGTTTTAGATTGCGTTTCTGGTACAGGACCATCACCTACAGGACCTACAGGACCTACAGGAGAAACTGGGCCTACTGGAGAAACTGGACCTAAATGGAAAGGATTAAAGCCAGTACAGGACGGAGCTTATACAGTGTTATATGATGAGAGCTGGTCAGAATGGTTTATGGACGCAGGAAAAGCAGCTGTAGTAGGAGGTCTTATAACAACTGCGGTAGTTTTAACTGCAGGAGCAGCATCAGTTCCTATATCAGTAGGAGGAGCTTCTCTTGGAGTTGCTAGTGCTGGAGCAGCAGCAGGATCAGCAGCGGTTTCGACATCAGCATTAGGGATAGGTCTAGGAGCATCTTCACTAGGAGGATTAGCTGGAGCAGCTGGAGCAGGTGCAAGTTTAGCAACGGGAGCTGGAGTAGCTACATTAGCAACAGGAGCAATAGGAGGTGCAGCAATAGGAAAATGGGCTGGAAGCGACAGAAAAATGGTTACTGTATTAGTATTTAATGGATATATTGAAGAAATAGCTGCAAGAGCTATGGCCAGAGGTTTATATAACAGCTTAGGTGGAACAGTATCTTCTCAGGACTTACTAGCTATATTCTCATCACTTATTCTTTGTAGAGGTACATTTACAGATACTGGAGACGGTAAAGCAGTTTCAGTTTGGAGTTTGGTTAAGAGACAATACTCTTCTTTTGGAGGAGGAAGTCTAGAAGGAGATATAGCTTCTATTACTTCTGGTGGAGTTGCAGGATTCTTTAAAGATATTGTTACAGATATGGACACCATACCAGGATTTCCTAAATCATTTAAAACAAAAAATCCTACGAACGGTATTCCAATTGAATTTGAAGATGCTAAAGACGCTTGTGTAGCTGCAACTGGTAAATTAAATTCTAACGAACCTAAATTATCGGATAACCTTAAAAGTATAACAGAAGAGGATTTAGAACTTCTATCAGACGGAATGGAGGAAATAACTGATGGTGTTGTAGCAGAAATTGGAGCTTCTGCAGAAAAATCGGAGGATAAAGAAGATTAATCAGATATATAAAAAAACAAAAATGGAAAATAACCTAGATTATGTACTGATATTAGAGAAATCATCTCACAACCTTACTACTAAAAAGCAGGGGGGAGATTATTTTCTTGAAGGCGTCGCTGCTGTTTTTGGAGTAGAAAACTCTAATCACAGAATTTATGAGGAGAATGAATATCTTCCTCACCTAGATTATCTTAAAAAGAAAATAGATCAGAATCGTTTAGTTGGTGAATTAGATCACCCTAAAGAATTTGATGTTTCTCTTAAGAACATATCACACGTTATTACAGATCTTTCTTACGATAAAGGTAATAGAAATGTAAAAATAAAGGTTAAACTTTTAGATACTCCAGCGGGTAAAATTGCTAAAAACTTAATCGATGCAGGTATACCTATTTCCATATCTTCTAGAGCTGCTGGTAACGTTAAAGAGAACAAAAAGGTAGAAATTAAGAAAATATTTACTTATGACTTAGTTGCTGATCCTGGATTTGAAAATGCTCAATTAGAAAGGGTTTATGAAAGCTTAGGATCACATTTACCTTCCGAATCTATTAAGGATTCAATTATTTCTTCCTTAACTAACATAAATGAAAGTTTTGGGCTTAGAAAAAATTCTAACACACAGATATATAGAATAAAAGATACAGAGAAAATCTCTAGACTTTTAAAAGAAAACATAAATAATTCAAGAAACATGGACAATAACTTTGTCACTGCAGAAGAGCTAAACGAATATTCGTTAATCCTTAAAAAAGAAATGGATTCACTAAAGAATGAATTAAGGTCTGTTTCTAAAGGATCGACCTCTAGATCGGTATCTAATAACACAGATTCAGTATTAGAAGAAAGAATTCAAAGATTAGAAAAATATTCAGAGTATCTAGCTGAAAATTTAGAATCTGCTATTAAATACGGAGATTATTTAGCTGAAAATTTAGAAGGATCTATTTCTTACAATAAATATTTAGCTGAAAATTTAGATAAGGCTATTTCTTATGCTAAATATCTAGCTGAGCATGTTGATGGAAATATTTCATATTCTGAATACATCGCAGAAAATCTAGATAATAATATTGCTTATAGCAAATATTTAGCGGAAAACTTAGACAAGAATATTTCTTACTCTGAATACTTAGCAGAAAATCTTGATAAGAACATTTCTTACTCCGAGTATCTTGCTGAAAACTTAGACAAGAATATCTCTTACTCTGAGTATCTTGCTGAAAACTTAGACAAGAACATTTCTTACTCCGAGTATCTTGCTGAAAACTTAGACAAGAATATCTCTTACTCTGAGTATCTTGCTGAAAACTTAGACAAGAATATCTCTTACTCTGATTACTTAGGGGAGAAATTAGATCAAAACATCACTTACTCTGATTATCTAGGAGAAAAATTAAACGGAAACATTAACTATTCAGATTATATCGCTGAAAAAGTTAAATCTGGAATTGATTATACAGAATATTTAGCAGAGTCCATTAATAGAGGAGGTAGCACAAGAAAAAATCTTGCACAAAACGTAAACGAATCTATTAACGAGGGAAGAAGAACATCTGGATTCTCTGGAGATTACACAGATCTTTCTTCTAAAGTTGATAAACTTATCGAATCTGTTAGCACAGCAAAAACAGATCAGATTATAAACGAAAATAAATACTCCTTCCTAAAGCTTGTCGATGACAGGACTAAGAAAGGATTTTTATCCTTGAACGAGGCCGAAAAACAAAAGGTCGTTAAAGCTCTTAACGAGCAGAACTATAATTCGGGTACGGATGTAGTTCAAATTATGGGATCCGCTTTAACTGAACAAGTTGAATCTGGAGAGAAATTCCTTGACATGATTCCTGCTGATTTGATTCCTACATGGGAAGGTCTAAACGAATCGCAAAGAGCATCTATTGTTGCTCAGAGCAAATTCTATAGATTAGACACTCCTTATCAGATCAATCACTTCTGGAGAACTAGAGGAATGGCTTCTGTAAAACCAGGATCATCAACTGAATTCTTAAACGAATCTCAAAACACTAACACTAATGCTAATTCTGGAGTAAGTAATTCTTATATGCAGAATATCGCAGCAGAGTTAGAAAAAAGATTTAAAAAATAATCTAACAAAATGCAACTCTTAAACGAAAACGAGATCTACGAAACATGGTCTCCAATTATCGAGAGTAAGACCGGTATGACGGATCGTTCAAAGGTAGAGTGGTTATCTAAATATTGCCACTTCCACTCATTAAACGAATCTGCCGGAGCTTATAACTCTCTAGGCGTATTAAACGGTATGGGATCGGTAGCTCCTCCTACTAACTACGCAACAAGCGCTGGTGGTATCGGTGCGGGTCCTGCTGGTTTCTACTACAACAACACGTATGACGCTGGTCGTCCATATGTTGGTTCTGGTGATAAATTCCCATCATTACTTCCATTGGCTATTCAGGTAGCTGCTAAAACCGTTGGTTTTGACATCGTTCCTGTTATCCCTATGGCTGGTCCTACTGGAGTATTATCTTACCTAGACTACGTATATGCAGGCGGTACACTTTCTGGTACATCTACAGATAGTAATACTAACTACGTAGCTAACACCCCAGACATGATTAAAATACCTACTTCCATTGCTTCTCCAGCAACTGGTTTGACCGTAGGTAACTATTACATCATCGGTGTTGCTTTATCAGGTAACCAAAACCTAACTACAGGTGCTAATGCTCTTGTTGGTGAATTTATCGGTAACTCACGTATTGATGGTTTCCCAATTTTCAGAATTTGGGCAATTGGTAGCGGAGATTCAGTAGCAACTGTTATTCCTGCTGCTGGTACTGCCGATATCTATGATACCACTTGGGTAGAAGGAACTGCTCTTACTGCAGTAAACGTTGGAACTCTTGCTGCTTCTACTGCTGGTTCAGCTGTATTAGTTAAAACGTTAGAAGATCACATCCAAGGTTTCTCTGGAGCTGGTACTGACAACACTAACGATTGGCAAGGTCCGTACGTAGACGGTACTAAAAACTACGATCCTATGTCAAGAGGAGTAGGTGAGACTAGTTACTATAAGTCATTAGGTCTTTCTACTTTCACTAAGTTCGTAGAAGCTGGTACTTTCCAAGTTGCTGCTTCTGTTACTACTGAGCAAATCCAAGACCTTAACAAGCAGTTCGGTATCGACGTAGTTTCTATGATCGAGAACGCACTTGTTAACGAGGTTTCTCAAGCTATTAACAAGCACATCTTATCTAGAGCATACGCTCTTGGATGGTCTAACCACTCTCAGTTCTTTATCACAGAAAGCACAAACCTTAACTTAAACTTAGTAATTGGTGGTGCTGCTACTTATACAGTTCCTAACTACATCGGTAAACAAGGTACTGCTGTAACAGGTGGTTCTAAACCAGGTGCTGTTGCTGGTCCTGCTTCAGGTACTTTTGAGAACTTATCAACAGTTCAAAGAAGACTTTACAGCCGTATCTTAGCTGCTGCTAACGTAGTTGCTAACAGAGGTCGTAGAGGTCCTGCTAACTTCATCGTTACTAACTCTCAAATCGCGTCTGCTTTACAAGACATCAGTCAGTTCACATTCGCTCCGTTTACTAACACACTTACTCAAAACAACGGTACTTTATACCCTGTAGGTTCACTTGCTGGTATGACAGTATATGTTGATCAAAACATGTCATTCGGTGACACTAGAGTATTAGTTGGTAGAAAAGGTGCTGATGATGAGCCAGGTATGAAATTCATGCCTTACATGATGGCTGAGTCAATTCAGACTATCTCTGAGGGTACTATGTCTCCTAAAATCGCGGTTAAATCCCGTTACTCTTTAGTTGAGGCTGGTCACCACCCAGAAACAATGTATTTCTGCTTCCACGTTAACACTGGAGCTGCTACTGCTATCATCTAGTAGTAACTGTAACAGATACATAATTAAAGGCCTTCTTCGGAAGGCCTTTTTTTTGTTTTTAATGTTTTTTTGGATATATAGAATAAAAGATAAACTATGTTGTTTGAAAATGCAGCCCAATTCCAAAAAGCAAAACAAACACTTCTGGAAAATCAAAGAGACGTAAATAAAACCGCTTATATTCTTAAAAGTTCCCCTCTCTTTAATGATTTATCAGAAGGTGAATTAATATCTCATCTAACGGAGTTAAACGAAGGATTAGGGGATAGTATAATGAACTTCTTGAGCAGTGCTTTCGGAGGAGATATCAGTAAATTAAAAACGGTTCTTACCCAGATGAAGGAACAGGAGCTAAAGTTCAACAGGGAGGAGTATCAAGTATGGGACGAATTTTATAGAATATTAGAAGACCAGAAAGCTTTAGATAAAGATAAAAATAATCCCAATTATCAAACTCTAAGCAGAGAAATGCAACAATCAAGAAATGCTTTAAATTTAAGATTGAAAGAGTTAACAAAAACTCACAATGAGATATTTAACGCTTTAGAGGAAAGAGTTAGGGATTTAACAAAAGATAGCGCAAGGAAGAAAACATATTTTAATGCACAGAGAGCTAGCGATGTTTTAGAAACAAGAAGTGATAGGTATCAAAAAATAAAATCAATTACAGCTAGAAGCTCTTCTAGATCCCAGGAATTAGAAAACTTCTTTAATGTTAGTGTTTCTGATTTAGATAAAGAGAGAGCAGAGGCAGAAAGAAAAGCAAAAGAACAAGAAGAAAAATTGAGGAGACAACAAACTTCTACATCAGATAACCCGCACGATAGTGATGATCCATCATCTTTACCGTCTAAGTTTAAGAGAAGAATAGAAGAAATTTCTTCTTTTCCTGGTGATATCCATTACACAAAGATAAGAAAACTTGGAGATTTACAGCACGAGATAGTTGATATTATAACAGATGATAACAAGAATATAACCAAGGCAAATCCCTACGGAAATCTAGGAAAAGATGTGAGAGATGAACTAATAAGAATGTCCGATGAATTGACCTCTAGAATAAAGGATCTTGTAAAAACTAAAGAGGAAAGAGTTACTGCAGAGGAAGCAGAGGATGCAGCTAAAAAAATAACTTCAAGAAAAAAATGATATCCAAAAACATAAAAAACCTAGATGAATTTGATAGGATAGACGAAGGTATTCTTTCATCCTTATTAGGTGGTGTCAAAAACTTTTTTACTTCTAAAAAAGGAAAGGTTGAAAATATTCTTAAAAAGATAAGAGATGCAAGACATGAAGAGGTTAGTAACACTCTCTCTATAGAAAAAGAAATACAAGGATTAGCTAAAGATAATACACCAGAATATAGGTTTGCCTTAACCAATTTAAGAAGACAGTCCAGAACATATGCTGCACTTAAAGGGCAGGAAATAAATTCATTAGCTAAAGAAGCTAGAAACATCATGGAAGATGATCCTAGATTAGAATCTTTTTTTGCAGCGGAGATGGCTAAAATAGAGGTTGAAACCAAAGAAAAACTTCTTAAAAATCTAGGGGGAATGTCAGACTCTGGTTTTTTAAATCAATTAAATGCTGAATTTGATGCGCTAGTTAAGGACGCCAATAGAAAAGCTTCTTTCTATGAGGACTATAAAGAAAGAGAAAGCTATATGCCCTCAATTGAAGTTCCAGCAAAGATGTCGGAAGATGTGCTATCATTCCTTAACATGCCAACAAAAGAGGCTTCGTCTTTTACTAGATCTCTAGATGAAACCAATCTAAACAAATACTATGTACAGATTAGAGACTTCTTTTTTGATCTTGAAGACAAGTATTCAACTTCAATGGAAAGAATACGAAGGGATAAGAAAATGGCAGAAAAACAGGGACAGGATTGGATTATCCCCTCTTTAGAAAAGGAAGAGATGAATGTTAAATATCATCTAAGAAAAAACATAGATAAACTTCGATCAAGAGTAAACACTCTCGAAAGGGAAATGAAAAATAGAAGATATGCAACACAGACTGTTTAGACTTAGAGATTTTGTTTTTGAACAAGAAAGTACTCAGCAAAAAACAAAAGAACTGCAGGTTAAAACCGATGCAGAAAAACAAATAATGGATATAGATAAAAGGATATCAGATATAGATCTTGCCATTGCTAATCTACAAAAAAGAGAGAAAGACGGCACTTTATCAAAAAGCGAATCCATTAATCAACAGTCAATAGAAATGCAAAAGAAAGTGGCAGAATTCCAAAAAAAATCTGTTGCTTATAAAAAGATGGAATCTATCCAAAAATAAGATATATAATAAAAAATCTAAAAATGAACAATAGAAGATTAGAATACAACCCTCTTTTTGAATCCCTTACAGATTCTGCTAGAAGGTACGAAAAAATATCAGAGGAAGCTACTGCAGATAAAATGAAATATGCAATAGAATATGCTAGAAGAATACTAGAAACATGCTATAGTCAATATGTATATTTTGTTAATTCTGTTCCTGATAGCGCAACAAAAAACGAAATGCTAAAACAGTTAGATACTTTTTTGAAAAAAGAAAACGAGCAACAAAAAATCGATTTTAAAATTTTCTTTGATTCCATGATAACTAAAATGGAAGAGCTTGCTGGTAAGGTGTCAGGCAATCAGGCAATTAGAAATCTGGAGAATTTTGAAAAATTACAACAGATCTATACCAAGATAGAACAAGGAAAAGACGAGTTAAAGAACGTTACCGTTCCAGAATACACTAAACAGTACGCAACAGAATATACTGCTGATGCGGTTAAAGATGCTGTTAAATCGTTTGTTCAATTTAGCTCACAATCCTTATCGCAGATATTAGCTTCGTCTACTGCAAAATGATAAAAAAATAAAAAAATGAGAAACTTTAGTAAAAAATTCTTACACCTTTTAGAAAGTATGAAATCTTCCAACTCAATAATGGAAGACGAAACTGGTGTAACTGGATCCGAAAAGGAAAAAACTGGGCTTGTTGGAGATAAAACATCTACGGGAAGATCGCAGAAAAGATCTGACAGAAGAGAGGCAAGACTCGAGGATAAATTTCTAGATGGCGATAAATTTGTAGTAAGATCTTTCATAAAAGCAATAGAGTTATTACAGGGTCAAATATTAGCAACAAGAATAGATATTTCTAATTCAATAAAAAATAAATTCGCAGGGGCTAAATATGGTGATTCATCTCTTAGATCTGCAGATACACTTCTTTCATTAGTATTAAATATGAAACGAAGCGCAGAAAAAATGGCTAAAACTGAGGGTTCTAGACTAGAACTAACTAAGAATGATGCAGATATAAGATTCTATCGGGACGAATACGAAAAGTACGAGGAAGAATACGAGACTCTGAAAACACAATGGGCGGATGCACAAAGGAAGGAACAACAGGAACAACCTATTCTAGCAGCAAATCAAAAGATAGAAAAATCATTAAATGCAGCTAAAGCTTTCTTTAAACAAGCTCAGGATGAATTTACAGCTAGTTTTTCACAATTTGTTCCTAAAAAAACTGATGATAAACAAACACAACAAGGAGACGGAGATCAATCACAAGGAGGGGAAACCTTAGAAAAAACCATAGTACAAAGTACAAACCCATATACAGGAAAGGAGGGAGAAATAGTAAAGGAGGTTAAAAAATTAATCTACAATAAATTTAACAAATATAAAAAAATTTCTAGCAGCTATGATTGGGGCGTTGTTTATAAGAAATGGCCAAATGTTTCAGGCACTTTAAAAGAAAACACAGCTAAAGTTATTAAGGCAATAAAAGCTGGGCTATCTAAAGATTATAAAGATTTAGCTTCAGATAAAACTAGTAGTATTACTCCTAAATTTTTAGAGATATTAAGAGGAATAAAAGAGGGATTATCTTATGATACGAGTAAAATAGTTTATTTTGAATCCTTTATGAAAAGCAGAATCAATGAGGAGTTTGACGAAGAAGCAGCAGTATCTGTACTTTCTTCTAGATCTTCTGGATCTTCTGGATCCCCTTCTAATAAAGGAAATGAACCGAAGAGAAATGCAGGAGCAGGAAAAAAACAAGCAACTTCAAAAATAGAAGAATACCCTGCTACACCTTTTAAAACGGACGAAGAGGGAAATAAGTTTAGAGAATGGGTTAATAAGACATATCCAGATTGGGCAAAAAAGAATAACTTGGATGTCTCCGGGGGCAAGGATAATTCTTATATCAGAAAAGCTTATAGCGAATACGGTAATAATTATAAAGGAACACAAACAAAAGGTCTGACAAATGAGCAATTAAAACAAATTATAGACTCTATAAAAGCTAGCGGAGGTGGGGCTCGAATAGATTTAACAGCCGGTACTAGTGAGCCATATGTAAATTATTGGAAAGGGAAAGAATATGGAGGGATATTTAATAATTCTAGGGTTAGATTGGTTGGGGTCAATGGAAAAACATACGTCGGAGATTACATAGTTGGTGGAAATATTAAATTCGACAACGGAAAGAAAATCACTTTGAAACAGCTTGTTTCAGGAATGGCAGCATATCCAGCATCGGGAACAACAGATCCAAAAGAAACCAAAAATTTTACAGATGCACAATACGAAAGAATGGCAGGAAGATTATTGGATGCGATGGCAGGAGCGGGAACGAATGAAGACACTATAGACGATGTATTTGGCAGTTTAAAAAGCGACAAGGATCTCCGCACTTTAAATAGCGCATTCGGTAAAAGAAGAGGCTACGATCTAGAGGAATGGCTATGGTGGGATGGTGTATTGGCAAGGGCAAACAAGAAGCTATATAACAAAGGTATTAACTGGCATTCAGTATTTCATTACTATTACAGCAATAAAAAGAAATCTGAAGATTCTTGGTTTAAATACAGAAACTAGTTTTTAAAAAAAATATCGAAATTTTACTTAATTTAGGGGTATAATCATAAACAGAGATTATGCCCCTTATTATTGTAGAAGGACCTAGAAAATCTGGTAAATCCTATCTAATAGAAAACCAAAAAGAGCTTCCAGTTTTTAAATTTGATTTTAATTCAAATTTTTCTACGTGGGATTTTGGTAAGCAATCTGAGCAAATACACTGGTTTGGACTAGGTAAAGAAGTTATGCTACACGAACTAAACAGTAGCGGATTTTTACCTAAGATGCTAGTGGATAGAGGAATACTTACTAATTCAGTATGGGGGGTATTTCAAGGAAGGGTAACGATAAAACAAGCGGAGACTGATTTAATAAATTTTAATAGAAGGGGACTTTTTAAGGGGGTGTCCATTATTTTAGTTAATGGTCAATGGCAAGAGAAAAGAACAAAGGATATCTGGGATCAAGATGACTCAAGAGGCGAGGAAGAAAAAATGCTTTTTGATCGGTTTTATTTGCTTTTAAAAGACTTTGGTGTTGATATTAAGATCTTTGATAATAAATTCGATTTAGAGTCCGTAGTACGCTTTAAACAAGAAATTAAAAGTATTTAAAATATGTGTGGAATATTAGTAGCAAAAAGACCTAGTGAAGAAAGAATCCTATCTATAGCTCACCGAGGAATAGAACATAATACGATTTACAAAGATGAGCTATGTCTTGTGCATCATCGATTACCTATACAAACAATAGATGGGGATGCTTGGTCCCAACCTATACAAATAGGAGAGGGCAGATGGCTACTTTTTAACGGGGAGATTTTTAATTATGGGGATTATGAATCAGACACAGCATATCTCCAATCTCTTTTCTCTACATTTCAGTTTGGGGGTCTGGGAATTTTAAAATCCCTATATGACCCACATGTTATTTCATGGGATGGATTCTGGGCCATAGTGTTAGTGGATACTAAAAAAAGAGAACTTTATGCCTTTACTGATCCATTAGGTAAAAAATGTTTATATAGAAACGATAAAGGAGAAATATGCTCAGAAATAAAAGGCCTATACGAGCCAGATGAAAAAATGGAGCTGGATCATTCTTTCTTTTCAGGAGTAACTAAGTATGGTTATCTTCCAACAGAACAAACTCCTTTCTCTAATATTAAAAAATTAGAACCCAACAGATTTTATAAATGGAGTTTAGATTATCCCTCAATTGTAGAAGTTTCTGATCCTTACTATAATTTTCACTTTTTTGAAGCTGGTTTACAAACATACGACGACCGATGTGAATGGCTCTTTGAAAAAATGGAAAAGTCGGTGGAAAACAGATTGTTGTCTAAAAATTACCCAACTTCACTTCTTTTATCTGGTGGATTAGACTCATCTATAATAGCGGGTCTTTTATTAAAACTAGGATCTGATGTAAGCTTTTATTCTATATCTAACGGAGAAGACGAAGATTACGTCAAAGCATGTGAGTACTACTGGGGTGTAGCATCAAAAAGATTAGATTATAGTATAGATTTAGAAAGCAATGAGGGTAAAAGAAGCCTTATAGAGATCTATAAAAAATGGAACGAATCTCCAGTAGATATGGGTAGTGTAGTTCCGCAGTATCATTTATTTGATGCAATTAAGAAAAACTCAAATACTAGAATAGTTATTTCTGGAGATGGAGCAGACGAGCTATTTGGTGGATACAGAAGAATAAATGAATATGATTCACAACAGTCAGATATTTTTCACGAGCTAACATATTATCATTTACCTAGATTAGATAAGCTTTCTATGGCTCATACATTAGAATTAAGAAGTCCTTTTTTAAATCACGATATAGTTAGATTTGCTATAAATCTTCCGTTCGAGGAAAGAAAGAATAAAAATATTCTAAAAGACACTTTTAAAGGATTAGTACCTGATTCAGTTATTGAGAGAAGTAAGCTTCCATTAAAGAATAATAAAATTGTAGAGGATCAGATAGCTTATAGAAAAGAAATCATTAATCTTTTTCTAGGAGTTTCCGTTTGATTTAACAACATTAACACCCGCAATAGGATCTCCTTTAGCATCTTTAGGAGAATATCCTTCGGGTCTATCAGTAAGTACAAAGTCTTCAGAAGGATCTACAACTAAACCAGCAGCGCTAAGAAAATCGCGGTTTAATAAAAGTGGGGTACTTTTTTCTGTTCTATCAACCAAAGAGAATTTAACTTTTTTATAAACTACTCCATTGAAGTCTACATCAAGATTAACTACTGCTCTTTTGTGTATTTTCTCGCCAACCTCAGCCTTAGATTGACCAACTATTTTGTTTATGAATTCTTGATTTCCTAACTTCCAGTGAACGCTGCCATCTACTTCTTCGATGTTATCTGCATGCAAGCTACAAGAAGTAGCACCGTTACCTGTATCTAATTTTCCTACAAAAGTTCCTATCCCCGATATAGTAATCATTTCTCTAAATCCTGTGACCTTTTTAGGTTTAACCCAGTTTTTCTTATCCAATAAGAAATCTACCACCATATCAGTTACCGGTATATCAGTTGTTTTTTCTATTCCTGTTGTTCCTGGTGAAGCATTAACTTCTAAAACATAAGGTTTTTCTTCACCTTCTCCATTCCTTGTTTTCTCAACTATTATATCAACCCCACACCATAAGCAGCCTGTGGCTTTTGCAGATTCAATAGCTATTTTTTCGATATTCTTGCTTAGCTTTACTTTTTCAGTGTCGCCGCCAAGAGAAAAATTAGTTCTGAAGTCCCCTTTTATTTTTATTCTTTTCATAGCTGCTATGACCTTGTACTCTCTACCAGCCATACCATCACTTTCTGCAACAACATGTATTCTTAAATCATAATCAGCATCTATCTTTTCCTGTAGTACTATTTCAGTTCCAGGAGCTAAATGCCAAAGAGCTTGTAAAGTGGAAACTAGGGAAGGCCTAGAATCTATCATAAAAACCCCTATCCCTTTAGTTCCTGATAAAAATTTACAAACAACTGGATATTCCCCGCCAACTTCCTCTACAGCTTTATCTATATCTGCCTCTGATGATATCAGTGCTGTTCTAGGAACTGGGATTTTAGCTAATTGGAGTTTTCTTGTTGTCTGTAGTTTATCTTCACATATAATAACAGAATCGTAAGAGTTAACACAAGGAAATCCTAAATCCTCCATTTTCTTAAAGAATCCCTTCGCTGCATTATTTTTAATAGATGATCTTCTAGTTAAAACTATAGTTCTATCTAAATATATTTCTTGTTGTTTTGCCCCTCTGCTAGAGATTAAGAAAGTGCCTTTGTTCGTTTTTTGTATAGCACCTTTTTCCGTGTCTATTATTATACATCTAACACCCCTCTCTTCACATATTTTCATTATTTTATCCGTGCTTGGAGCATTCTTTAAACTTTTACCAAGTTTGGTAGTTAAGATGACTACAGTTAAAGGCCTTTCCTTTCCCTTTATACCTTTAAAAACAAACTTTTCCAATAATGAAGAATCCATAATGTATATATCGTTAAACAAAGAAAAAGCCCAGATTTTAATCTAGGCCTTAATTTATTACATTCTTTTATTTAATCTTATCTTCCAAAGAAATTATCAAACCTTATAACCTCAGTTTCTGTCCCATCTTCACCTAAGTCAGATTCGTCTTCTTCTTCAATCTCCTCTTCTTCGTCGTCTTCCTCTTCTTCGTCGTCTTCGTCGTCTTCGTCGTCTTCCTCTTCTTCGTCGTCTTCGTCGTCTTCCTCTTCTTCGTCGTCTTCCTCATCCTCGTCGTCTTCCTCTTCTTCGTCGTCTTCATCCTCGTCTTCCTCATCTTCGTCCTCATCTTCATCCTCGTCCTCTTCTTCGTCTTCCTCATCTTCGTCCTCATCTTCATCCTCGTCTTCCTCATCTTCGTCGTCTTCGTCGTCTTCCTCTTCTTCGTCGTCTTCGTCGTCTTCCTCTTCTTCGTCGTCTTCCTCTTCTTCGTCGTCTTCCTCATCCTCGTCGTCTTCCTCTTCTTCGAAGTCTATTTCATCCTCGTCTTCCTCATCTTCGTCCTCATCTTCATCCTCGTCCTCTTCTTCGTCTTCTTCATCTTCGTCCTCGTCTTCCTCTTCTTCGAAGTCTATTTCATCCTCGTCCTCTTCTTCATCCTCGTCCTCTTCTTCGTCTTCACCATCTTCCTCTTCCTCTTCTTCCTCTATTTCCATATCGTTCCAGAAGTCGTTGTCTTCGGGTAGTTCTTGAGGTTTTTTATAGCTAAATTCCTCAAAAGTTAATATCTTCTTATCCATTTTTTTTGATTTTTTTTATTCTGTTATTCCTATAGAAGCACCACTCCCAGATTCGGTTGCACCGTATCCAGGATAGTCTATTTTAGATGTTTTATTGAAAACCGCATCTTTATATCCTACATAGTCATATGCAGACTCCGGAGTGATCTTATGAAATCCGGTTCTGTCTTCTTTACTAAGATTATCAGGATTCCACGGATCGCTCGCTACTTTCATGAAGTCCTTGTAGCTTAGTATTTCTCTTTTTTTTACGTTTCTTTGATTCATACTTACTTATTGAATTGTAGAATACTGGATAAACCAGTTTTCATTGCTTTTGTATATACATCTGGATTTCTTTCTCCTGCTGCTTCTATTTCATTTTGTATTTTTTGTTTATCTGAGGTTGTAACATTGCCCCCAGATAAAACGTCTCCTAGCTTGAATCCGCATATTTTATCAGAAATCATTTTTTCAATATTGTTCATGAAGTTAGTGTTATTAATAGCATTAGTTAAAGCCTCCCTTAATCCTGCTGCTATAGTTCCACCAAATCCAGTATTAGTATCTAATTGCATACCTAATCGGGGTAATAAATATTCTATTCCTCTTTCTTGTAATGTTTCAGATAAACCTTCTACTATAGCTACAGTCCAGTTTTTACATGACCCAGAGCCAAAATATTTTCCTAGATCTGTCCAATGTACCTGCTCGATTACGTTTCTTATTACTTGGTAAAAGAATGTAGGCTGACCGTTTTCATCCATCGGGTTAATACCAAATTTTTGTGCTGCCCAGTCTATAATGTAATTCTTGAAAGTATCGGTGAAACCTCCTCCTAATGAGCTAAAAAATGAAGTAAATATATTTTCATTTATTTCATTTTCTGTGAGACCTTCAGATTGCATTCTAAGATACTCGTTTTCTAGCATTGCCATTTCTTCTCTGTAATGATTAATGTCTAAATTACGTCCCTTAGATTCGTTTCTGGACTCTGATATAAATTTTGAATAACTACGAATAACCATCGGGTTTTACTTTTATAGTATATATCGTTTTATCTTAAAGAATCTGATATATATGATGAAATGCCTAGAATTTTAAAGATTGATAATTTTGAAAAAGACTTCCAACCGGAGTACGGATTAGACTCGGATGGATCTTGCTATATAGTAAAGTCCCCCTTTTATATAGAGATAATATCATCCTATACAATAGAAGAACTAGGAACCCCTCCTAAAGTTAAGCCTGTATGGAGTAGAATAAAGCTACAACAAAACGACATTATAAGTGTAACTAAAGCAGGCTGTTTTACACAATTAAAAGACTATGAGGGATTTGTAGAATGCAAACCTGAGAATCTATCCAAAGAAGGGGAACCTAAATTTGATAGATTTCCTAAAGAAATGTTAAGGAAAATAGGAAAGGATATTATTAATTCCAAGCCAATGACATTTGAAGAGAGAGGTAAAATAATTATTGCTAGGCCATGAGAAAAATATTTACCTTCAATGAATTCATAAACGAAAGTAGTGCTGCTGGCAACATGGATAAAACTTACAGTGTTCCTTTTGCCTATTCATCAAATGATCCTAAAGAGGGATATAATAGTAAAAAGTTTGTAGATGACCTTAAATCTATTTTTGTAGAAAAGCCGGAGCTTAAAGACGAGATCACTAAATTTATATCTACTACAATGAGGATATCCTCTATAGACGAACTTTCATCTAGGCCGTTTTCCGAAATAATTAAAATAATCCCAGAGATAGAAAGGATTATAGAAGCAGGAGAGTACGAGCCAGAAGAAACGATGCCAGGAGGAGCTATTTTATTTATTAGGAATAAGATTCTAAAAAATGGATTCGAGGCAGATTTTTATCTTAATAGTCACGGAACTAAAATAGAAGTAGTTACAGAGGATGAAACAGGAGAAGAGAGAGTCTATCTGTTTAAGGCAGAAAAATTCCCTTTCGAAAGATTTAATTTTACAGAGGAGGAAAAACAAGAAACAGAGGATCTTATTAGCCAAAAAAGGGCTAACTCTTAAATCTGTTCATTATCATATCTATAGATTTTTCTTTACTTAACTCTGTTCCTATTTCCATATCAATTTCGTTGGATACCTCAGAAACTAGAACACAGTCATACTGATCGGAAAAATCTTTTATGTTGCTCTTTAAAAATTTTTTTATTTTAATAATATCTTTTGTTGTTTCACAAAGAGGATCCAGTAACTCTGTCATAAGAAGTGCTACATTTTCTTTTTGCGAGATTTTCACTATAGAAAAGAACCACGTGAATATTCTCATAGTTTTTTCTCCTTTTTTTCTTATCACTAAAAATCCCTGGTCCCATAGATTATATTTAGAACAATAGCTTTCTAGATCTACTAGAGAATTATATCTTTCATAGAAATTGTTGTTCTCTTCCATAAAATTTTCAATAGTAGTGATGGAATTCTTAGCAATCTCTTCTATATCTCCTATATAATCTAGATTTTTATCTAGCATATTATAAAAATGATCCTTGTCCTCTTCGGTCATTTTAGCTAGTGTTTTTTGGCTAAATTCTGTGTTTTTAATAAAGCTCTCTAGATCTTTCTTAATAGACAAAAGTGTTTTAAAATACCTCTCGAATCCCGGCTTATCAAAGTTTTCTTTAACCTTCATAAGGTAAGCCATTAGAACATAGTACTTGTACTCCAGATCTATGGGGTCTTCTAAAAACCAATATGGCTTCATTTCTGATATGTATGGACTCTTCTCCATTTATTATTATATATAGAAAGAAGGTAAATTATTCGCATAAAAAAATATTTTAAAAAACCTGAAACTATCCTGCGAACGGGGACTAAAATTTTTACGAAGTAAATCCCCGGCTATGAACACTATATTAATTTAATCCTATGAGCCCCCAGTTTTTAGTTATAGCATATTACACAGAAAACACTTCGTACGAAGCACTCGCTGGCAATCTTAAAGCATCTTTGCAAAACTTTGGATTAGCACATTATATAGAGCCTATCAAAGATCTTGGATCATGGGAGAAAAACACACACCACAAGGCATATTTTATAAAAGAGATACTAGATTCTAGAAATCAAGATATCCTTTATGTTGATGTTGATGCAAGATTTAAAGCATATCCGGATCTTATTCAAAATCTAGATTGTGACATAGCATACAGGACACAGGACTTTAGATGGAGAGCAGACGAAGCTTTATCAGGAACACTATTTTTGAAGAACAATGATAAGGTAAAAAGATTTGTAGATCGATGGATACAATTAAATGAAGCTGTACCTGCAGAAAGAATGAAACCAGAAACATGGGAACAAAAAAATATGCAAAGAGCACAAAGAGAAATGAGTGAACTTGTTTATTATAATCTACCTCCTGAATATACCTTTATATACGATCACATGAAAGCTATGTACCCCCGTACATTCCCTGTTATTGAGCATTACCAGGAAAGCCGTCGATATATACGTAAAAAATAAAAAAAATGACGGAATTTTATATTTATGCTTACTTGGACCCAAGAAAGCCTGGAATATATAAATACGGGGATCTATCATTCTGTTATGAACCAATTTATATAGGGAAGGGTAAAAAAAGAAGATATTACCAGCACATAATAAATTATAAGAAAAAGTCATGCAAGACTAAAAGATATGGAATCTATCATAAGATAGACGAGATATTTACAGAAATCTCGATATTACCTATTATTATAAAAGTATTTAACAATATTAAAGAGAATGCTGCTATATCTATAGAAAAAAAATTAATAGAACAAATAGGAAGGATTTCTGATAATAAGGGCCCATTAGTAAATATAGCATTAGGTAATGGCGGATATACATCATGTGGATATAAATGGAGCAGACCTATGTCAGATCAATCCAAAGAAAAAATATCAGATAAGATGAAAATCATTCACCGAGGCGTAAATAATCCAATGTATGGAAAAATAGGGGAGTGTAGTCCTAATTACGGTAGAGGTAAAAGAGTCTATCAATATGATATTTTTGGTAATTTATTAAAAGAATGGAAGAACTCTAATGTCCTATCAAAATCTCTTAATATAGATAGACATGCTATAGATATTAGATGTAAAGAATTATCAATAAAACATTATAAAAATTATTTATGGTCATATAAGGATACGCCAGATTTGTCTTTTGTTAAATTATCAAAAATTGAAAGAATAGATAAAATGTACCATGTTTATTCTTTTTGCGGTGAATTCATTGGATTATTTAAGGATATAAGAAATATATCTAGATGTATTAATATACCTAGGGATGTTTTAGAATATTATAAAAAATATGATTTTAAAGTATGCAGTAGTTAGTTCGAACTCAAATCCGGAATATCTTGATTTTTGGCCATATGTAGCTAAAGCGTGGAAGAATTTAATAGGATTAGAGCCTGTCCTTCTTTATATAGACAATGTTGCACCTCCTGCTTGGGTGTACGAGCACGGTAAAGTATTTTATCTAGAGGCTATTAATGATTGGGATATTGTCCAGCAATCACAGTGTATAAGATTTTGGGCTGCCAGATTATTAGATAAGCCTTTTATCATATCAGATATGGATATGCTTCCAATATCTAAGGATTATTATATAAATAATGCTGAATCTATAGGGGATACCGGATTAATATCATATAGCTCAGATATTATTAAATATAGATGGTATAGGACTAATCCACAATATCCCATGTGCTATCTTGCCGGAGACCCTCAAAGTTTTATTAATGTGCTTTCTTTAATAGAATTAGATCATAAGATATTTCTTAAGAGATTGTCTTATATGTCTATGAGATCAGGTACAGATCAGAAGATGTTTTACAACCAAACTAGAAAAAATACACATATCCCAATTAAACATTTAGAAAGAGGTTGGATAGAAGAAAAATATGCTACAGGAAGATTGGATAAGGTCATCTGGCCAAAGACCGACTATAATGCAGAAGAATATATAGATTGTCATCTACCTAGACCTTACCAAAACAACAGGTCAATGTGTGATGAACTTTTTAGAAAACTAAAGTTGTTGTAAATGAGATTATCAGTTATTATACCTACAGGAGGTAACGATTCCCTAAGGAGCAGAAATTTCGATGAGTGTCTGAGATGTATTAACGAGCAGGGATTCAAAGATTTTGAAATAATAGTTGTTGAACAATCTTTAGATGGGAGATTTTATAAAAATAGAAATCAAGGCTCATATGTTCATATAGGAATAACTGATCCACAAAATAGGGGGTTTAATTTAAGCTGGTGTAGAAACGTAGGCGCAAGAGAAGCTAAAGGAGATATCATAGTACTGATGGATTCTGATTTTGTTTTTGGTAATGAATACTTTAATAGGATAAATGAATTTAAGGGAAGCTTTGCAGCAGGAGCCGAAACATATTATTGGTGTAATACAGAACATCCCACTACGGAATGGTTAAGAACTAGGGATTTTAATGTTTTTAAAAATAAAGGTGGAGAGCCAAGAGATCCTGTTTTTAAATTTAGATCAATGACTAGAGGATGTGGTTATGGTGCAATATTAGTTTATAATAGGGATTGGTTTTGGAACGTGTTTGGAGGATACAACGAGAACTTCTTTAGGTATGGATGGGAGGATAAAGCAGCAACAGAGACCATTAAATATCTATTAGAAAGAACGGACGAAACTATGGATAGAATTCCTTATGAAGCCGCTCATTTAAATCACAGATCTAAAGATGTTAGAAATATTAATCTAAATGAGAGATTATTTAACGAGTTTACTTCTATGAACCAGAATGAACTTGTTAATAGAATAAAAAATGCATCAGTAGGTAAGAGAAGCAATCCTAGTATTATTTATACTTAATAAAACAATGAGGCCTTATTTTTCTATTGCTATACCTTGTTACGAAATGAGGGGATCTGGAGCAGATTTTTTAAGATTTAGTCTAGAAAAAATAGCGAATCAGACTTTTAAAGACTTCGAAGTTGTTATTTCGGATCACAGTAAAGATGATTCAATATTTAGCGTTTGTGAACAAATGGAAGAAATATTAAATATCAAGTATATTAAAAATGATAAAAATAGGGGATGCTCTTCATCAAATATAAATAATTCTATATTGAACTGCGAAGGTGAATGGATAAAAATATTATTCCAGGATGATTTTTTATTACATGTGGATTCTCTTAAAATCATAAAAGAAAATATAGGGGAAAATACAAAATGGATAGCAACTGGATGCGATCACACAAATAATGGAGTTGATTTATATCGTCCTTTTTTACCAAAGTGGAACAATAAAATAAAAGACGGTATAAATACAATAAGCTCACCCTCTGTGATATCATTTAAAAACCACACTGATGAATTTTTCGATAAGGATTTTATATGGTTAATGGATGTTGAATGGTATTATCGTATGTATCTTAAATACGGTGAACCTTTTTATGTTAATGATATAAATGTTGTAAATAGGGTGTGGGATAACAGTTTAAGTAACAATATCTCCCATAGGGAGAAAACGGAAGAAATAAAAAAAATAAAATTAAAATATGGCTAGTGGCGTTTATAAAATAACAGAGGATTTCGAAAAAGCATTATCTGATTACACCGGTGCTCCTTATGTAGTTACCGTAGATAATGCTAGTAATGCTTTGTTTCTTGCATTAAAATATGAAAATATAAACGGTATGGAAATAACTATACCTTCTAGAACTTATCCATCTGTTCCTTGTGAAATAATACATGCGGGGGGGAAGGTAAATTTCAAAAAAACAACAGGTAAAAAAATAAAAGGAGCATATCCTCTAGAACCAACAAATGTATGGGATTCTGCCCTTAGATTTACAAATAATATGTATATACCAAATACTCATATGTGTATATCTTTTACTGGACCTTATAAACATTTTAAATTAAGCAAAGGAGGAGCTATACTAACAGATAACGAGGAAGCTTATTTTTGGTTTAAAAGAGCAAGATATTCAGGAAGAAGAGAATGTTCATATCACGAGGATAATTTTGATATGATTGGGTGGAATTTTTATATGATGCCAGAACTAGCAGCAAGGGGTCTTTTGATGATAAATCAGTTTTATAAGGAGGGTAAACCTATATCTAACCCAGACCTAGAACTTCCTTATCCAGATCTTTCTAAGTTTGAAGTATACAAAAAAGCTAACAGATGACCATAGGTATAATGCAGCCTTACTTTTTTCCTTATATAGGGTATTTTCAATTAATAGATTCAGTAGATATTTATGTTAATTTGGATCATGTATCATTTATGAAAAGGAGCTATATGGTCAGAAATAAATTAAATGAAAAACAAAATATAGGAATACAAGTAAACAGTGGAAGCCAGAATAAAACCTGTAGAGAAGTAACTGTTAACTTTGATAATAAGTGGTTACATAAAACATTATCTTCTATAAGGAATCTATATTCTAAAAAAGACAATTATGATATAATTATGAATAATATAGTTTCCCCTAATTTTATAGAAAAACAGATAAGTGTTTCAGAGTTCAATCTATCTATAATAAAAAGTATATGCAATTATCTTGATATAGAAACGATCTTTATAGATTCATCGGTAGGAATGACATATAAGAAGAAAGGAGAAGGCCTTAAAGATATTTGTAAAATTTACAACTGTGATTCTTATATTAATGCTATAGGAGGAAGATCCCTATACGATAAACAAAATTTTTTAAATGATAATATAAAATTGGGATTTTGTAAAATGGATGATGACATAGAATTAAATAATCCTTATTCATCCATTTTAGATGTACTTTTTAATTATAAAAAAGAGCACATAAAATCACAGTTAAAAAAATATACTATATTATGAACCACAAAGGAAAATATGAATACGTTAAGTTTGATAAGTTAAGAGACCCATACAATGAAGGAATAAAAAAGATGGAATCTATGAATTTTTCTTTCCAGGAGTTGGTGGAGGATTTTCCTAGATTTTCAGGGCATATGAGTATTGGTAGATACCTAACACTTTATGAAATTTATAAAAAAACCGAGGGAATAGCAGGACACATAGCAGAAATAGGAACTTATAAGGGCACATCTCTCCTATGGTTTTCTAAAATGCTACAAATTTTTGAACCTAATTCACTCACACAGGTACACGGATTTGACTGGTTCAAGGGAACTGGAGAGGATTCAGTAGAGCTGAAAATAGAGAAAGGAAGCTACTCCTATGAATACTCTGATTTATTAGAAGTTATAAAATGTCAGAATTTAGATAATATATGTTTTGTACATAAACTTAATGTTGTTACTGAATTGGAAGATTTTTTTAATAAAAACCCGCACTTCTATTTCAAAATTGCTTTTTTAGACGCAGGATTTTATGACGTTGTTAAAAAATCTATAGAGGTTTTATGGCCTAGAATAAATCCAGGGGGTATCTTAATACTAGATCAATTTGGACACGAGCTTTCTCCAGGGGAGGCTATTGCAGTAAAGGAGCTATTACCTAATGAAAAGATCCACACATTGAATAATTCATGGATGCCTATGGCTTATATTATTAAAAAATAAGATATGAAAAAAGTAATAATATTCGGGGTTTTAGATACTGCGGAACTAGCACACTACTATTTAACAAATGATTCTAATTATGAAGTAGAAGCTTTTACAGTAAGTAAAAATTATTTAGAATCTGAAAATTTTAAACCTAGAGGATCGTCAACTGAATATCCAGTAGTACCTTTCGAAGAGTTAGAGAATTTTTATCCACCGGAGGATTTTTATTTATTTGTTCCTATGACCGGAGTAAAAATGAATACGATTAGAAAAAAAATATATTTAGAGGGAAAACAAAAGGGCTATAAATACATATCGTATATTTCTTCGAAGGCCACTATTTTTAATAATAAGATAGGCGAGAACTGCTTCATATTGGAGGATAATACAATACAACCTTTTACTGAAATAGGGAACAATGTTGTTCTATGGAGCGGTAATCATATAGGGCATCACGGAAAAATAGAGGATCATGTTTTTTTTACATCTCATATAGTTATGTCAGGACATTGCATTATAAAAGAAAGATCATGGATTGGAGTAAATTCTACTATTAGAGATTTTACAACAATAGGAGAGGGATGCTTAATAGCGATGGGTAGTTTAATAACAAAAAATACAGAGGATGAATCTTTTTATATGGGATCTCCAGCAAAAAAACAAGAAGCTTTAGCTATAAATATATATTAATCATGCGAAAGAGAATGATAAGTGGTAGGTTTCATAGAGACGTATATAAGAGAATGAAACCTCCTGTACCACAAACTCCTGTAGGAGGGGAACCAATGAAACACGAAGATGTGGAAGTTGGGATGAGGAAGTATGATGTGTGGAAAATACATTCTAATGTCTCTATAGAGTATGAATGGTATTTTGATGATATTTTATATAGAATAAAAAGGGGAGATAATTTTACTTTCATAAGACTATGCGACGGTGATTACCACAATATGTTTTTTTTAAGATCTCCAGACGGAAAAATGGATCAAGATTCTATAAACATAGCTGCTAAGAGCGAATTATATTTACTGGATATTAAAAATAAAAGACTCAATGACGGAATAGAGGAAGATAATCTTATAGTAGGAATGCAATTTGGTACTCAATACGATAAGGAATTTATAGATCCTCTTAAAAAATATGTTAAAGTTTGTAATGATGGTTACTCTTCTGCTTTATTTAGCTGGGCATATGCTACCGATAATATAGAAAAGCTCTTTTTCTTATTAACTAAATCGGAAAGACCTATAATAATTGTTGGTCCTGAATATCTCTCAAATATAGATAGATTCAATATAGATTCCCATATTTATACCCCCGAGGAATATTCTTGGCTAAATCAGGAAGAGATTGATCAATCATTGGAGAATGAGATAAAGCATTATATAAATAGAGGAGGTAATCCTATAATATTATACGCATGCTCGGTATCCGGAAAGATCTCTATCTCTAAATTTTACGAAAAGTATGGATCTATGATAGTTCAACTAGACATGGGTTCAAATCTTAATCCATATGCTGATAAACCCATAAGAGGCTGGCAAATGAGGGAAAATAAAAAAGATTCAGTAGATCTTTTTGAATTTTATGGTATAAATAGGAACTTAGGAGCTAAGATAGATTACAGGAATCATACCATAAGTACTTTTTGCTCTGATGTTGATCCTTTTTCAAAGGACTTTATATTAAGTAATATTAATGAAGGCGATGTATTAGTAGAGATAGGAGTTCACGGGGGGTATTCATTACTCAAAGCATTTGATCTTATCGAGGGTAGGAATATAAAAATATACGGTATTGACTGTTGGGAAGACATAGAAAAAATAGGAATTAATGGTGTTCCTAATGATTTTTTCACTGAGAGTAGTCTAAAAGAGTTTTTAGATCTTCATAAACTAAACAGAATAGGATTGGAGAACATAGTAGAAACTTATGATAAATTAGAACAGATTAGGTTGATAAAGGGGTTTTCTTACGATAAAAAAATAATAGAACTTTTTGACGATGAATCTATATCATATTTGTATATAGATGGTGATCACTCATATAGTGGTTGTTATAATGATTTAAAAAACTGGTATCCTAAGGTTAAAAAAGGAGGACTCATAATGGGAGATGATGGCAATCTTCCAGGAGTAAGAGAAGCAGTTAATGATTTTTGTGGTATAGAGAAAATATATATACAGAAAGGACATAATAAATTTTACTTTATAAAATAGAAATATGGAAAATAATAAAATAGTATTTAAAATAACATCTTCTGAACATAAAAAAGAGGATAACATTAAGGAGTTTATAGAAAAAATACCAGAGGGATCTATATTTTATGATTTAGGTGCTAATCTGGGATGGTTTTCTTTATATGCTGCTTCTTTAAATTTAAAAACTTATGCTTTTGAGATGGATCCTTTTAATTTTAAAGGGTTAGAAGAAAATGTTTTGGGGAATTCAAATATCATTCATAACATTAATATATTTAATAAAGGGATAGCAGGGTTTAACGGTAAGGGAAATATGCTTTATACCAATGAAGAGATAGGGGGACATAATAAAGTATTAAAACTTGATAATTTTAGCGGGCCTCACCACCAGGACAGTTTTAATATGAGCAGAGAGATTGAGGTAGTTACTTTAGACAATTTTATAACAGAAAACAATCTACCTTGGCCAGATTATTTAAAAATAGATATAGATGGGTCAGAGCATTCATTTCTTATGGGAAATCCTATAACTTTAGATAAATGTAAAGGAATGGTAATAGAACTATGGGAGGGATCCAAATTATATCAAGATTGCGTTAGTATATTGGAAAGATATGGCTTTAATATGGTTAAAAAGTATGATATTCCCGGGTTCCTTAATGGATTTAATTTTGTTTATACTAAATAGTAATTAATTATGTCTTCATCTTTTATAAGATCCTCCAATGATAGAAGTGGATCTCAAATAAATGAATCTATTTTTGCTTGGGGATATAGTTATAAAAAAAGGATAAATTACTTAGGATCTTTTGGTGATTTTAATTTTGATGACCACTTTAAACTTTCTAAAATGTTAAATATTCCTTTACCTTTTAAAAATAAACCAAGCGATTGGGATAATTCTTTTTTACTAGAGAGTGATGATTATTCCTCTATTAATCCTAACTATTTTATAGATGATGATTTTTTAAAAATTATTAGGGAAAAATATTGGATCGATAAGGAAAGGTTTAAATTCAAATACCCTAAAGTATGTGTACATATAAGGAGAGGGGATGTTAAAAAAGGAAATATACAGGGAAGATATGTACCTAACTCGTATTATGTCGATATTGTTAAAAATATGAGAATTATTTCTCCTAATAGTAGAATACTTATCTTTAGTGAGAGTGAATCTGAGGAGGGATTTCAGGAATTTTCTGATATAGGATGTGAATTAAAGATTGATTGTGATCTAAAATTTTGCTGGGAAGAGATGATAAGCTGTGATGTTTTTGTAATGTCCGTTGGTAGCTTTTCTTATGTTCCCGCAATGTACAATTCAGGATTTGTTATTTTTTATCCAGCCTGGTATACTAAGCTAAACCACTGGAATCATAAAGATGATCCCGATATTTTTAATAAATTAAAATCATATCTAGAAAAAAAATACAATGAGTTGTAATTGGAAAAAAGGGGGTAACATTTTTAATTTGAGCAGGGCTCAGCTACCTGTTGCTGTAGATTATGTGGATTATATAAGAATATATTATTCGGATAGAATAAACGGTAAAAGCTTGCCCTTTTGGGTAGAGGTGGATAAAAAAAATTTTTCTCTTATGAGGAGATCTAATGATCCTATATTAAACCTAGGAAAAAGAGGATCTTTTGATTGGTCTGGAGTAATGCCTACTTTTATAATGAGGAAAGAAGAATTGCAATTTATGTACTATATAGGATGGTCACAAAGATTAGATGTTCCTTATCATAATAATCTAGGGTTAGCTTTAAGCAGAGACAACGGAAATTCATGGGAAAAGTATTCAGATGGACCTATTTTTTCTACTTCTGCTACGGAGCCAGGTTACATAGGAACATGTGATATTATAGAAAAAGACGGTTATTATCTTATGTATTATCTTTCGTGTAGAGAATGGATAGAGGACTCAGATAAAATTGAACCAGTTTATGACATAAAGATATCTAAATCATTTGATGGTATATATTGGATTCCTTTAAATATTACTGCATTGCCTTTAGAAGAAGGTGAAGGAGGTATATCATCTTCTCGTGTAATAATGGAGGGCAATAGATATTCTATGTACTTTTCAGTTAGAGGATTAACAGGATACAGGGAAGATATAAATAAATCGTACCGAATAAAAAAAGCAATATCCTTAGATGGTATAAAATGGGAAAGAATAGACGGGATAGAGATAGATGTATCTGATGATGAATGGGAAAACTTTATGGTTTGTTATCCATTTTTAATAGAGGAAGACGATTCTTTTATTATGTTTTATAATGGTAATGGATTTGGAAATACTGGAATAGGATATGCAAGAAAAAATAAATAAACTTAAAGAGGATGGGTACATCCTATTGAAGGATTTTTTCCCTAAGGATAAAGTGGAAAATATCAGAAAAAAATGTGAGAAAATATTTGAAATACAGTTTGAACGATTTGGGTATACTGGAACATTTAAGGAAAATATTATAAAACTCTTTAATGAAAGGGAGGATGTTTTTATAAACTGTGGAAAAATAATACAACAAGGACTAATTGAATTATATTCAATATCAGTAGATCCTTTATTAATAAAAGAGCTAGAGAATTTAGGAATAGAATTTCCCAATATGTGTACTAGACCTGTATTATTTTTTAATCACCCTAGTCTAGCAAAAGAAGAGAGATATTATAAAACTCCTTTACACCAGGACTGGCCTTCGATGGAATCATCTAATGATTCTCTGGTTGTTTGGATACCTTTAGTAGATGTTACTAAAGAAATGGGAGGTGTGATACTCTATCCCGGAACACATAAACTTGGTAATATATGTGACAGTATAGATGGCGGATTTGCAACTATAAAAAATTACGATCTTAATAGATATGATGAGGTACAGCCAGATGTTAACATGGGGGATATCGTTATATTTTCCACATTCTTAGTTCATAAATCTGGAGATATAACTAATGGCGAGATAAGATGGTCATGTCATCTAAGATATACTAATATGAGAGATCCCGATTACATAGAAAGAAACTTTCCTAATCCTTATATTTATAAGCCTATTATACAAAAATAAAATGACTATTGCTATAAGAGTACTTACTTATAAAAGGGAAGACGGAAGGACCCCTTTCTATCTTAATAGAGCCCTTTCTAGTATTCTTAAACAAACCGAACAAGATTATAAAGTTTTTTTAATAGGCGATAATTATGAGGACGATCAAGAATTTGTTGATATAGCTAAGTCTATAATACCATCAGATAAGATATATTTTGAAAATCTTAAAATAAATACTGAAAGATTTAAATATCCTAAGGGTAGTATGCAACTATGGTGTGCAGGAGGTACTAAAGCTTCAAATTATTGTATAGAGAAAATTATAGATTCCGGACTATCTTGGGCTTGTCATTTAGACCATGATGATTTATGGGAATTAAATCATTTAGAACTTATAAGGAAAAAAATACATTCTCTAGATAATAGATATGTTTTTATTGCTAGTAGATCAACCTATAAAAAAAATATGATACTTCCCATTAGAAGTAATCCATCGGATAATTACTACCCTGTTAACGGAGATATTATACATTCATCTGTTTGTGTAAATTGGAGAGAAATAGATTTAAGATTTCGTGATGTATTCGAGGAGGAGGGTAGATATCATGCTGGTGATGGTGATATGTGGGAAAGACTTAGTAAATATATGATAGAAAGCGGAAAAAAAGGATCATTAATAGGTACAGTAACTTGTCACCACGAAAGCGAAAGGGAATAATGGTATCTTTTAGTAGGATAGGAAATTTTGGAAGACTTGGTAATCAAATGTTTCAAATAGCAGCAACAATAGGATTAGCTAAAAGAAATAATGATATTGCTGTTTTTAATAAATGGGAGTATTCTAAGTATTTTAAAAATAATATAAATCAGGATCTAATAATTTCTGATATAAGAAGAACCTTTAATGAGAGGGGATTTCATTATTCTCCTATACCTTATTATAGTGGTACTGACTTAGTTGGGTATTTCCAATCAGAGAAATATTTTTTAGATTGTAAGGATTCTATTAAACACCACTTCGATTTTATAGATGAACTTCGTGATAATAGTATAAAAAAAGATAGGGAAACTTGTTCTATACACGTTAGAAGGGGTGATTATTTAAAATTTCCGGATCATCATCCAGTACAAAATAAGGAATACTACAGTAAATCTATTGAGTATATGATCAATAGGGGAGTAGAAACATTCTATGTTTTTTCTGATGATATTGATTGGTGTAGAGGCTTTTTTTCTAATTATGATAACATTAAATATGTTCATGGTAATATTGATATAAAAGATTTGTGTCTTATGTCTATATGTAAAAATAATATAATAGCAAACTCCAGCTTTTCGTGGTGGGGTGCTTGGTTAAACAACAATCCAAATAAGATAGTAATAGCTCCTTACAATTGGTTCGGCCCTTCTAAAAAGGATGTATTAACATCAGACCTTTATTGCCCTGAATGGGTAATTATTTAAATTTTTTAAATATGTTTAATAGCGTTTTAATTCTAGGTTCCAATGGTTTAGTAGGATCTAATCTGTATAAAAAATATTTAGAGAAATATCCAGAAGCTACCATCTTAGCACCCAAGAGGTATAATTTAAATCTAACCGATTGGAGAGACACACTAAGTTATTTTTTAACGCATAAACCAGATGTTGTTTTTCTTTGTGCTGCTAAGGTTGGTGGAATAAAAGCAAACAGCGAGGATAAGGCTAGTTTTATAACAACTAATTTAAAAATACAAATGAATGTTATAGAGTCTTGTCATTTATCTGGAGTTAGTAAGTTAGTATTTTTAGGATCATCTTGCATATACCCAAAGGATTGTCCGCAGCCTATAAAGGAAGAATACCTTTTAAGCGGACCTTTAGAAGAAACAAATGATGCCTATGCGATTGCTAAGATAGCTGGTATTAAGATGTGCCAGTCATATAGGCATCAATATGATCGAGATTACATATCGGTTATGCCATGTAATCTCTATGGACCTGGTGATAACTTCGATCTTAATACCAGTCACGTATTACCTGCTCTTATTAGAAAATTTCACGAGGCTAAAGAAAATAATTTATCGGAGGTTGAGGTTTGGGGAACGGGTAAGCCGATGAGGGAGTTTCTATATGTTGATGATTTAGCTGAAGCTCTTATTTATTTATCCGAGAACTATTCATCTGATAAAATAATAAACGTAGGATCTGGCGAGGATATCTCCATTTCTGATCTTGCTGGTACGATAGCTAAAATTATTGGATATAAAGGTAGTATAAGATTTAATTCTGATTATCCTGACGGAACATACAGAAAAGTTATGGATGTTTCTAGAATAGTCGAAACAGGATGGAAGCCTAAGACTACAATAGAGGAGGGGATTAAAAAAACTTACGAATACTACAAAAATAAAATATGTCAATTAAAAAAGCAATCCTAACAGGTGTTAACGGTCAAGATGGATCATATCTAGCTGAATTATTATTAGAGAAAGGATATGAGGTCCACGGTACCATAAGAAGATCCTCATCATTCAATACTTGGAGAATAGATCACATCAGATCACATAAAAATTTTCACTGGCACTATGCTGATGTTACCGATCCTGTTTCTATTAGTAACTTAATAGCTACTATTAAACCTGATGAGTTTTACAATTTAGCAGCACAAAGTCACGTTAAGATATCTTTTGAAATACCCTATTATACCGGACAGGTAGATGCTATAGGAACACTAAACGTTTTAGAGGCAATAAGAACCCATTCTCCAAACACTAAACTCTACCAAGCTTCAACTTCTGAACTATATGGAATGGTTCAAGAAACACCACAAACTGAAAAAACACCATTCTATCCTAGAAGTCCATACGGTGTTGCTAAGCTATATGGTTTTTGGATAATTAAGAATTACCGAGAGGCATATAATATATTTGCTTGTAACGGTATTCTCTTTAATCACACTTCGCCTAGAAGGGGAGAGAACTTCGTAGAGAAGAAAATAGTAGATGGATTAGTTGATATTAAACTAGGAAAATCTGATGTTTTAAAACTAGGTAATCTTAATTCTTCTAGAGATATAGGACATGCTAAAGAGTATGTTGAGGGTATGTGGAGAATGCTTCAACAAGAATCCCCTAGAGATTTTGTTCTAGCCACTGGGGTTTCTTATACTATAAGAGAAATCGTAGAGATGACATCTAATAAGTTGGGTATGGATGTAGAATTTACAGGCGAGGGTGAAAAAGAAATAGGTGTTACAATAGAGGGTAATAAAAAAATAGTACAAGTTGATCCTAAATATTTTAGACCATCAGAGGTGGATTTATTAATAGGTGATGCCACAGAGGCTAAAAAAATATTAGGATGGGAGCCAAAGCTTTCTCTTTCCCATATAATAGATGAAATGATAGACGATAAAATCAAATCGTATGAATTATAATTCGCTGATAGAAAAAGAAATAGAAGCTCTGAGAAAAATACCAGTCGAAAGGGTAGGTGATATTATTAGACACATACATTGGAATTTAACGTCTGGTAGAATAATAACGTCTGGAATGGGTAAGGCTGGACAAATAGCTCACACTTTTGCAACAACTCTTTCTTCTACGGGAACCCCAGCTTTCTTTTTACACCCTTCAGAAGCTCAACATGGAGATTTGGGAATAATACAACCGGGTGATATAATTATAGTTTTTAGTAATTCCGGTAAGACTAGGGAGGTTATAGAACTAATAGATCTAATCCATAATCTGGGATACAACAATTACATATACGCTATCGTTGGAACCAAAACTGAGGATATCTCTATAAAATGTGCAGACTATATAGAGTTTGGCCCAGTAGAAGAAATATGCCCCATGGGATTAACTCCTACTACATCAACTACATGTATGTCGGTTATATCGGATTTGATAGTTGTTGGTCTGATGAATAAAAATAACTTTAGTAAAGAAAAATATTCAAAGCTTCACCATGGTGGATATCTCGGTCAGAAATCAAAAAACTAGGATTCTTATAGGAGGTCCTTGTGTTATACAAAGCTGGGACACCTGTTATGAGATAGCCAGCGAAGTTAGAAGGTGTGGATTACTCCATAATTTTCATACGATATTTAAAGCTAGTTTTGATAAAGCAAATCGTACATCTTCGGAAGGATTTAGAGGCATAGGCATAGATAAAGGTCTTGAAATTTTATGTAAAATAAAAGAGCGTTTAAATATGGACATTATAACAGATGTTCATGAAACTAATCAAGTCGAGAAGGTTGCTTCTATAGTTGATTATTTACAAATACCTGCTTTCCTTTGTAGACAAACTGATCTTATTAAGGAGTGTGCCCAGACGGGACTACCAGTGTTAATTAAAAAGGGACAATTCCTTTCTCCTGAATCTTGCCGATTTATAGAGGATAAATTTTATAAATTCGGAGGTAAAGAATTGATGATAGGGGAAAGAGGAAATACTTTCGGATACAATGATCTTATCGTAGATGCTACATCTATAACAAGATTAAAAAAATCTTGCGAGAGATCTAAAATAATTATGGATTGTACCCACAGTTTACAAAAACCTAATGGAGTACACGGTAAAACTGAGGGAAGAGGTGAATTGGTAGAAGATATGGTAAGATTTGCTTCTGTGATGGATGCTGATGGTATATTTATAGAAACACATCCATATCCAGAACTTTCTCCCTCTGATTCAGAAAACATGTTGGAACTCTCAAATTTAGAATCTGTAATAAGTAAATCTAGAAAAATTTATGACGCAAGATAAGTTGTTAGATGTAGTTATAATTAGTTATGCTAAAGATGATTACTGTAAGGAATTAACAAAAAACTGTTTATTTTCTTTATTGAATTCCGAGAAAAATGCAGTAGAAGATTTTAATATAATAGTTGTTGAATCTGAACGTGGTGTTGATTGGAATTGGTTAGCTACAAATATAACTACATACGAAGCACCTCTCCCTTATGGGTATCACAAATTTTTAAATTTTGGAAGAAAGAAGGGAAATTCCCCTTGGGTTGCTCTTTGTAATAATGATCTTGAATTTAAAAGTGGATGGTTTAGCAAAATATTAGAAGCTTCTGAGATTGTACCAGATTCATTATCTTTCTCCCCTTTGTGTCCAAAGACACAGACACTATATGGAATAAATGAAAATATGGGACTTATCGAGGGATATGAAATAAGGAAACAGATATCTGGTTGGTGCATAGTACACAAAAGAGAAATCTATGACCGGATAGGTGACTTGGACGAAAGATTTCACCACTGGTTTTGTGATAACGATTACTCTATGGAATTAATGAAAAATAGAATTAGACACATATTAGTTACTAATTCTGTAGTTGTACATCATGACAAAAACATAGGAAAAACAACGGAAAGGGTGGTTAATGATCAACAAACTATGTATAATATGACTAGTGGATCTTACCCTATATTTAAACAAAAATGGAACTTATAAAAATATGATTATGACTAGATACGATATAATAAACAGAATTATTCAAAACAAAGGATACAGTAACTATCTTGAAATAGGTGTAAGAAACGGCGAGTGTTTCAAAGAGATAGTTTGCGAAAATAAAACCGGAGTAGACCCAGCTCCCACTTCGCCTCACACTACACATATAATGACTTCCGATTCTTTTTTCGAATCTATAGATCCGGAAGAAAAATTTGATATTGTTTTTATCGATGGATTGCATTTGGATTTTCAGGTTGATAAGGATATTGAAAATTCTTTGAAGTATCTTGCTGAGGGAGGAACTATTGTTCTACATGACTGTAACCCCCCAACAAAACATCATGCTGCGGAAATGCCAGTTTTTACAGCTCCTGCAAACGGAGATTGGAACGGAACGGTATATCTTTCTTTAATAAAATTAAGACTATACAGGAATGATTTAAAATTAGTAACGGTTGATACCGATTGGGGAGTTGGAATATTAACTAAAGATTCTAGCGAAACGATCGACGTATTTCCGGATCAGGCTACTAACTGGGATTTTTTCACTTTAAATAGACAGGTTATACTTGATTTAATATCACCCGATGATTTTAATGAAATTTATCAGGTTCATAAAACAGAATAATTTGAAATTATTTACCATGATAAACCTATAAAATGTAGTATGAATCTAGAAGAAGGTTTAAAAATGGTTATTTCTAAAGAGAAAGGTAATAATTATGTAGAAATAACCAGGCACAAAGGACCTTATATGAGCAACATACTTATAATAAACAGCTACGGAAGCAAAAGATATGAAGAAACTTGGATAATAGCAAAAGATTTAGATGTCTGGATTTCTGCTTTAGCAAGGGAGGGATTTACAAAGATAAAAACTATAGAAGATGTGGAATCTCCTAAAAAAAGTACTAAAAAGAAAAAATAATAATATGGAAAACATGGAAGAGATAGATGTTGAGTTTCTTGACAGAGAACTTAAATCCTTTCTTTATAAATGGACTAAAGGGGATAATTCTGGTACTGTTTGCGAATATGAAAGTGTATTCAAAGATCCAACTACTGGAATAATATGGATAAACTTTAAAGGTGGATCCAGAATAAACTATGCTTTGTTGAATGAGTATATGATGCAAATAGATTCATCTTCTATAGTCCATAACGAGCCGGTAGTACAGAACAGTAATCTACCTATTAAAAATGTAATGCTTTCTGAATCTAAAGCTAAGGTTCCAGATTTAGAAAATCCTATAGTTTCCCTTTTACAAAAACAAAAACCAAATTGGGTAGAGGTTGGGATTAATCTCAAATTAAACCTACCTACTAAGAATCTTTATAATGTTCTAACCTCATCTTTTGATGAAGCGGAGGAAGAAATTATAGAGTTTGTTGTTAGAGATTTAGATATCGAAATAATAAAAGAGAGCCTACGGATAAATATAAAGGATATATATAAATCAAATGGAACTTTACGAAAAGGCGGAACAAACAGTAATACAAAAAACGAAGAATAGGGAGGTTGTAGAAATAGACGGGCATCTATTCATTCGTCAAATAAATCCGGGGGTTATTATAATGCCCTACACTTTAAATGAGGAAGGGTTTCCATCTAAAATAGGAATAATATCAGAGGTACTGGATCAACGACCAGGAGGAATGTCAAAAACCCTAATAACTGGTTCTCAAGAAGATAAAGACTCTAACATATATCAAACAGCAGTTAGAGAAATGGAGGAAGAATCTGGTTTTCTAGTTGAAGATCTTAAAAGATGGCAGTTTTTAGGAAGTCTATATACATCTAAAATGGTAATAAATTCTAATCCATGCTTTGCAGTAAATATTACGGGATTAGTTTCAAAAGAAAAAAAAACCGATGGTTCTAAATCAGAAAGAGACACTAAATTTGAGCTTGTATCTATAGACGAGGCTTTAAATTTAGAGGATTCTTTAGTTAGCACACTATTCATAAAAACATTTAAAGACATTTTTAACAGTAAAGAGGAAGAAGATGAATCTACCAAATAGAAAAGAAAGAAGAAGAGCTGCAAAAGAGATGGGCCTTCTCGGAAAGAAAAAAGAAATTAGTGAGGAGTCTAAAGAAAGAGCTAAAGCTATGGGTAATCTCATTAGACTTAGAAATTTGACCGAGCAAAGAAACAGAAAAAAAGATAATTGATTTATAGTGTCTAATAAATCTTTTATAATTCCTAAAGCAGACAAGTTAAAGTCCTTTAATCAGGATTCTTGTGAGAACTTCCATGTAATAGATGTTAATCTATGGTTTAAGAATAACAATCTTACACCTTCGTCTATGAATGAAATAAGACAGTACATTTTTGAAGAATGGCTTCACAAGAAAATAACTAGTTCTAAATCTAAGATTTCCACTGGATCGAATCTTGTCGTGATCTATGATAGTCCCACTGATCCTTTTGTAGATCTTTTAAAACATAAAATCCTAGAAATTTTAGATTACGATTTTTGTGATATTATTTTAATAGAGGAATAAAAGCTCGGGTATATACTATATGGCAGAAGAACCCAAGCACGTATTAGAGAAAGGAGGAGCTTTAAATGATATAAAAAATCTCCAAGATGCTGGTCAAGTAGTAAGTGATGTACAGTATTATAACAGCAAGATCATATATGCTTTTCCTAGTGATAAAGCTTTTGCAACCTATGAACTTTCTGAATTAAGATACCTTCCTAAGAGTTTATTTTATGACGCAGCAACATCCGATGGTGTTTATAGAGGTCTTTTTGCTTATTATGTTTTAGGTGGATCCAAAGATCGTGTTAAATATCACGAATCAGAACTATCAGAACCATCAGGAAAAGCTAAAGTACCCGGGGGTTTAACTAAAATATCTCCTATTGAATCTAGAAATCCCACTGCTAGACAAATAATAGACACAGTTACAGGGGGAGGAAAGACCCCAAATTACTTAAATCCTAATAGCCCTTATAGAGGCCAAATATACAACGTAAAGGATTTTATCTTTTGTAAATACTACGGGATACTTCCGAACAATAGGATGTTAACTCTAAGAAGATTTGCCCATCCTACATTAGATTCTTTAAGGGTCATAGCTAATGATATGGTTGGTGATTTTAGCGCTGTCAGCGGTGCTTCCGGATCGCTGATTCCGCAGTATGATAAGCCGAAAGAGCCAATAAAAGACTTAGGTATATTACAGGATACTGATGCTGCTTTTAATACATCTCTTCCAGTTGCTCAATTAGTTACTTTTTTCGGAGGAGAAACACAAAACAATCTTAGTACCATATTAGG
>Ga0172372_10000610_pt1 | contig 54867 bp, 49 predicted proteins | sample LakKiv5m_2_FD_114544 | JGI IMG/M metagenome (GOLD analysis project Ga0172372, IMG submission 114544) | Freshwater microbial communities from Kabuno Bay, South-Kivu, Congo - kab_092012_9.5m | ecosystem: Environmental > Aquatic > Freshwater > Lake | place: Democratic Republic of the Congo...
CCGCAATGCGGGCCGGAGTCTTGTCAACCGACATACAGGTCTACCGCCGTCACGAAGAAATAGATGATGCCGACATAGCCGTTCAGGTCGAAGGCACGCTTGACTTGTGACAGGTCTGTAGCACTGACCAGCGACTGCTCGTAGATCAGCAAAAGCGCCACCACCGCCACGCCCGCGAGGTAGACCGGCCCGAGATCGGCCAGCGGCGCCAGCGCCAGCATGCAGGCAATCGTGGCCACATGCATGAGTCGTGAAATCAGCAGCGAACGCACGACGCCGAACCGGATGGGAATCGACCGGAGCCCCTCCGCACGGTCATGTGCCAGATCCTGACAGGCGTACAGCACGTCGAAGCCTCCGACCCACAACCCGCTCGCCAGCCCCAGCACCCATGGCTCCCAACCGCCCCGCCCTCCGGCAGCCAGCCACCCCCCGACCGGCGCCACCGCCATGGCGAGCCCCAGGTACAGCTGCGTAAAGGCAGTGAAGCGCTTGGCCAGCGAGTACCAGAACACGATGGCCAGCGCCACAGGTGACAGCGCCCCGCACAGCCAGCTGATCTGAAACGAGACGGCAACAAATGCCGCAGACATCACCACCACAAAGCCGATGGCTTCGCGTGTCTGCATGGCGCCGCGTGGCAGTTCCCGCATCGCCGTCCGTGGATTCGTCGCATCGAATCGGGCATCCACCAGGCGATTGAACCCCATCGCCGCGCTGCGGGCCGTGACCATGGCCGCCACAATCCAGGCGACCGTGACGCCGGTCACCGGCTGGTGCCGGGTGGCCAGCAGCGCGCCAGTCAGCGCAAATGGCAACGCGAAGACCGAGTGGCTGAACCGCACAAACGAAAGATACGTGGTGATCTGACGCAGCATGATGCGATGTCTCAGCCTCGTGCGCCCAATGCCCCGCGGGTGCTCGCCCATGACACGCGCTCGGCCGCCACACCCGCCACCAGATGGCCTTCGATGTCGTCCACCGTCGAGGGCAGCGACACGGCGACAATATCGGCGCACTTCCCCACCGTCAGCGACCCATAGTCGGCCGCGAGGCCAAGGGCACGCGCCCCGCCGAGCGTGGCACTGGCCAACAGACGCGCGGCCGGCACCTGCGGTGCGACGGCATGGGCGGCCGCCACCTCGCTGAACAGATTGACATCCTCGACGCTCGCGAGGCTGTCGGTACCGAAGCCCACGCGCACGCCGGATGCGTAGAACCTTCCGATGGGCGGGGCACCGACGCCAACCCAGCGATTGCTGCGCGGACAGGTCACCACCGTCGCACCGGCCATCCGGAGGAGCTCGAGGTCCTCGTCACTGGCCTGTGCGCAGTGCACGGCCAGCGTGTGCGGCTGCAACAGGCCGACGCCATGCAGGTACGCGACCGGAGACACCCCAGGCACGCGCCAGTCATTCCGCCAGACGCCCATCCGCTCGAGGAGCCCACGCCACGGTCCGGTGCCGTTGCGGATCAGCGCGTCCTCTTCGGGCGATTCGGCCACGTGCACACTCACCGGCGCTGGCGACAGCCGCCGCGCTTCAGCGGCCACGGCGTTCAGCAGTTCGCGTGACACCGAATAGGGCGCGTGCGCCGCGACGCTGACGCCCAGCGTGCTCGGGCCCATCGCCTCCCTCCGTTCGCGTGACCGCGTGACCTGGGCGTCATCCCGTTCACCGAAACCGAGCAGTTCGTGGAAGGTCCACCCGCGCAGGCCGGCGACTGCCGGTATGTCGGCCACGGCGAGTGAGTTGCTGATGTCGCCCACGAGGCTGGTGCCATACGCGCGCATGGCCAGGACGGTCTCGAGAGCCGCCTCCCGCATCCGGGCAAGATCGCCGACGTCCGGTGGACGCCCGCGCACAGCAAACAGGGCCTGCACCCAATCGGTGAACTGTTCGGCCCGCGGAACCGCGCCGCGCAGCCACGACAGTTCCAGATGTGTATGGGCATTGACGAGGCCCGGCAGCAAGGCCACGTCGCCGAGGTCCGTGATGGGACCATACACCGATGCCACAGGCGCCTCGGCAGGGCCGATGCCAGCAATCCGACCCTCATCGATGGCAACCCATCCCCCCGCCATCGGCGGCTGGTCGATGGGAACCACCCAGGCCGCACGGAGGCAGGTCATGCCACCGGCGACGAAATCTGGTGCCGCTGCCGCTTGCCCTCGGGGGTGCGAGCCTCGTACTGCCGCAGTTCCTCGGGCACCGAGGTGTCACCCTCGGCACGCGCCGTCGCGAGCGACAGCTGCCGCGGCATCTCCTGCAACCGGAACATCGGGGGCCCCAGCCGCTCGTAATGCATCGTCCGGCGCTCGGCCCGGAAGCCGGCATCCTCGACGTTACGGACGATTTCCACTTCGTCCATGCAATACGACGCCCCAGCGGCACGCACCACGTTCTCTTCGATCATGACGCTGCCCATGTCATTGGCCCCGAAGGCCAGGCTCAGCTGTCCGACCTTCCCACCCTGGGTCACCCACGACGCCTGCAGGTTGTCAAAATTGTCGAGCACGAGCCGGGCAATGGCCAGAGTGCGCAGATACTCGATGCCAGTGGCCTCGGTGCCGCCGCGTTCGGTGTGCTCGGGCTGGTAGCTCCAGGTGATGAAGGCCGTGAATCCGCCGGTCTCATCCTGCAGCGCCCGCAGCCGCAGCATGTGCTCGAGCCGCTCTTCGTCGGTCTCGACGGTGCCGTACATCATGGTTGCCGTGGTGCGCAGACCCGCCAGGTGCGCCTGCCGCATCACCTCGAGCCACTCGTCGGCCGAGGCCTTGCTGTAGCAGTTAAGTTGCTTCCGCACCCGGTCGACAAGGATTTCGGCGCCCCCGCCAGGCACCGAGTCGAGGCCCGCATCGATGAGCCGGCGCAGCACCTCGGGCACCGACAGTCGGCTCATCCGCGACAGGTGCAGCACCTCAGGCGGCGACAGCGCGTGCAGCTTGAAGGACGGATAGCGCGACTTGATGGCGCGGAACAGGTCTTCATACCACTGCAGCGGAAGGTCAGGATTGTGCCCGCCCTGCAGGAGAAGTTGAACCCCTCCGAGCGCCAGCGTCTCGTCGATTTTCCGGAAGATCTCATCGAAGCTCAGCACGTAGCCTTCGTGATGGCCCACGGTGCGATAGAACGCACAGAAGTTACAGCGCGCGACGCATACGTTTGTGTAGTTGACGTTGCGGTCGATGATGTACGTGACTACGCCGTCCGGATGCCGACGCTGGCGCATCCGATCGGCCATCTGGCCAAGCCACCAGGTGGGCGCGGACCGATAGAGATACAGGGCTTCGTCGGCGTCGAGTCGTCCGCCGGCGTCAAGGCGGGCCTGCAGCGTGTCGAGTGAGTGGCTCATGAGAACAACCGCAAGGGGCGCCACGCAGGCACCAGTGCCAGCTCGGACGCCAGCTGATGAAACAGCGCCAGTCCCTGACGCTCGCGGGCACCGAACCTGTAGTTGAGAGTATCACGCAGATACGAGACGGCGGCCTGCTGCCGCGGGGCATCTGCCCCGACGTGCTCGGCCGCGATGCGCTCGGCGGCAACCAGACCCGCATCGCGGGCGCGCTGCAGGACGTCGACCTGCTCAGCGTCAATGGCGTCTGCCCTGCCTGCCCACACGGCGAAGACAAACGGCAACCCCGTCATTGCCTTCCAGGCCTCTGACAGGTCATATTTCCACAGCCCTCGGGCCGGCGCATCCACATCAAGCGCCGGGTCGCCAATCAGCAACGCCGCATCGCTCGCGCCCAGCATCTGGTCGAAGTCCGGTTCGGCCGATACGTACGTCGGCGTGATCTTCCAGTGATGATGGGCGAGCACCCGCGTCAGTGCGACCGACGACCGTGAGCTGGTGTCGAGTGCCACCGACCGCACCTCTCCGATGGGTCGCGAAGAGAACACGGCCACCGACTGCACGGGGCCATCGGCACCGATGGCCACGTCGGGTACGGCCAGATACTCTCCCATCTGATACTCGATGGCCGGAATCAGCCCGAGGTCAGTGTCGCCGTCGTGCAGCAGGCGTGCACATCGTGACGGCAGGTCGACGCGCATCGAAAAGAGGTCGGGGCGCGCATCAAGCCCCCACACCAGCGGTCGTGCGTTGAGGTACGAGACCGCCCCGACGCGGGCGGGCCTCATGCGGCGTCAGTGCGCTCGGCGGGCGTGAGCCCGGCAGCCGTGATGTTGCGGCGCACGTCTTCGAGATGCGTTCGCCGCCGCCCGAGGGCCGGATCATCGACGGTCGAGACATGATCGAGATACGTCGCTCCGAACGTCAGTGCGACCTGCGCCAGCTTGGGGCCGTACTGCTGCCAGTCGACCACCACATGGTCGAGCATCGGCAATCCGATGGTCGTCATCGCCACGAGGCGCACATCCTGGTAACCGGTCGTTGGCGTGGCGACGGGCACCCGCTTCGGCAGCGGCGCCACACGTCTGACTCGGGGCTCGGCAGCGAGAACCCGACGCAGCCTCTTCACGAACGAGACGCGGTCGCCCGTCTGGGGCTGCTCCACACTCAGCATGCCCACCGCCAGGCCTGCCTCGAACACCTCGCGCACCTGGGCCGGCGACACCACATCGACGGCAGCATCGACCACGCCGGCCAGTCCGGCAGCAGACAGCGCCTCGAGGTCGCCACGTCCATGAAACCAACGCGCGCGCATCAGCTCTTCGAGCGAATAACCCCACACCGGCACAGCCTCAGGCGTCGCCGCACGCACCGACGCCACCAGCGCCAGCGTGGCCTTGCGCGATTCGGGCACATGACCGATCCGCACTTCATCAGCCCCGGAGGTCATCCGGGCCCACTCGTCACCAACGCCTGCGGCAGGCACATCGGCGACACGCCACACCGTGACCGACGTTCCACGCAGCTGCCGACGGACCTCATCAGCGAGCATGCCCAGCGACAGCACATCGCGCTGGTCGATCCGCTGTAACTCATCCTCAGACAGCAGGTGCCCCTGCCGGGCACGGTCCAGAAGTTCTCCGTCAATTTCAGTTCGCGTCATGCTGCAATTCCATGTGGGCCACGATCTGCGTCGCCAGGGCCAGGGCCTCACGCCCTCGCTCGCCCGGCACGCCAGCCGGTCGGCGGTCGCGCACCGCGGCGACAAAATCGGCCAGCTCGCGGCGGAGCGGCTCATCCCGTAGGACGTCGAGCTTGCCCCCGCCGATTCGCGGCAGTCCCTCGGCCTGCGGCTGCAGGCCCCAGACCTCGACTTCCTGCGCCTTGTAGTCGATCGACACGTAGGTCGCCGGCTGGAAGAACCTGATCTTCCGGGTCGGTTCGCGCGAAATGCGGCTGGCAGTCAGGTTCGCAATACACCCGTTGGCGAACCGCAGTCTGGCGTTGGCAATGTCGACCCTCGGCGTCAGCACCGGCACCCCGACCGCCTCGACCTGCACCACCGGGCTCTTCACCCAGTCGAGGACGATGCCGAGGTCGTGGATCATGAGATCGAACACGACGTCGATGTCGAGACTGCGCTCGGGAAAGGTCCCCAGTCGATGCACCTCGATGAATCGGGGATCGTGCACGTGCGGGCGAGCCGCTTCGACGGCGGGATTGAAGTGCTCGATGTGCCCGACGGCCAGCAGGGCACCCGAGGCACGGGCCGCCGCCAGCAGTGCGTCGGCGTCAACCAGCGACCGCGTCATCGGTTTTTCCACCAGCACACCGATACCTGCGGCCAGCAGGGGCAGCGCCAGAGCCGCATGCACTTCGGTCGGAGACGCAATGCTGACGCCGTCCACCTCGCCGATGAGCGCTGTCACATCTGGAAACACCCGGCATCCACTCGCCTCGGCGATGGCCGCTGCTCTCGCAGCATCGGCATCCACCACGCCCACCAGCGTGGCCTCCGGCAGTGCGGCGAGCACCCGGGCATGATGCCGGCCCAGATGTCCCACGCCCACCACAGCCACGCGCACGTTTGGTTGAGTCACGATGTCGCCTGCTCCGTCTTCTTCCCCGGTCGTGCCCGTCCCACCACCGCGATGCCCAGTGCATCGGCCCGGGCGAGCAACTGCGCCCGGTCGAACATGAGGGCCTGGCCTTCATCCACGGACAGCACCGTTGCACCCGAGTCGTGCATGGCCTCGATGGTTGGCACCCCGACGACCGGCACGTCAAAGCGCATGTCCTGCCCGGGCTTGGCCACCTTCACGACCGCACAGCCCCCTCCGGCCAGGCGGCCGGCGCGAGCGATGGTGGCGTCGGTGCCTTCCATGGCCTCGACCGCCACCACAGCCTGATCCTTCACCACGACGGTCTGGCCGATGTCGAGGCCCGCAATGGCGTCGGCCATCCGATACCCGAACTCGAGGTCCTGTCGCTCACCCGGCCGCGGCGCACGCCGCGTCATCACACCAGCCGATGGCAGCAGCGGGGTCAGCAGCGAGGTGGAATCAATCAGCGCGACGCCGTGCTCGCGCATCACCTCGGCCACGGCGGCGATGACGGCATCGGTGTTCCGGGACCGCAGCCGCGTCAGCACCGCCATCGCCGTCAGGTCCGGCATCAGGCCGCTGAAGATGCTCGCATGCTTGACCTGCCCCGCCATGACGGCGCGGGTCACCCCCTCCGCCTCGAACATCTTCAGCAGGGCGCCGAGCTGTCCCAGTGCCAGCCAGTGCACCGGCGCCGGAGAAGAGCCAGCAGCTGCCGCGGCCTCAATCGACGGGTCGGCCTCGCCTTTGATGGCGGCAATCGCCACCCGATAGCCCACCGAGCGCGCTGCCTCAAGCACCAGAAAGGGAAACCGCCCGTTGCCAGCAATGAGTCCGAGCGTACCGTCCATCAGTCGTCGCCCGCGTCGCTGGCGCGAGAGCCGCCACGGCGCAGGGTCACACCGCGTGTCGCGGTCTGGATGAACCGCACGAGATAGGCGACGTCCTCGCTGGTCAGGGAAGAATCCGCCGCAATCTGTTCCAGCGCCTGGGTGCGGTTGAGTTTCGACTGCAACAGGTACCGGAAGGCCCGGCGTAACTGGGAGATGCGGTCGCCGCTGAATCCCCGGCGCTTGAGGCCGATGGAATTCAGTCCGTAGACGCTCGCCCGATTGCCAACCGACCTGGCAAAGGGCAGCGCGTCCTTGGTCACCACCGAGTATCCGCCGATGAAGGCATGGCTGCCGATGCGGCAGAACTGGTGCACGCCCGAGTAGGCGCTGATCGTGGCGCAGTCGCCGACCTCGACATGCCCGCCCAACGTGGCGGCATTGCCAAAGATCGTGCCGTGCCCCACATGGCAGTCGTGCGCCACATGGGCATAGGCCATGAACAGGTTCCGGTCACCAATCTGCGTGACGCCGCCCCCGCCGGCAGTGCCCCGGTGAATCGTGACGAATTCCCGGAAGGTGTTGCCGTCGCCCACGATGAGCCGGGTCGGCTCGCCAGCGTATTTGAGGTCCTGGGGTGGCAGGCCGATGGACGCGAAGGGAAACACCACGTTGTCGTCGCCAAGCGTCGTGTGACCATCGAGCATGGCCGAGGACCCGATGCGGCACCGGGCGCCCACCACCACGTGGGGACCAATCTGCGCCCCCGGTCCGACGATGCATCCGGGCCCCAGGCGGGCGGATGGTTGTACAAGGGCCGACGCTGCCACCTCAACCCTAGGCAGCCGCACGTGCATGACCAGCGACGCCTGCGCGACCACCGTATCGTCGACCGAGGCGGTGGCACGGACCCACGCGAGCGGCCCCTTTCGGTTCTCGAGGACGACCTCGAGGCGCAACTGGTCGCCGGGCACGACACGCCGACGGAACTTGGCCCCGTCCACGCCCCGCAGAGACACGCGGGGGCTCAGGCCATCCGGCACGTGCGGCGACAGCATCACCGTCGCCGCCTGTGCGAGCGCCTCAACCGTCAGGACCGCCGGCAGCAGGGGCTCTCCGGGGTAGTGCCCCTGAAAGCACTCTTCGTTGACCGTGACGTTCTTGACCGCGACCAGACGATGTCCCAATACGTGCTCGTCGACCCGATCGACGAGCAGCGAAGGATACCGGTCGTAGAGCCGGTCAAGCGTGGCGCCGAGGGTCACGCTTACTTGACCGGCGGCTTGGCTCCCGCCTTCGTGTCAAGACGCTTGATGACATCGTCCGAGATGTCGAGCGCGATGTCGGCCCACACGAGACCCGCATCGGGACCATTGAAAATGAAGTGCAGGTTCTTCTCGCGGCCGAGTTCCTGGAGGACCGGTTCGAGACGCACCTGAAATTCCTGCTGCAACTGCTGCTGCAGTTCCTGCACTTCCTGCTGGGCGTCCTGGGTCGCGCGCTCGATATCGCGCTGCAGCCCCTGAGCCTGCCGCTGCAACTCGCCCGCGGCCGTCGCGCTCAGAATGCTGGCTTCCTTCTCGAGACGCTGCTGCAGCGTCTGCAGCTGCTTGTTCTTCTCGTTGAGTTCGGTGGCCCGCTTCTGCTGGAGGGCCTGAATGCGGGCCGTCGCCACCTTGCCGTCTGCCGACTCGTTGGCAATCCGCTGCAGCACGACGAATGCCACTTTGGCGCCGTCGGGGAAGGCGCGGGCGACCGGCGCGGCCGGGGCAGCCTGCGGCGCCGGCGGCTTGGCCGTACCTCCGGCGGGGGCGGGGGCCTGCGCATACGCAGACGTCGACAGGGTCAGAACCAGAAGGCCGATCGCGGCTGAGACTCTCATTCCACTCAATCCTTTCGTATACACTGACGAACCGGGCACTCTATACTACTTCCATGTTCCGTTCGCTGTTGCGACTTATGTCGCTTGTGGCCGTTACACTGACGGCCGGCTGCAACACCAACAATCCCTTCGCGGTCACGCCCACTGCGCCGACCGACCCGGTCACCGCCACGTTCACCGGGCGTGTCACGCTGAACGGCGCCTCCACCCATACGTTTACGAGCTCAGCGCCCGGCCGGGTTGTGGCCACCCTGACCAGCCTCGCCCCGGATGCGACGGCCGTTGCAGGTTTCGCGATGGGAGAGTGGACCGGCATCGCCTGCGTCGAGCGGATTGCCAACGACACGGCTGTGCAGTCGACGGTACTCACCGGAAACGTGTCGGCCGCCGCCCCGCTCTGTATCAGGGTCCGGGATGTCGGGCGCTTCACCGACCCCGTCGACTACGAAGTGACCGTCGTCTATCCGTAAGTCTGACGGCCCTGCCGGAGGGTCACGCGCGACCAGTGCCCCTCGTGCTACGCCCCGGGTTCCCCCCTCGGGACGTAGTGTCCCATCGGGTGTTCTTCGCGCTGCCGACAGTCATCGACCGCAAATCATCGGCGACGAGGCCACTCAACGTGACCGGCCTCGCCTCAAGCAGCCCGCCACGGCCTACCACGTCGAGCCGACTGCAAACCTGAACTGGAAAAGCTGCGTCGGCTGCAACGTGTTCCGGAAAATGCCGCCGCGCTGCGGGTTCAGTGCAAAGATCAGCCGGAATGGCACGTTCAGCACGGGCATGAAAAAGCGAATCTCCGCCCCGGTTGACGTCTTGAACGCGCTGCGCTGCCCCGTAATGATGGTGGAGGGCCCAGGCGCATTCGGGTCGGTCAGCAGGCCTGGCGCAAAGGCGTCGGTCAGAATCGGCCCTGGGGCGGGCACGACCTCTTCGATGTCTTCCTTCCACGCGTAGCTTTGTCCGGTGGTCCGAATCTGGCCGGCGTCGTAGAACAGGATAAGCCTCACCGGGCCTGCAATCGAAATCATGTACTCGGCATTGAACAGCAGGCTCTTGTTGCCGCCCAGCACCAGTCCGGTCCGCAGGTCGCGCGGTCCAATCGAGCGGATGTCAAACCCTCGCACACTGAACTCGCCTCCCAGAAACAGGGACTCGAATAGCGGCGGGGCCTTGGTGTCACCGTAGGGCCGGATGTACTCGACCTGCCCTCGAAGGGCGAGTGTGGTGCGCGGCGTGATCCGGAACAGCTGCACGGCTTCAAACCGGGGCTTGATGAAGAACGTGTCGCCTCCCGGACCGGCGTAGTCGAAGCTCGCCGTAATGCGGCGGCCCGCATTCGGGAAGATTGGATTGTCAATCGTGTTGTGGACAAAACTGGGCGTCACCTTGCTGATGGTGCGCGCGCCCCCCGCGCCGAGCAGCAGCGAGTCAGCCAGAAACGGGTTGGTCGCCAGAATCTGCGGGTCGTTGTAGAACGGATTCAGTTCCGTCACCCGTACCCGCTCATAGCTATAGGTGAAGAACATGCGCGAGAAGCCCGCCAGCGGAAGGCCGGCCGACAGGTTGCCGCCGGCCGACTCCTGCGTGAACTGGCCGATGAACCGCAGCATGCGCTTGTAAATGTCGAATCCGCCCGTGATCGCGCGATCAAACAGAAACGGCTCCGTGAATGCCAGCTGATAGTTCTCGGCTCGAGACCCCACCTGCATCGACAACGTCAGCGATTCGCCGCGCCCCATGAAGTTGGCCGTCTGGAATGACAGCTGACCGAAGAAGCCCTCCCACTGGGAGACACCTGCGCCGAACGTCAGCTGATTGCGGTTCTGCTCTTCGAGCTTGAGGGTCACGTCGACTTCACTCTTCGAGTTCGGCGTCTTGGCGACGTCGGCCCCCTGACCGCCCTGCTCTTCCAGCGGCTTGAAGTACCCCAGCTGGTTGAGACGCCGCACGCTGAACTTGAGCGCCTCGGTGTTGAACACCCCGCCCTCGATCACGCGCATCTCGCGGCGAATCACGTTGTCGCGGGTGGTCGTATTGCCCGTGAAGGTCAGTCGGTTGACGAAGTACTGCTCACCCTCCTGCATCCGCATCGTCACGTTGACGGTCGGTTCGGCAGGGCCGGCAATCGGGCCCTCGGCCGCATCCTGGAAGCCCAGGTCGGGATAGCCCGTGAACTCGAAGTACCCGCCGCCACCGTAGATTTCGCGCGACTTGACCAGGCCGTCGCGCACGCGTTTCTCGCTGTACCAGGCGCCCGGCCGCAGCTTGTAGAGGGGCCGGAGGAATTCGGACTTGATGACCTTGTTCCCGTCGAACGACACCTCGCCCACCTTGTAACGCGGGCCTTCGTCAACCGGCACCTCAAGCTGCACCCACCGCGTCTTCGCGTCGGGGCTGTCGTCAAGCACCTTCAGCTCAGGTTGCCCGACTCTGGCCTGCACGAATCCCCGGTTCCGGTAGAACTGGATGATGCGGTCGGCATCCTCCTCGAACTTGGCCTCCTGATACTTGCCGCGGCCCGTGATCCACGACATGAACCAGTGCTCCTTCGTCGACTTCATCTGCCGCTTTACCGACCGGTCACCGACCGCGTCATTCCCGACGATGTCGATGGTGCGGATCTTGACCTGCGGCCCTTCCTTGATGTCGAAGACCACTTTGACCAGCTTGGGGCCAGCTGGCAGTGGCTCGACGGTCGTGGTGACTTCCGCAAACTCGTAGCCTTTTTCGGCCATCAGATCGGAGACGATCCCCTTGACCCGCCGCACCACGCCCTCGTCGAGAAACGAGTCGAGTCGCAGTGAAATGCCCAGCTCCTTCATCTTCTCGTCGACCTTGGTACGTTCGACCCTGGTCGACCCGGTGTAGTCAACGATCTTCACGCGCGGCCGCTCTTCCATGTGGTAGACCAGCCGCTTGCCAACCACACCGTTCGGATACGGATCGTCGTTGACCTCGATCCAGAGGTTGTCGAGGAAGTTGGTGGCCCACAGGCGCTTGAAGTCGTCCAGCACCACCTTTTCGGCGGCGTCCGTATAGGGCACCCAGACCCCATCGGAGGGGCGGCTGGCCTGCGCCTGGATGTAATACAGATAGGTCTGCGGCTCGATCAGCGATTCATTGACCGGATGAAACCGCAGCTCAATCGACCGCACCACCGGGGCGGAGCCGGCCACAGGCTGGCGAATCGGGGCGGCAGCGGGCGTCTGCGCTGCGGCAGACACCGGCACCAGGGCCGCGAGGGCCGTAATCAGGAAAAGTCGCACAGCAGTCACATCCCAGGTTGTCAGACGTGCGCGGCCAGGATTCGGCCTGCAGCACTCTCATCGACCGGACGATAGGCCAACTGCCCCCCCTCGAGATACACCTCGATGTCGCCTCCGGTCAGCTGGCCACGAATCAGTTCCTCGGCCAGCGGGTCTTCAATATAGCGCTGCAGCGCCCGGCGCAGGGGCCGTGCCCCATACGACCGGTCTTTGCAGGTCACGTCGATGATCCAGTGCACGACGTCTGCGGTGACCCGCACCTGCATGCGACGGTCGCTCAGGTTCGCGTTGAGCTGGTCGACCAGCAGACCCACAATCTTCCGCAGGTCATCGTCGGTCAGGGCCTCGAAGACGATCAGCTCGTCGATGCGGTTGATGAACTCGGGGTTGAACGTGCGCTTCACTTCACCGAGCACCATCTCTTCCACATCACGATGCTGGTCAGCAGCCTCGGCCTTGAAGCCCATCGTGGCCTTCTTCTGGATGAAGCGGGCTCCGATGTTCGACGTCATGATCAGGATGGTGTTCTTGAAATTGATGCGGTTGCCAAGCCCGTCGGTCAGGTGGCCGTCCTCAAACACCTGCAACAGCAGATTGAAGACATCCGGATGCGCCTTCTCGATTTCGTCGAGCAGCACCACCGAGTAGGGATTCCGCTTCACCTTCTCCGTCAGCTGACCGCCCTCTTCGTGGCCGACATACCCCGGGGGCGAGCCGATGAGCTTCGACACCGAGTGCTTCTCCATGTACTCCGACATGTCGAAGCGAATCAGGGCCTGCTCGCTGCCGAACAGGGTCTGCGCCAGCGCCCGCGCCAGTTCGGTCTTGCCGACGCCGGTGGGGCCGAGGAACAGGAAGCTGCCCACCGGACGCGCCGGACTCTTGAGGCCCGCGCGTGACCGCCGGATGGCCCGGGACACGGCGGAAATCGCACGCTCCTGGCTGACCACGCGGCGGTGCAGATCCGCCTCCATCCGCAGCAGCTTGTCGCCTTCGGCCTGGTTCACCGAGGCCAGCGGCACCCCCGTCCACTTCGAGACCACTTCGTCAATGTCGGCACGCGTCACTATCGCGCGTGCGGACAAGACTCGCCCGGGCACCGACTCGCCCCCAGGGGCAGGGATCGCGACATCCGCAGGCACCATCGGCGGTTCAGGGGGGGCAAGTGCCCCTTCGTGTGCCACGCGTTCGACTGCCTCGCGGAGACTGCGATTGACGGGATTCGACTCGTCGCCGATGAGAGCCTCACGGAGTTTGGCACGGGAGCCGGCCTCATCAATGAGGTCAATGGCTTTGTCGGGCAGGAACCGGTCGGTGATGTAGCGACTGCTCTGATAGACCGCCGCTTCGATGGCTTCCTGGGTGTATTCGACGTGGTGGAACTCCTCGTACCGGTCTTTGACACCCGAGAGAATCTGGATGGTCTCGCTCTCGGACGGCGCGTCAACCTTGACGGCCTGGAACCGGCGCTCGAGCGACCGGTCCTTCTCGATGTACTTGCGATACTCGGCCGGCGTCGTGGCCCCGATGCAGCGGATTTCCCCACGCGAGAGGGCCGGCTTGAGAATGTTGGCCGCATCCAGCGACCCTTCGGCGGAACCGGCGCCCACCAGCGTGTGCAGTTCGTCGATGAACACGATGATGTTCGGGTTCTCGACCAGCTCTTTCATGATGGCCTTGAGGCGTTCCTCGAACTGGCCCCGATACTTGGTGCCGGCCACCACCAGCGACAGGTCCAGCGCCAGCAGGCGCTTGTCGGCAAGGAAGTGCGGGACGTCCCCCGAGACAATCTTCTGCGCCAGCCCTTCGACAATGGCCGTCTTGCCCACCCCGGGCTCACCGATCAGAACCGCGTTGTTCTTGGTGCGGCGGCACAGCACCTGCTGCACCCGCTCGATTTCGTAGGCCCGGCCCACCAGCGGGTCGAGCTGTTGCCGGGCCGCCGCCTCAGTCAGGTCGCGGCTGAACTCGGTCAGCAGCGGTGTGTCCTTCCCCTTGGTGACCGTCGCCTTTTCGTTGAGCAGCTGCACGATGTCTTCGCGCACCTGGTGCAGACGCATCCCCTTGTCCATCAGGATGATGGCCGCCACCGACCGTTCTTCGCGAAGAATGCCGAGCAGAAGGTGTTCGGTGCCAATGTAGTTGTGCAGGAGGCGGTCGGCCTCCTCGGCCGCGTATTGCAGCACCCGCTTCGTTTCGGCGCTGAACGGAATCTCGACCGAGGTCGAGACTTTTTCTCGATAGACGGCGCGGCTCTCGACTTCCTTGCGGATGCTCTCGAGTGAGAGGTGCGACCGCGAGAAGATGCGGCTGGTCAGCCCCTTGCCTTCCCGGATGAGGCCGAGCAGGAGGTGTTCCGTTTCAATGGAAATGCTGCCGAGTTGGCTGGCCTCGTAGCGTGCAAAGAAGAGCACTCGGCGTGCTCGTTCGGTATAGCGCTCGAACATCCGACGTCGCTGCCCCCTGTGTCCGTATTATACGGCACGTACTCGTGTCAATTTCGCCACAGTCCAGGTCCAGGCCCCGCCCCGCTTCCATCGAGCGCCTGGCCGACGGCGGTCTTGAAGCGCTCGCGGATGCCGGACGGGTTTGCCGGCTGATGCTGGGTCATCAGCACCACCACCGTTCGGGTCGCCGGGTCGTTCCAGAAGATCGTGCCCGCCGTGCCGTCCCAGCCGTACTCGCCCGACGCGGTCCCGCTGCCCGTCCCACGTGCCGTATCGGCAACATTCACATTCGCCAGTCCCCACCCCATGGTGCCCCCTCGGAGCGCCCGCACCTCAGGGGACAGGCCGTCGCGCACCATCGACGCCACCACCGCCTCCGGCAGGAGGCGCACACCGTCGAGCTGGCCACCGTTGAGGAGCATCTGGGCAAACCTCAGATAGTCGGGCACGGTCGAGACCAGACCCACCGCGCCTTCCAGCAATGCAGGACGCTCGGTGAAGGGCACGGCTTCCGGCTCGACAGGCTCGAGGCCGCTCCCCGCTCGTCGGGTGTAGACGGTGGCCAGTCGCCCGCGGTTGGCAGGCGGCACCCAGAAGACCGTATCGGCCATCTTGAGCGGTGTCAGCACGCGACGCTGCACCACCTCGTCGAACGGAAGGCCCGTCCATACTTCCGCGAGTCGGCCCAGCACCGTCGATGCCTCGCTGTATCGGAAACGAGTACCCGGGTCTTCCATGAGCGGCGCGGCGGTAATCTTCCGGATGAATGTCGGGAGCGTGTCGGTCCGCGACCGCACGCCAAGCGCACGGTAGAGATCCGAGGTGCGGTGGCTCAGGCCGGATGTGTGCAGCAGCAGGTCGCGCACGGAGATCGGACGGGCCGGGGGTCGACCGGTGCCGCCGTCCGGAGCCACCCTGACGCCGGCAAATTCCGGAAGGAACTGGGACACCGGTGCGTCGAGACTCGCGCGTCCCTCCGAAATCAGCTGCATCACCGCCACCGCAGTCACCGGCTTGGTCATCGAGTAAATCCGGAACAGCGTGTCTGTCGACATGGGCGCGCCGGTCGTAATGTCGCGCTGCCCCACCGCCTCCAGGTACAGCGTCCGTCCGTCGCGCTGCACCCCGGCCACCGCGCCGGCCACTGCGCCGTCGGCGACCATCTGCCGCAGCAGCGCGGTCACCGGAGCAAATTCAGGGCGCCGTACCTGAGCGTCCAGCGGTCTCTGATGGCCATGCACCACGGCCACGGCTGCCAGGACCGCGACCACCAGGGCCATCAGCCTCGGACGTGCCGGCATCGGTAACTGCATGCGTGTATTGTGGCACGTTGCGTCGGCCCCGCTGTCGCGATAGTGTGTGCGCCATGGCTCTCGTCGGTTTCATCGGTCTCGGTCTCATGGGGCGGCCCATGGCGCTCAATCTTCTCAAGCACGGGCATCAGATCGTGGTGCACAGCCGAAGCCGCGGGCCGGTCGACTCGCTGGCAGAGGCCGGCGCGACTGCCGTCTCATCACCCGCAGCGGTGGCCGCCACGTGCCGCCACATCGTGACGATGCTGCCGGATGGCTCCGATGTGGCGCTGGTGCTCGAAGGCCCGCAGGGCCTCTTTACGTCCCTGCAGCCGGGCACCATCATCATCGATTCGAGCACCATCGCCCCGGCGACGGCCCGGAGGCTGGCCGAGGCGACCGCCGAACGGGGCGGTCACTTCCTCGACGCGCCGGTCAGCGGAGGGGAAATCGGCGCCATCGCAGGCACGCTCACGTTCATGGTGGGCGGCGATGCCGGGGCCCTCGCCAGCGTGCAGGACGTGCTGGCGGCGATGGGGGCGCCCGAGAAGATCGTGCACGTCGGCGCGTCAGGGGCCGGGCAGATCTGCAAGGCCTGTAATCAGATTGTCCTGGGCGGCACCATGACGGTGGTCGCCGAAGCCATTGCCCTCGCACGGAAAAACGGCGTCGACCCCATGAAGGTGCGGGCCGCCCTCATGGGTGGGTTCGCCCAGAGTCGCGTGCTCGAGGTCCACGGCGAGCGGATGATCACCGGCAACTACAAGCCGGGCTTCAAGGGCAAGCTGTTCAGGAAGGACCTGGGGATCGCCCTGTCGTCCTTGAACGAGGCTGGCATCCCCGCACTTGCCTCGGCCGTCGTCTCTCAGCTCGTCCTGGCGCAGGTCGCGCAGGGGCGTGGCGACGACGACTATTCGGCCATTGCCGAAGTGGTCTTCCAACTGGCGCAGGCCGGCGGCGAGTAATCCGCCTCACGGCTGCGGATGGAGGCGGCCGCCCTCCAGCCGCAGCACGCGATCACACTGGGCTGCCAGACGCGGATTGTGTGTGGCCATCACGGCCGTCAGCCCGTACTCGCGGTGCATCTGCCGCAGCAGGTCGTGCAGGGCGTCGGCCGTCGGCTCGTCGAGGTCGCCGGTGGGTTCGTCGGCCAGCAGCAGGGCCGGACGGGTCACCAGCGCCCGGGCCACGGCCACGCGCTGCTGCTCGCCCCCCGACAGCATGCCCGGCCGATGCGTCAGGCGATCACCAAGCCCGACGCGCTCAAGCAGCGCCTGCGCCCAGGGGCGCGCCTCCCGCTGCGGCATCCGCGCAATGCGCAGGGGCATCTCGGCATTTTCGAGCGCAGAGAATTCCGGCAGCAGGTGGTGAAACTGGAAAACAAACCCGACCTGATGATTGCGGAAGGCCACAAGGTCGGCATCGGGCATGGTGCCCACATCGTGTCCGCCGACGACGATGCGCCCGGCATCTGGACGGTCGAGTCCTCCGAGCAGGTGCAGCAGGGTGCTCTTGCCGACACCCGACGCACCCATGATGGCCACCATTTCTCCGGCCTCGACCTCGAGCGACAGGTCGTGCAGCACTGAGACCTCTCGGGTCGTGCCGAAATAGCGCTTGGTCACGCCGGCCACAGAGAGGAATGCCATCGCTATTCGTAGCGGAGCGCCTGCGCGGGGTCGAGCCGCGCCGCCTGCCGCGAGGGATAGAGCGTCGCCACGAAACAGATCACCACGGCCCCGACGACCACCGCGACGACATCACCCGGCAGAATGAGGAACGGCAGGTAGGTCACCTGATAGACATCGCTGGGAATGGTGATCAACCGGTAGCGATCGAGCACCGTCGCAATGCCCACCCCCAGTGCGGCACCGGCCAGCGTGCCGATGATGCCGATCAGCATCCCCTGCGTCAGGAAGATCAGCATGATGCTGCGGGATGAGGCGCCCATGGTCTTCAGAATCGCGATGTCCCGCGTCTTTTCCATGACCAGCAGCACGAGCGACGCCACGATGTTGAGTGCGGCCACCATCACGATGAGGCCGATGCCGATGCCCATCGCCACTTTCTCGAGCCAGAGCGCCGAATACAGCGACTGGTTTATCTCTGACCAGTTCTGGGTGACGTACTCGGCCCCCAGCATGCGCTGCAGGGTGTCGGCCACCGCCGCCGCCTGATAGATATCGGCCACCCTGATTTCGAGGTGGTCGGGCCGCACCTGGCCCGTCAGACGATAGGCGGTCTCGAGGTCAACAAACCCGTATGCCTGATCGAACTCGAACAATCCCAGCGTGAAGGTTCCCGCCACGTCGACGCGGCGCTGCCGGGGCATCATCCCCATGGGCGTGAGCGCCCCCTGCGGCGTCACGAGCGTCACGGTGTCGCCGCGCTGCACACCCAGTGTGGTGGCGAGTGCACGGCCGATGAGCACACCGGCGCGACGCTCGTCCGAGGCGGGCGTCAGTTCGGCAAGGTCGCCATCGACCATCGACCTGCCCAGATCGGTCACCGCGCCCTCGCGTGCGGGGTCGATGCCCTTGATGGTGATGAAGCCTTCCCCGCCCGGGCCGGTAATGAGTGCCTTGCCCAGCAGGGCTGGGGCCGCCGACACCACCCCGTCGACCGATTCGATGCGGGCAATCTCGGCGCGATAGTCATCGAGGCCGGCCGGTTTCCACACATACACATGCGCAGCCGAGCCCAAGATGCGGTCGCGCACTTCGTACTGCAGCCCGGTCATCAGGGCGAGGGCAATCACCAGCGCCATCACCCCGACCATCACACCCAGGGTCGAGACGAGAGAAATGACCGAAATGAACACCTGCCGGCGCTTGGCCAGCAGATACCGCAGGGCCACCTGCAGTTCGAACGGCATGTCAGTCACGCGACCGCATGAGCGGGAACAGGATGACGTCGCGGATCGACGAGGAATTCGACAGAATCATCACGAGCCGGTCGATGCCGATGCCTTCCCCGCCTGCCGGCGGCATGCCGTATTCGAGGGCGCGGATGTAGTCCTCGTCCATGGCATGTGCCTCGGCGTCGCCACGCGCACGGTCGGCCAGCTGCGCCTCGAAGCGCCGGCGCTGTTCCACCGGGTCGTTCAGCTCACTGAAGGCGTTCGCCACCTCGAAGCCACCGATGTACAGCTCGAAGCGCTCAACGGTATCGGGATCGTCAGGCCGCTGCTTCGAGAGGGGCGACACTTCGGTCGGAAAGTCGTGGATGAAGGTGGGCTGAATCAGCTGGTCCTCCCACAGGGCTTCAAAGATTTCTGTCGCCACTTTGCCCGGGCCGACGCCCGGCGGGACGGGAATGCCCAGGCGTGCCGCCAGTGCCAGGGCCGAGTCGAGGGACCGCAGTTCATCCACGGTGACGGTGACGCCGAGCCGGCGCGAGGCTTCCTCGGCTGCGGCGTGCCGCAACGACAGCCGCCGGAACGGCGCCCGCAGGCTGATTCGGTGCTCGCCGAAGGTCACCTCGTCACTGCCGACCACCTGCTGTGCCACGCGTGACAGCATCGTCTCGGTGAAGGCCATGAGCCGCTCGCAGTCGACGTAGGCCCAGTAGAACTCGAGCATCGTGAACTCGGGATTGTGCTGTGTCGAAATCCCTTCGTTCCGGAAATTCCGGTTGATTTCAAACACCCGCTCGATGCCCCCGACGGTCAATCGCTTGAGGTACAGCTCAGGCGCAATCCGCAGGTAGAGCGTCATGTCAAGCGCGTTGTGGTGCGTGACGAACGGCCGGGCCAGAGCACCGCCGGCAATCGGCTGCATCATTGGCGTCTCAACCTCCAGAAACCCCTCGCCCGTCAGCACCTCCCGAATCGCCGACACGGTCCGGCTGCGGATTTCGAACACCCGTCGCACATCGGGATTGACGATGAGGTCCAGATAGCGCTGGCGATAACGGGTTTCGACATCCTGCAGCCCGTGCCATTTCTCCGGCAGTGGAATGAAGCACTTGGCCAGAAAGGTCAGGTCGGTGGCCCAGATCGACAGCTCGTTGGTGCGCGTGCGGAACAGGTGCCCGGTGACGCCGATCTGATCACCAAAGTCGAGCAGGCGCGACAGCGCATAGGCCTGCTCGCTGAGGGCATCCTGCTTGATGTAGACCTGAATGCGCGAGCGTCCATCCGACAGCACGAAGAACGACGCCTTGCCGAAGTTCCTGATGCTCAGGATGCGGCCGGCCGTCACGGTCTCGATGCGGCTCGCCTCGAGCGCGGGGCCGTCGACGGTGCCGTGCGCGTCGACAAGCGCCGACACGGTGTCTCTCAGGGGAAACTGATTGGGGTAGGGCGCGCAGCCGAGCGCCATGATGGCGTCGAGATTGGCGCGCCGCTGGGCGACCTGGGCCTCTTCGTTGCTGGACACTGCCGTCGTTCTCCTTCAGCGCGCCGACTGTTCGACCAGCGCGCCACTCTCCTTGAGCTGGCGCAGCACGCCGTCCAGCACGCCATTCACAAACCGTGCGGCCTCATCGCCACTATACGAGCGCGCCAGATCGATGGCTTCGCTCAGCACCACACGCGGAGGTGTGGCGGCGTGGTGCAGCCATTCCTCGACGGCCAGCCGCATCACCAGCCGATCGACCGTGGCCATCCGCTCGACGCGCCAGTGCTGCGCCGCCTGGGCCAGGTGCTCGTCGAGTGCAGCCCGGTGGTTTCCTACCCCGCGGGCCAACGCCTCGGCAAACGCCCGCGCCTCGGGGGCCAGAACCGGAGCCTCCGGTTCCCCGACGCGGTCGAGCACGCCCAACGCTTCGTCGACGGTCAGTCGACCGATTTCGCACTCGTAGAGCACCTGCAGGGCCGCCGCCCGGGCCAGCCGCCGCCCGTCGTGGTGGGAGCCTCCCGACTCGTTCACGCGAGCCCTCCGCCTGCCGGCAGCAGTCCCGCCCGCAGCCGCACCATCTCGAGACACGCCTCGGCCGCCTCTGCTCCCTTGTTGCCAGGGCCGTCGACGGCGCGTTCCTGGGCTTCTTCCACCGAATTGGTGGTCAGCACACCGAACGCCATGGGAATGCCCGTCTTCGATTGCGCCGCCATGAGACCATGCGCACACGACGAGGCGATAAAGTCGAAGTGTGGCGTGGCACCGCGGATAAGGCATCCCAGCGCCACCACCCCGTGCACCCGACCTGTCTGCGCCGCCCACTCCGCAGCGAGTGGCACCTCGAAGGCGCCCGGCACCCGATGCACGCTGATGTCAGCATCGGCCACACCCGCGGCGCGCAGCGCCGAGACCGCACCCTGCAGAAGACGTTCCGTCACAAAGTCGTTGAATCGGGCCACGACGACGGCCACACGAATCGCCATGTCAGCGCCCCGTCCATACTGCAGGGCGCTTGGCGAGGAACGCCTGCGTGCCCTCTTTCGCATCTGCAGTGCCGGCAATCGCTCCGAAGAGCGCGGCCTCGTGAGCCTCAGCCCGCTCCAGTGGAAGGTCGGCTCCGGTGCGTACGGCATCGAGAATGTAGCGGACGGCCATCGGCGCCTTGCTCGCCAGCGATGCAGCCAGGGCCCTGGCCTCGGTCAGCAGCACATCTGCGGGCACCACGCGATTCACCAGACCGATCTCGTGGGCCCGAGCCGCCGGAATCATGTCGCCGGTCAGCAGCAGTTCGAGTGCGCGGCCCTGCCCCACCAGCCGCGTCAGCCGCTGGGTACCGGCGAACCCTGGAATGACGCCGAGATTGATCTCCGGCTGTCCGAAGCGGGCCGACTCGGCGGCAATTCGCACGGTACACGCCATCGCCAGTTCGCAGCCCCCGCCCAGCGCAAACCCGTTGATAGCGGCGACCACGGGCTTCCCAAGATGTTCGATGGACTGCAGCACCGCCTGGCCGCGCACCGCATATTCGCGGGCGTCGGCCGGAGACAGTTGCGAGAGTTCGTTGATGTCGGCCCCCGCGACAAACGCTTTGGGTCCCGCGCCAGTCACGACGACGGCCCGGACACCGGCGTCAGTCTTGAGGTGGTCCATGGCGCGCCCGAGTTCTGTCAGGGTGGCCACGTTCAGCGCGTTGAGCACTGTCGGCCGATTGATCGTCACGAGAGCGACCGGACCATCGCGCTCCAGCAGCAGATTGTCAAACGTCATCGTGCCCCCTTGATGATACCCCACGCCCGGAGGGCGACACCGCTGAACACGGCCCCCCCTGCGTCAGCGAAGACATCGGCGACATCGGCCGACCGCTCAGGTACGAATGACTGGTGCCACTCGTCTGAGACACCGTAGAGCACGCACACCAGCACGGCGACCGCGGCGCGCCGAGGCGTGATCCCGTCCCACTGCCCTCGCGCCAGCGCCCTCAGGCACAGGGCGGTCAGGCCCGCATAGGCCATACCGTGCTGCACCTTGTCGATCTGCAGCCACAGAGGTAGGAGGGCCGCTTCTTCAAGAAGCGGTCGGCCCGACAGCCAGAAGATGACACCCGCGTACGCAGCGGGCGGCCCCCAGAGCCCGAACGGCGACCGGGCGATTCCGTTCGTGCGTGGCACGCTAGAACGGCAAGCCGTACATGAACCAGCCGACGACGAGACCGACCCCGACAAACGTCGCGGTGTAGCGGGCACCTGTCCGCAACTGATCACCGGGCGCATCGTGGCCAATGGCCGCAAACACTGCCGAAGTGAGCACGGCGAAGAGAGACATCACCAGCACGTGACTCGCCATCGTCGACCTACTTCCTTCCCTGCGAGATGTCGTAGGCGTCAAGCACGACCAGCGCGTTGAGCAGACCGGCGACCACGAGGAACGAGATGCCGTAGTCGAACCACACCGAGGTGGCCTCTCCGACCCCGAGTCCAGACATCACGGCGACACCGTAGGGCAGACCCACGCCGCTCATGGCGGCAGCGAACAGCAGCACCAGGGGGTCGGACGGGGTGAACGGCAGCAGGCTGCCGTCCAGCAGCAGCCCCGACGCAAACATCGCGACAATCGCGACGCTGAACACAAGGGCTTTCTGGCGACGGCCCTGCAGGTAATGGCCAGCCCCGGGCACAAGACAGGCCACCAGAACAACAATGAGGGGAGACACGCGACCCGCAGTTTACTTCACCCGGTCAGCCACGAGCGCGATCGCCGCGGCGCCAGCGATGAGGCCGAGCGGTGCGGCCAGTGCGGCCCGCCACAGGTTCGAGGGGTCACCCAGGCCAATCCACGCCGTCACCACCGTCAGCGCGGTCGGCACTGCCACCAGTTGAAGGGACCGGATGACGGCCATCCGCGACCAGGTGGCGTCCGGGTGTCGCCGCTGGAAGGCCCAGGCCGCCACTGCGCCAGCGGCCGCGCCCACGTACAGCCCTGAGCACCGGGCACACACCAGCCACTGATGCCCGTCCGCATGGAACGATCGCTCGGGCTGCTGATGGCACACCAGGGCGCCCACCGCGTACAGCAGCGCGGCCCCCACGGGCCACAGCGCCGCTGCCAGGGGCGTGATCGGAATCGCCAGAGCCCACGCGACGGCCGCTCCCGCGACAGCCCCCGTCGGTCTCAGAGGACGTCCGGGAACTCGATCCGGGGCGTTTGCGTCACTAGTGTTAGAAAGCTGAACACTGTTCACAATGGGCATCCGAGAACGTCACGACCGAGAACGAACCGCCACCACGCAGGCCATTCTGGACGCCGCGCGCGAGCTGTTCACCGCCGAAGGATATCGTAACGTGACGATGCGCAAGATTGCAGAGCGCATCGAATACAGCCCTGCGGCCATCTACAGCTATTTCCCCAGCAAAGACGCCATCTATCTGGCGCTGGCCGAGGACGGCTTCCGTCGACTCCATGCCCGAGCCTCGGCGGTGCCCGATCACCCCTCAGCGCTCACCCGACTGAGACACCTGTGGTGGGCGTTTTACGAGTTCTCCAGAGAGCACCCGTCTTACTTCGAACTGATGTTCGTAGACCGTTCCGTGCCCCAGCTGTGCCAGGGATGGAGCGGGTTCGAACTGCTCGCCAGCCTCATGGAGACCGCGACCAACGAAATCCAACGAGCCATCGATGCCGGCGAGCTTCCCGCATCGGTACGCCCCCGCGCGGCCGTGTCACTGCTGTGGGGCGCCATGCTCGGCCCGGCCGTGATCCAGCTCGGCCAGCGTCTCTCACCCGGGGAAGACGGCGATCTGCTGGCCCGGGACATTCTTGACACGACGCTCGCCGGTCTCGCAGCTGGCGCGCCGTCCTCATTCATTCCCTGCGAGATTCCGGTCTCCATGGTTTCACCCGGAGAGCCTTCGGCATCACTTCCCGCTCATGCGTAAACTCCTCACGTTCGCCATTTCCGCCCTGGCCGCCGTCGCTGTGGCCTGCTCCGGAGGCACTCCTCCGGCTCAGGAACCGGCAGCGGCTGCGGCTACCCCGCTGACCATCGACGTTCCCGTGGTCACCGCTGCCCGCGGCACCATTGAGCAGTCGCTCGACCTCTCTGGCACGCTGGCCCCCAGAGCCCGAGTCGCCGTGAAGCCCCGCCTGCCCGGAACGCTCGAGCGGGTGCTGGTCGACATTGGTGATCCGGTGACGGCCGGACAGCCTGTGGCCACGCTCGACCGCCGCGAAATTGATGCGCAGGCCGACGCCGCGACCGCAGCCGTGGCCGTGGCACGCGCAGGACTCGACACCGCCGAGGCGTCGCTGGCCAACGCGCTGCTCGAGTTCGACCGCGCCAAGGTGCTCTTCGACAAGGGGGCCTTGCCCCGACAGAGACTCGACGGCGCCCAGACCGCACACCGCGCCGCGATGGCCCAACGCGACCTGGCCACGGCAACACTTGCACAGGCCGAGGCCGCCCAGCGCCGGGCCCGCGAGTTTCAGCGCGACACGACCCTGACGTCGCCAGTCACGGGCTATGTCGTGGAACGCAACTACGACCCGGGCGCCATGCCGTCCGACCGTCCGGTGGTGGTCGTGGCTGACCTCCGGCAGATGAAGCTCGAAGCGGGCGTCTCCGAGCTCGAGGCCGGTCGCCTGCGTCCCGGCATGAAAGCACGCGTCGATGTGCAGGCCAAACCGGGTCAGGTCTTCGAGGCCGAGGTCGCCAACATCGCCCCTGAAGTCAGCGAGCGCAATCGGCAGTTTCGTGTTGAGCTGCGCGTGCCCAACGACGACCGCCTGCTGCTGTCGGGGATGTACGCGGCCGCACGCATCATCGAATCAGACCAGGCCGACGCCCTCCTCGTGCCCACCGACGCCATCGTCACACGCGATGGGGTGCGGATGGCAATCCGCATCGACGGCGACCAGGCCGTACCGGTGCCCGTCACCGAAGGCGCGCGCGACGGCCGCCGCATCCAGGTCCTGTCCGGGCTCAAGGCCGGCGACCAGGTGCTGGCCGATGCCAAGCGACCCATTGCCCCGGGCACCCGCGTGCGCCCGGTGCCTGTTCAGTAGGCTCTCATTTCCGCGGACTCTGCCATGTGGATCTCTGATACCTCAATCAAGCGCCCCGTCTTTGCGACGATGGTCATTGCCAGCTTCGTGGTGCTGGGCCTCGTCTCGATCGCGCGCCTCGGCATCGACCTGTTTCCCGAGGTCAATCTCCCCTTCGTCAACGTCGCGGTGATCTACCCCGGCGCCGCACCCGAGGAAGTGGAAACACTCGTCACCAAGCCCATCGAGGATGCCGTGGCCGGCATCAACGGTGTGAAGAAGGTCATGTCCACCTCCACGGAAGGGTTTGCCCGTGTCGGCGTCGAGCTGCAGCTCGAAGTTGATCCGCAGGCTGCGACTGCCGAGGTTCGCGAGAAGGTGGCCGCCATCCGCGGTCGCCTGCCGCAGGACATCAAGGACCCGATTATCGAACGCTTCGACGTGGCCGCCCTGCCCATCATGGTGTTTGCGGTCGGATCATCGCAGCCGAGCGACGTGACGCGCCGGCAGATTGAAGACGACCTGAAACCCCTGCTCGAACAGATCGAGGGCGTGGCGGCCGTGCAGGTCAACGGCGGTGAAGTCCGTGAGATTCAGGTCAACCTCGACCCGCGGCGTCTCGAAGCGCTCAATCTTCCCCTGACGGAAGTGGCCGCGAAGCTGACCGCCGAAAACCTCGATGTTCCCGGGGGGCAGGTCAAGCGTGACGGACGCGCCGTGTCGCTGCGCACCAAGGGCGAGTTTGCCTCGGCCTCCGAGATCGAACAGGTGATTCTGCGCTCGACCGGAGGCTCGACGGTGCGCGTACGCGACGTCGCCACGGTCGTCGACGGCTTCGCCGAAAAGTCCTCCACGACGCGCCTCGACGGTGCTGACGCGGTGTCCTTCTCGATTCGGAAACAGTCGGGCGCCAACACTGTCGACATCGCGACCAAGGTCGAGGCCGCCCTCGCGCGCCTGTCTCCCCAGTTCCCTCAACTGTCAATCCGACAGGTGCACAGCGATGCCGACGGCATCCGGGAAAACGTGCGCGAGGTGCGCGGTCACATCATCTTCGGCGGCATCATGGCCGTGCTGATCGTCTTCATCTTCATGCGCGACTGGCGGTCCACGCTCATCACCGCGCTGGCGCTGCCGACCTCGGTGATCGCCACGTTCTTCTTCATGTATGTCGTGGGCTTCACCATCAACATGATGACGCTGATGGCGCTGTCCCTCGTGATCGGCATTCTCATTGATGATGCCGTGGTGGTGCGCGAGAACATCTATCGCCACATGGAAGAGGGCGCTGACCCGGTGACAGCCGCTCGCGTCGGCACGTCGGAAATCGGCCTCGCGGTGATGGCGACGACCTTCACCATTCTGGCGGTCTTCCTGCCCGTCGGCTTCATGACCGGCATGGTGGGCCAGTTCTTCAAGTCATTTGCGCTGACGATTGCCTTTGCCGTGGCGATGTCGCTCCTCATCGCCTTCACGCTCGACCCGATGCTGTCGTCACGCTTTGTCCGGTTCATTCCACTGGAGGAGCGCACCCGCACCCGGACCGGTCGCCTGCTGGAGCGCTGGGGCGCATTTTACGACCGTGTCGACGCGCGCTACCACCGGCTGCTCGGCTGGGCGCTGCGGCGTCCCTGGATGATCGTGACCGCCTCGGCCGTGATCTTCTTCGGCAGCCTCGGCTCGATGGCCTTCATCGGGACGGAATTTGTACCGGTCGAGGATCGCGGCGAGCTGGTGGTCAATGTCGAAGCGCCTCCCGGCACGTCGTTCGACCAGGCCGTCGCCTACGTGGCAGGCGTCGAGGCCATCGTCCGGCAAGATGCCGAGGTGAGGCAGATTTTCTCGACGGTGGGCGTCGACAACGATCCGCTGCGCGCCACGCTCCGCGTGCGGACCAGCAAGAAGTTCGAGCGCGAACGCGGTCTTGCCGATATCAAATCCGACCTGCGTACGCGATTGGCCGGCGTGCCGCTGCTGAAGATGACCGTGGCCGACCCGGAATTCATGCAGGGTGCTCCGTCCGAAGCGCCCCTGAATATCTTCGTCCGTGGCGACGACATGGTCGCCCTGCAGCGGCTCAGCGACGACATCGTGACGCGTGTCAGCGCCGTGCCCGGCGCGGTTGACGTCAACAGCTCGCTCGAGAGCGGACAGCCGGAGATGGTCGCCCTGGTGAATCGGGCCATGGCCGCCGACATGGGCTACGACATTGCCACCGTGGCCACACAGCTGCGGGGCATGGTCGAGGGGATCGTCCCGACGCGGCTGCGTGAGGGCGAGAAAGAGTACGACATCCGCGTCAGGCTTGCGCCTGAGTTCCGGAACGACTTCCAGAGCATCGGTCGGACTCCGCTCTACTCGCCTACCGGCGCGGTGGTGCGCACGAGCGACATCGTGCGCATGGAACCGGGCATCGGCCCGACCAATATTCAGCGGGAGGCCCGGCGGCGCCAGGCCAAGATCGGCGTGGAACTGAGTGGCGGACGTGCCCTCGGCGACGTGACCAAGGACGTCGCTGCCGTCATGGCGACGGTGCAGATGCCTCCCAACTTCGAGTGGGGATTCGCGGGTGACGTCGAGATGATGGAAGAGTCAGCGGCGGCGATGGGCCTGGCCATGATTCTGGCCGTGGTCTTCATCTATATCGTGCTGGCGTCGCAGTTCGAATCATTCCTTGAGCCCCTGCTTATCATGTTGTCGCTGCCTCTGGCGGTGGTCGGCGCGCTGCTGGCGCTGCTCATCACAGGGAACAACATCGGCATGCCCGCGATGATCGGCATGGTGATGCTGATGGGACTGGTCACCAAGAACGCCATTCTGCTGATCGACCTCACCAACCAGCACGTGCGTGAAGGCCTTGGGCTCGAGGCGGCCATCCTCAAGGCCGGACCGGCCCGCCTGCGACCGATTCTGATGACCACCTTCGCCATGATTCTGGGCATGCTGCCCTCGGCGATGGGCACAGGCGAAGGCGGCGAATTCCGTGCGCCGATTTCTATCGCGACCATCGGCGGACTCATCACGTCGACCGCACTGACGCTGCTCGTGGTGCCGGTGTCCTATCTGCTGCTGGGACGGTTCACCGAACGCATCAAGGCGCGGCGCACCCGGGGGGTGACCACGCTGTCGCCCGCCACGCGCATGGCCGGGCTGGTCATCATGATCGGCCTGCTGGGATGGCTGCTGTCATCGTCGGCGGCGTTTGCGCAGACGGCCGGTGATCGGCCGATGCGCCCGGCACCGCTGTCACTGACATACGAGCAGGCCCGCACTCGCGCCCTTGACGCCAACCAGGCGCTCAAGGTGGTAGGGGCCCGCGTCGACGAGAGCCAGGCGCTGGTACGTGAAGCGCGAACGGCGCGCCTGCCCTCCGCCAGTGTCACGTACCTCTACACCCCAGCGCAGCGCTTCCCCATCATCCGGATTCCCGCGGGCGTGTTCGGTCCAAACGAAACGACATTTCAGGCGGGCTTCACCCGCGAGAACATCTTCTCGTTCGACGTCTCTCAGCCGCTGTACGCGGGTGGGCGCATCACCAACGGCGAGGCCCTCCGCGAAGCCGGCCTCGATGCCTCGCGCCTCGACCTCGCCCGCGCGCGTCAGGATCTCGAGTATCGGGTCGTCGAAATTTTCTACAACGCCGTGCTTCGCCAGCAGGGACTGAGTGTGGTCGACGAGCAGATTCGCCTCGCGGACACGCAACTGGGTCTGGCCCGGGTGCGCTATGACGCCGGCACCGTCGCGCGGCTCGACGTACTGCAGGCAGAGGTCCAGTTGGCCAATGCCCGCGCCAGACGCATTCAGGTGCAGTCAGAGTTCGACACCGCCCTGCAGGCGGTGCGCACCGTGCTGTCGCTGCCGCAGGGACAGCCGCTGACGCTGGTGGGCACGCTCGACGAAGGGCAGATGCTCTCCGCACGCGAGCAGTTGGATCAGGCCCTGCCGGCCCGCCCTGATTTGAAGGCCTTCCAGGCGCGCCGCGATCAGGCGACCTTTGCCGAACGCCTGGCCACGGGCGAATGGAAACCCTCGCTGGCGCTGCGCGGAAACATGCAGTATCAGGACGACCGGCTGGGATCGGTGTTTGACCGTGAACGACAGAACTACACGTTCGGCCTGGCCTTCCAGGTTCCGCTGACGGTCGCGCCCGCCGCCTCGGCCCGCAAGGCCGCGGCGCAGGCACAGCAGCGACAGGCCGAGTATGGCCTGACGGCGACCCTCGATCAGGCACGACTCGAGCTCGAGTCGGCCTGGACGACGCTGCAGGCAGCAGCCGAGGTGGTCACTACGCAGCAGAAAGCACTCGAACTTGCGCGAGAGAGCGTCCAGATTGCGCAGGTGTCCTACGAGAACGGCGTCATCACGTCGGCCGAACTGAACGACGCGCAGGTGCGCCTGCTCGAGACCGACTGGAACCTGCAGCAGGCCAAGTTCGCCCGCATCGTGGCGACGGCCCGGGCCAAGGTGGCGGCCGGCGTCGAGTAACGACGCCGACCGGTCAGGCTGTCAGAGCGCCACCGGCAGCGGCCCGAAGTGCGCCGCATACCGCTCGCCAAACTCATGCGGCGTGTACGAGTGATACGTGCCGCCCAGGAACTCGAGTGCGTAGGTCGCGGCCACACTGCCCATGCACCCGCAGACCACCGGGTCGGCGCCAGCCGCCAGCCCCTTCATGAAGCCCCCACGATACGCATCGCCGACACCGGTGGGGTCGGCCACGCGCACCGGCGGCACCGCCGGCACATCGACACGCTGCTCTCCGGTCATGATGGTGCTGCCGTGCTCGCCCCTGGTGACCACCAGCATCGGCACCTGCGCCAGCACATCCGCCTCGCTCAATCCGGTCTTCTGCCGAATCAGCTCGAACTCATAGTCGTTGCAGATGACCATGAACGCTCCGGTGATCCCCTCCGCCAGTTGCGCGGCATCCATGCGGGCGCACTGCTGCCCCGGGTCCCAGATGTACCGCAGGCCCATCGTGCTGCACTCCTGCGCGTACTGCACCATCGCCGCTGGATCATTCGGGGAAATGATCACGAGGGCGTCGCTGCCGGAGGCCACGACGCCACGGAACGACAGCGCGGCGGCATCGGCCATGGCGCCGGTGTAGAACGACGCAATCTGGCTGTTGTGCTGGTCAGTGCTGCAGAAGAACGACGCACAGAACTTGCCCTCGACCACCTTCACGAGCGAGGTGTCGACACCGACCGCCTGCAGCCACTGCGCATAATCGCCGAAGTCCTGTCCGGCCGTGGCCATCAGACGCGGACGCTCCCCCAGCAGCGCCAGTGTGTAGGCGATGTTCGGAGCGCAGCCTCCCCGCCGCTTGTCCATCGTGTCGACCAGGAAACTCAGCGACACGCGGTCGAGGTGCTCCGCGAGGAAGTGCTCGGTGAACCGCCCGGGATAAGACATCAGATAGTCGAACGCGATCGAACCTGTCACAATCAGAGACACAGGCAGCTCCTACGAAAGGTACTTGTCCACAAGCGGCGCAAGGTCGCGCCGCGTCTGCGCGGGAATGGCATCCGGCCGTGTCATCAGCGCATGCTGCAGGGCTGAATGCGCCGGCACACGCTGCGACGGATCGAGGCGCTCGACCCAGCCGGCAATGACCTGCCGCGCCATGTCGGCATTGCGGGTCAGGTTCTGCACCACCATCTCGACCGTCACGGCGTCGTGATCCGGGTGCCAGCAGTCATAGTCGGTCACCAGCGCCATCGTCGCGTAGGCAATCTCGGCTTCCATGGCGAGCTTGGCCTCCTGCAGGTTCGTCATGCCGATGATGTCTGCGCCCCACGACCGATAAAGTTCCGATTCCGCCAGCGTCGAAAACTGGGGACCCTCCATGCACACGTAGGTGCCGCCTTCGTGCACGCAGGCCCCGAGATCGCGGGCGACTGCCGCCCCCAGCTGGGCGAGTGGCACGCACAGCGGATGTGCGAACCCCACGTGGGCCACGAGACCGCGCCCGAAGAACGTGCTGATGCGACCACGGGTCCGATCAATGAATTGATCGGGAAACACGATGTCCATCGGCCGATACTGTTCCTGCAGCGACCCGACGGCACTCGCCGACAGGATCCACTCGACACCGAGGCGCTTGAATCCGAAGATATTCGCGCGGAAGTTCAACTCTGACGGCGACAGCCGGTGACCGGCACCGTGTCGCGCCAGAAATGCCACGCGCTTGCCCCTGAGGGTGCCGACCACATAGGGGCCGGAGGGCTCGCCGAACGGCGTCTCGACCAGGTGTTCCTCGCGGTCGGACAGCTCGGCCATGTCGTACAGGCCCGATCCTCCGATGATTCCAATCGGCACCGGCATGCTGGCTCCTATCGCACGCGCTCGACGTGCCGACGTCCGTTCTGCTCGCGCAGGCGGCCGGCAGCCATCGATGGCTCGTGCTCGAAAAAGATAAGGTGCTCGCCCGCAATGGCTTCGCGCGCGAACGCCCGCTTGAACTCGAGCGACTGCACCGGCAGCAGGTCGTAGCCGGTCATCCACGGGTCGGGAATGTGGGCCGTGGTGGGATACATGTCGGCGGTGAATACCGCGGTCTCGGCCCCCGCCTGAATCATGATGACTTGGTGGTGCGGCGTGTGCCCGCCGCTGCGCCTGAACGTGACCCCCGGCACAATCGCGGCCCCGTCACCGACCAGCGTCAGCACGCCCGCATCGTCGAGCGGCTGGAAGTTGTCCTGCAGGTATGACGCACGATTGCGCTCGTGGGGATGGGTCGCGTCGTGCCACTCCTGTCCGTGTGCCACGTAGCGCGCCCGAGGAAAACGCGGCACCAGACGGCCCTGGCTGTCGCGACGCGTGAATCCACCGACGTGATCGAAATGCAGATGACTGGCGACGACAATGTCGATGTCCTCGGCCGACAGCCCCACCTCCGCCAGGGAATGGTCGAGATGGTAGGCACGCTCGAGTCCGTAGATGTCGGCACTGCGGGCATCCATCTTGTCACCGCACCCGGCGTCAATCAGGATGTTCTGATCACCCCGAATCAGCAGTGGCCGCATCCCGAGCGGAATGCGGTGCCGATCGTCGGGCGCAATCTTCGACGCCCACAGCGTACGGGGCACCACCCCGAACATGGCCCCACCGTCCAGATGGATGAATCCGTCACTGAGGCTGACGAGCTCGAAATGGCCCAGCGCAATCGGTGCCGCTGTCAGAAACCGTGGCACCCGCACCGCTGGCTGCTTGAGCTCAACGAGGACGCCGTGCGTCGCTGCCGGATGGATGAAGGCCACGTCGGCGCCCTCGGCCCCGGGCCGCGGTTGCCGATCGATGAGCCGCACCCCGCGTGCCTCGAGCGCTGCCAGCGCCGCCCGGATGTCATCGACACGCAGCGCGAGATGATGCAGGCCCGGCCCACGCGCCTCGACAAAGCGCGCGATCGGGGACTCGGGTGCCGTCGACTCGATCAGCTCAATGGACGACGGTCCCATCGGAAGGAACGTCGCCCGCACACGCTGGCTCGCCACCTCTTCGCTGGCCTCGACGTGCAGCCCAAGATGATCGCGAAAGAATTGCAGGGACGCGTCAAGGTCCGTCACCGCCACGCCAATGTGATCGAGATAGGCGCGAATCATCGCTTCAGGCTCCGCGCCAGCAGGTCTTCTGCGGCCGAATACGGGTCGACCTCGCGAGCCGCAATCCGGTCAATCAGCGCATCAAACGTCTGCGGTGTCAGCACTGTATGCTCGATGAATTCGAGATAGCGGTGCGTCAGCAGGTCGCGCAGCCGGAACTGATTCCGGGCCTTCAGGCGACGCCGACGTGACGAGGCCGAGTGCGTCCGATAGGCCCTGATCGCCTGCCAGAGCTCCGGGATGCCGCGTCCCGTGGTGGCTTCGGTCCTGATGATCGGCGGACGCCATTCCCCGTCGCCATAGTGCTGGAGCGCCAGATTCGATTCGACGGAACTCACCATCCGATCGGCGCCGTCCCGGTCGGCCTTGTTCACGACGTAGATGTCCGCAATTTCCATGATGCCGGCCTTGAGCGCCTGCACGTCGTCGCCGGTCCCAGGCACAAGGATGACAATCGAGATGTCGGCCGTGCGCACGATGTCGACTTCATCCTGCCCGACGCCCACGGTCTCGATGATCACGAGGCTCTTGCCGGCGGCATCCAGCACGAGCGCCGCATCGCTCGTGGCGCGCGCCAGCCCGCCCAACTGGCCACGCGTGGCCATCGACCGGATGAAGACGCCGGCGTCTTCATAGTGCGCCTGCATCCGGAGGCGATCGCCCAGGATGGCTCCCCCTGTGAACGGACTGGTCGGATCCACCGCCACGATGCCGACCGATTCACCCTCGCGCCTCAGCTCGGCCGTCAGTTTGTCGACCACGGTGCTCTTCCCGGCTCCCGGCGGCCCCGTCACGCCAATGAGATAGGCCGATCCTGTCTGGGGAAAAATCTCACGCACCAGCGCCGCGGCGTCCGGGCGCTCATCTTCAATGATGGAAATCGCCCGCGCAATCGCACGCGGGTCACCGGCCCGGACACGGGCCGCAAGCGTCGGGACAGTCACGGTCATGCCGCCAGCAGTTGACGGGCGATCACCAGCCGCTGCACCTCGCTGGTGCCTTCGCCGATGGTGGTCAGCTTGACGTCGCGGAAGAATTTCTCGGCGGCATAGTCCTTGACGAATCCGTAGCCACCGAGAATCTGGACGGCGTCTTCGGCCGCACGCACCGCCGCTTCGCTCGAGTACAGCTTGGCCATGGATGACTCGAGCGTGGTGCGCTGCCCCTGATCCTTCATCCAGGCCGAGCGATACGTGAGCAGGCGCGCCGACTCGACTCGCGTCGCCGTGTCGAGCAGTTTCCAGCGAATCGACTGGAATCCATCGATGCTGCGCCCGAACTGGCGCCGCTGCGCCGCATAGTGCCGTGCCGTCTCGTAGGCGCCCTGCGCCAGCCCGACCGCCAGCGCGGCAATCCCGATGCGACCGGCATCGAGCACCTGCAGCGTCTGGATAAATCCGTCGCCTGCCTCACCGATCAGGTGATCAGCGGGAATCCGGCAATCCTGGAAGATCACTTCCGCGGTTTCGCTGGCTCGCATCCCGAGCTTGTCTTCCTTCTTGCCCACCAGGAATCCCGGTGTGCGCCGCTCGACGATGAAGGCCGAGATGCCCCGGGCCCCCTTCTCGCGATCGGTGACGGCCATCGCCACCATGGTCTGCGCCGACTGGCCGTGCGTAATGAAGGCCTTCGACCCATTCAGGACCCACACAGCACCGTCGCGCACGGCCGTCGTGCGCATCGCCGCCGCGTCACTGCCCGACCCGGGCTCGGTGAGTCCCCAGGACGAGACGGCACGGCCGCTGGTCATTGGTACCAGGAACCGCTGCTTCTGCGCCTCGGAGCCAAACATCGCAATGTGTGCGGCACCCAGGCCGTTGTGCGCGGCCACAGACAGCGAGATGCCGGGATCCACTCGCGCCAGTTCCTCGATGCAGATGCAGTAATCGACGGCACTCATCCCCGCGCCGCCGTACGCCTCCTCGAACTGAATGCCCATCAGGCCCAGTTCACCCAGCGCCGGCAGCAGTTCCGTCGGGAAGTGCTGCGCTTCGTCCCACGCGCGCACGTGCGGCCTGATCTCCCGATCGGCAAACTCGCGGACGCTCTGCCTCAACAACTGCTGCTGTTCGGTCAGATGCACATGCATGGGCCTGGCTCCGTTCCCTGTAACCCGCGGCGATGTCAGTAGAACACCGTCACACGGAAACTGCCGGAGTTGTCCGGCAGGTAATCATCGTTGACGCCCAGTTCGAGCCGACCGCCCCCGCGAATCTGAATCGGGCCACGGTCGTCACCGATAAAGAACACATCGCGACCAATGCGGCCGATCAGTGCGGCGGCGGGCCGATTCGGCATCGGCCGACCAGCGTTGAAGGGAGAGTTGCGCTCGCCGCCGGGTCCGTCGCGACGATCGCGTCCCCACCGGACCTGCCCCGAGGCCTCGAAGAACAGCGTCTGGCCTGCGCGCACATCAATACCCGTATGGCTCCAGTCGCGCGTGCTCTCGACGACCATCGCCCGTTCCCGCATGCCTGAAGGGCGTCCGCCCCCGCCGCCTCCCCCACCGGGTCCGCCGAATCCTCCTCCACCGTCGTTCCATGAATTGCCGAACCGATCAAAGTCGATGCGATCGACCTCGGCGCGCTCGAGACGAAGCACGCGTGGACTTCCAAAGCCCCGTCGTTCCTGAAACTCGATGAGGCTGCCCCGAATCTCGATGAGTTCCCCCTGAATACGCTGTCCGTTGCGCAGATAGAGGGTATCGGCCAGCAGACTCAACGGCACAAACACAGTCAGCGTCAGGGTCACAATCGCAGTACGCACGCGCATCATGGTCGCAGCTCCCAAGTCAGGCGCGACCTGCCGCCATGGCACAGTCCACCTTGTGCGATCATACCAACGTGCTTCCACTTCCGCGCCTCCGTCTGTGTCTGCTGCTGTCGCTGCTGCTCGTGCCGGCCACCGCGTCGGCCGACATCACGGTGTTTCTGGGGGCGACGCCGTCGCCGGTCAACCGGGGTCTGAGTGGCGCCGCCGCAGGCTTCGGTCTCGTCATCGTCGGCGCCGAAGCGGAAGTCACCCGATGGCCTGCGGTGACGACGTCGGGTACCGCGGGCCTCACGACCTGGTCGGCCAACGGCCTGCTGCAGACACCCGGCGGCCTGTCGCCGGTGCAGCTGTACGCCACCGTCGGTGCGGGCCTCTATCGGGAAACGAGGGGCGTGACCTCCCGCATGTCAACAGCCCTCAACACCGGGGGCGGGCTCAAGGTGAAAGTCGCCGGCCCCATCCGGCTGCGTCTCGATTATCGGATGTTCCGCCTGCAGGGCTCGCCACAAACGCCCGCGATGCATCGCATCTACGGAGGGGCCACGCTGGCGTTTTGACCGCCGCTCGAACGCCGACTAGCGGCCGGGACCACCCGGGCGCCTGGCCGGTGGTGGCGGTGGAGTGGCGGCACCGGTCGTACCCGCGGGAACCGGCCCGCCGGGGGCCTTGGTCGGTGCCGCGCCACCATCGGAGGGGGGGACCGGTGCCTCGGACATGGTCGCCACGCCACTCAACGACAGCAACGAGGCAGGACCGGCCAGCGAGTCCCGATACTTGTCGAGCACCTCGAGGGGCAGGTCCTTCACGAGACGGTCCATCCAGACGGAGGGTCGATAGTCGACGCCATCGACAGTCGGCTGCAGCAGGTGCACGTAAATGAGGTTCCCCTTGCTGTCGGCCTCGGTCGCCTTCAGCACCTTCCAGCCGGTGGCCACGGCGCGCACCTCGGCTTCCTGGCTCGACGAGAACGCGCCCTGTAACAGGGTGAGGGCCGCTTCATAGTCTGTCGCGAGCGCGGCCTTGACGGGCACCAGGATGACCGCTGTCGGCGTCGTGACGAGAACCTCGGCAGGGTCGCGGGGAGGCGCGGGCGCTTCGTCAGTGGACGCAGCCGATGGGGCCTGCACCGGGGGCTGCGACGCCTGACCGGCTGGCGAGGAAGCGGTCTGCGAGGGCTGGCTCACGCCCACCAGCAACGCGACGAACAGACTGACAATCACTGACTCAGGATACTCCGGGGCAGCCATTCCCGCGCGGGGACTGGCTGCCCGGACCAGTGATTACTGGATCTTGTTCAGGGACGTGATGGCACGACCCGCGAACGAGTCTTTGTACTTCGCGAAGTACTCCTGCACCTCGTTCGGGAATCCCTCGAGGATGATGCGGGTGATGTCGTATTCCTCGCCCGCGACCGGAGTCTCGACATACACGATGTACACGGCATTGCCATTGGCAACCTGAGTCGACTTGTAGAAGCGGATTCCCGCCAACTGCTGCTTGCGGACGGGATTCTCGCTCTTGCCCAGCGACTCGCGGTACTTGGCGAACACCGACTCGAAGTCGGCCGTCTTGTCGGGCTTGATGAGAATGGTCATCACCACGGCATCGCCCTCGAGCGTGAGCACCGGCTTGGCCGGCTCCTGCGCAAACGCCACGCCAGTTCCAAGGGTCAGGCTTCCCACGAGCACCAGACCACACAGCACCATCTGAACACCTCGACGCATTGACTCGCCTCCTTCGCGAAAGCCCGCACGTTACTGTACGGCGTCGCCGATAAACGCTACCATGATCTCGTTCGCCACGAGCATCCCGTTTCTGGTCAGCCGCAGGCGCCCGCTGGTCGTCACCTGCACCAAGCCCTCCTCAAGAAACGGTGCCAGATCGTCCCCATACCGGGCCAGTACGTCAACCCCCCATTTTTCCTGAATCGCGTGCAGGTCGACGCCGTCCACGAGTCGCAGGCCCATGAACAGCGCTTCCTCCAGCTGCTCGACCGGAGGCACGTCACGGCTGTCGAGGCGCACCGACCGCCCCTCGGACATCGCCCGGATGTAGTCACCCGTGCCGGGCATCACCCGCCATCGCCGTCCCTCCCACGTGGAATGCGCCCCGCAGCCGAATCCGACCCAGTGCCCGCCGGTCCAGTAGAGCCGGTTGTGCCGTGACTCACGGCCGGGACAGGCCACATTCGAGATTTCGTACTGCCGATAGCCAGCCGCCTCGAACCGGGCCAATCCCTCGAGATACATGTCGGCCGCCTCCTCGTCCGGGGCTACCGACCACTCGTGCCGCGCCATCTCTTCGCGAAGCGGCGCGTTGGGATATACCTCAAGCAGATACATGGAGGCATGGGCCGGCTCCACCTCGATGAGGGCATCCACCGAGCGACGCCAATCGTCCGTGCGCTGCTCTGGCAGCCACAGCATCAGGTCGAGGCTGATGTTCGAGAAGCCGGCCTGTCGCGCCTCCCGCACCGCCTGCCTGGCACGTTCGGCCGAGTGCAGCCGCCCCAGGCGTGCCAGTTCGCGGTCGTCAAACGATTGCACCCCGAAGCTCAGCCGGTTGACGCCGGCGTCGCGGTAGCCCTCCAGCCGCCCGACCGACACGGATTCAGGATTCGCCTCCAGCGTCACTTCGGCGTCGCGCGCAACCCGGAAGTGCGTGCGACAGGCGTCGAGGATGCGCGCCAGTTCCGGAGGCGAGAGCACCGACGGCGTTCCGCCGCCGAGGAAGATCGTCTCGACCGCAGACCCACGCTCAGGAGCGACGGCGATCTCGGTGACGAGCGCCGTGACATATGCCGACTTCACGGCCTCGTCGAGCACGCCCCGCGTGAAATTGCAGTAGTGGCAGATCGCTTCGCAGAACGGTATGTGCAGGTAAAGACCGGCCGACATGACCTCGTCCGCCGCGCGCGTCAGCGGTCGTTGCCCGCGCGGCCACCCGGCCACTTGAGATCGGCCGCGGCCCCGGTCGGCAGCGTGGCACGCGCCTGTCCCCTCGGGCGAGGCGCCGGGGGCGTGGCTTTCCGCAGATTGTCGGGCGAGGCCGGTGACGACCGCTGCCAGCGCTGGACGGCGTCAGCCGAGGCCTGCGGACCGACTTCACGCATGTCCACCCCGTGCATCTCGACCCAGTCGCACATTTCCGCCAGGCGCGAGCGGGTGCGGCTCCCCAACTGATAGATGAATGACCGGGGATCGGTGCTGTCGGGCGACTCGACGAGGTTGCTCGTGAAGATCGTCGGACGCCGCTCGTTGTAGCGGGTGTTCACCACCAGCCCCAGCGTCTCCTGTACCCAGTCCGACGTGCGTTCCGCGCCGAGATCGTCGAGCACCAGCACATCCGCCTTGAGGACAGGAGCCAGCACGTCCATTTCGGTTTCAGCCACCGACCGGTTGTAGGTATCCCGCACCAGCTTGAGCAGCTCGCGCGTTTCGAAGAAGAATCCGCACGCGCCCCGCGTGCGCATCACCGCCTTGAGAATCCCCACCGCCAGATGCGTCTTCCCGACGCCATTCGGACCGTACAACAGCAGCCCGCGGTCGACTGCAGGAAACTGCTGCACAAAAGCCGATGCCCGCCGGAACGCATCGCGCTGCGAGTCGGTATCGTGGTCGAAGGTCGACAGTTCGCAGCGGCCGTAGCGCTGGGGAATGCGGGCCTCGAGCAGGTGGCGTTCGGCCATCTCGGCGCGCCAGCAGTCGCAGCGGACCAGCCGCTCGACTCCGTCACGCACCTCCGGCTTCCATCGGGTGCCGTGGCACACGTCGCAGGACATCACCAGATCTCAGTCGTATCAGTTGAGCGAACTGCGCACGGACCGCTGCCGACGCAGCTTGCGCACGGCCTGGGTCGACAGCCGCTCAGCGCGCTGAGGAGACACCGCCAGGCGCTCTGTCACTTGTTCGAGGCTGCGCGGTTCGCCGTCCTGCAGCCCGAGGCGTAATTCGATGACGCGCCGCTCTTTCGGATCGAGCTCCATCAGTGACGTGGCGATGTCCGATACCAGCGCGGCTCGCAGCGCTTCTTCGTATTCGTCTGCCATCAGCGGTCCCACGTAATCCAGATCCACTTCCGGTTCCTCGACCGTCATCGGCCACACCATGCGGGGACGCCACACGGCCTCAAGTTCCTGCAACTCCCTCGTGGACAGCGGCTGGTCGTACCACCCGCTGGCGTGCAGCGCCGACTCCACCGACGCCGCCAGTGCCGCCGTCAGCTGCGCCGACCGCAGTTCAATATCCTGCACCCCGGGCAGCGCCCCGCCATGCGTGACGCCGTGCAGCACACCCTGGCGAATCCACCAGCGGGCGTAGGTCCCGAAGCGCCCATGCACTGACGGATCGAAGCGCCGGGCCGCATCGAGCAGCGCCAGCGTGCCGTCGCGCACCAGATCAATCAGCGGTATCCGAAGATGTCGAAAGTGGCGCGCACACCGCACGACGCCTGTGAGGCTGGGCCCTACCAGCGTCGCCAGTGCGTCATCATCGTGCTGCGCGATGCGCTCGGCCAGCGCGTGCTCGTCGGCCACAGACAGCGGAGCGAAGCGCGACACTTCCTGAAGATAGGCGTCGAGCGTCTGGGCGTTCTCTGCGAGCAACTCGAGCCTGTGCACGCCGGAATTGTAACGGATCTCTTTCCGGAGTCGCGTGCCCTAATCGTCCCCGTCGGGAGGGTTGTGCGACGCGGTGTGCAAGTCCGTCGCGCGGGCCTCCGGGGCCGTCGTCCGCACCAGCCCGCCCGGGGGTGTCTTCACCATGGCCGTGCCCAGGCGCTGTTCCCAGTCATCAAGACCGCGCGCCAGTTCCTGCTTGACATAGGCCATGAATTCGTTGACCTCGGTCTGCATCTGCGCCATCTTCTCTCGCATGTTCAGGATGATCTCGACGCCGGCCAGATTCACCCCGAGCTCGCGCGTCAGCGTCAGGATGGTCTCGAGCCGCTCGAGGTCCTCTTCCGAATAGAGTCGCGTGTTGCCCTCGGTGCGCGACGGCCGCAGCAGCCCTTCGCGTTCGTAAAGACGCAGCGTCTGCGGGTGAATGTCGTAGCGTTGCGCCACCACACTGATCATGAAGTAGGCCTTGCCGGTGCTCTTCGCCATCAGCGTGCATGCTCCCCGTGAATCCGGCCGAATTCCCGCAACAGCTCCTTCGACCGCTCGTCGAGCAGCTGCGGCATCACGATACGAATCTCTATGAGCAGGTCACCGCGCCCGCCCTGCATGCGCGGCATGCCCCGCTCGCGCAAGCGCAGTCGCTGCCCCGCCTGCACGCCTGGCGGCACACGCACAGCCACCGGTCCCTCAGGGGTCTCGACCGTCACGCGGGCGCCGAGGCCGGCCTCGTGCACCCCGACCGGCAGCACCAGCGTTACTTCGTCGCCTTCGCGTCGGAATCGCTCGTGCGACGCAATCGCCACAGCGACGTGCAAGTCGCCGGGCCGTCCCCCGCGACGTCCGGCATGACCACCGCCCGACCACCGCAGTCGATCGCCATGCGTGATGCCGGCTGGAATCGTCACCTCGACCTGCTCGGCGACTGCCACCACTCCGCCGCCCGCACAACCGCCACACGGCTGCAGACGACGCACCCCTGCGCCCTGGCACTGAGGACAGGCCTTGCTGAACACCATGTGGCCACGCGCCACCTGCACCGCACCGTGCCCCTCGCACGTCCCACAGTGGCGCTCGACAGCACGCACGACGCCGTGACCCGCACACGCCGTACACGACTGCTGGTGCGTCACGGCAACAGCGCGGGTCGTCCCGCGCCACGCCTCTTCGAATGACAGCGTGACCTGCGCGAACAGGTCGCCACCGTCCTGCGGCGCCGCCTCCTGCGTCCCGCGTCGCGCGAACACATCCTCGAACAGATCGCCGAACGTCGTGGTCTGCCGCGCATGCACCTGCGGTGAGAAATCGAACCCGCGAAAGCCGAACCCTGGGCCCTGTGCCTCGGGCTCGACGGGCACACCACCGCTGTCATAGCGGCGCCGCCGGTCCGGGTCCACCAGCGTCTCGTAGGCCTGCACCACCTGTTCGAAGCGGCTGGCCGCCTGTCCGTCGCCCGGATTCAGATCCGGATGCAGGCGCCGGGCCAGACGCCGGTAGGCGCGGCGGATATCCTCCGCCGTCGCCTCCCGTTGCACTCCGAGGACAATGTAGAAGTCCATCGTGATGCCCTGGTGATGCGGTTACTTCTTGTCGTCGACAACCTCGGCGTCGATGACATCGCCCTGATCGGCGGCACCCCCGCCGCCAGCCCCGGTCTCTCCGGCGTCGCTGTCTGCAGGACCAGCCCCCGAGGCCGCCTGCGCCCGGTAGAGCGCCTCAGCCGCCTTGTGCTGCGCCGCCGTCAGCTTGTCGAGCAGGCCGGCCATGGCCGCCGTGTCGTTGCTGTCGACCGCGGTGCGCAGGGCCGTCATGGCCGCCTCGACTTCAGCCTTCTCGGCGACGGGCAGCTTGTCCCCCGACTCCTTCAGCATGCGCTCGGCGGCATAGACGGCGCTGTCGGCGCGGTTCCGGGTGTCGATTTCCTCGCGGCGCTTCCGGTCTTCATCGGCGTGCGACTCGGCTTCTTTCATCATCCGCTCGACCTCATCCTTGCTGAGGCCCGACGACGAGGTGATGGTGATCTTCTGCTCCTTCTGGGTGCCGAGGTCCTTGGCCGACACATTGACAATGCCGTTGGCATCGATATCGAAGGTCACTTCGACCTGAGGCACGCCACGCGGCGCCGACGGAATGCCATCGAGCCGGAAGTTACCCAGCGTGCGGTTGTCACGGGCCAGCTGCCGCTCGCCCTGCAGCACGTGCACATCCACCGAGGTCTGGTTGTCGGCCGCCGTCGAGAATACCTCGCTCTTGCGCGAGGGAATCGTCGTATTACGGGCGATCAGCGTCGTCATCACGCCCCCCAGCGTCTCGATGCCGAGCGACAGCGGCGTGACGTCGAGCAGCAGCAGGTCCTTTACGTCACCCGACAGCACGCCGGCCTGAATCGCCGCGCCCATCGCCACGACCTCGTCGGGATTCACGCCCTTGTGCGGTTCCTTGCCGAACGCGTCCTGGACGAGGGCCTGCACGCGCGGAATGCGGGTCGACCCGCCCACCAGGACGACTTCGTGGATCTCTCGCGCCGAGACACCGGCATCCTTCATTGCCTGGCGCGTCGGCGCCATCGTCTTCTGCAGCAGGTCTTCCACCAGCGACTCGAACTTCGCGCGCGTGAGCTTGCGGGTCAGGTGCTTGGGCCCGTTGGCATCGGCCGTGATGAATGGCAGGTTGATTTCGGTTTCCATCACCGACGACAGTTCGATCTTCGCCTTTTCGGCCGCCTCACGCAGGCGCTGCAGGGCCATGCGGTCCTTACCGAGGTCGATGCCCTCTTCCCTGCGGAACTCGTCGATGATCCACTCGATGACCTTCTCATCGAGGTTGTCGCCGCCGAGGTGCGTGTCGCCGTTGGTCGCCTTCACTTCCACGACGCCGTCGCCGACCTCGAGAATCGACACGTCGAACGTGCCGCCGCCGAAGTCATACACCGCAATCAACTCGTTGTGCTTCTTGTCGAGCCCGTAGGCCATCGCCGCGGCCGTCGGCTCGTTCACGATGCGCATCACCTCGAGGCCGGCGATCTGGCCCGCTTCCTTGGTGGCCTGGCGCTGGGCATCGTTGAAGTAGGCGGGCACCGTGATGACCGCACGGGTCACCGGCTCGCCGAGGTGGTCTTCGGCAGCCTGCTTGAGCTTCTGCAGCACCATCGCCGAAATCTGGGGCGGCGCCCACTCCTGACCGCCCGCCTGGATACGCACATCCCCGTTGCCGGCGCCGGCCACGGTATAGGGCACGCGCTTCATTTCGTCACCGACTTCACTGAAGCGGCGTCCCATGAACCGCTTCACCGAGAACAGTGTGTTTTCCGGATTGGTCACGGCCTGACGCTTCGCCACCTGACCGACCAGGCGCTCACCGCTCTTGCTGAAACCCACTACGGAGGGGGTCAACCGACTGCCTTCGGCGTTCTGAATGACGGTGGGCTGGTCGCCCTCCATCACGGCCACGACAGAGTTGGTCGTCCCGAGGTCGATGCCAATGATTTTGCTCATGTCGTTAGCATGAAACATGAGTGTTTGTTTGTCAATATCAAATCTCGAGCCGCAGTACGACCACCACCGCACGCTGGCAGGCCCCTTGCTATAGTGTTCTCTCGTCGGAATCGTCTTTCTTCATGGCCGCCATCCGTTCCGTCGCCCGATTCGCCACGCTGGTGCTGCTGTTTGTCCTCGCGGCACTGGCCGGTACGACTGCGGGCATTGTGTTTGCCTCCTCGGATGATCTGCCGGAGGTCTCGGCGCTCGACGCCTACGCGCCCAGCACCATCACCCGCGTGCTCGACCGCAGCGGCGCTCCTCTCGGCGAATTTGCCGTCGAACGTCGCGTCGTCGTCCGCTATGACGACATTCCCCTGCAGGTGCGTCAGGCCATCCTCGCGGCCGAGGATTCGGGGTTCTTCGAACACAACGGCCTGTCTGTCTCGCGCATGGTGCTGGCCCTGGTGCGCGACGTCACCAGCCGGGGAAACGTTCCCGGGGGCTCGACCCTCACCCAGCAACTGGCGCGCAACCTGTTCCCCACCACCATCGGCTTCGACCGCACCTGGGAACGCAAGATCAAGGAAGCGCTCGTCGCCATTCAGATCGAGAAGCGCTACACGAAACCGGAAATTTTTACGCTCTACTGCAATCAGATTTACTTTGGGCACGGGGCCTATGGGGTGGAGTCGGCCTCGCAGCTCTACTTCGGCAAGCGGGTGCAGGATCTCGCCCTCGAGGAAGCAGCCCTGATCGCCGGCATCATCCAGGCCAACGTGCGCCAGAGCCCCTACGTCAATCCGGACGCGGCCCGTCGCCGACGCAACTACGCCCTCGACCGCATGGCCACCGAGGGGTTCATCACCCCCGAGCAGGCCCGCGAGACCAAGGCCCTGCCCATCACCGTGGCTGGGGAACCGGGCGGAGCGGCGAGCGTCGCACCCTACTTTCTCGAGGACGTGCGCAAACGCCTGGAAGACACCTACGGCGCCACGGCCCTGTACGCCCAGGGCCTGACGGTGCGCACCGGTCTCGATCGCCAGATGCAGGTGGCCGCCAACCGCGCCATTGACCGCGCCCTCAGACGCCTCGACCGCAAGCGCGGTGTGTATCGGCCCGGCAAGCAGTCACTCACCTCGGTGAAGAAAACCCTCGACACGTACCGCCCCGACCGATGGGCACGGGCCTTCGCCCCTGGTGACATTGTGCCCGGTGTGGTGACGGCCGTCTCGGCCACCGCCGCCACGGTCAAGGTCGGCCCGCTCACCGGCCAGCTCGCACGCCCAGGCGTGGCATGGACGCGACGCACCGACCTGACCACCCTCGTACACGAGGGCGACATCATCGAGGTCTCACTGACGTCCATCGATGACGCAAAGCAGACGGCCATCCTCGGTCTCGAGCAGCCACCTGCCATCGAAGGGGCACTCATCGCCATCGACAACCGGACCGGTGACATCCGCGCACTGGTCGGCGGGTTCAGCTTTGCCCGCAGCAAGTTCAACCGGGCCACGCAGGCGGCGCGGCAGATGGGGTCGACGGTCAAGCCGCTGCTCTACACCGCCGCCATCGACCGGGGGCTGACGGCGACGACGATTATCGACGATGCCCCGACATCGTTTGACGCGGGCGAAGGGCAACCGGCGTATGCGCCGTCCAACTACGACCGGAAATTCGTTGGTCCGCTGACGCTGCGCCGTGCGCTCGAGCAGTCGCGCAATATCCCGGCCGTGAAGGTGATGGAGATGCTGGGCCCCGCGCAGGTTGCCGCCTATGCGGCACACTTCGGCTTCCGTGAACCGTTCCGGCCCTTCCTCTCGATGGCCCTGGGGGCGCAGGAGACTACCCTGCTCGACGTGACGAGTGCGTACTCGGCGTTTCCAAACGGCGGCGTCCGCATGCCGCCCGTCTTCATCCGATCTGTCGACGACCGCCGCGGGGCACGCCTCGAGGAAGCGCGGCCGGCCCCGAGCGAAGCCATTCGCGCCGATACGGCGGCGGTCATGACCGCCCTGCTGCAGGGCGTGATGCAGCGCGGCACCGGGGCGTCTGCCGCCTCACTCGACTGGCCACTGGGAGGGAAGACCGGGACGGTTGACGACTACACCGACGCCTGGTTCATCGGGTTTGACCCGGACATCACCGTGGGGGTGTGGTTCGGTCGCGACGAAAAAAAACCCATCGGGCCGAATGAAACGGGCACCACCGCCGCTCTGCCGGCGTGGATCGAGTTCATGCGCGACTACCTCGCGCTGCGGGGACGCGGCGATGCGCCCCCGACGTTTCCTCGCCCGTCGTCGGTGGTCACGGCTCTGGTCAACCGCACCACCGGCGAACTGACACGCGCCGACGATCCCGAAGCACTCAGCGAGTCATTTCTGGCCGGCACAGAGCCGGCCATGACGGCACCGCAGACAACCCGCCCCTGATCAGCTCTCGTCGTCGCTGCTGTCGTCCGCCTGCCCCAGCGTGCCGGTGGCCTTCTGCATGAGATAGGTCTTGATGAACGGATCGAGGTCGCCGTCAAGGACCTTGTAGACCTGTCCCTCGGTGTACTTGGTGCGGTGATCCTTGATCATCTGGTAGGGCTGCAGCACATAGCTGCGGATCTGTGACCCGAAGGCAATGTCCTTCTTGACCCCGCCGATGTTCTCGAGCCGCGCCTGCTGCTCCTTCAGCCGCAGGTCGTACAACTTGGCGCGCAGCACCTTCATCGCGACATCGCGGTTCTTGTGCTGCGACCGTTCGTTCTGGCACGACGTGACAATGCCGGTGGGCAGGTGCGTGATGCGCACGGCGGAATCGGTGACGTTGACGTGCTGGCCTCCGGCCCCACTCGACCGGTAGGTGTCGATGCGCAGATCCTTCTCGGGAATGTCGATCTCGATCGTGTCATCCATCACGGGCCACACGTAGACCGAGGCAAACGAGGTGTGCCGCCGCGCCGCCTGATCGAACGGCGAAATGCGCACGAGGCGATGCACGCCGGCTTCCGCCGACATCAGGCCGAACGCATATTCGCCCGACAGTGTGAGGGTGACGCTCTTGAGACCGGCTTCTTCTCCGGGCTGATACTCGAGAATGGTGCGCTTGAACCCGCGGCGCTCGGCCCACTTGAGATACATGCGCAGCAGCATCTCGGCCCAGTCCTGAGACTCGACGCCGCCAGCCCCGGGGTGAATCGACACGATGGCATTGGCGGCATCGTGTTCACCGCTCAGCATCTTCTTGATTTCGCCGGCATCGACCAGCGCCTCGAGGCCCTCGAGCGCCCGCGCAAAATCGGCCTCGACCGGTTCGCCCTGCTGCGCCCATTCGATCAGCACCTGCAGGTCCTCGCGCTGCCGACCGAGTGATTCGCGCAGGTCGACATCCTCGCTGACGCGCTGGCGCCGGCGGAGTGTGGCCTGGGCATCAGCCTGCTGATTCCAGAAGTCGGGGGCAGCGATGCGCGCTTCGAGCCGGCTCAGTTCCTCGTCGAGTCGTGCGGCGTCAAAGATAGCTCCGCAAGTCGGCGGCCCGCTTGAGCAGGTCGGAAGAGCGGCGAATCAGTTCATCGAGGACGAGAGCCATGGTCTCCTGAGGGTCGCTGCCAGCAGCGCCAGCAGGGTGAGCAACCCCGACGCGAACGCGACCACGTCGCCTATTGTGGCATACACCGTCCGCTCCTGCAGGAAGCGGACATCACCCACGACCACCGTCGTATCTCCGAGCGCAGTGCGTGTCACGATGCGTCCGTATGGGTCGACAATACCGGTGATGCCCGTGTTCGCGGTGCGCACCAGATAGCGGCCCTGTTCGATGGCCCTGACGGCGGCCATTTCGAAATGCTGGAACGGCGCAGACGACTCGCCGTACCAGGCATCGTTGGTGATGGTGGTCAGCAGTTCACTCCCCTGCTGCACCGCTTCCCGCATGAGACCGGGATAGGTGACTTCGTAGCAGATGGCGGTACTGATCATGTGGCCGTCCACAGGCATCATCGTGACCCGCGTGCCCGGCGTGAAGTCGGCGACGGCATCCACGAGCGGCTTGACAAAGAACAGCGCCTCTTTGAAAGGTACCCATTCGCCGAAGGGCACCAGGTGCATCTTCCGATACACCGCGGCAGTGGCCCCGGCGCCGTCGAGCATGAACGCCGAGTTGAAGAATCGCATCTCGGGCTCGCGCTCGACTTCGTCAGACCCGAAGAGCAAGGGCACGCCCAGGGCCTGCACAAACGACCGCACCTGCGTCTGCCCCCTGAGGTCTTCGTCAAACAGAAAGGGCGTGGCCGACTCGGCCCACAGCACGACCCGGGCCCCTGCCTCGACGGCGCGCGTGGAGAGCGACATGTACTTCTGGAGAATCTCGCCGGATTTCGCCCGGTTCCACTTGTCAATCTGCAGCACGTTGGCCTGCACCAACCCCACGCGCACGGCCGTACCCGACGTCAGCAGCCGACCGTCTCCGAGTCGCGCAGCCCCCCACACGGCCGGAAGGGCAATCAGGACGAGGATCGAGGCCAGCACCCGCAGGCGCAGGCGCGGCGCCACCATCAGCATCAGCGCGAATCCGGCATTGACCAGTCCGACAAACAGCGACAGCAGATAGATGCCCCCCACACTGGCCATCTGTGCGAGCGGCAGCAGGTCGATCAGCGTGTTGCCCAGGGGAATCCACGGGAATCCGCCGATGAGGAATCCCCGCACATACTCAAGCGCCACCCACGCCGTCGCGCCCAGAGGCAAACCAATCCACCCAAGGCGCGCCACCAGGGTCGCCGTCACCGCACCAGCCACGGCGACGTAGGCCGACATGTACAGCACCAGCAGAAAGGCGGCCCCGATGGCGAGAGGCACAGGCAGTCCGCCGAACGTGCCCACCGTCTCACTGGTCCAGTAAAGCGTGCCCGAGTAAAAAATCACGCCGGTCATCGTGCCCAACCAGGCTCCGCGAGAGGCCGACTGTCCCGGCCAGTGGCCCGGACGCCTGGTCCAGCCGCTGAGGGCCACCATCCAGGGCACGAGGGCGATCAGCCCGAGCGCGCCGTGACCGTAGCGGGGAAACGACAGCGCGAGCAGCACGCCCGACAGCACCGCTAGCGCACGATCCATGGCTCGAGCCGTTCCTCGCGCGAGAGGCGCGTCACCACGCGGTCGGCATCTGCGCGGTTCGCAAACTTTCCGATGCGCACACGAAACAGATTCGGCGCGCCCGGGGCCGGGGCCACCACATAGGCCGCATAGCCCTTCGAGGCCAACCGACCCGCCATGGCATCAGCCTCGCGGCGATTGCGGAAGGCCGACACCTGCACTGCCAGACCGGAACCCGGAGGTTCCGGGAAGGCCGTGGCCTCGGACGCCGAGGAGCCGGCCGTCGGTCCTGCAGGACCGCGGTCCGTGGTGGCGTCCGACGTCGATGCACCCGCTGCAGGCGCCGCACCTGTCGACACCTCGTCAGGCGCCACTGCGGATGCATCCACGATCGACTCTGCCGGCAGCACCTCATTTCTCACAGCTGGGGTGTCCGTCAGCGACTCGTTGGCCGGCCCCGGCTGCGTCAGGCGGTCGGGGTAGGTCACGGTTTCCTTGACGATGCCCTCCGGTGACTGGGAGTTGCCGGTCTGCACGGGAGGCGGCGGCGGCAAGTCGTTCGGGAGCGGCGCATCAGGCACCGTCGCCTCGCTGTAGAGTGCCGGCGGGAGAGTTCCTCTCACGCCACGCCCCACCTGAACGCCCGCGATGAAGGACACGCCGAGCAGAACCATCGAGGCCCCGATCAGAAACACCGTCTGCTTCTGCGTCAGCTTCAGATTGCTGAATGCATCGTCGCGCGAAGGATCCATGAGGACTGTGTCCGATGGTAGCACTTACGGCGAGGGCCGCTGTCGGGCGATGGCCTGGCGCAGCAGCTCGCGGGTCTCCGCCAGATCCTCACTCCAGAGTGCGATGCGCAGGGCGGCGACGGCCTCGTCGATCCGGTCAGCGCGAAGATAGAGCCGGCCCATCAGCAGATGCGCCTCGGCCAGATACGGCGACAGGAACGTGGCCCGGCGAAGTGCGGCCAGAGCCTCCCGGTCGTCGCCACGGTCGAATGCCCGGCGGCCCGCCTCCATGTGGAATCGGGCCAGCGATGTCCGTTCAGTGGCGCTCGTCGGGGCATCCAGTGGTTGCCCCCGGCGCCGCGTGGCCTTGAGTCGGGGAGACACACGCTCGAGTCCTGCGGGAACGCCGCTCGTGCCTGCAGTGCTCCCCCAGCGTTCCTCGTCATCCGTGAGTTCGCGTGCGAGTGACCGCTCCCGCTGCCCTTCCACAGCGGCGCCAAGCTGCAGGAGCGCACTGCCGAGGACAAAGTGCGCATCCGCATCGGCCGGATTGCGACGCACCGCCTCCCGCAGCCAATACGCACTGCCCTGCGCGTCGCCTCCGCGCCAGTAGGCGTAGCCGAGATTGAAGTAGAGATCCGGCTCGTCAGGATCCATCTCAACGGCCTGGTTGAAGTAGTACGTCGGCTCACCCGTCTGAGCGGTCGGTGTGCGACGCATCTGCACCACGCCAAGAGCGTTGGACACGGCGGCTGCGGGCTGCTCCTTCTGCAGGGACCGCAGTTCCCGGAAGGCCTCGTCGAGGCGCTTGAGATCCACGAGCGACAGCGCCGCCGCATACCGCGCCTGTCTCGAGAGACTCGATGCCGGAGCCACCGGCCCCACGCTCGCGAGTGCGGCTCGGTGTCGGCCAGACTCGCGCAGCAGTGCCCACAGCGCCAGGCGCGCCTCGGCATAGTCAGGCGCGAGCGTGAGGGACGCCTGCAGATAGCGCTCCTGCTCATCGGCCGTCTCGGCCATGAGGCCCTCCATCATCGCCGCGAAGGCCGCGACCGAGGGCGGGGCTGACCAGGCCCCCGACGACGTGCCGTGGCCCGTGAGCATGGTCGCCACGGTCGACGCCGCCTCGAAAATGCTGCTGATGGGTCGGGTGGCCGTCACGTCCGGAGACAGTCCCGGAGGCGACAGGATCAGCGCCCTGGCGTGAATCTCGACGGCCGTGCCGTTCATCGCATACGTGCCCACCACGACGGTCGCGGCGCCCAGCAGCTCTCCCACGCGCACGGCAGACGCCCGCGACACGGGAAACTGCGGTGGCAGCTGCAACTGCTCGAGGGCGTCGACGCGGCTCTCGCGGTCGAACACCTCGAGGCCCTGCGCCTGAAGGGCATGAGCGATGAGCACCGGCACTCCCTCGCGCAGCCAGCTCCCGCCCTTCGTTCCGGGCACTGGTTCGAAGGCCATCACCAGAACGGGCCCGTCAAGGGGCGCAGGTGCCGTTGCCATCTGTGCACGGGCAATCCCGGGCAGCCCCAGACCCGCGCACACCAGCAGCACCCCAATCCAAAAGGGGCGCCGCGCAGCAAGAGGCAGGAACGGGGCGACTGACGTCATCGCAGGGGGAACACGGTAGAATGACGAAGGTCCGTTGCGGAACACGTCCCCGCACGAGGCCCGACCACGAGCGTACCGCACGCTCCAGAGTGAGTCAACGCACCCGACACCCATGATTCTGCCCCTGCACGACGCTCTCAAGCACCGTATCCGCACCGTTCTGTCCGACGTCTATGCGCTTGCCGACAGTGATGCGGTCGCCATCGCGATTGAAACGCCTCCGAATCGGACACTTGGTGACCTTGGCACGCCGGTGGCCTTCGAGCTGGCTCGACGCCTTCGCAAGGCGCCCGGGGTGATTGCCCGCGAGCTGGCCGCGCACTTCGGAGCCCTGCCTGGTGTCAGTCGCGTTGAGGCTGCACCGAATGGCTACATCAACGTGTGTCTCGATCGCGCCGGGTTTCTGCAGTCGCGGCTCGGCCTCTCCGGTCCAGTGCCCTCGCGCCCCATCTCCGAGGGCAAGACGATCGTCGAACACACCGCGATCAACCCCAACAAGGCCGCCCACATCGGGCACCTCCGCAATTCGGCACTCGGCGACACGCTGGTGCGCGTCCTCCGCTTTCGGGGCACGCCCGTCGAAGTCCAGAACTACATCGACGACACCGGGGTGCAGGTGGCCGACGTCGTGGTCGGATTCCAGCATCTCGAAGGGCTCTCGCTCGCTGATGTGCAGCGCATTGCCGAGACGACGCGGTTTGATTATTTCTGCTGGGACCTCTACGCGCGTGTCACCGAGTGGTACGACGGCGATCGCGAGCGCCTGGCTATCCGCGCGGCCACGCTGCACGCCATCGAGCACGGCGAAGCGCCTGCCGCCCCCATGGCCGCCTTCATTGCCGACCGCATTGTCCGCTGCCATCTCCGCACCATGGCGCGGCTCGGCATCGACTACGACCTGCTGACCTGGGAGGGGGACATCCTGCGGCTCAAGTTCTGGGCGCGGGCCTTCGAGGTACTCAAGGAGCGCGGCGCGGTGTTTCTGCGGGATGAGGGACGACTGGCGGGCTGCTGGGTCATGCCCATCGACGAAGCGCTGGGTACTGACGACACCTCGGCCGAAGACGACCCCGAGCAGCGAGAAAAGGTCATCGTCCGCTCCAACGGCACAGTCACATACGTCGGCAAGGACATGGCCTACCAGTTCTGGAAGTCCGGCATCCTCGGCCGCGACTTCCACTACCGCCACTTCGCCACGCGCATCGACGGAGCCCCGCTCTACGCCACCACCAGCGACGCGCAGCGCTCCGAGCAGACCCATCCGCCGTTTGGCGCGGCCGCCGCCACCTACAACGTGATCGATGTCCGGCAGTCGTATCTGCAGAAGCTGCTCAAGCAGGCACTCATCGCCGTGGGACATCCCGAGGAATCGGCCCGGCTGACGCACTTCTCGTATGAGATGGTGGCCCTCTCGCATGCCACCGCCCACGAACTCGGTTTTGCGCCGCCCCCCGACTCGGAGGCTGCAAAAAAACCCTTCGTCGAGGTCTCGGGGCGCAAAGGGCTCGGAGTCAAGGCCGATGACCTGCTTGACCGCGTCATCGACAAAGCCGATGCGGAAGTGGCCCGTCGCCAACCCGACCTCCCCGAGACCGAGCGTCGGCAGGTGGCAGAGGCCATCGGCATCGCGGCCGTCCGATACTTCCTGGTCAAATTCTCGCGGACCAAGGTCATCGCGTTCGACATCGACGAAGCGCTCAGCTTCGAGGGGGAAAGCGGTCCCTACCTGCAGTACGCCGTCGTCCGCGCCAATAACATCTTCCAGAAACTGCAGGACCGCACCGGTCTCACCGAAGCGTCGCTGCTGGCGTCGCTCGCCGACCTGCCCGCCGATGCACTCGCCGGGGCAGACGGTGACCATGAGCTCTGGGCCCTGGTGCTTGAAGCCTCTCGCCTCGATGACATCGTCGAGCAGGTGGTGCGCTCGCTTGAGTTTTCCGTGCTCGCCAAGTATGGCTTTGGCCTGGCACAGCAGTTCAACGGCTTCTACCACAAGGCCCCCATCGTGAACGAGGAACGCGACGATGTCAGGCGCTGGCGCGCGGCAGCGGTGGTCTACTATCGGCGCCAGCTGACGCGCGTGCTCGACCTGATGGGCATCGCGGTTCCGGTACGCATGTGATCACAGAGCCAGGCCCGCGGGTCGCCGTCTGCTGCACGTCACGGATGGCCGACTACCTTGCCTCGGTCGAACGCGCCGGAGGCATCCCTGTGGAGATCGATGCCGAGTGCATGGCCGGCGTGCCTGCCCTGCCCGATACCGTAGACGCTGTGATTCTTACGGGCGGGGGCGACGTCGATCCGTCACTCTACGGCGAGGCCCCACATGCGCTGACCCGCATCGTCCCAGCCGAGCGCGATCAGTTCGAACTTGCCGTCGCACGCATGTGCCTGACACGAGGCCTTCCGCTGCTGGCCATCTGTCGCGGCGTGCAGGTCATGAACGTGGCCTGCGGGGGCACCCTGGTGCAGGACATTCCCTCGCTCGTGCACGGTGCCCTTCCGCATCAGGATGCCTCAACGCCTACCACCTGCCCCCATGTGGTCGACGTCGTGTCCGACAGTCTGCTGGCCAGGTGTCTGACACGTGAGCACCCGTCGCTTCGGACAATACCCGTCAACAGCCGGCATCACCAGGCGATCAACGAGGTGGGCAGCGGCCTTCAGATCACGGCCCGCGCGCCAGACGGCGTTGTCGAAGCGGTGGAGTCGTTCACGCATCCGTTCGCGATTGGCGTGCAGTGGCACCCAGAGAACTTCGTCCAGAGTGGCGGGTTCCGGGGGCTGTATTCCGCGTGCGTCTCAGCCGCGGCCGAGTGGCGACGCCGCCGGTCAGGCTGACCAGTCAAACACCGCGACGGTTTCGATGTGCGCTGTCTGTGGGAACAGATCAAACGCCCGCACGTCTGACAGTCGATAACCCGCGTCGAGCCATGTGCGCGCATCGCGCGCGAGCGTGGCGACATCGCACGATACGTAGACGACCCTCGCCACCTGCTGTGCGATGAGGGCCGACAGCACATGGCGCGAGAGCCCCGTCCTCGGGGGATCGACCACCACGGTGGCCACCGACAGGGCCCGATGACTTCGCAGGTAGTCTTCCACCGAGGCGACCCGGGTCTGCAGCAGTCCTCGCCACTCGCGGCCGTTGTGTTTGAGGTCGCGTCCCGCCACCGCGTCAGACTCGACCGCGACGACAGGGACGTGTCCCAGTGCCGTGGCGGCCACACTGAACAGACCGACGCCGGCATAGAGATCGGCCACGCCCCCGCGATGCAGTTGAGCGGACACGTGCTGCACCAGTGCGTCAAGCAAGAATCGATTGCCCTGGAAGAACGACCGCACGTTTCTGGTCAGCGTCCAGTGCCTGTCGCCGCTGACAAACGACTCGGTGACCTCCGACTGGCCACTGGAGACCGTCACGCGCGGCGAGCCTTCGACCGCCCATGAGACTCCGGTCACTCCGAGCACGTCACCGATGCCCTCCAGTGCCGCGCCGTTGCCGCCAGGGTGCAGGATGACGTGCAGGGCCCGTTGTGTGCCTTCACGATTTTCAGACAGCTCCACGGCCGACGCGCACGCCTCCCGCAGGGCAGCCCCCCGTTCGTTCAGCGCGTTGACCACCGATTCCGCAGCCAGCGACAGCTGTCCGGTCTGCGCGACAGCACACAGGTTGTGCGTGTGCTCCCGATAGAAACCCACCTGCCCCTGCTGCACGTGCAGGCGGGCCCGCATGCGGTAGCCTGTCGGCGGCGACGCCACCACCTCCGGCAGCGACGGCAACGCACAGCGCCCCACGCGCCGGAAGGCATCATCGATGATGGCGGCCTTCATCCGCCGTTGCGCGTCGTAGGCCGCATGGGCCAGCACGTTGCCGCCACACGCGTTGTAGTCACCAATCCGGTCAGGAGACGCCTGCCGCACCG
>Ga0172372_10000615_pt1 | contig 54744 bp, 54 predicted proteins | sample LakKiv5m_2_FD_114544 | JGI IMG/M metagenome (GOLD analysis project Ga0172372, IMG submission 114544) | Freshwater microbial communities from Kabuno Bay, South-Kivu, Congo - kab_092012_9.5m | ecosystem: Environmental > Aquatic > Freshwater > Lake | place: Democratic Republic of the Congo...
GGCAGAGCGCGCCGATTATTGGCAGAGGAGATTTGGTGCAACGCTTGGCTATAACGGATACTATTTGGCTGAATACATAAGCCCTGAATTATTGTCGCAAATAAGGGATGTTAATCCAGCTTCAATGTTGGGCGATGGATTTATGAAACTGGATACGCTGACGTTTGATGAAGGTCGTGCTGAAGAAAAGCCTGAGTTTTTAGCAAGCGTATTTAAGGCAGCGATAGAAAATGACGACATTACGGCTGCAAATGTAGCTATGGTTGTTAAACATGGTTTGCAGCTTTCTGAAAAAAACCCAGAGCATCAACAACGCTGGCAGACTACCTTTAGCTGGTTAAAAGATTTTGATAATCAACAGATATAAGCTAAGGTAAGGCGAGCCTAAAATCAGGTGGTAGAATCGCATGGTTCGAATCCAGTTACCGGAGCCAGAGCAAGCAGAGAACCGTAATGACTAGGTCCTTAGACCTAACATTACTTCTCTCCTTGCTCAGACAAATGCTAATTTACGGTTCGTAAGTTACGAATGTTGGAACCGCCAGAAATGGCGGTTCTTTCATTTGACTTCTGTAACTTGGTTCGAATCCAGCCGCTCTCTTCTTGAAGGAGCAAGCAGCTGAAAACCAGACCTTTTCTCTAGACCTGTCCCTGAATTTGGGACAAAAAAAGATAGTAATTTCTGAATATTAACTTTAATTTATTATTTTTTTTCGAGATACAACTACGATAGAAAGTAAGCTCACAATTAGAGCAATGCTTGCAATGTTTTGAATTGCTACATTTGAATCTCCGGTGCGTGCAAGGTTCGATGCAAAAGGAGTGCTAATTAGGGTAGCAATGCCTACAGGATCTACAATGATTCGATTAGCAGAACCATCTATATCATATGGACCTCCGTCTGTAATAGAGTAGGTCACTGTCGTTACTGTATTACCTCCAACGCTTCGTGTGCCAAAGCTAGCTCCACTGATTGTGCTATACGTATTCGTTGAACTATTAAATTGTCTAAGAACAGCACCCGATGTATCTATGAGCCTATCATAAATCAGCGTTATGGTTGATGTTCCTCCAGCGTCACGACAGTACAAGGAAAATCCAGCCATATCAGTAGTAACTCTTTCAAAGCTCGCATCATTTGCTGCTGCATGCGCATCAACCCATGCGCTTTCACTATCCTCAAGATAACAGGCGTTATCTCCTGAAATTTCTACGGTAACCCAATTTTGGTCATTTCTGCCTGCAATGGGCACCACAGTTGGCTGATAACTATCCAACGTTCCATCTCCATTCGCGTCACCATCGTTCGGAATTGTCGCCGAGTCATTAAATGTGTCCGGAGATATAAGTACAGGAGGGGAGTTGATAATCGGTTTTGTCCAGTAACCACTGATTGGCGGGAGAACGGTTGCAGCGTTTATGTCACTATATGAACCCGATGCTTCTTCGTAGCAATTGGCAACGGTCGAATTAGTCGATGGATCATTGACACAATCTCCAGCGGGAGCATTTGTCGACAAATAATATGAATTCGTAACGACTGCATCCAAGGAGTTGCGACCCACTATATTGCCTCCTATTGAGGGAATGATAACGCCTGCAAAAATTGAATCGGTGACTATGGTACTCGTAGAACCTGAGCCCACTAGACCGCCTGGCGAATTTGCATCCAAGTTCATTGTTGAAACAGAATCAGAAACGGTTGTCGTAGCGCTATCTGACCCAACTATACCACCCGTATTATCTCCAACAATAGAACCTGTACTATACGAATGCAAAATAGTAGTATCTGTTGCTTGACCAACAATTCCACCGCTATTATCTGCTGTAATAAAACCATGGTAGCTACTATTCGTAATGGTTGCATTCGACGATATGCTGACTAATCCACCTGAAGCGTTTCCTGGATCAGGAAAATTCATATATACATGAACGTTGTCTATAGTGACAGTATCAATTTGAACAGCGAGACCGCCAAGACCACCTCCTACAAAATCACCTTGAGTGCCTTGAATCTTGAGATCTTTTACCGTGCCATTTTGAATGATATAAAAAAGTCCATACTGGCCAATCGTAAGATTACTTATTGTATGTCCACCACCATCAAAATTACCATTAAGAGTTGTTGGTCCGGCACTAAAATCTTGGCCTGTACAATCAATGTTCGTAACGAGCTTAAAGCTTCCATTTAGTGTTGAACCACCGATGCTGAGCATATTCTGTAATTCGACACATGACGTAATTCTATAAGGATTACTTTCACTACCATCTCCATACGTAAAGACGGGCCAGGCACTTACTCGCGAAGCAAAAATAAAAGTCAATAGACTGACTAAAACTACAGAAAATACCCTTGCAGACCTGTGCGTCTTTCCCAACATACTCATTAAAGTATAGTGCTTTCGCTTTAAAACCACAATCAAGAAAAAATTATTTAGATTTTTGAATATACACAGATAATATAGCCATCTGGATCACGAATTATGCATTCGCGGTGTCCCCAAGGGTAGTCAGCGGGCCCTTCGAGAACTTGTACTTTTTTACTGATAAGTTCTCTATAAAATGAATCTACATCAGAAACATTCATTTGGATAAACAAACCGTTACCAAGGTTTGATCTATTACTTTGCTGTTTATAGGACTCGGTGACAACTTGTGTTTTATCGAGTAATTCAATCCAAAAATCATCGAGTGCCACAGTAATTGCTACACCAGGCACACGTTTTTGTACTTGAAAGTTAAGTTTTTCATAAAATTCTAAAGATATATTAATATCACTAACTAATAAAATAATTCCGGAAACTTTATTCATATGTACATATTATAATACTCATTATATTCGACTCATAGTACGCTCTATTTATTGAATCGTGAGATCAAATAAATTTTGATATCATACTACATATGCCTTGGTATACTGGATCGCTTAATACACTATATAAAGAACTCGATTCTAGTAAGGCTGGTCTGACGAAAAATGAAGCACTTGTTCGACTGCAAAAATATGGTGAAAATCAGCTTGTATTTAAGACAAAACCATTATGGAAAATACTATTAGAGCCTTTTGCTAACATCTTTGTTATTGTCCTTTTGCTTGCCGTTACAATCAGTCTACTGAGCGGAGAGACCCTTGACGCATCAATCATTGGCTTAATCATTTGCATTAACGCTGTTATCTTTTATACCCAACAATTTACGACATCCCGTGTCATGAGAAGCCTTAAAAATTATAGCCTCCAGAATGTCAAAGTATATAGAAACGGAACCCTTACTGAAATAATTTCCACTCAGCTTGTTCCTGGCGACGTTATGCAACTCCAAGAAGGAGAAAAAATACCAGCAGATGCCCGCTTAATTAGTGTTGAGTCATTCGAAGTTAATGAGTCATCTCTCACTGGAGAGTCCATTCCTGTGTTTAAAAAACCTCATGATTTAGAAATAAACAAAGAGCTATATGAACAATCAAACATGGTGTTTCAGGGTACATATGTCGTTGCGGGCCTAGCTAACGCCATTGTCGTTGCGACAGCAAACGAGACAGAGTTTAGTAAGATCGCAGCACTATCTACAACTGAGAAATCGAAAAGCCCTGTTGAGATCAAAATAGATAAGATTATTGTATCTATTATCAAAATAGTCGCTATTGTGGCAGTTGTCGTTTTTATTCTCGCTCTGCTTAGAGGTATACCGGCCGGAGAATCCTTACGGTATGCATTATCCTTAACAGTTTCAGCAGTTCCAGAAGGCTTGCCCGTAGCGCTTTCCGTAATACTGGTTTTAGGCATGCGTCGCATGGCTCGAAAAAAGGCCCTCGTACGCGATTTTCAGTCAATTGAGAATATTGGGCTCGTAACAACGATTGCTACTGACAAGACAGGAACTTTAACAAAAAACCATCTTTCAATTGTAGACTACTGGTCTTACAGTCCAAGTATTTCACTCAAAGAGTTTGCTCGAAAAACTATCGCTCAATCTAATGTGCATCCGGATCCTTTAGATAAAGCGATATACGAATCAATGAAAAGCGATGAAGTTGTAACAAAGTACTACCCGTTTGACCTTCGCATTCGTATGAGTGGTGCTTTCATCGAAAAAGAACAGTACATATATATCAAAGGGGCACCGGAGCATATCTTAAAAATTTCCGACAACAGCAGTACAGTTTCGAAAAAAGCTGAATCGGCTATGCATGAGAGAACCTCTAAAGGTTACAGGGTCATCGCTATAGCACGCTTTAAAACACAAAAAGCATTATCTAATCTAGGAAACCTGCCAGTAAAAGGCATCGAATTTCTTGGGTTCATTAGTCTTGCAGACGAACTGCGTCCTGAAGCAAAGCCTGCGGTACAAGCAGCACACGATGCCGGTATTGCAGTCTGTCTTGTTACTGGCGACCATTATGAAACAGCCTTTAATATCGCAAAGAAAGTTGGGATCGCAACTCATCCAAACCAGGTTACTGCCGGAGTCGATCTACCAAAAGATGATAACGCTATACTAACAGCCATCCAAGGAAAGGCAGTATTTTCAAGAATTCTTCCTAAAAACAAGTACCGCATACTGCAAGCTTTAAAGAAGAACAACATCACCGCAATGACCGGAGATGGAGTGAATGATGTCCCAGCAATTTCAAGTGCCCACGTGGGCATTAGTATGGGTAGTGGAAGTGATATAGCTCGTGATGCGAGTGGAATCGTTTTGCTGAATGATAACTTCTCAACAATTGTCGATGCTATCGCAGAGAGCAGAAAAATTTTTGATAATATTCGTAAAATGCTTTTCTACCTACTTTCCACTTCATTAGGGGAAATTTTGACAATGATCGGCGCATTGATTATTGGGCTGCCGCTACCTGTAACTGCGATCCAAATCCTATGGATAAATCTTGTAACAGATACTGCTATGGTCATCCCCCTTGGACTAGAACCTGAAGAAAAAAACATAATGAGTCGCCCACCACGTGATCCAAAAGCCCCTATACTAAATAGCTTTCTACTTTCAAGAATGGTTATTATTGGCAGTACAATGGCGATAATTACACTCATCGTTGTGTTTATTCTTGATAGGCAAGGCTATTCTTCCGAATACATACAAACCGTGGCATTCATGACTCTTGTTGTAGCCCAGTGGATGAATGCCTTCAATGCTCGCAGTGAAAGTACCTCATCGTTTACTCGAGTCAAGGTATTTAATCCAGGTATGCTTATAGGCCTTTTGGTTGGCTTCAGTCTGCAGATGGCGGTCTTATTTGGTCCTCTGCAGAATATATTTTCAATACAAAATGTTTCCATAGGATTACTTCTTACAACAAGCGCCATAATGGCCGTAACTATTTTGACTGCTGCAGAGATTCATAAAATGATTGTCCGTAGAAAAGCTGTGATATAAAAACTAACCAAAATCATAAATATAAAGCGATGTCATTCATTAACAGCTCGTATGTAAGATCAGTATGTATGATTAGTTGGTGGTTTTACGATGCGGACAACCAGCCCAGCAACAGGGCCTCCGCTTACCAGCAAGTAGTTCAGTCGCAGTACGTTTAATATGATTACTTCTTGTCTCAGGTCTTTTATTAGTGACTACCCAACAAATCCACTCATTACGAGCTAATGGCGTAAGATCTTCCCATTTTTCTAATACAGAACTATCTGAAGTTAGTTTTTCTCGCAAATCTTTGGGAACATCATGAACGACGCCCTGAGATATAGATTGTGTGATCATATAATAATGATACGCCATGTTTTACATTTTGTAATAACTTCCGATAAGTCTTACGTCCTGGACCACACAACTAGAATACGTTATCATAAGCTCTATAAGGAATAAAAAAATGCCAAAATCAAAAGAACAACCTAAAGACAAACCTCTCACTCCAGGAATGGTAAGAAATATTGCCGCAGGCATAGCTCTTACGGGCGTACTCCTCGCAGGTTTTAATGCACTTAATAACGCAGAAAACCCCGTTCGAGAGGTGCCACGTATTGAGACTCTCGATGACAAAAATTTCGAAGTAAGTGGACCAGAAATACACACACAACCTGGAGAGGGATTATTTCATGTAGGTCAAGTAATATCATTCCTTAAAGAGCTTGATGTATTTAGATTTGATATGGGCGGGCACTTTAGAAATTTGCCTGTCGTAAATAATGGTGATGAAAGTGGCCCAAGCAATGATGTTCGGATTGCTGGTCTCCAAGAAGGGGATGTCGCTTATCTTTCAAACCCAGTCATTAGCCCATATGCTGGACCTAACCCCAATGGAACCGCACTTGTGACAACTGCAGATGGCCACGAAAACTTTGTCTTTGAAAATGCGGCTCGTGATGTTGGTGCGCTTAAAACTGTAGTTGACCCTAATAATAGAAAAACGAATTATCAGCGTGGGACAATTGTGACAATTCATGAAAACGGAATGCTCGTGGAACTAACTAACATAAACGGGGTACCTCTTGGAGGTGATCCTGTTGCCGTTGGCGTCACAAGAATTGGACCGGAACTTAAGCAATAAATTATAAAAAAAACGCTCCTAAGAGCGTTTTTTTAATCGTTCCTAAAGTTCGTGCTACTTCTTGTCAAAGTATGCATCTGCTTTTGAAGTATGGAGCAAGAATAAAACTAATCCGCCAAATGTCGCCCCCACGACAGATGTTGCTAATTGGCTACCGCTTAGAACAATCGCACCCCATATACCCATCGCTAGGTTACCTGCTGCGAATAGACTATAAAGGAGTCTTACGGCTTTTGAACCATTGTAAAGTGCGTTTGCAAGCAATAGTTGTATGACACCAACAAGGAGGATAATCACGGCAATACTGGTGAGTTCTGTTTGAGTATATTCTGTTTTAATTTGATATGCGAGACTGTTGCGTTCTAGTAGTGTAAATACTGCTGTTGCAATGGAGCTTAAACCCGAGAGTGCACCGAGTGCAGCTACAGTTACTATTGATGATGGTACTTTTGAGGCCATGTATGTATGATCCTTATGTTAGTTTGTAATATCCTAATGATACACCGTGATTCTATATTGTAATAGCTACTTAGTTACGAGATGCAAAAAGCATTCTCAATATAGAGATATAGAGCCAAATGAGTGTTACCATCAGTCCGAAAGCAGCAAACCATTCAAATTCTTTAGGTAGTTCTTTCTTAGCTCCCTCGTCAATAAAATTAAAATCAAGAAGCAAGTTAAAGGCAGCGATAAGAACTATCACACCGGCTATAACAACACCTGAAGTACCAATCGTAAGTGATGCATAGATACTTGGACTAAAAATGCCAATGATCCAGCTTAATACGTAAAATACGAGCACACCAATTGTTGCAACAAGAATCACTGATCGCAGTTTTTCTGTCACCTTGATGAGTCCTGTTTTATAGAGTAAGAGCATCGCCATCGTGACTCCAATTGTGAGCATAACAGCTTGCAGGACAATACCCTGGTACTGATCATTAAAGATGTATGATATTCCTCCGAGTACTATACCTTCAAGCGCTGCATAAACAGTAGAAAGGGTAGGGCTTGGTCTCTTAAAAATGATGATCAGACCAACAACAAAGGCAGCAATCATTGAGCCAAACACTAAACCGGCGCCTGATGCCGGATTACTGCTCGTTATACCCCAAGAAACCACGCCAAAAGCTAGTAAAACAGCGAGCAGAAATGAGGTTTTTTGCAGTGAACCGTTTACTGTCATTGCACCATTAGATTTTACATTTTCACGAACACGATCAATATTAGCTTTCGAAAAAACAGGATTCGATGAAGCCATGCAGTTACTCCTTATTATTACCTCATTAGTATAGCAAAATATGCGTTACTTTTTAAAAAATTTATGAGCTCTGAAATAATAAGTAATTCCGAGTGCAACGCTTATTTGAAAACCGGCTGTGGACAGCCTGGATACCGCTTGCTGTCGTATTTTCGTATATTGCAATATTAACTGTTGTAACGTCCGTCTTAGGTATATCCACACCATATGCAATAACCTCCTACATTATGGGCTATTTCTTTATTCTATTTTCAGCTTTCTGCTTATGGGTATTCTAGGATAAACGAATTGTATCAAGTGAATCGAGAGCTTCCTGTACATCAGACTCAGTCAAAGGGATGTCGTCAGTTTGCGGAAACAATTCAATGAGAAACCTATGAAGGGCGAGTTGCTGCTCGTGGGGCAATGCTCGTAATTCAGCAATAAGCTCCTGTGTATGCTCATCAGTAGAAAGGGCGTATAACATATCAAGCATTTCAAACATCTCAACAGACTGTGGGTGGCGAGCGGCATCCGGCATATCTATTCTTTCGGTTGAAATATTAAGAAGGGCACTCATGACTACGTAACTCTCATCAATAGTAAAGGCGTTGACAATGTATTCAGTATCAATCGAAAATGTACCATGTTCAGGGCTAGCAATTTTTTCAGTTTTAATAACAAAATAATCTACTGAACCATCGTTAGCTAATTCATTTGGGATGAAGCCTACGGTAAGTGTATCGACATCCTCAGAACGTACACTGTCGTACACATGTATTGATTGGTCTGCGCCATCAAATCCATTCTCAAGACCAAGTGCGTGTACACGCTTAATAAAACTAACGCACGTGTTGAATGATACTGGCTCAATTTCAGGTTTTTGCGGAATAAATTCCATATATACCATTTATACTACATTTTAACTTCTTAAACACAACCGTAATTGCCAAATATATCGTTGTAACAAAGAAATATAGTAAAATTATATTATGGATACAGACACACCACCCCAAATACCAAGTTCAGATACTTCAATTACATTGACTGAAGCGCAGCTAAACGCGATGTCACCCACAGATCGGGCCATGCATCTTACTGGACGAGCTGCAGATGCTAGAATCGAAGACGCTCGCCGAAGACTTGCAGAAGTGCAAGAACAGGCAGATACACTATCCCCACATCCAGACGTGCAACCAGAAAACCCGGAACAGACTCCGCCGACAGCTCAATAGTACATAAAACACATACCGCTCATGCTATACTGAGGGCATATGGCTGTACAAAAAAAAGCCTCTTCTAAAAAAAGGCACCCTGTCATTTTAAAAATGAAGCACGTGCTTCTTGGCATGTTACTTGCATTGGTTATTATTCTTGCATTATTGTTCACAGGAACAACATTTGCGCGCATTTCAGAATGGCGTCGTCAACAAGGGTTGCAACCATTCTATGATACGTCAGCTTTCTCTGAATACGGTCTACCTGGTGAATTGTTAAGAACAGAAAACCTTGATGTATCTCTTTCTAATGGTACTGCTCAAAGAATTTTATACCGGTCTCAAAAAGCAGATAGTTCACCAACAATATCATCAGGAATGATATTTATACCAGCAAGCTCATCCTCGGAACCTCGACCAATAGTTGCTTGGGCGCACGGAACGGTAGGAATGGGAAGGGAATGCGCTCCTTCACGCTACACAAACCCTCTGAATGCAATATCATTTGTTGATCAGATGTTAGCTCGCGGATGGGTAGTAGTTGCTACAGACTACGCAGGCCTTGGGACAGAAGGCATCCAAGCATATCTCGTAGGAGGAGATGAATCTCGTGATGTCATCAATAGCGTACGTGCTGCGGGAAACTTGCAGCAAGCTAAAGCTGGTAAAAACTACGCCGTTTGGGGCCACTCACAAGGCGGTCATTCAGCATTGTTTACGGGAAAAAATGCCAGCACCTATGCACCTGAATTAAACCTTGTCGGAACTGTCGCATCCGCTCCTGCATCTGAGTTGCCAGAATTACTGAATGAGTCAAGTGATCTTCTGAATTGGGTGATCGGCTCACAGGTGTTGGTGTCATGGCCTGCTAATTTTCCCGAGGTCTCAACTGAATCAGTAACCACTTCTGTTGGCAATAAAACATATAAAGGCATTGCGTACCAATGTATTACTAATGAACTATTCGAAGCTATTGCAAGGAATGAAATCAGACAAGAGCTTTTTAGAACAAACCCTTTGAATGACCCGTCATGGAAGAGTACCGCTGAAGCTGAAACAGCGCCGTACCTGAGCCCAAATCAGCCGCTACTTGTTGCTGAAAGTCTCAGTGATAAAATTATTTCACCTAATGTTACCGCACTCTATATACAAAATGCATGCAAGAACAATTCTAACCTGCAGACAATATGGGTCAATAACGTATCTCATATGAAGTTACCGAGTATCATCGCTCCGCAAACTATTGATTGGATTGCAGATCGCTTTGCAGGAAAGCCAAATACCTCTTCCTGTAGCCAGCAGTTACCGATCACGCCGGCCGCTAGTATTAACTAATTTATGATTGAATCTTATTAGGAATATTTCGAGATAGCACAAGTGACATTACTGAAATAACGGCAAGTGCAAACAAGGATTGTCGGAGGGCAGTAATTTGAGCATTTGCATACACGGTTGAGGCTTCATCTACTTCAGATTGGGGTAGACCTGCAGCCGTGGCATATTGCTGCAGCTCACTAACAGGTACAATAGCAACCCCAGCTACACTCTGAGATTGTACATACTGCTTAACTTGGGGTTGCAAGGTACTGGCTTGCACTTGAGATATGAAGCTGGTCGTAAGTACCGTGACCAATACGGAGCCGATGAGCGCCGTACCAAAGGAGGAACCTATATTTTGAGCAACTCCTTGAACGCCTCCAATTTCACTCGTGTGTTGGCTAGATACCGACGACATAGTGACATTACCGATTTGAGATGCTAGCAAACCGATTCCTGACCCAACGATGAACATTCCCACAGCAAAAAAGACATTTTTGAGCTGAATATCTACAGAAGCAAGCAAAATAAGAACTCCAATGATAAGCAGCAATTGACCACTGCGGATTATTTTTTTTGGGGTATGTGCTGACGCAAGACGAGCCCCTAATAATGAAAAGAGCACTAAAGCTGTTGAGAGCGGTACTATTTTAAGGCCTGTCTTTAGAGCATCATATCCAAGGGTCATCTGTAAATAGATTGGAAGAATAAAGAACATTGAGCCAATTATAAGATTTTGGGCAAAAGCCACTCCAAGTCCACTCCTTAGTTGTGGAATTTTTAACAATGATACTTCAAATAGAGGATGACCTCCACTAGTTTCTAATTTCTCTTGCCGACGATAGAAGAAATACAAAATAGCACTACCAAGGAGTAGGAGGTAAGTAACTAGACTTATACCAAATGGTGCAATAGTTATACCTGCAATAGTCGGAATTGAACGAGGCGCTACCCAACCCCATGTTTTACTCTGAAGCATACCGAATACAAGCATGACGAGTCCACTTGCGGATAACATAAAGCTCGGTATATCTATTTTTGCTTTGACTGACGTGTGCTTCACATCCGCAATTACTTTACTTGCAAGTAGTACACCCAGCATAATAACCACCTCACTCGCGAACACATACCGCCATGACAGAAATGTGGTCATATATCCCCCAATAAGCGGCCCTAAAGCTGCAGCTCCTCCAGTCACGCCGCCAATGATTGCATAGGCCTTAATCCTATCTTGTCCGGAATAATTTGCTACTGTTAGAGAAGCGATAGCCGGTATCACCATAATGGCACCAATACCCTCCACAATTGACCAGCCGACAAAAAGCATCGTAAAATTAACGCTCAATGCAGTAATGAGTGAACCGAGCGCATATATAATCGAGCCAATGACAAATGTTCGTTTACGGCCCCAAATATCTCCGAGTTTTCCCCCAAGCAACATAAGAGCCGCCATAGTCAGAGTATAAAATGTAATCGCTAATTGCATCGCAGATACAGAAGTTTTTAGGTCCTTTACGACAGTAGTGATCGAGACATTCATGACCGTAGAGTCAAGCACCATTACAAACTGGGCAAAAGCCAAAATTGTCACAATAGCCCATTTATTATTCTTCATTGACCTGAGTATACCATGGGCGGATTTATGCCTTCCCAGTAAAGAGGGCGTAAAACAATATAAGAGCAGAGAAAGCCATGACTGCAAACGTTAGTCTCACAAATGTATTGGAGAGAAAACTATTCGTGTATTCGCCCATAATATTTTTATTTGATCCTATTCGTGCTATCAGTAATAAGAGCGGGACTGCAGCAATCGCATTGAATACTGCAGTAAATATAAGTGCTTGAATAGGATCAATACCAATGACGTTAAGCAATAATCCCACAAAGGTTGCGCTTGCAATAACAAGATAGAAAGGTTTTGCTCTCTTATATTTTTTTCGTAAACCTTCCTGCCAACCTACCGCTTCACTAATCGCGTATGACGAAGATCCTGCAAGCACAGGTATTGCAAGTAAGCCAATGCCAATAACACCAACTGAAAACAATACTTTGGCAATCATGCCGGCATGTGGAAAGTTTGCTACGAGAGGCTCTAATGCTCGTGCAGCATCTGCTGCAGTCCGTATTTCGGTGGTACCGTTAGCGAATAATACTGATGCACATACGACTACAATAAACCAAGCCGTAACGCTGGTTAACGTCATACCGACAAAATTATCTGTTCGTAAGCTTTTTAGATAGTGTTTTGTGAGAATTGGCGGTTTGCCATGTTGCCCTAATCGTCTTGTCTGCATTTCATTCTCCACGGTTTCGGAAGTATCCCAAAAAAATAAATAGGGAGAAATTGTCGTACCAAGAATTGCGACATAGAGATAGACCATATCAAAGCCAATCCTTTTAGGAAACGTGAAAGTGGACCGTATTATTTCACCCCATGGTTGTCCAATAAGGAACGCAGTAAGAGGATACGCAAAGAGCGATATGGCTAACCACTTTAAAATTTTTGCATATTGTTTGTAGCTTACAAATATTTCAAGCGTAACTATGATAGCTGCAAATATACAGGCCCATGCAATAGCCGGCAAAGGAATAACAAGATTCATTGCAGCCGCCATAGCCCCGAGATCAGCTCCAATATTGATCGTATTAGCAATGACGACGAGTGCTACTGCGCTGTAGAGCAAGGATTTATTGTAATGATCTTTTATAACAGCAGCCAAACCTTTACCGGTTACCGCTCCAATGCGCGCACAAGATTCTTGTACGGCAAGTAACATTGGAAAAATCACAGGAAAGACCCAGAGGAGACTAAAACCAAATCGAGCCCCAGCCTGAGAATATGTGGCAATGCCCGATGGATCATCGTCAGCTGCACCCGTTACTAACCCCGGACCTAGAATGCGTAAAAACCTGTTAAAGCGCTTTCGACTTAAATAATGCCTTGTGATATTAAGGGCGTGTATTTCAGCTGTATACACCTTTTTGCCGGCTTTTTTTATCTGTTTCACAGTTGTATTTGTTTTCATGGCGCTAAAGCTATAGTACAAGGAAAGCAACAACCCTACAACGAAACTCAACGTCGTAGTACAATATTATCCATGTTTGCATCTATTGAGACAGCGTCGGTTCATTCGTATGTAATACCTTGGTTCATGTATGCAATGGTGGCTGCAGCATTAGTAATTTATGCACTCATTGAGGCGCACCACACGAAACGAGATCACGTTATACAATTTCCTGAAGCAGTTCGGTGGTCGATTATTTACGTTAGCATTGCTGTTCTTTTTGCAATTCCAGTTTTCTTTTTCATTGGCTCACAGGCAGCAGGCGAATACCTGGCTGCATGGGCTATCGAAAAAGCATTGAGTCTCGATAATTTGTTTGTCATCGGTCTTATTTTTACGAGCTTTAAGGTAAGCCCAAAACTTGAGCGTCGTATGCTGAACTATGGAATTGCAGGGGCAATATTTTTTAGACTTCTATTTATCGTTGCGGGACTTGAACTCCTTAAAAAATTCGAATGGGTCAGTATACTGTTTGGTCTTATTTTGCTGCGTGCCGCCTGGAAAGCATTCAAGGAAGCACGTGGTGGAGACGATATTGAAAAAGAAGTCGAATTTACTGACAAAAAAATATGGAAGGCTCTTACCAGAGTTTTACCAGTGCATCACGAATACGTTGGTCATAAGTTGACTGTCAAGATAAACGGTAAGCGCATGCTCACACTGATGGCTGCAGTTATTATACTTATTGAATTAACAGATATTATTTTTGCAGTAGATAGTGTTCCTGCAGTTTTGGCCGTGAGTCCGGATCGTTTTATTGCATACGCTAGCAATGTATTTGCGTTGCTTGGACTTCGAGCCTTGTTCTTTGTATATCAATCGGTTGCAACAAAGTTCTGGGCGTTGACATGGGCTTTGTCTGGAATATTGGTTTGGATTAGCTTTAAAATGATTGCAACGCCTTTAGGTCTTCATGTACCCGTATGGATTAGCTTATTAGTACTCGCCATATTCTTAATTGGTAGTATCATTGCATCAATTGCGTTTCCCAAAAAGATTTCGGAACATCCAATTCACATTGATGACGACCTCTAGTATAGACTCACTATCCAGGGTAAAAAAGTTGTAAAAACAAAACTTGTGCGTGGCAATGCATTAGCAGTATACTTTTGTTAGCGATATGAGTGCTGGGCAACCTTCTTACTCATAGGCTTACACCCATCTCAGGGAGCATACACACTGACTCAACAATGTGAGTAAAGCGTCACTACATAAATCCCTACCAATAGCTACAAGAGAAGCACGACTATATATGCAAACGGGTATATACTCTGACTCTTACAAGCTCCACTATTCACCGTTTGACTCGGAAACACGAGTATCTCTTTACAAACTAAACTAATAATTCTTTGGAGCATTTATTATCATGGATACAAAACAATATATAAATAAAGAAGTCGCAGTAAACGCAGTGTACTTTAGCGGTCGGCAAAATTTCCGTAGCTTTCCTAAAGCAATTACATACGAAAATCAGCAGGTCACATTTCTTGAATCAGGTATGCGTTACTTGCTACACAAAGGTCAAAAAATAGTTCAGCTCTTCGATATGTCAGACGGACATAGTAACTATCGTCTCCAGTTCGACTCGCAAGAATTTACTTGGACACTCGTACGCATCACGCCTTTGCCTCGGTAAAGGCTGATGCTACTATAGAAAGATGCATCATAAGCCATTCAGCACAGAACTAGAACAATGGTTAAAGAATAACTCGCACGAAACAGTCGGTGAATTAGCCGATTTTTTTGGTGAAAAAAGCTTTGCTGTTATTTTTCTTATTTTTATGTTTGTACCCGCACTCCCCATACCAACCGGCGGCATTACAACGTTTGTTCTGTTACCAGTCACAATTATTGTATCAATAGAAATGATCTTAGGTTTCAAGACTGTTTGGATTCCAAAAAGAGTACGACGGATTGAACTAAAAACGAAATTTCTACACAAAGGATTACCGTTTATGATTAAGCGTGTGCGTACATTAGAAAAATTTTCTAAACAAAGAGGCGCTTATATCCTGAACACAACGTTTTTTCGAATAATATCAGGTATATTCATTTTTATCCTTGCGCTCGCAGCTTTTATTGCTCCGCCATTTTCTGGCCTTGATACTGTACCGTCAATGGGCGCAGTTATTATTGCTCTAGCTCTCATAATTGAAGATGTGTATCTATATATGGTTGGAGTGTTACTAGGCATTATAGGCATAGGCATACTCGTTGCAACCGCAACTGCAATTACTGCTTTTTTTAATTATATTCTCACTATTTTCTAATAGGTGTAGACATACCAACTCTTGTGCCTGTGTTGGTGTTTTTTATTTTGAATAGGGAAAATATAACTTATCAAACGTGCACCTTTTTTCATTTCTTTTTGCGCCTTAATGCCAAGACGTGGCATTGTCCTAGGAACTAAGAATGCCATAACGACGTCTGCTTTTGAGATATCTTGAGACCAGAAATTTCCGAAACGGATATGTGCATTTTTTTGTCCTAGAGACAAAACCCAGGCAATAGCCCAGAGTAGAGGGTTAAGTTCGTAACCAACGGCTACAGCTCCACGCTGCGCCGCAGCACGCACGAGACGTCCATCTCCGCACCCAAGTTCAATATATGTATCACCTAACTGAAGCTGAGCATCATTTAAAATAGCTTCGATATCATATGATCGAGCAGGGACCCATGGAGCACCGGAAATACTACTGACCGCGAATCCCAGTAAAATTATTAGTACTACAAGTAAAAGAATACCCATCATATAAGCGTATACTATCAGCTGCCTATTAGACAACGTGCTGGCTTTATTCGCTACCACAATATGCGCTATACTACCTATAAAGGAAAAATACATATGAAGTTTGTAAAAAAAATAAAACGCTCGTTGCCATCGCTGACAATGAACCCGTTCTCTTTGGGTGATGTTTTGTTTCGAAAAGATAAAAGAATTGAAACGTTTCTAGCTCTTGAACAAGACAAACGAGTTGATTTATTACGCTCAGTCACTACAGGAGTTAGAAAGGATATTCTAAAAAGAATTCCTGAAAATGACTTTGTAAGCATTTTACAAACACTCGACCCCGATGAAGCGACTGACATGTTGCAACTAGTATCAAAAACAAAGCGAGAACGCGTTCTGAATGATCTTAGTGCCGAACTAAAAGATTCACTTTCAATTCTTCTTGCATTCGACCCAGAAACAGCGGCTGGTCTTATGACGCTCGATTACATTCAGGTAGACGAAGCAGAAACTATTGAAGGAACTGCAGAAAAATTTAAACAACACGAAAAGAAAACTGGACGTCCTCCGGTAATTATCGTACTTGAAAATGGTAAACTACATGGTTTTCTTCCTGGGCACGCACTTGGCATAGCCCGTCGTACTGAAAAAATATCACATTATATAAAGCGAATGCAGTCCATTTCATATGCAGCAAAGCACAAAGATGTAGTAAACCTATTTCAATCTCATCCACATACAAAAGTTGCGGTGCTCAACGATTCAGATGAGGTTGTGGGAATTATCTATTCAGACGATATTCTCCAGATTCTTGAAAAAGAGCAGGGTTCTTCTCTGTATAACTTTGCTGGTATTAAGCAAGAGGAAAGCGTTACTGACTCAGCGAGAAATAAAGTAAATAACCGATATCGCTGGCTCATCATCAACTTAGCCACGGCATTTTTAGCATCCTTCGTCGTAAGTTTATTTTCAAAGACATTAGATAAATATGTATTGCTTGCGATCTATATGCCAATTGTCGCAGGAATGGGCGGTAATGCTGCAACACAAACGCTTGCTGTGCAAGTACGAGGAATAAGTCTTAAGCAAATTGATTTTAGCAATGCCTGGATGTCCTTACGCAATGAGCTTGGTGCAGGTCTGATCAACGGTATTATTAACGGAATTATCGTTTTTACCGTTGTCATGGTAGTCAATAAAGACTTTGGTATTGCGCTCGTCTTAGGTCTTGCAATGATTATCAACTTACTCGTTGCAAGTACTTTCGGAACACTCGTCCCATTAATTATGAAAAAACTTGGTAAAGATCCTGCTACTTCAGCAACGATTTTTATTACTACTGCCACAGACATCTTAGGATTCTTGGCATTTCTCGGATTAGCAACTATTCTTTTGAGCTAATTGCCGATACGTAAGGCTTCTATAGGGTCTTTACGGGCCCCTTTAATCGCCGGGATTGTCCCAAATATAATACCTACTGATACTGACACGAATGCTGCAATAAGTACAATGGGCCAAGTGATGACAGGAGCTACATCGGTTGTAACCTTAATGACAAAATTGACCACAAATGAAGCTGCAATACCGATCACACCACCGAGAACACTTAATACTATTGCTTCAGCCATAAATTGATTCCGAATTTGTCGGTTCGTTGCCCCAACGGCCTTACGTACACCAATCTCACGGGTTCGTTCACTCACTGAAACGAGCATAATATTCATGATCCCTATACCACCAACGACAAGAGAGATAGCTGCTATTGCCGCGATAAATCCTGTGAGTTTATCTAAGACGGAAGATGTAACTTGTAAGTTTTCACTTTGCAACAGAACGGTTGTATCGTCCTGTCCGCCATGAGATTCTTGAATTGCAGCAGAAATCTGAGAAGCTAAACGTGCAGCGTCATTAGGATTTTGTGGACGCGCCAAGACGCGTACGACTGGCGCGGCTGTTCCAGCCACTTCCTTGAGTGTTGGAGCTGGAACAAATATTGCTTGATTTAGATCAATTCCTTGTCCCAGTGGGTTACCGGTAAATTTTTCAAAAACGCCACGAACAATATAGTCTTCGCCTCGTATAGTAACTACTTGTCCAAGTGGTACGTTTTCCTGAAAAAGTTGTTCTGCAACAGTCTTACCAATAACTGCAACTTGTCGGGATGTTTCGCCAGTTGTAAAGTAACTGCCATATTCGACTTTTTGCTGCACAAGATTAGGTAAGGATGGATTAGTACCGAGGACAAACCCATCTACATATTCACGACCGTTAGCAATTGCACTTCCATTCAGTAAACGAATGGGGGTCGCATCTTTCACCCCAGCACTACCCTCAACAATAGCTACATCTCGATCGTTAAGAGTGCCGCTACCAAAGCCATAGACAAAGTCTGGGTTTATTTTTTGAATATTACCGTTAGCATCTCGCTTAATGCCTTTACCGGCACGAACTGTAATGAGATCACTTCCAACACTCTTTATTTCACCAATGATCTGCCGTTTTATACCTTGACCAAGACTTACTATTGTTACAACAGAAACAATACCAACTACTATTCCAAACATAGTGAGTGAACTTTGCCACCTTGATTCACGAATCGTCTTATAGGCAACTTTAAAATTTCCACTACGCATTTGAAGACCTCTTTGTTTTTGTGGAGCTGCGTTTTTTGGAACGAACTTTATTTTTACGTTTCTTTATCGCAGACTTTTCAGGGCGAAATTCCATCATAGCTGAAACACCAGCCAAATCATCTTCTTCTGTTTTTCGCGGATAGACATACATGGCTTTCTTTGCAAGAGCCGGAACTTCACCGACTGGCGTCCGTTGATCGTGCACAATGCAGCCGTCGTGCATATATACCACACGATCCGCATAACGAGTTATTTCAGGGTTGTGGGTCACCATAATGATGGTATTACCGGTTCTATGTAATTCACTGAGTAATTCCATGACAATCAGGCTAGCTGCACTATCTAAGTTGCCAGTAGGTTCATCAGCAATAATGATTTGAGGATCACCAACAAGAGCACGTGCAATTGCTGCACGCTGCACCTGGCCACCACTTAATGCCTTTGGCATAAAGTACTGACGCTCCTTGAGTCCGACTCGTTCTAGTACATCTTCGGCACGCTGCAGTCGTTTTACGGTACTAACTCCACGATACATAAGGGGCAGGGCAACATTATCAAGGACAGTTAGCTTTGGAAGAAGATTGAAAGATTGAAAAACAAAACCTATTTTATCTCGTCTCATTTTTGCACGTTGGTTAGATCGGAGCTTAGACACATAGCGATTACTTAACATGTATTCACCATGAGTAGGGCGGTCGAGAAGTCCAATAATATTCATGAGCGTTGATTTACCTGAACCACTCGGACCCATAACTGCAACGAACTCGCCAGCTTCAACATCAATAGAGACTTCGTCGAGAGCCACCGTAGTGGCATCGCCGAAGCCGTACAGTTTACTGACGTCTTTTATTGAAATAATGGGCATAGAATTGAGGCTTCTCCGATCCTATGTTTTTGTCATAGGAGTAGATAATAATATTCTACGATGTAATTTAAAAATTAGGCAAGTAATTCTATCAGTTTTGTCAAAGAAGTATTAAAAACGCTATACTAAACACGTTCGTGTGCACATGGAGGGGTCGCATAGTGGTCTAGTGCGCCATCTTGGAAAGGTGGTATGGGGGCAACTCCATCGAGGGTTCAAATCCCTCTCCCTCCGCCATGAACTTTTTTTTATTTTAAGAAATCTTTGTACCGATTGTTTCACCACGAGATGCGCGTAGTAAATTATCTTCTTTCATTGCATCGAAAACTATCACGGGCATATTCTGTTCCATGGCGAGTCCAAGCGCTGCTTTATCCATTACTGAAATTGCTTTATTTTCCACAGCTTCCTGGAACGACAGTTCATGTAGTCTTTGTGCGTCTGGGAATTTTGCAGGATCCTTTGTATATACTCCATCCACTTTTGTAGCCTTTAGAACGACATCGCATTCGAGTTCAAGTGCAAGACTGACCGCTGCAGTGTCAGTCGTAAGATATGGACGTCCAATTCCACCAGCCACCACTACGACTCTGTGTTTTTGTAAGTGCTTGTTTGCAAGACGAAATACAAATGGTTCAGCTACTTGTTCAGCAAAAATATTACTGAGGCACCTTGTTTCGAGTTCTTGAGCTTCGAATATATCTGTAAGTGCTAGGGCGTTAATCATGGTAGCGAGCATGCCCATATGGTCACCGGTAACGCGTTGGATTCCATGACCAGCAATCTGGGCGCCACGTACAAAGTTTCCACCTCCAACCATGATAATGACCTGACAGCCACTTTCGCTTACTTTTTTAACCTCCTGGGCTAACCAGGCAACAAGTTTGGGATCGATACCACTTTCATATTCACCAGCTAACTGTTCGCCCGAGAGTTTCAGCAGAATGCGGTTGTGTGTATCATCCATTGCAACCAGTCTAGCAGAGAAGGGTGAGCCAAGCTATACTAACTACTATGAAACTATACTCATGGAACGTAAATGGAATTCGCGCGGTTATCAATAAAGGAGACTTCCAGAAATTTATTGCTGAGCATAATCCTGATATTCTTTGCCTACAAGAAACAAAAGCAAGTCGTGACCAAGTTGAAATTGACCTTCCAGATTACCAGGAATATTGGAGCTCAGCTGTCAAGAAAGGCTACTCAGGCACAGCAATCTTTTCAAAACATAATGCTTTGCAAGTAATTAACGGCTTTCCTGAGGACATTATTAAAACATATGAGGTGCATGGAGATACCTATGGTAATCCCAACGATGAAGGACGCGTAATTGCAGCAGAGTTTGCCAAGTATTGGGTTGTCACAGTGTACACACCAAACGCAAAAGGTGATTTATCAAGATTAGAACTTCGCCATAAGCACTGGGATAAGGCTTTTCTGGCGTATGTGAAAAAGCTCGAAAAACAGAAGCCCGTCTTATTTTGCGGTGATCTCAATGTTGCTCATACTGAAAATGATCTTGCCAACCCTAAACCAAATGTCGGTAAGCACGGGTTTACGAACGAGGAACGAGAAGGCTTCGAAAACTTTGTACAGGCCGGATTTATTGATTCGTTCCGTTTATTTACCCAAGGCAAAGGCCACTACAGCTGGTGGACTCACTGGGCGAACGCCCGAGCACGTAATGTAGGATGGAGAATTGACTACTGGATGGTCTCAAAAACTCTCAAAAAGCATGTCAAGAACGCCAAGATCCATGCAGATGTAATGGGCAGTGATCATTGTCCGGTTAGTATTGAATTGGATATTTGAATGAAGCGACCATTCGCGGCTTTTGACATAGATGGAACGCTTATTCGTTGGCAACTATATCATGCTGTCGTGCAAAAGCTTGCCAGTGCAGGACATCTTGGACCAGATGCACTCGCAACACTTCATGATGCCCGAATGCGATGGAAAAATAGAGAGAATAAAGAAGCATTTCATGAATATGAAAGAACCCTTATTCAGACATATGAAGACGCATTACCGCACTTGAAACCTGCAGATTTCGATGCATATGTAGAGCAGGTCATAAATGAATATAAAGACCAGGTCTATACATACACAAGAGATCTTATTACATCCTTAAAACACAGAGGTTACATGCTATTAGCAATCTCTGGCTCACATGAAGAGCTCGTTCGTGCAATAGCACATCATTATGGCTTTGATGATTATGTAGGAACACAATACGACCGAACGGCTCATGCATTTTCAGGTCAAAAACAACTTGGTAGTGCAGATAAAAAAAGCATTCTGCAAAGACTTATCACTACTCATGGGCTTCAAACCAAAGATAGTATTGCAGTCGGCGATAGCCTTAGTGACGCTGCTATGATGGAAATAGTAGATAATCCGATAGCTTTTAATCCAGACCAAAAACTGTATGATCGGGCTCGAGAATCTTCCTGGAAAATTGTCATAGAACGAAAAAATGTAATTTATGAAATGGAACCTCATGGCACCACGTACCTATTGGCATAAACAAGGAAAGACGCCGCTATATCCGGATCTTATTTGGAGTAGACCAGAAAATAAACAAGCAGCTGGTAAGCTACTAATTATTGGCGGTCATGCGTATGGTTTTTCTGCACCAGCAATCGCATATCAGGAAGCAATAGCGGCCGGTATCGGAAGTGCGCGGGTACTCATTCCAGATCACATTAAAAAACAGTTGGAACATTTTCAAGGAGCGTCCCTTGAAATTACGTATGCGCCGAGTACACCAAGCGGCAGTTTTGCAAGCCGATCACTTGCCGAGATGCATGACGGCGCATCTTGGGCCGATGGCATTCTCTTGGCCGGGGATCTCGGAAAAAACAGCGAGACAGCAATAGTTATTGAGAAGCTCCTCAGGGCAACATCTCATGCAATCACAATGACTCAGGATGCGATTGAATATGTCATTACGCATCCCGATAGCGTATTACAAAGACCCCATACGGCTCTTGTATTGACCCTCAGCCAGTTGCAACACATGTTCAAGGCAAGCAAGTCAACAATTGCTATTACACACAGCATGGATCTCGTACAGCTCATTGATGTACTTCATGAGTGGACAAAGCAGTACCAAACAGCCATTGTGGTGAGGTATCAAGATACCATTATTATTGCTTTCAACGGAGATGTCAGCACAACTCAAAACAGCGACTATACAGAAGATACTTGGCAGATTCCAATTGCTACCCACATTGCAGTATGGTGGCTACAAAACCCTACGAAACCATTTCAGGCAATGACAAGTGCCCTTATTGAGCACGACGCATAAGGATTCTTTACAGCTGGTGCCGCAGGACGGACTTGAACCGTCACGAGATTGCTCTCACAGGATTTTGAGTCCGGCGTGTCTACCAATTCCACCACTGCGGCTTCAGTTATAAAGAATACATCTCTTATGACAGGGGTAATTGTATCATATATCCCTAAAAACTGGTCGTAGAAGTGTAAATAAGCTTAATCATTTTGTACCTCATTTTAGCTTAAAATACCGTATACTAAAGAGTAATACATATGGCAGACAGCACACATAAGAAGAACACTATGAGCGATAGCGCACAACAGGCTGCTGATTTGGTACGTCAAAAAATAGATGCACTCTACCAGAGTGAGCCCACTGCGGAAGAAGAAGTTGCCGATAGTTTCGATCCTACCGTTAAGTCTCATTCAAAACACCAACGATTCATGCAAGATCTTACTAAGTCTGGTAAATCCCTGGAAGACATTCAAACAGCCTGGCATCAATACTACTCAGCGCTTCCAGATAAAGAGAAGCATGATGTGTGGCAAGAGTTCTACGACCAACACGGTAAACAAGATGTTTCTCAATTTGCAACCGAATCAAAGCTAGACACTCCAATAAGCCACAATACTAAACATATGCAAACTGGCAAACGATCTGTCAGTGAATTAAAGAAACAGCTTTTAGCAGCACCGCGTTCAAAATCACGAGGCTCATTGAAGGCTAAACAGCACTTTCAGTCTCTTCTATTTGGCATCACCATGGGTGTAATAGTTGTTTTGATAATGATGTTCGGTCTTTTCAATGATCGATTTATTGCACCGTTCATAAGCCCTAGCAAACAGGTCAGTGACACACCAATTATTATTGATAGTGCTACTGCAGTTGGTCCAGTTCCGAAAATAATTATTCCGAAAATTAACGTTGAAATACCAGTTATTTACGACGAACCTTCTTTACAAGAAGACGCGATTCAAAAAGCGCTCGAAAGAGGTGTCGTTCACTATGCCAATACTCCGAATCCAGGCGAACTTGGTAATTCAGTCATTTTTGGCCATTCGAGCAACAATATCCTCAATAAAGGTAAATATAAATTTGCATTTGTACTACTTAATAAATTAGAGATCGGTGATGTGTTCTTTTTAACAAAAGATGGTGTCCGGTATTCGTATAAGGTTTTCGATAAGAAAATTGTAAAACCCACAGACCTCAGTGTATTAAACGCGACATCTAAGCCTGCAACAGCGACGCTTATCACTTGTGATCCTCCTGGTTCGTCATTGAATCGGCTCGTTGTAGTAGGGGAACAAATCAATCCAGATCCAAAGAACAATAAGCCGAGTAGCGCTGTGCAATCGAATGAGCAGGTGACTGTAATACCGAGCAATGCACCAAGCCTGTGGCAACGATTTACCAACTGGCTAAAATCACTCTAACGACTCTTTAGTTTTGAAGATTAACTCGTAAGCTACTACGGCTAAGCGAAGTCTTACTCGGATCATTGGTTGTTGGAGCAAGGGCATACATACGAATGTAGTCACGGTCAAAATATGCACGTGATCCTGGAATAATCGGCGCAATTGTTTGCTGATTAATACCATCGTAATCAAATACGACTACTTTATTATCAGAGTTGACGACAATACGGTGTCCATCCATCCATAGTGCTTTGTAGTCCAATGGAATATTTAAAGCAGACTGATAGTACGTTCTGCGGACAGTTTCAGCGTCATAGAGGGCGAATTTTTTACCACTTTGGGCCAGTATAAATCGAGCGTTTGCAGAAAATGAAACAAACTTTGGATCTTGGATTATCAATGTGGTAAATAGTGAAGGACTGGCTTTCGGATCAGTCGATGGATTATTGGCGGGGTCTTTGTATATATACACTTTACCTTGTGAGTTAACACCAACGGCCGCATAAAAATGGGTGTCAAATTTTGCATAGTCAAGCAAGTAGCTATCGCTACTCAAACCTGAGCGAATGAGAAATTGCTTATCGCCATCCTTTATTCTTACTATTGCCTTAGCAGGATCTTTTTCATCTACTGCGGCATACAGAATTACTTTTTCAGCATAGGCCTTGTAACTCAGTACATTAGATAGGACTGGCTGTATATTTTTTTCTTTTGTATCTACAAAACTTAACTTTTTAGTTGTAGCGTCATAAAGGTATAACTTGTCAAACTTTTTATCACGCAGGGTGACCGTTGATGGATTGGTGTTAAGTAGTTTATTTACGTTCTGTGAGTTTTGTGGTGTATCACGATCTAGAACAATAAATTCAAAAGCGTCTCCATATCTGTGCTTCAAGAGAACATGACGGCTATCTGACGCCCATTCAACAAGTTCATAACTTTGTGGCTGTGTTGTTGGAGAAAGTGTATTGGGGGGCAAGGAAATTGATTTTACGGCAACTGTTGGATCACCTGCGTCGAACACATCAAAAGTAGTCATAGATCCTGGTTGTAGGACAAGCATCCACTTTCGATCAAGACTTTGAGTAGAAAAAGAAGGCGAACTTGCATACGTCTTTTGATCTCTTGGGGTTATATTTGTAGGAAATAGCACCGGGTAGACAAGTCGCTCAATTGTGCTTCCTTCAAGATTAAAAGAACGTGACCACGTTCTGTATCCATCCCGCTTTAATTCCATTTTGTAAGGTCCCGCCGGAACAGTGAGACGCTTGTCAGTTGTACCAACGTCAATTCCGTTAAGGAAAATTTTAGCAGCCTCAGGTGCTGCATCTGCAAAAATAAGACCATTCTGGATAACTTCACCCGTTTTTCGATTAAAGTCAAAACCATACGACTGCAAAACAAGAATTGCAGAGGTCATAAAAATAGCGATACCAATTAGTGTATAGCCAAGAAAGAGCCGTCGCTCATGTTTGCGTTTTTTATCTGGGTCTAAAAAATCCATACTGTTTGTTTTTATATGTCCGTACATATGAGTATACCACGCATAACATCTTTGCAAACTATATTCCACGACTAAAAATCAAAGACATATAGAACTTGTCAGGAAGCATCAATACAAGGTACTATGGGAGCATAAGCGTGAGCAGTAAAGCATAGGCGTAAACAAGGACTATTCGTGAGTGCACAAAGGGACACAATTGTTATTAACGGCAAGATGTATAATGCAACATCTGGTCTTCCAGTGCATGAACCAACCCTCATTAAGCCAACACAGTCACATCATAAGTTAACTCATGTAGATGGCATCATACACCATAAAAAAACAGCTCATAAAACTACTGGGGTACACACGCCAAAGCCGAAACCACATGTATCACGTAGCTCATCTGTGTCCTCAAGTGCTGTACATAATAAAACCGAGCGATCCAAAACCTTGATGCGCCAAATATTAAAAAAACCCTTGGTTGAACCGGGGTCTAAGCAAGTATCCCTTTCTAAACCTTCCAAGCAACCAGAACATATTGTTATGCGTGCAAAGAAAAATGCCGCACGTGAAGCTCGAGCGGCTGCAACTCCACAACATGCAAAAGTACATAAGTTTAAAAGCCATTCAGGAGACAGTGTTGTTACGCGTGTTGAAGAAATTGCCGTCAAGCCAGTGCCACAATCTGAAGTTTCATCTAATTCTCCAGCTACACAGAATATCGACACTCCTCCACCACTTACTACACGAAGCTCTCGACAGCCACAACAACGCAATTCATTTGAGTCTGTACTACGTAATGCGCCGGCTCCTACGCCTGCGTCTATTGGTGGACGTTCTCATCATAAAAAACGTAAAGGTCGTGCACGAGGCGTATTCGCAGCTATTGGCATCGTATTTATTCTTGGTGGTTTCTTTACGTATTACAGTTTACCGAGCATACGCATGCAGATCGCGTCCCGCAACGTAGGCTTTACGGCTGCTATTCCACGCTACCAGCCAACAGGATTTGGCCTCAATACATCTATTCAATATCAGCCTGGAAGGGTGATACTACGGTACGCCTCAGCAACTGATAAAAATAGTGGATATACTATTACCCAAGAAAAAACAGCGCTTGATAGTGCGAGTATGGTTAATTCATATCTAGGAAAGACAAAAGATCAAGCCGTCGAACAGAGTAGTAATGGCCGAACCGTGTATATTTACAACGGCACTAATGCCACTTGGGTAGATGGTGGTATTTGGTATAACATACAGGGCAACGCCCAACTTTCACCAGATCAACTACTTCGTATTGCATCATCAATGTAGGAATAACTAGTACATTGTGACCAACAGATAATCCCTGTATACTAACAGGGATGATTGTACGTACTCGATTTGCCCCAAGCCCAACTGGCTATATGCATGTTGGCGGCATACGAACCGCATTATTTGCATGGCTCGTTGCGCGCCAGAATAGTGGCTCATTTATTCTGCGACTAGAAGATACTGATAAAGCTCGTGAAATTGCCGGATCTGATCAGCATATTATTGATTGTCTCAATGCTCTTGGTATTGCGTATGATGAGGGTCCAGATATAGGGGGCGAATTCGCGCCATATCGACAAAGTGAACGACTCAGTCACTATCAAGAATGGGCGAAGCAGCTTATTGACTCAGGCCGCGCATATGCTGATCCATATACACCTGAAGAGGTCGATGCGTTCCGAAAAGAAGCCCGCAATAAAAAACAGCCGTTCCTGTATCGTAACCATAGGCCAGAAAATCCTCCTGTATGGGATGGTAGTCAACCGCTGCGCTTTAAATCTGATCCAAAAAATTACACGTGGCACGATGAAGTTATGGGTGATATTTCTACGGGCCCTGAAGTTATTGACGATATTATTCTCATAAAATCGGACGGTTACCCAACATACAACTTTGCCCACATTGTTGATGACGCCGAAATGAATATTAGCCACATTATTCGGGGCCAAGAATTTTTATCATCAACTCCAAACTATCTCAATCTATACGAAGCGCTCGGTATAGCACGGCCATTGCTTGCGACCGTGCCGCATATTCTTGGGCCAGATGGCAACAAGAAGCTTGGCAAGCGTGACGGAGCGAAAGACATGCTCGACTACGTGAAGGAGGGCTACCTTCCCGCAACACTTCTTAACTTTATTGCCACCATGGGATGGAATGACGGTACCGAACAAGAAGTTTTTAGCGTCGAAGAGCTTATAGAAAAGTTTAGTCTTAACCGCGTGCAACGCAGTGGTGCACGCTTCGATGAGCGAAGACTCCAATGGCTGAGTGGGGCACATATTCGCTCACTCGACGTGTATAGTCTCTACGATGCACTTACGAATTATTGGCCAAAAAGCAGCCACGGAGCACCAGAAGCGTACAAGCGACAAGTTGCAAGCCTCATTCAAGAGCGTCTGAAGTATTTCACTGAAGTTCCAATGCTGACTGAATTCTTTTTTAGTGAACCTCAAGACAAAGCTGTTTCAGCACTCTTGCATGACCCAAAGAACAAGCAACTCAAGAAATTAACTGATGAAGCAATGCACGCGATGCTCACCACAGCGAAGAAGTCTCTTGAAGATTCAGATTTTTCTCTCACCGACATAGACACACGTCTCAATGCACTACTGACTGAACTTGACACAAAACCGGGCATTTTATTTAGCCTTATTCGTATTGCAATCAGCGGAAGCCCCGCGTCGCCAGCGCTTTTTGATACATTGGCCGTTCTTGGAAAAGAAAAAACACTCACTCGTCTGACGCAAGCCCTAAAAATACTCGCCCGCTAAGTATTCAACAACCATAAGCATTTGATATACTGATAGGTATGCCAAAGGATCCGCCAAAAAAACAATTGAGCGATGAAGAATTACTAAATACAATTGGGCCTGATGCCGACGCGCCGGAAGATCCACCAAAACAGAAAAGAGCACCCTTGGAAAAAATTAAAAAATGGTTTCGTTCATTAACTAAAAAACAAAAAATAGCGTTATTCTTTGCGACTCTACTAGTTCTCGCTGGTATTGGAGTAGGTATTTTCCTTATTGCAAAAGGAGGCAAAAAGCCGTTATCTCTTCCTGTAATCAAAAAGACTGAGCCCAAGGAAGAAAAACCAACAACCGAGCCAAGTCGACTCACAGGAGTGACAATTACTCCCGAACTCAATCAGCGCGGCGTAGTCGGCATCATGATAGAAAATAGTCCTGACGCCCGGCCTCAAGCGGGTCTCAAAGATGCGGGAGTTGTCTTCGAAGCAATTGCAGAGGGTGGTATTACTCGTTTTCTAGCGTTATATCAAGAGGCACAACCAGACTATATCGGACCAGTTCGCAGTGTGCGATCATACTATCTTGATTGGCTACAAGGCTTCGATGCGCCAATTGCGCATGCCGGTGGTAGTGCAGACGGGCTCGCAAAGATACGCAATGAACGAATTCCTGACCTTGATCAATTTGCAAATGCTGCAGCGTACATGCGCGTGAATACCCGCTATGCACCCCACAACCTATACACCACGATGGCCAAGCTGGATGCCCTCCGTACTGCGAAAGGTTTTACGTCAAGCACCTTTGATGGCTTTGCCCGTAAAGCTGAGGCTCCGGTCAATACTCCAACTGCTCGGTCTATCGACTTTAACATCTCATCTTTTCTATACAGTCCGCGTTATGAATATGATCCTGCAACCAATTCCTACAAGCGTAGTCAGGGTGGTAAGCCGCATACTGATGAACGTAGTGGTGCACAGATCGCACCTAAAGTTGTCATCGCCAACGTTATGTCATACGGCATAGCGGCTAATGGCGTGAATAGCAACTACAATACAATCGGCAGTGGAAAGTCATATATTTTCCAGGATGGTACTGTCACTATTGGCACATGGGAGAAGACGGGCTCTAAGAGCCAGATGGTCTTTAAAGATGCGAACGGCAACGTCATTAAGCTCAATCCTGGACAGACCTGGATTAGTGCCGTTGGATCAGCGAGCGGTGTCAGCTACAAACCGTAGGCAACGCAAATACTTTTCGTTATACTAGATCATAGCGATGCAGGTACTGGGACGCATGTAACTTTAATCTGCAGGCTTTATACATTTTTTTACATACCGTCTATTGACTCGCTTTCGACGCAGTAGGGCCTCTATGGCACCTCGGTCACTCAAAAAAGCGTAGCTCAAGCGTCAAGAGTACGTATCATCTTGGCACTCTCTCTTTTATAACGAAATTATCCGTAGAAGTTCTCTATGGAATTGTCTAATACTTCTGTTTTCTTACAGAAGAAAGGTATACGCATGCGTGAAAAAATTAATGAATCTGTTAGTGTCGTAATGTACTACAGTGCAACAAAACGTGTTGCTGCGCCGCACACGATTAGCTGGCGCAACACCGAATATAGGGTAGGGAAAATAGGATACCACCATACGATCATGGAGGGTAAAACATTGCATCATATTTATGAGCTCGTCGATACCCAAGGGTCCTTATGGTTTCGACTGAACTTAGATACAAGTAATCTCCATTGGAATCTTGAGGCAGTACACGATGGAAATACCCATTAACCATAACGCGCCCCAGGTTATGCATATTGATCTCAACAGCTGCTTTGCAATCATAGAACAGCAGGCCAACCCACTTCTACGCCATAGGCCCGTTGCGGTTGCCGCCTACGATTCGCCAGGAGGCATGGTGATAGCATCTTCATATGAAGCCAAAGCATTGGGCATTAAATTAGGCGTCAACGTTCGTGAAGCTCGACTCTTATCGCCAGATGTTCACGTACTCACACCAGACCCCGAAAAATACTTTAATGCCCATAAGAGATTTAAAGAAGTACTCCTAAAATACACCAATGAAGTAACGCCAAAATCTGTCGATGAATTTGTCATAGACTTTCGGGGGTCACGGGTACTGCAAGCTGGACGTAGCCTTGAAGATATTGGTATGCAGATCAAGCAAGATATTAAAAATGCCCTTGGTGAATACGTCACGGTCAATATTGGCATTGGCCCAAATCGCTTCCTGGCGAAACTTGCCGCTGGGCTTAACAAGCCGGACGGCATGGACCGCATTGACGGTAATAATCTGCGGGATATCTACGCCGGACTTGAACTCACCGACCTTCCAGGTATAAACGTTCGCTATGAAGCACGTTTGAACATTGCCGGCATCTATACACCCCTCCAGTTTTTAGATGCTCCCGTCATAATGCTTCGTAAGCGAGTGTTTAAAAGTATCGTTGGCTTTTACTGGCATCTTCGCCTCCGTGGGCATGAAGTAGACATGATTAAGTTTGGCCGCAAATCATTCGGACAACAATATGCACTTGCAAAGAAAACGCGCGACAAGCAAGAGCTCTCTCGCTTGCTGATGAAGCTGTGTGAAAAAACGGGCAGGCGACTACGCGGCCAGGACTACATTGCATCTGGCATCCATCTATGGCTTGGCTTTGAAAACCGCATGCACTGGGCAAAGGGTAAACGAGTACGCGGTGATATCTATGCCACGCAAGATATCTATCTCCACGCCCAGAAACTACTCAATGAAGTGCCGATTCCGGCGCGCGTAACTAACATTGGTGTTACGGTATTCAACTTACGTCCAGCGAACCCACAGCAACTTGGACTCTTCGATGATAGCCGTTTGGACGCTAAGTCGCTGGCACGAGCTGCAGACGCCGTGAATGATCGCTATGGTGAGTTTACTGTCGTTCCAGCATCTATGGCCAATATGCAAGATGTCATCATTAAGCGAGTCGCGTTTGGTAGCACGAATGATCTATAAAGGATAGAATAGGGTAACTATGAAAATACATATTGTGACCATCGGGAGCCCAAAACTTGTATACGCACAATCTGGGTGGAATCTCTATATTAAACGACTCAAACATTACCATAGCGTGCTAGTAACACATATATCTGACAAGCAAAATAATCCAGCCCACATTACTACTGTAGCGGGATCAGCCTACAAAGTTGCGCTCGTTATTAATGGTCCACAAATGAATAGTGAAGAGCTTGCAACCTTTATTGAAAAACGCGCTAACGTTGCCCAAGAACTGTGTTTTATGATCGGTGGACCAGACGGACTTCCACATGACGTAATCACAGCAGCTGACAAGCAGTGGGGTCTCTCTGAACTCACATTTCCGCATGACCTTGCAATGGTTGTACTCGCAGAAACACTATATAGAGCAAGTACGATTACAGCTGGACAACCGTATCATCACTAGAACTTGTGGACGCCCTTAGGACTATTAGGATTAATCTTTGATAGTCTAATTGAAAGTCGGTAACGGAAAATAGGAACAGTTACCACAGCAATATGATGAAATAAACTATAACTAACGTTTGGGTCAACACTAGATAATGGTTTCTTATGACGACGATAATCGACATACACATACAGAGCGGTAGACAATAGAACAAGAATAATGACGACAAGAGGAATGAGTAATTTCATAGCTATGTAGATATATTATCATTTATTTATGATTTTAAGGGTGTGCATAGCATTTTGTTATACTGCTTACAATGACGATACTATTCATTTGTAGAGGCGGAGTTTTCAGAAGCAGAGTTGCGCAAGCAATAGCACGACATGAAAATACCAGCAATACATTTGTTTCAAGCGGCATTGAAGCAGACGCAAATCTTTTCGGAGATATCAGTGCTCACTGTGAGTATATTTTAAAAAAGCACCATTTATTATCGCACACACAACCCTCTTGGATCCAAACAAATCAAGATCTCATTGATAGTGCTGACAGAATAATTTTTATGAGTCCAGACGTATATCAAGATTCACGAAATATGTACAAGATTACAAAACCATATAGTATCTGGGACATTGAAGATATCGAGATTCCACATGGTAAAAAACCAGAAAACTACGATACGCAAATTGAAGATATTTTTATAAAAATAAAAGCCCAGACAATAGATCTAGACTTACTAACATAGTGGTGACCCCGGCGGGATTCGAACCCGCGATCTTCTGGATGAGAACCAGATATCCTAACCACTAGACGACGGGGCCTTATCGTTCGAACTTGCAAATTTTAACAGATTTACAGGGATACGTCCAATAAATAACAGTGGTTGTGACTCTGTATAGAGTCTGTCATAATTGCTTATGGTTATATGCCAAATCAAGTCAAAAATACCAGCAATCCACCAAGTCAGTCAGAAAAGATAGGGTGGATACTATTCGTGTTTATAAGCCAATTTGTGGTGTTATTAATGCTGTTCATGCTTGGGTCTAATGGAAGTGGTACAGGGATTGGTATAATTTTTGCGCTGTTTGGCTCAATTCTACTGACTGCAATTAGTCTCGGCATTTCACGCGCTCGCCTTAATACAGCAACCGGGTCAGGACATAAAAAGGGGGCCGACAAAAGCCCCATCCATTCAATCTTAAATGCTCAGCAAAGTACATCAGACAATATCCTCGAATCAGTTTCAGATGGCATTGTAGTTACTGACCATACAGGTAAGATAACTATGCTAAACAATAGTGCCGCACAGATTGCCGGCTGGAATCCGCAAGACGCATTAAACCTAGATTATCACTCAGTATTTGCTTTCACTGATGCAAAAGGCACACCATACACAGATGATCAAAACCCGTTTAAAAAAGTCTTTAATACTGGTAAGCCAGTAAACGATAATGCCGCTTTTGTGTTAACTCATAGCAGCAAAAAGAAGATAGCTGTTAGTTTGACCGCATCTCCAATGCTCGATGACCAAGAAGCGGTTATTGGTACTGTTACGATTTTAAGCGATGTAAGCGAGGAGCGTGAAGCCGCTCGGCAACGTGCTGAGTTTATAAGCACCGCCAGTCATGAAATGCGAACACCAGTTGCTGCGATTGAAGGCTACCTGGCTCTAGCCTTAAACCCACATGTATCGAAAGTGGATGATAAGGCAAAGTCATACCTTCTCAAGGCACATGATGCAACACAGCACCTTGGTGAATTATTCCAAGATCTACTAACGAGTTCTAAGGCGGATGACGGTCGGCTTACCAACGATCCAGAGCTAGTAGAAGTTGGCGAGTTTCTGGCTAAGCTTACTGATGGCCTTCGCTTTGTTGCACAGAAAAAGAATCTTACAGTCGAATATGTTCTTGGTACATCAGGAGCAACAATAGATAGTGGGAGTAAGCTTGAAGGTAGCACAAAGGTTATTCAGCCGTTATACAACATATACGTTGATCCTGAACGATTGCGTGAAGTTATCACGAACCTTTTTGATAACGCAGTTAAGTATACGAATTCTGGCAAAATTTCTATAGGACTGACCGGTGATGATAACGTGGTGCAAATCTACGTTAAAGATACGGGTGCCGGAATGGCTCCTGAAGATGTGCCCCACCTTTTCCAAAAATATTATCGCCTCGATAATAGCGCAACGCGCACTGTTGGAGGCTCAGGATTAGGCTTATATATTTGTCGGAAAATTGTTGAACTATATAACGGACAAATTTGGGTAGAGAGTGAACTCGGTAAGGGGAGTACCTTCTTTATCAACCTTCCAAGATTAAGTAACCAAAGGAACGCAGAACTCAGCTCAAAACCACAACCAAACACAACCAATACTGCGGTAAAGTAACCTTTAACACTGACAGGCTGTGATACAATAGAATAAAAATAAGCTTTATGAGGGAACACACTACATGGCAAAAATAATGCTCGTCGAAGATGACACCAATCTGCTTGAAATTTATGGCGCACGCCTTCTTGCTGAAGGGTATGAAGTTGTGTCTGCCAAAGATGGCGAAGAAGCATTGGCAATGGCGGTCAAAGAAAAACCAGACCTCATTATTAGTGACATTATGATGCCGAAGATTAGTGGTTTTGACATGCTCGATATCCTCAGAAGTACGCCTGAAACAAAAAACGCAAAAGTCATCATGATGACAGCCCTAAATCAAGCAGAGGATAAAGAACGAGCAGACAAGCTAGGGGCCGATCGCTATCTCGTAAAGTCACAGGTCACATTAGAAGACGTCGCACAAGCAGCAAAGGAAGCGCTTGGTGAAGCTGCTCCAGAGCCAGCCACTGCTCCGGCGCCAGCTACACCTGAAGCGTCTCCAGCTGTAGAGGCTGTGCCGGCTGCAAACACCGAGACAGCAGCTCCCGCCACAGAGGCTCCAGAACCGACTGTCGTCACTCCAGAAGTTACGCCTACACCAGCACCAACTGCAGCTCCTGAGTCGGTAACGCCTGTAGCTGAAAGTGCCCAGTCTACTCCGGTAGATCAGCTACCACCTGCAACTCCTGATCTCAATGCTGCTACGTCAGTACATACGAAAGTTATTAACCCTATAAATGATCTCAATAGGCAGAGTGAAGACCTTAAAAAGCTTATTGCTGAAGAAGAGAATAAGGAAAAAGCTAGCCAAACACCTGATGCAGCTACAATACCTGTAGCTCCTGCACCAGCTCCTGAATCTACTCCCTCACAAGAGCCAACACCCATGCCGACTGTAGCTCCTGCACCAGCTCCGTCTGAAACGTCTCTAGCTGTAGAACCGGCGCCAGCCGCTGCCCCAACTCAAATTCCCGTTATAGTACCGCCAGAGACTCCTCCTACTCCCCAAAGCTAATCTTTAGTACACTAGTACAATGCGAATTAATAAATATGTAGCACTCGCTACAGGAATGTCACGGCGAGCAGCCGATCAAGCCATCACATGGGGACGAATTTCAGTTAATGGCCAGCCTCCTCAATCTGCTGGGTACATTGTTCAAGACAATGATGTTATAGCTTTGGATGGAAAGAATCTGGAGATCCATACTAACTATACGACCATCCTATTACACAAGCCTGTTGGATACGTCGTCAGTAGGGACGGACAGGGCAGTAAATCTATTTACGAACTGTTGCCAGAGGCATATCACACGCTGAAACCTGTTGGTAGACTAGATAAGGCTTCGTCTGGATTACTGTTACTCACAAATAATGGAGACCTCGCGAACAGGCTAACTCATCCAAGCTATAAAAAAGATAAGATCTATGAAATTGAACTATATGTTCCATTGAAAACAGCAGATAAGCAGGCTGTGGAGCGGGGAGTCATGCTGGAAGATGGTATGAGTGCTTTGCAGCTTAAAGGGCGGGGTACGCACTGGACGGTCACTATGAGCGAAGGACGTAATCGTCAGATTAGACGTACCTTTGGTGAGCTTGGGTATACTATCAAGAGACTGCACCGTATTCAATTTGGCGATTACGTCTTGAAAGGAACTGCAGAAGGCACTAGTCGGCTGGTGAGTGAGGGCTAGCCAACAGAGGTATTTTGTGGTAAAATAAGCGACAATGGCAAAGAAATTACCAATCGTCGCTATTGTTGGCCGTGCCAACGTAGGAAAATCGACTCTATTCAATAATATTCTCCGACGTAGAGAAGCTATTGTTGCAAACGAAGCGGGAACAACTCGCGACAGCATCATGGCGAAAGCATCGGTGTATATTGATGTGCCCAAGGAAATAGACGAAGAGCAAGAAACGACGTCCCGAAAAGTACGCCGAACAGATGGTTCTCAGCAGAAACGGCGCACTAGTGTAGAGCGCGAACGGCAAGACTTTTGGCTTGTAGACACTGCCGGCATGAAAGATGCTGAAGATGAGTTCGAATTTACGATTCAAGAACAGATCGCTCAAGCAGCGGATAGCGCCGATGTCATTTGGGTCGTGATAGAAGGTAATACAATTATTACTGAAGAAGACCGACGTGTCGCTAAAATGGCTCTAAAAACCAAAAAGCCTGTCATGCTGGTTGTAAACAAAATGGACAAGGCTAGTCATAAATCACATGATGATTTCGTACGTCTTGGTATCAAAGAAATTGTACTCATTAGTGCATCTCAGAATGCTGGCATCGATGATCTCCTTGAAGGACTTGTTGAACACATTGGAAAAGCACGGCTTGAAGATGATCCTAATAGACTGAAAATTGCAATCTTAGGTAGGCCAAACGTTGGTAAATCTCAGTTATTTAATACTCTCGCTAAGAAACAACAAGCCATTGTTGCTGATAGAGCAGGGACCACCCGCGATATCAACCGTACAATCGTGAAATACATGGGTCGAGAAATTGAACTTCTAGACACGGCAGGCATAAGAAAAAACGGTAAAATCGAAGTTGGCATTGAACGTTTCAGCGTCATTCGAAGCTTAAACGCTATTGAACAAGCAGACATATGCATCATGATGATGGATGTTAATGAGTTAAACGTGCAACTCGACCAGAAAATTGCTGGGATGATCAAAGAAGCGGGCAAGGGGCTTATTCTTGTGATAAGTAAGTGGGATAGCATCGAAGAGGATAAAACAGCGTTCACTCGCGATTCGCTGGCTGCGCAAATTCGTCATACTTTTGCATTTGTACCATGGGCTCCACTTGTAATTACAAGCTCTGTAACTGGTCAAAATGTTACAAAACTGTTTGAAATTGCTCTTGAAATAGATGAACGACGTAAGCAGAAATTTACTACGAGTGAACTTAATAGATGGCTGCGCAAAGTAGTTAGTATGCATCCGCCCGCAGGACTTAAAAATAGGGCACCAAAACTCAACTATATCGTGCATGAAGATGACAACCCAATTCCTAGTTTTAAGGTGTTTGGTTCGCATACTAAATTCCTTCATTGGAGCTACAAACGCTTTATGGAGCGCAACTTTCGTGAAACCTATAATTTTGATGGTTCGGCGATTCAATTTTGGTTTATTGAAAAGCATGTCACCCACAAGCACGGAACGAGACCAGAAGAAGATTAGATATTTGCCCCCAAGGTATATTTACCCCATAATACTGAGCATATATGGGATTATTTCAGAAAAAACTACATGCCGATGTCAAACTTGCTCCTTTGTACACCATAGGAGGCCAACAGACGCTTTTACTCGTTGGACTTGGGAATCCAGGCGATTCATACAAAGGAACGCGCCACAACGCCGGATTTGACTGCCTAGACGCATTTGTTGCCGGTCACGAAGAGTTTGGGCAATGGGTTACAAAAAAAGATCTAACTTGTACCCTGACAAGTGGTCTTTTTGGATCGGTTAAAGTAATCTGTATCAAACCGATTACTTTTATGAACAACAGCGGTAAAGCAGTACATTCAGTACAAGCTTTTTATAAAATACCTAATGCTAAAACTATTGTCATTCATGATGAGCTTGCATTACCTTTTGGCCAAATTCGAACTAGTATTGGTGGTAGTTCAGCAGGACATAATGGCATCAAGTCTCTCATAGCACATTGTGGGGAAGACTTTGGACGTGTCAGGATTGGTATTGATAATGCTCAAAAACCTACGGGTGATACTAAAGATTTTGTTTTAAAGTCTTTTAATAGCACTGAGAAATCTCATATCAATGCACTGTTACGAGAAACAGAAAGTATTCTCATTGAATCAATTTTTCAGCACAAACTTACAGCAGATACTCGCTCATTTATTCTTGACTGATAGGTAATGAGACGTCGAAATATGTTCGTTTAAATAATCAATCGTAATTATCGATCGCTCTGAAGACGAGATACCCATATGCCACGCCTGAAGCCGAACATAAGGATCTTGATTCACGCTGCGTATTGTCTGGCGTAATAATATAGCATCTCCTGGACCATATTCAGTTTGTATTGTCGGCTGCTCAACACTTAAAAATGGTTTATTGTCACACGAAAAAAGGGCCGATTCTCCTGTATATGGGATCAGTAATGTTAAACCTTTGTTGGTGGCACTGTCTATATGAGCATCGTTCATACCCTGAGCATTAGGATATGGATCGATAATATCAACATGTACTAGTTTAGTATTATCTACATCAACAACGCCAAGAAGCGCAAAGAAACCCATAATTTCTGGAACCCGTGTTTCGAGAAGTGAAATAGCTCGGGGTACTCCTTCATTACGTAAGCGAACGAGGGATTCTTGAGAAATAATATTATGTATCTTAGCGGCCCCATGCTCTAAGCAGCACTCAAGTGAAGCAGTGTCAATTGTAGAGAAGCTAATGGCATCTTCCGGCAAAGTCTCACGATTCATCCGTACTACAATGGCATATTTTTTTAAAAACAAAAAGAGCCTCTAGAGGGGGTGGGCACCGCTAGAGGCTCATTACACCCTTCAACCCACCCGAGTGAAGCATCAGAACCTAGAAAATATAATGGCCTGTGCCGCCTCGATAAAAATCGAGGTCATCTGTTCGACTCACTTTGAAATCGGGACCACCATGACTGTAAACAGGAGGTGGGTGCTAGTTAAAGGGGTTAGTTTGTTTTAGAGCGTGCACTCGGTAAACCGAGAACAACGAAAGATAAGTGGAGGGTAACAACTTAAAGCTCTAACGCTCTAAAACAATCTAACAATTGTTAGAATTTGGGGTAGAAGGTACGTAAAACCTAAAAATAGGAATTACAAGTTGCAATAATAGCAAAAACGTTACATAAAGTCAATACTATTCTTTATTTTTGTGTTTTTTTCAACTTAGTGTTTTTCTATGTTTAACTATAAGCATTTTTGTTTAAATTTGCAATTGTTTGTTATTTCATATAACCTAACGCTTTGTAATTAACAAAGAAACGTTATACTTAAGCAATATGTCAAAAAACCTTGTAATCGTAGAGTCACCAGCTAAAGCTAAAACTATTGAGAAATATCTCGGTGCTGGCTTTGTAGTAAAAAGTAGTATGGGTCACATTCGCTCATTACCAAGTAAAAACGGTAGTATTGACGTAAAACATAAGTTCGCTCCAGTTTTTGAAATCAATCCCGACAAAAAGAAAACTATAACCGAACTAAAAAAGCAGGCCAAAGCCGCCGATACAATTTGGCTCGCATCTGATGAAGACCGTGAAGGTGAGGCAATAGCCTGGCATTTAGCTGAAGTTTTAAAGCTCAACCCAAAAACGACAAAACGAATTGTTTTTCATGAGATTACAAAAGATGCACTTGATCATGCTATTAAGAATCCGCGTACCATAGACATGCCTCTTGTGGAGGCACAGCAAGCACGACAAGCACTCGATTATTTGGTTGGTTTCGAATTAAGTCCTGTTCTGTGGAGAAAAGTACGCCCCCAGTTAAGTGCCGGAAGGGTACAAAGTGTTGCCGTTAGATTAGTCGTTGAGCGTGAACGCGAAATCGAAAAACACGATATAGAATCTACGTATAAAGTAACCGCTGAACTTAAGCTGAAAGGTGGCGGTGAACTCCTAGCAGAAGCAAGTAAGAAATACTCCGACGCAGCGTCTGTTAAGAAATTACTTGAGGCCTTTAATGATAGTGATTTTAGCGTCTCGGATATTAGTCAAAAACCGAGTACTCGAAATCCATCTGCACCATTTATAACAAGTACACTGCAGCAAGAAGCAAGTAACAAAATAGGATTTAGTCCACGTACAACCATGCAACTAGCGCAAAGACTCTACGAGGCAGGATTGATTACCTATATGCGTACTGACTCTGTAAACCTATCTAAAGTAGCTACTGATGCAATGGGTGCATATATCACTGAAAAATACGGGAAAGAATATTACCAATTCCGTACGTTCACCTCTAAGAGCGCTGGCGCTCAAGAAGCCCATGAAGCCATCCGCCCAACAAACGTGACCGTTGAAGAAGCCGGTGCAGATGCCCAACAAAAGAAGCTCTATAACCTCATATGGCGACGTACGCTTGCATCACAGATGCAGCCTGCAAAGCTTGAGAAGACTGTCGTTACTATAAAAGCATCTAAATCAAAAGAAACGCTCGAAGCTAAGGGAGAGGTTGTTGTGTTTGATGGCTTCATAAAAGTCTATGGCCGTAAGGGTGATGATTCCTTACTACCACCCCTTGAAGCAGGAGATAGTCTTACATTAGTCAGTGCAGATGGCCTTGAGACACTAAGCCGTGGACCTGCTCGCTAAACAGAGGCATCCCTTGTGCGCAAACTTGAAGAAATGGGAATTGGACGCCCAAGCACCTACGCTAGCACAATTAGCACTATCCAAACGCGTGGCTATGTAGAAAGAGCTGACGTAGAGGGAATTGAAAAGCCTATCCAGCGCATCACACTTGCTAAAGGTAAGGTAAATCACATAGAAGAAACAGTTGCTTATGGTAAGGATTCGAACAAGCTTGTTCCGACTGATACCGGAAAAGTAGTAACTGATTTTCTTGTGAAACACTTTAGCGACGTTATGGATTACGATTTTACAAAGACAGTAGAAGAAGAACTTGACGATATTGCAGAGCATAAGAAAGACCGCGTAGAAGTACTAGAGAAGTTTTACAAGCCGTTTCATAAACTCGTTGAAGCAAGTGCGGATATAACTCGAGCGGAAGCAACACAAACACGAAAGCTTGGTGATGATCCGAAAGGTAAAGTACCCATTTTTGCACGATTTGGTCGGTATGGCCCAATGTTGCAGCGAGGTGAACAGTCTGATGATCCGAAGCCAACTTTTGCGCCACTACCCACAGGAGCAAAGATTGAAACTGTTACACTTGAACAAGCGCTAGAAATGTTCAAACTTCCACGTCTTGTTGGCGAAACAAAAGATGGAGAGCCGATTAAAGCAAATATAGGACGCTTTGGCCCATATATTCAAGTTGGGAAGTTATTTGTATCAATAAAGCCTTTAGACCCTATGAAAATCACTCACAAAGAAGCCCTAAAGCTTTATGCAGAGAAACTAAAAAAAGAGGCTGAAAAGAACATTAATGACTTTGGTGACGGTGTAAAGGTCCTGAACGGTCAATATGGACCGTATATTACAAATGGCAAAAAGAATGCCAAAATACCTAAAGAGACCGATCCTAAAAAAATAACCCATGAACAAGCAATAAAAATGCTTGAAGAAGCACCCGACAAAAAGCGATTTCCACGACGTATTAAAAAAGCAGCCTAAATACTTTATTGTATTTTTTTATGTGTTTTTCCACATATTTGTATCTATTCCAAGTCGATATTGCAGTAGTATACACACATAACCTTTATGCGAATAATGCCACTAGCTGATAGAATATGGTTACAAGAATACATATTTGACTTATACCCAGTATAGTTATATAATTGTATAGAATTTTGTTATCAATACTAACAGGTTAGGGAAACACCTTTTATGGCAGAAACAGTACAAACCAATCAACCTTCAGTCGAACAAATGGTTCAAGATGTCATTGCGACAATAGATCGCGAACGAGAACGCGAAATCATTGAAAGGCGTTTTGGTCTTTTTGATCGAAAAGAAACCCTAGAACAGATCGGCGAATTACTTGGTATCACACGAGAACGTGTACGTCAGCTTGAAAAATCAGTTGTACTGAAGCTTAAAGCCGCAGCAGCACAAGATCTGCCACATATTCAGGATTTCGAGAAGAACCTTATTACACATCTTAATACAGTAGGTGATGTAGCACGCGTCAAGGCACTCACCGCAATCTTTGATGGTGAGAATGAGAAATTAACACAATCACGTATTGCTTTTATGTCTCACTTAAGTCCTAAGCTCCATGTTATTGAAGACAACGACCACTTCCATCATGCAGTAAGCGTAGAGGCCACAAACAATGGTAATCATGTGAAAAATAATGTTGAAAAGATCATTGGTTCTGTAAAGAAAATCGGCAAGCCAGCGAAGATTGATGCAATTGCCCAGGAAGCATCCCTCAAGAATGCCAAGAACGCAGCGGCACTTGCAAGCACTAGCAAACATCTTGCTACACTAAATGGCCTCTGGGGACTTATTAAGTGGCCACTAGTAAATCCTAAGAACATTCGCGACAAAATCTACGTTATTTTGAGCGTTCATGGAAAGCCAATGCACTTTAATGACATTTCAAAGGCAATTAAAGGCTCTGAATTTAAGCGAAAAAACGTTACAACACAAGCTATTCATAATGAGCTCATTAAGGACGGTCGTTTTGTATTAATTGGACGCGGAATTTACGCTTTGAAAGAGTGGGGTTATTCAAAAGGTACTGTTTCAGACATCATAAGTGATGTATTAAAGAAGGCTGGTGAACCACTCCATCGCGATGAAATCGTCAAGCGAGTTCTTGAAAGTCGACAAGTAAAAGAGACCACCATTCTATTAAACCTCCAGGGTAAAAGCCAGTTCAAACGTGTTGCCAAGGCAACATACACACTAAACGAAGTATAGCGAGCATATAAGGCAAAAAATGTCAGAACATGAAATAGGTCTCCCAATATTTGAGATTCAAGAAAGGCCTATTGCCATGAGTGCTGAAGTGCAGTATGCTCGAGCAGTTCAAAATGGTGAAGATACGTTTGTCCGTCCTGTGTTTACGTCTGGTCCAACCGACCAAAGTCTGGGATCTAGATTAAAGCTTGCCCAGATTGAATTTAATCGCCTTGCGTATCATACCCTCTCTACCGTTGTACCGCACCGTTTTGGCTTGTATCCCGCAGATGGAACTCTGGAAAGATACTATAGAGACCATGGACAACATGCATCCATACCAGAAGGCTTTATACTAGCCGCTGAAGTAAAGGTGGTACATCATGAGGAGACAAAATTCCCAAAAATACGACCCTACTTTATATGGCAGGGAATGAAGCAGTATAAGAGGGCTAAAGGTAAATTAGCTGACGTCAGATCAGGTCAGTTCGTCCAAGATAATGAAACTGGCATGTGGACCCTCATCGATATAGAACCGCGGTTACGCACTTAAAAAATACTGAACATTTTACGAACATGATATGTGAGCGCAATGTAGGCAATATACCCATTGTAATCGTTAGATAGAAAAGTATAGAAAGATATGAAGGGTAGTGCAAAAATAATAGAATGAAAGTAGAGAAAATGATGGGATGTGAACGGAAGAGCGTTCGCATTGACATACAGACATGACGTCGCACAATGTATATTTTACGACTCGAATATATGATTAATATAGACCTACTCATACCTCTACTGCAGGGTACTGCTTAAGAATATACGGCTACGATTGTTAAAAACATATCTAACACATTGTGCGTACACTACTAGGTTTATATGTATTGAATGCCTATGCGATCCATGCATGTGTCGCAAAAAGTTTTCCACAACGTTATTTGCAATATTTGACTTTTGTTATTTTATATAGCCTTTTATATGTTTTTCTCCGTGATGACGTCTGCCCCTTTTATTTGACTTATGCCCTACTTTGTTCTGTTTTTTATATTTTTTTGGTATATGTATTGCAATGCATATAGAACAAAATACGAACATTCTTGGTGTAAAAAAGAGGGGGAGGAGAAGACTAATTAAACGCCATGTGAGCAAGCGTGCTCCTCCACCCATGTGCGCACGGACTACATAATTCTAAATAGAAAACTATTTGTAAAATATTTTTTCTTCTACACGAGCATCGATGTATTCGTTCACTGTCCCCTTCTCTGCCCGAATCTTGTTGTATGCAGCTACAAACTGCCCTGCTGATATTCTTGGATCATTCAGTAAATTAAACCTTATGAAATATTTCTGGCCAACAATCTCGATGCGGACTTCTGCAGGTTCGGAAGGAAGTTTAATGTTTGATACTGTAATACCTTTCGCATCAAGTTGATATATGAGTGCAGTGATAAATGTTACATCTTGGGACGAGAGTACGCCCTTCCCTACTTTTATTGGAATATTTGTTTCATCATTAATTGTTGGTAAATTGAGGTTTGCAACACCAGGAACATCTTTCAAACGTGCTATAGCCTTACCATTCTGATTCAGTACGAAAATACCGTCTTGGCTGGTAATGAGCAGCGATGGCTTTTCTGACACTAATTCAACTAAAGGTGATCGGCCCATGATTGGTATCGTCATCGAAACAACTCCAAGTTCAGGAAATTGTTGCTTCATTTCATCCTCAAATTTTTGGACATTAATTGTTAATTTAGTTTTGTTAAATATTGAATTATTAAAAATTCTATTTGCTTCTTCTTGGTACACTTTTTGATCACGCAACAACGGTGTTTTTTGTCCAAGAGTCTTAATGGTAACACTATTACTCAGTGTCAAAGCGTACAGTGCACTTATACCAATTGCAATGCCAGCAAGAATAGTTGGGATATGCTTCCATTGAAACGAACGTGAACCCCGTCTCAGCGGGGCCTCTTCCCTACTCCGTTGCGTATTTGAATCACCAGTACGACTTGCGTGATACGAAAAGAAGTTTGCATTTGACGTTGGCGCTGTTGGGGCGCGTCTCGAACGGTCACCCTCGACGGTTTTTTTACGCCTCCCTAACACTATGCTCTTGCGTCCTTCGCGGTGTCTATAAGAATACGAGCCAGTTTTTCAGCTGCTGATATATCTGCTGTCTTGTGGAATGATTCAGCTAATGCACTGCGAGCATTATCATCTTTTAATAATGATTCTATTTCTCGCAGCAGTGACTCAGGATTCTTTACTATCTGAGCATCAGAGACAACTTTAATGGCCTGTGCTTGTTCTAGAATATCTGCATTCTTCGTTTGATGCCCTCCTGTAAGTTGCGGGTTCGGAACAATGATGCAAGCCTTTTGCTGTGCAGCAAGCTCCGCAAGGCTATTGGCCCCCGCTCGTGCAACAACAACATCTGCAGCTCCCGTATACATGTACATATTGTCTACAAATGGCTTAATGCGTATACGATCATTTTCAGTCAGGATTGAGCCATATTGTTTACGTACGTCGTCTTCATTACTTCCTCCAGTAAGGTGTAGGATGTACACATTGGCATGATTTGAAAGCAAAGGTTTTGCGATCTTTGTAATGGCTGTATTAAGTCGTTGTGCACCTAAACCACCCCCCGTCACAAGCAAGACTTGTGCATCACGCGGTAGTTTAAGCTCTTTTAAATAATACTGGCGTTTGCTAGAAGAAACGGGACGATATGCATCACTGATCGGTACACCAACTTGAATCATTTTCTGAGTGTCATATGAATAATTTTCAATAGGCATAGCAACCGTGTGTTTTACTGCCCAACGACTTATAATTCGGTTTGCTAGCCCTGGAACGGCATCAGAGTCATGAGTGATGTATGGAGTACTACATATTGCTGCTGCGAGACCTACTGGCACACCAACAAATCCTCCCTTAATAAAAACTACATTCGGCCGTTCTTTTTTTAGCATACGAACTGCTTGGACAATGCCTACACATACGTAAAAAAAGTCGCGGATGTTTTTCAATAGGGTTGGGATATCTACAAGTTGCTTTAAGCCCTCACCATGATAGCGACGAAACTTGCCACTTCGAATTGTGAATACCTTTTCAATGGTTGAATCGTTTTCCGGCAAGTGTATTAACGGATCGTTTTTTCCGATTGCATACTGGAGATGTATCTTGGGATTTTCTTGTTTAATCTCAGATGCGACCGCGAGCACCGGAGTTATATGTCCCCCTGAGCCGCCGCCTGTCATTAATACCTTCATGACGCTGTCCTTCTACGTTTTGTGAGTTAACAATGCTATAGCTAGTATACCTCGAAATCTGGAAGACTATGCCAATTGCTGCAGTAATAAATACAAGGCTCGTTCCGCCGTAACTTATAAATGGTAATGTAATGCCTTTAAGTGGCAACATGCCGGTCATCGCACCAATATTAATAAGAGTCTGTGTGCTCAGCCAAGCCAACACTCCAACGACCAGTAAGCGACTATATATATCCGGTGTATGTTCAATAATCTTTTTTAATCTGGCAAAGAACGCGAGGAAAAGCCCTAGTAATACGCAAACGCCAAGGAATCCAAACTTTTCGGCGTAAATTGCAAATATAGAGTCGTTTTGCGATTCTGGTAAATATCCAAAAGCCTGCACACCCCTCCCAAGACCAAGACCTGCAATCCCCCCAGACCCGACTGCAATGAGTGCTTGGCATGCCTGGTATCCAGCAGACTGGCAATCTGCTGATGGATTAATGAATGTTGCGAGTCGGCCTCGGCGATAGCTACTTGTAGAAATCAAAAGGGCTACTGCTACAAATATTATCACGCCGACTTGAAGAAGGCGTTTCATTGGAACTCCCGCCACAAATACCATTGCCACAATCATTGCAACCATTACACCACTAGACCCTAGGTCACTTTGTATAAATGCGACGATAACTGCTATGAGCCCTAAGGCAGTAAAGAGGGGCTTACTGATCTTACTAAAGTCTTGAATTTCGCGATTCATAATCTTATCTGTTAGAAAACCAGCAAGCCATATAAGTAAAGCAAATTTTATAAGTTCTGCTGCTTGGAACGACATGCCACCAACTTGAATCCACCTATAGGCACCGTTAATCTGCTCTCCAACAACACGAACAGCTAATGCGACTATTAGTGCCGAAATGACCAACGGTCTTTCAAACTTACGCCACATTGCTGTTGGTGTATGTGCAGTAAAAATAAACGCTCCAATGCCTAATGCAATCGCGGTTAACTGCTTTGTCACATAATAATTTTCACCGACATTTTTCTGGGCGCTCAGACCCGGGCTAATTGCATATAAGATAATAAGCCCCAGTGCCAGTAGCACAGCACTAATAAGAAGCAGAATATAGTCAGGTTTATGCTTTCGAGCAACCTGCGCCCCCACTTCCCGACGGCGACCACCCGGTTGCATTACAGATACTTTCCAACAATGAATAGCATGAGACCGACGACCCCTGCTACCTGTCCTATGATCCAAAAACGCATCGTAACTTTCACTTCAGGCCAACCACTTGCTTCAAAATGGTGATGAATGGGTGAAATCTTAAATATTTTTTTACCATTACGTAATTTTTTACTAATTACTTGTAGAATTACAGATCCGGCTTCCGCAACAAATACAATACCAATTATTGGTAGAAGTACCACTGTATCAGTGATCATGGCTACAACACCAAGTCCAGTACCTAATGCGAACGACCCGACATCACCCATAAAGAAACGCGCTGGAAATATGTTAAACCAAGTATATGACAACAGCGTTCCGACGATCGTCAGGCAGAAAGCCGATACACCGTAACGACCTTCTAAAAATGCAATTATAGCGTACACCGCGTAGGCACTCGTTACTAGTCCTCCAGCAAGACCATCAAGCCCATCAGTAATATTGACGGCATTTGCGGTAGAAACAACGACAAGTATAAAAATTGGCACAATGAGCCAGCCAACTGAAAGTGTCCCCCAAAGAGGAATAAATATACTGGTTACATCAAGTTTAGTGTAGAAAAATATACCACCAGCAAGTGCAATAGATACAATAAACAAGAATTTAAGCTTGCTTGGCAGTCCTGCTACTCCCTGCCCTGTGCCTCGTATATTAATAATATCATCGATTAGCCCTACCATGCCTGCACCTAAAAATGCTGCGAGCGGTAGCCAAGTTTCAGATCTACTTAAATTTCCAAGCACAGTAATAATTGTTACGCTCAGCACAAACACAATACCAGCCATAGTAGGAATATTACGTCGATGTTTGGCGGCATGCAGTTTTGTAAATATCTTAGCTTTTTCACCCGTAACGGTAGTGGTACGTGGCTTCTTCCATAGTTCAAAGCGATATGCGAGAGTCGTATAGATTGGGGTTATGAGCATACTCAGCACAAAGCCCGCAAATGCAAGACTAATAATCCGAATTAAAGTACTTATTTGAATTACAATGTTGAGGCTGTCAGTCATTTTTGTTTCCTTTAACTACTGTCAAGTATACAGTATTCATAAATATTTCTCCATAAGAGTTATCCATTCTTTTGCGCAACATTAAAATTATTTATTAACATATCGGAGATGCCTACAAATATTGGGGCGGCAGCTTTTGATCCTGCATAGCCTGGAATGCCTGGTTCGTTAACACGGACGACAATGACATATTCTGGACTGTCACCACCAACAAAGCCCATAAATGTTCCGTTAAATCTATCATCATAGTATCCACCGTTTGGCTTGGTAATTTGAGCTGTACCTGTTTTGCCCCCAATTCTATATCGTCCATCAGGTTTTTTCATTCCATATACAGTGTAGTTTTTATTTACAACACCTTCCATGAGGCCTATCATGTCTTCACTGACTCGTGGGCTGACTACGTTCCGACCTAGAATCTCCGGTTTCTTTTTTGTGACTTTTCCTTTTGCGTCCGTAGAAGCGTCAACCAGCCTTGGTTTATAATACGTGCCTCCATTAATCACTGCGCTCAATGCAGCTCCCATTTGCAATGTAGTCGCGCTCATTCCCTGACCAAATGATGTATTTGCATATTGGATATTGAGTCCAAAACCTTTATTAGGCTCGGGGACTGTGCCCTCTGCTTCATATCCCTGCTCTATACCAGTTGCCTTACCAAATCTAAAGTTATTTGTCATGTATCCATACCAGGTTTCGCGAGCCTTTTGGTTTATCTCTCCACCACCCATCTGCATGAGAAGCCAAGTGGCTCCAGTATTAAGAGACATTTCCAATATATCGGCTACACTACGCGTCCCCGCTCCTCCGTCTTCTTCAATATTTGTAACCGTAGCATCACCAATCTTATATCTACTAGGGTCAAAATAGGTTGTATTCCTACCTACTACCCCCTTATCAAGTGCGGCTGCGGCGGTAAGCGGCTTCATGATTGAACCAACTTCGAGAGGTGCAGTTACGGCAGTGTTGTTAAATGCATCGCCATTTTCAACCTTAGAATATTCTGCGGGATTGTATGTTGGATAATTAGCCATTGCTTTTATAGCACCTGTACGTGGATCCATAATGAACGCACTACCACTCTTTGCCTTAGCCTTATCAAGACCGGCTTTCAGGATGTCTTCCATCTGTTTTTGCATAGAAACATCAATTGTGAGCAGAATTCGCTCACCTTTTTGAGGTCTTGTAATAATATTGTCGGTATTTGCGACAAGTGGGACACCTTGAGCATCAGTTATGGCACGAAGCTGGCCAGGTATTCCTTGTAATTCTTTGTTCAGTGCTTGTTCTAAGCCATACTTCCCTTTTCCTTCGTTATCGACAAAACCTAGAATTTGCGCTGCAAGTTCACCCTGAGGGTACGTTCTATAACTTTCTTCGCGTGTGCCTATACCTTTTATATCAAGAGAATCTACTTTTTCTTTCTGAGATTTATCTAGTTTCTTGGCTAGAATTGCATAACGCGTATCAAGTTTCATCTGTTTTTCGTATGCACTCGCATCCCCTCCAATCTCTTTCTGGATTTTGAATGCAGCACTTTCAGTATTTTTTATGTATTTAGGATCAACAAACAGAGTATATTTTTTTTCATTTAGCACAATTGGAGTAGTCTGATCGCCTTCATAGGCCTCAATGATGCCACGCTCCGCAGGTATTTGATACTCTTTGAGTTGTGCGGATAGAGCAGCTTTTCGATAATAATCATATCGAATGACCTGAAGATAAAATAACCTGATACCAAATATTCCAATAATTGCAGCAAGGCATAAAAACCAAATCTGCACACGCTGTGCAGGGTTAATGGTTTTCTCTTCAGGAGCATTACGTGGTCTCATATGGTATAGGTATTATACGTAATCAAGTAAACTCTTTTTTGATTACATCCTTATTTATGTTGTAAAAACTAGTTAGATAGAGTTGATGACGGCGCAACTGAAACAAGATTTTTAGTAGCTTCACTGTTCTTCACACGATCAAGTGCCTGTAATCGTGCTGCAGCAACCTCTAATTCACTATGTTCTTGTTGTAGTTCACTAGCTTGAGCAGTGAGTGAACTAATTTTATAGCCATAGGCATTTGTTTTAGTTACTTGAGTAAGATATAAAAGCCCAAGAACACATGCAAGGACAATAAGTATAATTGTGTTACTTACGGGACCGATAGCTCGTTCAGCACTTCGAAAGGTTGTAGTATTTTGGTTACGACCGGCAAATTTTTGTCGGTTAGCAGCTATTGAGCTAGAGTATGTCATAAATTGTTCTTCTTTTTGTATTTGTTTTTGGTTGTTATTTTGGTTGTGGTCCCGCTTTGCAGCGAGACCACAGCGCTTGTTCTTACAGTACTCTTACGCGTACTTTGTAAGCTCGGGATGTGCTTTTGACCCTGATAGGCATGCGTATCCCCTCTCTTTTATTTTTTTATTTTTACTGCGACTCGTAATTTTGCACTACGAGCACGCGGATTAAAAACGATTTCATCTTTGTCAGCCACTTCTGGTCGTTTAGTAATGAGACGTAATTCAGCATCAAAACGATCTCCAGAACGTTCAGCAAAGGCTTTTTTCACGATTCGATCCTCTAGGCTATGGAAGCTTATGACTCCGAGACGCCCACCTGGATTTAGTAACGAAATCCAAAGTGGTAAAGACTTTTCAAGCTGTCCTAGTTCATCATTAACTGCAATCCGCAATCCTTGAAAGGTCCGCGTAGCAGGATGTACTTTGTGGTAGCCCCTGAATTGTTTGGCGACAATGTATGCAAGCTGCGAAGTTGTTTTGATTGGTCGAGCACTTATTATAGCTTTTACTATTGATCGGGCTCTGGGTTCTTCGCCATATGTTTTTAAAATATGAATCAATGCGTCTTCATTATAACTGTTAACTATGGTTTCTGCAGTTAGACTCTGACCTTGATCCATACGCATATCTAGAGGGCCATCATGTCTAATGGCGAAACCTCTACTTGCGATATTAAGGTGCGGTGATGACACTCCTAGATCTGCCAATATAAGATCATACTGCTTTCCCTGTTCAACAAGCCCTTGACTTGCATGTAGGAAATCGCTGTGCATGATCGTGACATTTGTATCTGTAAAGTGTTTTTGCAGATACGATACTGCCCTATTGTCTCGATCGACGAGTACTGCTGGTGCACGATTAGTCATGAAACGAATAGCTTCTGCATGTCCTCCATATCCTGCGGTAAGGTCCAAGTAAGATTCACTGGGCTTCGGTGCAAAATATGTAAGTACTTGCTGAAGAAGTACTGGTTCGTGTTCTACGTGCTGCGATTCTGTCATCTTTGGTGTTTTTGTTTTTTTCTTCCTGTTGCTATATTCTAACAGGTTTTACAAGATCACCTAATCAGCAGTCAACTTTTTATTTTTTGGTTGTTTTTGTTTTTGTGGCGACTAAAGACCAATGAGGGATTGTTGTGTGTAGGTTGCCCTACAGAACATTCCTTCGGTTTTTAATCGTGTGAGAGACTTATGTGTGAGGTGGAGTTTTGGGAGGTGTTTTTTTTGATTAAAGTTCTAAGGTTTTTTTAAGTGGTGCCTTCAATCCACTTGTTGACTGCCAATTAGCTGATCTCGATTATGTATTTTTCTACAATTGTTAATGTGCCAGTGGATTACGCTGCCATAACTCGCCAGTAACGCCCTGCTCGAACTGCTACGACTGCACGGTCAATGCCGGCGTATTCGAGTAATGCAGTTTCAAGTGTGATTCGTCCTTGCTTTTGATCGAGTGGACTTTCACACTTACCCATTCGGAACTTCACATTGAGGTCTGCTGTTTTTTCATCAAGGATGTTTCCTTGCAACAGTGGTTCTACTTGTTCGTCCCATACTGATTTGGGGTATACATGCAGATAGCGATCAAAGCCCTGTGTCACTACTACTCCACTCGCAAACTCATTACGAATCTCCACAGGTATAGTTAACCTGCGTTTGTCGTCGAGTTTACGTTCAAAATAGTCGACAGTAGCCATTGTCCCTTTCTGCTTGCTATAACTGGTTTTTTTGTTTTATGTGCTGCGGTTTATTCATAGTTCTGCTTTTAAAGGCTTACCCACGATTACCCACTGAATTGAGCATACTACCCACTACTACCCACATGCAAGCACTTTTTCTACAAAAATGCCCTTTTCTATCAAAGTTATCCACAGAAAATTATTTAAATCACAAACGACACAACATGTAGTGGATAACTACACGGTGTGGGCACTAGGCATTATTATGCGTTACGATTTGGAGCTGTGCTCATTCTTTGTTGGAAGTTCGCCACGTTGCATTGCAATTATTTTGTTGGCAAACCATTCAGCACTTGGCCGAATAGTGCGTTTCATGCCCCGTTCTCTGTCAACGTGAACAAGCCCGAATTTTGGCCACCAGCCATATTTCCATTCAAAATTATCTAAGAGACTCCAGTGAAAATACCCATGCAACTCAATACCTTCACTCATTGCTCGTTCCATAGCAACAATAGTTTCTTCAATCCACCATTGCCTATATTCGTCATTCCTGTCTGCAACCCCATTCTCAGTTACAATAATAGGCTTCTTGTAGTGCGCCCATACACGAATTAATAACGGATATAGGCCTTCTGGCTCCATATACCAACCGAGATCATTGTGGGGAGCACCTGGATTTTCCCTACGTATACCTTTGTAATAGTCTGTAAAATAATAATTAAAGCCAATAAAATCTTGTTGGTTACGGATTCTGTTTAAGTACCACCAATTCCAAATATATCGCATCCACATAGTGACAGTTTCATCAACGATATTATGAGGCCTTTTCGCCTGTACATTTGCAAGCTGTGAAGCTACTCCAACCATAAGTGTTGGATTATTTCTTTTCAAAATTTTGTAAGCCTGTTTATGTGCCCGGATAAGATTGAAATATACTTTACCAGCAATTCGGAGACTACGCTTTTGAGGGACCCATTCTTTTGTATAGTAGCTGAAGGTCGCATAAACATTAGGCTCATTAATTGTAATTGCGTACATTAAATCATGGCCGTATTCATTGGCTATTTTTTGTACAAATCTACGCCAATACTTAAGATTACTTTTCTTCTCAAAGCCACCTTTCTCAGCAAACCAAGTAGGCATAGTCCAATGCCATAGATTTAGAAACGGCTCAAGGTCACGTTTTTTCAGCTGTAAGATATATTCACGGTAGTGTTCAATTTCCTCAAGATTCCACTCACCCTCACTTGGCTCTAATCGGGACCATTCAATGCCGAAGCGAAATGCATTAAGATGAAGCTTTTTTGCAATGTCAAAATCTTCTTTGTATCTATTGTAGTGGTCAACTCCTCTACCAGAAACATAGTTTTCAGGCTTCTCAGCAGCCTTTCGTATATCTGGCCAATCAGGGATCGTATATGCAATACGGTCATGCGCAGTCTTTGCTAATTCTTGGGCATGAGACAATTCCCATTCACTCCACTGGTTCACAGTGCCGCCTTCTACTTGATGGCTTGCAGTACTTGCACCCCAGAAAAAACCTTTTGGAAATATATTTTTTGCCATTACCTCTTAGTATACTCGACTTTATGACGCATGGCACGCTTTGGAAATCGTAGCTATGAAACGGCTTTTTTCTTACCTTTTGTAAAATGCTTATATGCTAAAATTTTTCGTTGTTTATCTATGCGTTCAATATATTCTTCATATGAGTTATACAGGTTAGAATACTGTCCATTTGGTGCGAGAAGGTGGAGCAACTTTCCTTCTTTCGCAAGATACTCGACGAGACAATAAAAGTCTCCGTCTCCACTGACAACAATAGCTTTGTTATAATTTTTCATTTCTTTCACTGCCCATAGAACAAGTTCAGCATCTACATTTCCCTTTACGACCTTCTTCTCTTCTGTTTTTTCATCAGTTTTTTCATCTTTTGATATATCAGCCTTTGGCATGCGAGTCATATCAAAAGTTGGCTTAAGAACTACGAGATATCCGAGTTCGTGCATCTTCAAATACATATCCTCATGTTCAGGCATATGACCAATAAACATATACGCTTTTGTAACGCCATATGTATCTGCAAGATATTGCCGAAAACGTTTCCAGTCCATTTTCCAGCCAAGTTTCAAAACGCCAAGATTCAAATTCTGGTTATCAATAAAAGCGTAGTTTCCTTTTTTTTCTACCATCTTAAAGTATCATACCACTTCTTCATCACTATGTTCAGTGACACGAAGCGGCTTTTTGTTTTTAATTTCGTAGCGTTTACCAGTTAATGGCGACTCAACGTAGTCATCATTGAGTAGATTTACAAACTTGGTTAAGTCTTTGACGTCCATAATGATTATAGCTCCGTCATTATCGGTCA
>Ga0172372_10000616_pt1 | contig 54731 bp, 49 predicted proteins | sample LakKiv5m_2_FD_114544 | JGI IMG/M metagenome (GOLD analysis project Ga0172372, IMG submission 114544) | Freshwater microbial communities from Kabuno Bay, South-Kivu, Congo - kab_092012_9.5m | ecosystem: Environmental > Aquatic > Freshwater > Lake | place: Democratic Republic of the Congo...
GACCATCAAGAGCAATGCTCGCGGGTTCCGAAGCTTCGAAAACTATCGCATCAGCATTCTGTTTCATTGTGGAAAGCTCGAGCTTTATCCTTGACGGCTACCCACAGAAAACCCGGAAGAACCAAAAAAAATCGACTTCATGCGGAGTCGGGCCTCCCTCCACTCAGAGTTCGCTCCGGATCCCCCAGAACCAGGCCGTCTCCGCGATCCTGGGGCCATTGCTTCCGGCGGAGCCGTTGCGCAGGCGGGATTCGGCCACAAAATAGGTGCGCTTGATTCCGGAGGTGGCGTAGGCTTCGCCCGCGACGGAGGGTTCAAGCGGATTGAGCAGGATCATGAGTCCTGCGAACGGTCCCTGCGCGATCAGCGAGCCGCTGATATCACCCGGGAGCTTGTATTGCAGGCGTTCGACCAGATATCCTCCCATGGGCACGACCCACTGGCCGGGCAGGAATTTGAGCTGATATCGGATTTGCGCCCCCGCCGACCAGAAACTCGTCGTGCTCCGGGTGAGGTCCGTCCTGGGGTACTCGGGATACAATTGGGCGCTGAGGCCGATGCCCAAAACTCCGATGGTTTGGATCCGGGCCGGCTGCCATTCAAAATGGAACGAGGCCCCCCGAACCCGGGCCGTCTGCGCGGAACTGGCGCCGGGGAAGTCTCCCCCGGTTCCGAATCCTGCCCGCGAGAAACTGAAGCCCAAAGCCCAGTTGGGACGCTCCCGGTCATAGGGCTTGGTCCCGATGGTCTCCTCCAGTCCGGCCACACTCGCATGCTCCGCCTCGGTGCCGGCTGCAGTGCCGCCCGCAAGAGACTCACCGGTCCGTTCCTCGGGAGTGCCTTTTTCATCCGCTTGCGGGGATTCTTCGGCAGGCAGAGGTGGTTCATCCGTTTTCGCCGTTTCATCGATGCCAGCATCGCTCCAGTCCTCTTCGCCAGGAGCGGAGGGCTCTTCACCCGCGACAGGGACCGGCGCGCCTTCCGGGCTCTCTTCGGCGCGGAGGGCTGGTGATATCAACAAGGAGCAGGGGAGCAGGCAGAATCCGGCGACTTTTTGCGCGAGGCGGGCATTCATGAATATCAGTTTAGGATGGCCGCTGCGCCCCTGCAACACCTCATGCGGGAAGGGGGGACTCGATCCCCTCTTTTCAGAGGCGCGGGATCCGGATAGGGATGAATCATGAGCCCATTAAAAAAAAGATCCGCCTCCAAAGCCACCATTCTGCCTTCTGAAAAAACCGTCAAAAAAGGCGCGGCCCGCAAGCTCTCCCGAACGCTGCCCTCCGGCAGTGCATTGACGTTCGCCGAGGTGCTCGCGAGCTTTGTGGGATTCCTCCAGGCCAATCAAAAAGCCGCCAACACGATTGTGAGCTATCAAGGAGATCTGCGGGGTTTCGGGGAGTTTTTGGAAAAAGGACTGGGGTCCCGCCGGGTGGGGATCCAGAGCCTCACGCGCAAGGACTTGGAAGCCTATCAAGGCTACCTCGAGGCGCAGGGCTTCAAGGTCAACACACGTCGGCGCAAGCTCCTCGTGCTGCGCAAGCTCCTCAAGTGGTTGCACGGCCGCAACAAGCTCGGGGCCGAGATCGGTATCCACCTGCCAACGCTCGCCCGCTCGGAGCGCATCCCTTTCACCGTGGATCTGCGGGCTTTACTTTCGCAGATCCGCAAGCTGCCGGCCGCGACGGAGATGGACCTGCGCAACAAGGCGCTGCTCGGGCTCCTGGCTGAAACCGGTTGTACGGTGAGTGAGGTGAGGAAGATTCGATTCGATCACGTCAGGACGACGTCCAAGGAAGCCTGGGTCGAGTTCGAAGGCGACAAAGAGCGGCGTGTTCCGGTCTCCCGTGCCTGGGTGGCCAGCGTGAATGAGATCAAGAAGGCGCGACAGGACAAGAAAAACCCTGTGATCTTTGTCGGCTACAATCGCTTTGGTCCTCTGGGATCGCCGATATCCTCGCGGGGGGTCGAGCATCTGGTGCGGGCGTACTCGGTCAAGCTCGGCGAAAAGAAACTCGTGCCACGAACCATCCGCCATTCGACGGCCGTGCACTGGGCCAAGCAGGGCGTCGATCCGGTCCGGATTCAAGTCTGGCTTGGTCTGCGTTCGACCCATGCCAAAAAGACCTACGACGCCATCATCAAAGCCAAGCTGCGCTCGAGTGAACGGGCGGTGCCGACTGTCCTCAAATCCAGCTCTTGAGCCACATCCATTGGCGAAAAGCGTCGCCCGGGATGCGGAATGCGGCCAGAATCGGAAGGAAGTGCAGGAAGAGACCGATCACGATGCCGGCGTAAATGAGTTGCACGAATTCCACGCGGGCCTGCCGGAGGCGGAGCGCTTCGGTCCAGCCTGATATCGCTGCCTGCGAAGCGCCCGCGAGCGTTTCAAAAACGGCCGCCAGCGCAAAGCTCAGGAACAGCGCGGCGGGGTAGTAGTAATAGTAAAAGGATATCTTGCGCGGAATGAGGCCCCAACTGAAGTAGAGAAACAGCCACGCTCCCGCGATGAAGACTCCGAGTTGCCGCTCCCGCTTGAAGCGTGAAGTGAAGGCCGCTCCCAGGCAGCCGATCAAGGCAACGAGGCCGGGCCACATGACTGCCGGATTGCCGATCATGAGCACGCCCCGGACGGTACCGGGTTTGGCGAGCTCCTTGTCAAAAACAAACCAGATGGGCCGGGTCATCCAAGGCCAGGTCAACCACGAACTGTGATAGGGGTGATCGGAAACCACCCGCAACTGACCGTCCCACATCCTGGCCTGCGCCCGGAAAAGCTCGAGCCAGTTCCAAGGTTCCTTGAGTTGGAACGTGTAGAACGGAAGAAAAGTGGCGAAGTAGGCGACAAGTGGCAGCAGGATGAGTGATATCGCGATTCGGAGGCCGGCCCGTGCGCGCTCCTCGAGGCTGCGGTCGGAGTGAAGTTGGTGCATGGCCCACAGGGTCCAGAGTCCGGCAGCACCCCAGCCCACGATGCCCATCCATTTGCATGCGGTGGCGAGGCCGATGCAGACCCCCGAAGCGGCCCACCACGGAGTCACGGGGAGGGAGGGGGGCGAGTCCGGTGCGCGCTCCCGTTTGATGGCTTCGAGGAGGAAAAACAGACCCCAGACCAAGAAGGCCACCATGAAGCCATCCAGCATGGCGATGCGGGATTGAACATAAAACAGCATGTTGAAGCCGGTGAGGACCGTTGCGAAGACCGCCGTCCTGCGCCAGGTGAACAGGGAGCAGGCGATCAAGTGCAAGCCCGCCAGGGTCCAAGCTCCGAAAATCGCATTGACGATTCGCCAGCCGGTGGGCTGATCCCCGAGCCACTTGAGTCCGATCGCGATCAGAAATTTGGCCAGCGGCGGGTGCTCGTAGTTGGGGTACTCGGCCCAGCTCAGGATCTTCTTGGCTGCAGGAATGTAGTGGAATTCATCAAAATTGTAGCCGCGAGGAAATTGAATGTAGAGAACGAGCGCGATTTGCGTCAAAACTAGCACTATCAGGGCGTCATGATAATCGGAGCGAGTGAGCTCGCGCAGGAGCGGGAGCCGCTCCCCGATGAAGTCGGGACTGGGATCTTTCGGTGCTTTTACTCGGGTTGCCACAGGGAAAAGCGTAGGCTTCGTCCGGGGTTAGGTCAAGGATTCAACCCAATGACGCTCGTGGAACCTTCTTGCCGCAGGAGATATGATATGTCGGATGTTTCATCGCAGAACGCCTCCTCTTCGGAGCAAAAGCCCGTCAAAGTGGTCGGCCGCAATGAGCCCTGCCCTTGTGGCAGCGGCGTCAAGTACAAGCGCTGTCACGGTGTCGAGGCACCTCCAAAACTGACGGAGCGCAAGATGCCCGAGTTGCCCGCGGGATTCCCGGGCATGGGGGCGGCGGGTGCGCCAGGGGCGCTGCCCGGAGGCTTTGATCCCTCGCAGATGGACCCCGCCATGCTCATGCAGATGAGTCAGATGCTGCAGCGCTTGCCCAAATCCCAGATGCAAAAGCTTCAGAATGTCATGACGCGCGCGATGGCCGGCAAAGATGTCACGCGCGAAGCACAAGACCTGGAACGGTCGCTACCGCCCGAGTTCCTTGAAATGATGAAAGGCTTTGCCGGTCCCGCCATGGCGGCGATGGGCGGCGGCGAGGCGATGCCTGATATGAGTGCGCTGACCGGCGCCCTGCCCGTGGAGAGCGAGGCTGGCGCGACCGAGGGGGCGCCCGTCAACATGTCGGCCGAAGAAGCGCGCGCGATCGTGGAGAAAGCAGTCCGCGAAGGGACCGTGACCGCCGAGCAGGCGGCAGGGCTTTTGGCGGGCGAGGCCGCACCCGGTGGGGCACCTGCCGAGGCTGCCAAGAAACAATCCTTCTGGAGCCGGTTCACGGGAAAAAAGTGATCTGATATGGCCAAAATATCTCGAAACTCCAAACCCGCGCTCCGATCCCATTCCGGTATCCAATTGCCCCGCCTCATCGGCGTGGTTCATTTGCCTCCGCTCGGAGGGGCGCCGCTTGCGCGCGGCATGACTCCCGCGCAGGCGCTCGCCTATGCCGGGGAATGGGCGGTCGGCGAAGTGCGCGCGCTCACGCGTGCGGGCTTTGAAGGGCTCATCATCGAGAATCTGGGGGATGCTCCTTTTTACAAGGATCGGGTGCCGCCGGAGACGGTGGCTTCGATGTCGGTCATTGCGGCTGCGTGCCGCGAAGTGACGGATCTTCCGATCGGGATCAATCTGCTCCGCAACGATGGTGCTTCGGCTCTGGCCGTGGCGGCGGTGACGGGAGCGGAGTTCATCCGGGTCAATGTGATATCCGGAGTGGTCGCGACCGATCAGGGGTTGATCGAGGGCAAGGGCGCCGAGCTTGTCCGTGAGCGGGCGCGCCTGGGAGTGGAGGGCGAGCTTGCGATTTTTGCCGACGTGCTCGTCAAGCACGCACGTACCCTTTCGAGTGATGACCTGGAAATCGCGATCGAGGACACGGCTCTCCGGGGTGGAGCGGATGCGGTCATCCTGACCGGTGCTTCGACGGGACGTGCGGCGGATCCCCGGATGCTCGAGCGCGCGGGTGATATCGGGCGCGCCCACGGGATTGCGACTTTCGTGGGCAGTGGCGCGACCGTGGACAGCCTGGAGTTTCTCGCGCACCATATCAGTGGCGTGATCGTGGGGTCGGCCCTCCGCGAGGGGGGGCGGGCCGGCGAGGTGTTGGATCCTGCCCGCACCCGCGCTTTTGCGCGTGAGTTTCACAAACAGTATCAGGCGCGGAAAAAGACCCAGGGTCGTAAAACTCCATCGCGAGGAACCAAGAGAAAATGAGACTCGGCCGGCTTCTTCTGAAGGGAATCGGAAGTGGTGGCAGTAAAAAGAAGAAACCCGCAGCCCGGAGGCTGAAGGCTTCCGCTCCCGCTCGGCGTTTGGGCGGCTCTGCGGCTGCACGGAAGCCTCTATTTTCCAATAGAAAAAAAAGCGCAGTCACATCGCCCGCGCGGGAAGCTCCCAAAGGTCCCCAAGCTCCTTCAAAGCACCTCCCTGCGATTCAAAAAACGTCGCAGATCCGGCCCGAAACGAGCGTTTTCAAGCAGTCCCAAGCGGAGTCTCGCGCTCTTGCGCCCGCGCGCCTGATTCGGCCGGACGAGAGGCTCAAACAGGCGATCGAAGCGTTTCTGCTCGACCAGCGCTCCGAGCACACGCGTCGGGCCTATGGCAAGGATCTCAAGCGATTCATCCAGTACCTGCTCATGCGCAAATTTCAGGCCGAGGAGTCAGGCCAGATTGCGCCAGCACAGATCGATCGGGGGCTCGTGATCGGCTACAAGGAATTTCTGCTCTCCGAGAAGCTCGAGCACACGACCGTGGATCGCCACTTGGCCACGCTGCGGAGTTTTTTCGGTTGGCTCGAGCAGGACGGCCTGATTGACAAGAATCCGGCTGATGGAGTGCGGTTTCTCAACCCCAGGCGACTCTCAAAGACCAATGGTTTAAGCGACGAAGAAGTGCGGCGCCTTCTTGAACTCCCGGATCTTCACACGCGTGCAGGTGCGCTCCATTACGCAATTCTGATGGTGCTATTGCACTGCGGACTCAGACGCTCGGAACTGTGTTCGCTTGCCAATGCATCGGTGGGTTCGGAGCGCGGGCACAAGGTGATCCGTCTGCGCGGCAAAGGCAATAGTGAGCGCGTGATTCCCCTGGTCGCCTCCGTCTGGAACGCCATCCGCTGGTACCGCAGGATCACGTTTCGCGAGGACGGGGCACCGGAAGAACCCTTGTTCATCCCGATTCGCAATAATCGCACGGGGGAGCTCGGTAAACCGCTCGATCCCTCGACCATTTTTTATATCGTCGCCAAATACGCACGACTGGCCGGCGTCGCACAAAAGATATCTCCTCACTCGTGTCGCGCGACCGCCATCTCCAACGCCCGGGACCGGCAGGTGCCGGATCGCGCGATTCAGGAGTTCGCCGGTTGGAGCACGCCGGATATGATCACTCGTTATGACAAGCGCAAGACTGCGGTCGAGAAGTCCGCCGCCCTGGCCATTCACTACGGGGAGGCCCGGGATCGGGCGCCGCTCGTGCCGGAGGATGGGCGCAGCGGAGCCGGGGAGTCGTCGCCTCCGGGAACAGAAGGAGAGATATGCAATCCGGCAGAAGAGTCCTCGCCGTCCTCATCTTTGCCTGCTGGGCATTGATCCTGGATCGCACGCACGGGCACGCGGTGGAGGTGGCGCCCTTCATCGTCGCGCTCTTCGGACTTTCGTTTTTCATTTTTCCGGAGCGCGACGACGCCCCGGAAGTCCCTTCCGAGATTTCCGCCAAGGAACGGCTTTTTTCCCAGCTCCTGCTGATTTTATTTGCGGTGGTGACCTTGAGTCCGCTTTTTTCCGGGACGCCGGGAAACGGATTTTTCTCTCCTCGGTTCGGGTTCGGAGGTCTGCTCTTGGCGCTCTCGCTGGCCAGCGTCTGGATTTGGCAGCCCCGATTCAATGCGCTCGCTACCGCGGCAATCGTCATCAAGTTTTTCCTGGCGTTGCGGGTTCCCGTGATTTCGCCCAAGCCCTATATCGATGTTTTTGTGAATACCACGCAAGGCGTGGATTATTTTCTCGCGGGTCTCAATCCCTACACTCAGCCGTATATCGATCTTTATGCCGGCAGGTATGGCTACGAGCCGGGGTTTCTGTATTTTCCGGGACTGCTTTTGGTGCTGGCCCCCTTTCGGGTCCTGTTCGGTGATATTCGTTATGCGGGGATCCTCGCGCATTATGTCGGTTGCTTTGCATTGAGTCGCCCGGGGACGAGTCGCCCGGGGACGCGCTCCGGCCGGTCGGATTTTTACCCGCGCTTTGCAGCGCTGCTCTGGGCGTTTCTGCCGGTTCAGCATTTTGTCTTTGAGCAGGCCTGGACCGACTCGCTGCTCGTGGGCGGGATCGGACTCGTTCTTGCGCTCGGGCGGCACCCGCGCCTCCGCGCGAGCCGTTGGGTGACTTTTTTCTCCGGGTTCGTGCTCACGCTCAAGCAGTACGCTTTTCTGCCGCTGTTCTCTATCTGCTTGCGGGACTGCCTGCGGGCGCGAGCTCTTTCGCCGGGCGTTCGGCGTGCGCTCCAGGGACTGATCCCGCTTGCAAGCCTCGTTGTGCCGTTTCTACTGCTCGACGCGGGGGCCTTCTTCAAGATGACGGTGCTCTCGCAAGTCGCTTCACCGCCCCGGCTCGACTCGATGAATTGGACTTCTTGGTGGCTGACCCAGGGCGGGCAGTGGCCGGCAGCCGTTCAGGTGGTTTTGAGCGGAGTGGGAATCGGGATCGGGGCGCTCTGGATGGCTCGTCGAAAAGAGGACGCCCGGGAGGATCCGATGCATGCAGTCGCGGCCGCGCTCTACGTGGGATATGGTTTTTCATTCCTGTTCGGGCGTTGGGCGTTCTGCAATTACCACTACCTGCTTCTGTTTCTCATCCTTTTTCTGGTTCCAGGACCAGATGGGTGTCCGCAAGAATCCGATCGGCCAGCCTGATCGATTGCTCGCGCGCTTCGGCATGGACCAGCACAAAACCAAAGCGATCCTGATTGCTCGCGAGGTGATGCACTCGGTCTCCGGGAGCCTAGAAGATATCATATCGGATCACGCCCGAAGACTCCTGCAGGCTGCTCTTGCGGATCGAACGGACCCGGGCATCGATCGGCGAATGGAAGGCTCGAAGCGTGGCGACACCTGCAGATGGGCCGTAATCCGGGATATCGCCTGTGCAATGAAAACGCACGAGATCGACCGGAAGATTCCCTCCGCCTGTGGTCGATATCATCTGGGCCACCAAGGCTCCCGCCAGCCTGGGATTGATTTCAATCAGGCGTGGCCCCGCGGGGGTGATCAGCATCTCGATATGGGCCGCTCCAAAGTCAAAGCCGATGGCCGCGAGCGCCTGCCGGGCGAGCTCTTCGCACTCTGCCTGGAAGGGGGGATTCGCCGGCAAGCATCCTCCCAGTTCAACGCAGTCTGACTCTCCCCCAAGAATCCGGTCGGTGATGCCCAATATCCGGGTTATTCCGGGCGCCAGGGTGAGGGTCTCGACACTCACGAGCGCCCCCTCGAGAAACTCCTCCAGTAAAAAACGTCCCGAGGCGATCGCGCCTTTGCCGTAGGTGGGACGGGGATCGACTCCGGTCCAATGTCGGTCGAATTCGGAACGGCTCTCGAATCGACGGATATGCATGGAGGCGGTGCCGTCGGCAGGTTTGAGGAGGCAAGGCCGCGCGAGGAGTTTTGCAAGTGCCTCGGCATCGTAAGGTTTTCCGGGCTGCAGGACGAGATGCTCGGGTTGCGGCAGGTCTACTGCCGTCAGGCGTTTGCGCATCTTGTCCTTGTTGCGAGCCAAGTGGGCGGCCTCGGGCGAGAGCCCGAGGAGCCCCAGATGAGCGGCGACCCGGGCGGCTGGCTCCACGTGAGTGTCGAGAAACGAAAAAAAAACCATCCAATTCCAGGCCGGAAATGGCCTGCAGAATGCGTCCCGGGTCCATGCTGTTGGAAACCTGAAGGATGCGAGCCTCATAGTGGAGCCACTGCTTGTCGTAGGCTCCCGGATCTTCCGTGACGAATGTGATATCCCAAGTGCCCTGTGCCTTGAGACTTCGCAGGACTTCAAGGCCGCTGTTTGCATTGGACTCGAGGAACCCCCCCCTCATGGGTTTCATGGACGAACCCCGTGCGCTTCGGCGGGGGGGCGCTCGCCCGATATGCGAGCCACCAGGAGGAGGGTGAGCAGATAAAAAGCCGCGATGCCGGAAAAGGCCCAGGAAAAACCATGGTTTTTTGCGGTGAATCCGATGACCGGACCTGCGAGCGCCACAAAGATGCGGCTCCCGAAACTCACCACGGAGTTGGCCGTGACTCGCAGCTCGGATCCGACGGAGATATGTGGGAGAATCCCCACAGCGGTGATGAGATATGTGGGAGAATTCCCACAGTTTCGCGTGCAGGATGGACTTGTTGCAGGGTGGATGAACCCCAAACTCCCATTCTACTGTTCCGCGCACTACTTGGCCTGCTTTACGCGCGCGCGCGCTATCGTCCTCGGGCCTCCGGGGTCGCTCGCGGTTCATTCGCCTGGCGGACCTCGGAGGTGTTATTTTCATTGTGGAGAGCTCGAGCTTTATCCTTGACGGTTACCCACGGAAAACCCGGAAGAACCATTTTTTTTGGCTCCCCGCCCGGATCGGGAGAGCCTCGGGATGAGCGACCTGGAGAAGGCAGGGGCTTTGCCGGGTCGCAAGTCGCGGATCGCTGATAGGACTCGAGCTTTTCTTTGTTTTCGGCCGTGAGGCCGATGCGCTTGTCGAAATCCGCAAGGAACTTGGCCGCGTCGTTGTTCGATCCCTCGTGCTCACACATGAGGGAAGTCAAAGTCAGCTCGATGGATGGAGCGAGAGCCCCGGCCTGTCTCAATGCGTCCCACGCGCGCTCACTGATATAGGACCACCGGGGTTCGTCCACGACATCCACGAGCGCCAATTGCAACGGGAGGCGCGGAAAGCGTTTTCGACTGAGAGCCTCCGCGGCCCCGAGCCGGGGCGCTGGATCCGCGTCTTTCAAAGCGCTCTTCAGGACCGCATTCCGGATTTCCGAGTCCGGGAAATCGTCCCGGCCCACGATATCAGTTGCCTGACTCCTGACCGAGGAATTCGGATCCCGACTGGCGCGCTCCACCGCGACTTGCACACGAGGATCGGAGAGAAAATTGACCAATATTCCGAGGGTACGCCGTCGGATATCTGATTCCGGGGCCCTCATGGCTACCAGAAGCGTCTCGAGGAGTTCGGGGGCTTTGGATCCGGACCTCAAAAACATTTCGACAGCTTGAATTCGTATCCCGGCATCCGAGTCCTGGAGGGGGCGGAGCAGGGAGGGGGGCGTCCTGAATAGAGATGGATAATCCTCAATCATGCGGATGGCCTCGCTCCGAACGAAGGGCTCGGGGTGCTGGAGCGCCTGATCCGGGAGTTTGAGGATTTTTTGGAAATCGCGATCCGAGATTTTGAACCCGGATAGGCGGTTCATACCGAGCATGTACATGCCCGCGATCAGGCGAGCCGCGGGATTCGGATGGTAGAGGGCTTTTGATAGAGTCTCGCAAGCCTCGGGATAATCCCCCTGCTCGCAGAGCAGGCTCAGCCGCGAAAATGCCGAGGCCGTGACGAAAGCCACTGAGTCGTTAGCCAATACCTCGGCTGCAGTCGTTGCAAAGGAGCGAGGATCGGAGTCCATTAAATGTCCAATCAACTCAAATCTGATTGTGGGATCCGGATCGTTGAGGCCCTCCAGGAGTGCCGGAAAGCGTAGTTTTCTCACGGTTTCCAAAGGGGTAAATCCCAGCGCGCTCCATTCGGCCTGAGCAGCGAGCGTCCGAACCCTTGGGACTGGATCCTGAAGCGCCTGTAAAAGCGCTCGTTCGGTTTCGACTTCACTGGGGCTGAAGGCGGAAAAAATATCGGCCGCGAAAGCTCGAACTTTCGGATCCTGATCCTTGAGTGCCTCTCTGAGAACCGACTCGTTTGGAGGGTTTTTTGGGATAAAGCCATTCACTGTGAGGTCCATCTCGGATGGGCTTGGACGGCTCTCGAGATATCCTCGGAGTTTGAGGACTTGAGGTCGTCCACCCAGGCGACACTCGGACGGCTACTCCGGGAGACATACGGACTGGCGAGCTCACTGCCTTGCGACTCGAAAGGTGCCATCGAGGTCGAGGCGCTGCCAAGAGCCGAGAGTGATATGATACAAAGGAGCGGCCGTGATCGGGTCTTTCGTGCCGGCTTCATCTTTCGTGTGTCCACGGTCAGTAACCCCGACTCAGCTCATGGTATCGTACTGACCTCAGGAGAGGTGCAAAGAGAGATCCTCTGGCAAGAAGCTCTTTCGAACAGAAGAAGAGTGGACAGTCCATGAGACTTAGTCGGATTTTCTCACGGAACTCTTGATCGGAGACGTCGGTTTTTCTCGCTAACGCATTGCGTCAGTCTGCGTTATAAGATCGGCAACTCTTGGAGGAGTGACATGAAAAACTTAGTGCTTTCGAAGCCTTCTAAGCCACCTCGTATTTCGGGTGTGGTCGGTTGAATCCGAGTTTGGCCTATTCAATAAGATCAGTTTAACTCTCGCAAAGGGAAAAACCCTCCACTTTTGGGGCGACGCCCCGGCCGGGACTCGGTCGGGTGGAGTCCACTGTGGCCAGGGCGTTCGCATCCGGGGGGTGAAGGTCGGTGCAGGTTCCAATGGGACCTAAGCCCGATATCATCCTGCGCCGATAGTACCGGGGTGCTCAATACGCGGCCTGGGCCACATACCTGCACGCATCGTTGACATGCAGCCAGCGGCCGTAAGGATCGCGGTAGGTGCGTCCATTGACGAGCACATACTGGAACCAGATCGCGTTGGTCCGGGCGGCTACCGCATGGCACTGCTGCTCGATCTGATATCGGTTACCCCAGAGATCAAAGAGCATCCCATCGAGATTCCCCTGCGCTCTCAGCTGGCCAGGGGTTCCGGGATAGCCCGGGTTTGTGGGATAGCCTGGATTTCCGGGATAACCCGGATTTCCGGGGTAGCCCGGCTGGGAGGGGCGGAGGGCCAGTTCCACTCGTTCGAGCGCCTCGCGCGCCTCGAGGTACTGACGGTACACGCGAGGGTAATCGTACTGCGCATCATAGAGGAGGCGTTCGACCTCGCCAAACGCCATGCGGACTTCGCGCAGTTCGCCTCTGCAGCGATCATTGCGATCATACCCGCTCGCGGAGTCGCCAAATCGCACGCAGTGGTTCAGGGTATTGGCTTCGTGGAACATGCGATCCGCGGCGGCAACGACCTGATAGCGCATCCGGGCTTCTTGCGCGCGCGTGACCAGCTCGCGCGATTCGAGCACGAGTTGCTCGGCACTCTGCCGGGGCCCGATACCAGATCCGCGATGGCCGTGCTCGGCGCGGGCTTGAACGCTCAGACAGGCACTTGCCAGCGCCAGCGTGGTTCCAAAAATTTTGAAAGAAAGACGACGTGAGCCGCTCGTGCGACGGTTCATAATGAGTTCTCCGAATTGAAATACTGTTCACGCAAATCCCATGAAAGCATGCGGACCCCTTCCGCACCCCCATCTGCGTGGCAAAGCAAGATGGTTCGGCATCGAGCAAGAGGCGTGCCGTAAAAAAACGGTGTTTTTGGTGCCAGTTTGACTCTAAATTGGAGTCAGAATGAAACCACAACACGGAAGTTGGGGTAGTTCAAAGGAGCAATCATGGTCAATCTGACTCTGCCGGCTCCAGCGCGCTACTTCCCGCTCGATAAAGGCATTTATGACGTTGCGCCGGGCTTGAATCCTTTGGGTCGTGACTTTGGAAACGGAAAGCGCGACTCCGAGTTGTTTCAGATCACCTCTCGCTTCAAGAGCTTCCGTCGGAACAAACTCGAGGCCCGGCGCGAGCGCATTTCAAAGTACGTTTGTGAGGAGCGCTACCCGCCGGCCGTTTCAAGCCGGGTCAATCGGGCGATCGTGGAGCGACTGCTCGCGGAGCACCCGGACCTTTTTGAGTGGACTGAAGGTCCCGGAGGCGGAGGCGAGCTTTTTGCGCGCCACACGGGCGATCGGATCCCTCTCGATGATGCATATCAACTTGGCGCACGGGTTTCGCCCAAGGGGGCGGACTCACCCGCATTTGTTTCCGCGTTCGATGCCCTCTGCCTGCAATTTGAGTGTGATCTGGCTGTCATGCTGCAGGAGCGGGGCGGGGCGGATCACCTGGCCAATATCCATCTTTGCGCTCCCACTCATTGGGCGGCCGAGCAGAAGATCGGCAAATCTTTTTTCGAAATCCATGATCCCGTCCCTCATGTGGAAAAAATCCAGTCCGCCTCGCGCGCTTTGGTGCAAGCGATGATTCACAAGGGCCCCTATGTGCGCTTTGTCTGGGGCTTTGCCACCGATGCTCGCCTCAATCACCATCCGGAGCCCCCGCTTGGGTGGGATTCGGACACTTGGAATGGACGTGCTTGGAACGCCTCCCGGCAACCTTCGCCCTTTCTTCTGCGGGTGGAGCGGCAGTTCACTTGGGGGATTCCGGAGGTGAGTGCGGGACTCTTTGGCATCCAGGTCTTTTTCATCGAGGGGAGTGATATCCGCAGGGAGGCCCGCGAGCGGGAGCTTCTCTTGTCCGCAATCCAATCGATGTCGCCCCGGAGTCTCCTCTACAAGTCCATCGAGCAGAGCAGGGAGCCTCTTTTGAGCTGGTTACGAGCAGGGGCTTGCTCATGAAGAGACCAAATAAGTTCGCAGAACCACAAGCAAGAGGTTTTTTGAAAATCAAAATAATCGCCAAGGAAAGGCCTGATGCATGAGCAAACCTGAGTCCCCGTGGGTGGTCCACAAATTCGGTGGCACCAGCATGAATGGCGCCGAAAAAATCCTCGGTGTGGCGGAACTGGTGCGGAAACGCGTCGGAACTCCCGAGCACTGCAAGCAGGGGGTCGTGGTCTCCGCCATGAGCAAGGTCACCGATGCGCTCCTGGAGCTGGTGGCAACGGCGCGAGCCCGTGACGACTCCTATATCAAAAAGCTCGCGGCCCTCCGGGAGCGCCATTTGTCCGCGCTCGAGGCGCTGCTCGGTGACGATCCGACGATGGCAAATATCCGGACGCTGCTTGAGCAGGATTTCCTGGATATCGCCGAGATCCTGCGCGGAATCTACCTGAGCCGCACCGCGGACTTCAGGACGGCTGAACTCATTTCCGGCTACGGTGAGATCTGGTCGGCCCGGTTCTTGAGTGCCACGCTTTCCAAAAGGGGAGTGTCGGCTTCGTTTGTCGATGCCCGCGAAGTGCTCGTGGTCGAGTCCGGCGAGTCCTGGGTGCAGGTGGACTGGGAAAAGTCCCAGAAGAAAATCGATGAGCTGTGGAACAGGATCCAGTGGCATAATGACTGTGTCGTGATCACGGGCTTCATCGCGTCGACCGCGGATGGACTCCCCGCCACGCTCAAGCGCAATGGCAGCGATTTTTCGGCCTCGATTTTCGGTAAACTCCTGCGCGCTCCCCAAATCGTGATCTGGACCGACGTGGACGGAGTGCTTTCGGCCGATCCGCGCCTCGTGCCCGAGGCGATCGTGCTCGATCACCTGTCCTACGACGAAGCCACCGAGCTTGCTTATTTTGGCGCCAAAGTCGTGCACCCGAGCACCATGGCGCCTGCGATCGAGGACCGGATCCCGATCTGGATCCGCAATACCTTCAAGCCGGAGCATCCGGGGACCGTCATCCACACGCGGGATTCCATCCACCGGAGCGCCTCCGCCCAGAGGGGACCGGTCACGGGATTCTCGACCGTTGAACAAGTAGCGCTCCTCAACGTGGAAGGCACCGGCATGGTCGGAGTGCCCGGCGTGGCGGAGCGGTTGTTCGGCGCGCTCCGATCGGTGGGCGTGTCGGTCATATTGATATCTCAGGCGAGCTCGGAGCATTCGATCTGTTTTGCGGTTCCGGCCGGACAGGCGCAGCTTGCGCGCACGACGGTCGAAAAAGCTTTCTTTGCCGAGCTCCACCACGGGCAGATTGAGCGCGTGGATGTGCTTCCGGATTGTTCGATTCTGGCCGCCGTGGGCGATGATATGGTGGCGCATCCCGGGGTTTCGGGCCGGTTTTTTACGGCGCTCGGGCGCGCGGGCGTCAACATCCGGGCGATCGCGCAAGGCTCCTCCGAGCGCAACATCTCGGTCGTGGTCGCGCGAAGCGAGGCCACGCGCGCGCTCCGTGCCGTGCATGCGGCGTTCACGCTCTCAAATATCACTTTGTCACTCGGCTTGATCGGGCCGGGCCTGATCGGCGGGACTTTTCTCAAGCAGCTGGCCACCGAGTCGCGCAGACTCAAGGAACACCATGGAGTGGATCTCCGGATCCGCGGAATTCTTTCCAGCTCGCGGATGTGGCTGTGCGACACCGGCATCGACCCTGGCAACTGGCGGGAGCGCTTTGAGAAGGAAGCGGTGCCCGCTGATATCCTTACCTTTGTCCGCCACGTTCATGCCGAGCACCTGCCGCATGCCGTGATCCTCGATTGCACCAGCAGCCCCGAGCTGCCCCGCCTCTATCCCGAGTGGATGAAACAGGGCCTACATCTGGTCACGCCCAATAAAAAGGGCAATACCGGGGGACTCGGGGAGTACCGTGCGATCCGCGAGAGCGCGCGTCGGCATGGGCGTCATTACCTGTACGAAACCACCGTGGGGGCGGGGCTTCCCATCATCCAGACGCTCCGGGATCTCGTGCAGACCGGCGACCAGGTGCTCGAGATCCAGGGCGTGCTCTCGGGCACCCTTTCTTATATCTTCAACACTTGGGACGGGGTCCGCCCGTTTTCGGAGGCGGTCCTTGAAGCCAAGCGGCTCGGTTACACCGAGCCCGATCCGCGAGATGACCTCTCCGGGATGGATGTGGCGCGCAAGCTCACGATCCTCGGACGCGAGATGGGCCTGGGGCTGGAACTCGCCGACGTGCAGGTGGAGAGCTTGGTCGCGGACGAGCTGCGGGCCGGGAGTGTGGATGAATATATCACCAAGCTTCCCGCGCAGGACGCCGCCATGAAGGCTCGCTTGGAAACCGCGCGCGCCCGCGGCGAAGTGCTCCGGTACGTGGGGGTGGTCGAAGTGCCCGCGGGTCCGGGCGGGGTCGCGCGAGCCAGCGTGAGTCTCAAGAGTTTTCCGGCCTCGCATGCTTTTGGGCGGCTCAGCGGGAGTGATAACAGCGTGAGCTTCCGCACGCGGCGCTACCATGCGCAACCTTTGGTCGTGCAGGGCCCCGGTGCGGGCCCCGAAGTCACGGCAGCCGGTGTTTTTGCGGATCTGCTCAAGCTGAGCTCTTACCTTGGGGCGGTGCTGGGATGAGTGCGCCTGGTAAAAGTGCAACCGCTTTTGCTCCGGCGACGGTCGCCAACGTGGCGGTGGGCTTTGATATCATGGGGTTTGCACTCGATGTGGCGGGCGATGAGGCCACGGTCACCCGCATCCCGGAGCGCCTAGTGCGGATCGCAGCGATCCATGGGCCTCAGGACCTGTCCTTGCCGCTCGATCCCCGGCAAAATACCGCAACCGGCGGTTTGATCTCCATGATCGAGCGTCTGGGGCTCACTCATGGTTTTGAAGTCACGATCAGTAAGGGCATCGCCTTGGGCTCGGGGATGGGGGGCTCGGCCGCATCGGCGGTCGCAGCCGGGGTGGCCGCCAATGCACTTTTGGAAAACCCTTTGTCACCGCTCGAGCTCATGCCGTTCCTGCTCGATGGCGAGAGTCTTGCCAGTGGGAGCAGGCACGCCGACAATCTCGCCCCCTGCCTGCTCGGAGGTCTCCAGCTGGTCCGCTCTTTGGACCCCATGGATATCATCTCGATCCCGGTCCCGCGGCAACTCCACTGCGTGCTTGCCCACCCGCATGTGCAAGTCGAGACCCGGAGCGCCCGCGGAATCCTCAAACGCGAAGTGCCGCTCGGGGATTTTGTGCGTCAAAGCGCCAACCTCGCGGCCGTCATCACAGCCTGCCACCGGGAGGATTACGCGCTGCTCTCGCGCTCGCTCGACGACCGGATCATCGAGCCGCAGCGCGCGCACCTGATCCCGGAGTTCCATGCCGCCAAGCAGGCGGCACTCAGCGCTGGAGCGCTCGGGTTTTCGATCTCAGGCTCGGGCCCGAGTGTCTTTGCATGGGTGGAGGGTGAGGCGCGTGCTGTTCAAGTCAAGGAGGCGCTTGGCCTTGTGTATCAGAAGGGGGGCGTGGCCGTGGACCTCTGGCATGCGCCGTTGAGTCAGTCTGGTGCGCGGCTGCTGGGCAAGGCCAGCGGAGGTGGACGATGAAATACCTGAGCACGCGAGGCGGAGGCGAGGCCGTGAATTTTTCGGCGGCGATATCCCTGGGGCTTGCGCCCGATGGGGGGATCTTTCAGCCGCAAATGGATGAATCGTTCTGGCGGGAAAGTGCTGCCGCGGTGGTGCGGGAATGTGAAAAATGCTCGGATTTTCCGTCGCTTGCAGCGCAAATGCTCAAGCCCTTTCTGAGGGACGATCCTCTTCAAGAAAAACTCGAGGATATTTGCACGCGCGCCCTGACTTTTCCGATCCCGCTCATTGATATCGGAGAGCATACTTCGCTCCTCGAGCTTTTCCATGGTCCCACGTGCGCCTTCAAAGATGTGGGGGCGTCTTTCCTGGCGGAGTGCCTCTCGCATTTGAACCGGGATGACCCACGTCCTCGAGTCGTGCTGGTCGCCACTTCGGGTGATACAGGCGGGGCGGTGGCGCGTGCGTTTTTCGGGCGTCCGGCTACCCGGGTCGTGATTCTTTTCCCCAAAGGCATGGTGTCCGCGCGCCAGCAGGCGCAGCTCTGTGCGTGGGGGGATAATATCAATGCCTATGCCGTGCGGGGGACTTTTGATGATTGCCAGCGCATGGTCAAAGGGGCGCTCGCCGATGCTACGCTCCATGCGCGCATGCGACTCCTCAGCGCCAATAGCATCAATATCGGTCGGCTGCTCCCGCAGGCGGCCTACTACGCATATGCCTCGCTCGAGTACCGTCATCGCCACGGCGTCGCGCCCGGCGTGATCGTGCCGAGCGGTAATCTCGGCAATGGGGTGGCTGCTGTGCTTGCCCTGCGCATGGGGTTCCCGATCCGCGAAGTGGTACTCGCTACCAACGCCAATCGTGCCGTGCCGGATTATTTCGCAAGCGGTCGATACCAGGGACAACCAACGGTGCAGACTCTCGCCAACGCCATGGATGTGGGGGCACCCAGTAATTTCGAGCGATTGATGGCGCTTTTTGCGGACTTTTCGGGACTCAAGACTCGCGTGCGGTCGTTGTCGGTGAGCGATGCCGAAATCCGCGAAGTGATCCGCACAGGCGAGAGGCGATTCGGACAGATCTTCTGCCCGCATACGGCAGTGGGAATCCGGGCCCGAGAAGTGCTGGGCGGTAAAAACTGGATCGTGGCCGCCACCGCGCATCCCGCTAAATTCGAGACGCTGGTCGAGCCCCTGATCGGGCATGATATTCCGGTGCCCGAAACTCTGGCGGGACTTTTGAATAAGCCTTATTCTTTAAGTGAGCTCGATGCGTGGGATCCCGCGTGGATGCATGTGGCGTTGCCGTGAAGAGACGGTCAGTCTTTAGAATATCACTCGCGCCCAAAGCGGATCCGGACCCGGGTGAGGAGCAAATTCAGCCTAGGTTTGCGAGTTTTAGATTTATCGCTGAAGAGAGCGGCAAGTTCGCTCTCGGGCGGGAAACTCCACTGCCAGCCGCGCCCCAGCTGGATTACGCCTTGGAGCCTGCTTGGAGTCTCAAGCCACGCTCCGCGCGGATTGGGCTGAACGAGCGTCATCGGAACAAAGAAAGGCAACGGAAGCTTTGGACCGGAGATCTTGATATGAGTGGTTCGTGCAAGTGAGCCTTCGCGCCCATTTGCCTCCCACGATTCGTCCGTTTTCATGAATGCGGCAAGATCTTTTGGGATCGCCCAGAGGTTGCGCCCGCCGGCCAGGGATGTCGGACTGTCGACCCAGATCCGGATGATATGCACGCGGGGCCGGAGCCCCTTGCGCGCAAGGACTGCCACCAGCAGTTCGCGGTAAGCGAGCACACAATCCGGTCCCTGAGGTCCGTAATCCACCCAAGCAGCACCGATGAGGCAACGCCCCAGGAATTCAAAAAGCGGGAGGCGCGCACCCTCAGGTAGAAAAGGCACGAGCCTCTCTCGCGGGATAACAAAGAGGCTCAGCGCCATCGTGGCACGCAAACGCCAAGGCGAGGGGGGATGCGGAGTTTGCAGGAGATCGTCCAAAACAGGAAAGGTCTGACTCACAGCTATGGGCTCCCCAGGGGGTTCTCGGTATTGGACAGGATCCCCCGGGCATGGGTTAATATCAAGATGGGAGACGCGCCTCGAATGAATCCTGCGCTAAGAATCTGCATCATTGGAGCCGGGCCCTCCGGGATCACCGCAGCCAAGAATCTGCTCGAGTCGGGCTTTGGAGATATCACGATTTACGATCGAGGTCGTGCCGTCGGGGGCAACTGGGTCTTTGACGCCGAGAGCGGGCACTCAAGCGTTTTCGAAACCACTCATATCATCAGCAGTCGGGATTACTCGCAGTACGAGGATTTTCCGATGCCGGAGGATTATCCGGACTATCCCTCGCACTCGCAATTAGCTGCTTATTTTCAGGCGTATTCCTGCAAATTCGGTGTGGATCCCCTGATCCGATTCCAGACGACGGTGGAGAGCTGCATGCGTCTGGACTCAGGCACTTGGAGCATCCGGGTGCGGGATGCTGAGGGCGCGGTTTCACCCCGGGAGTTTGATCACCTCGTGGTCGCAAACGGTCACCACTGGGAACCGCGGATGCCGAGCTACCCGGGACGTTTCCAAGGGAACCTCCTGCACTCGCATGACTTCAAACGCGCAGAGCCCTTCCGCAACAAACGAGTGCTCGTGATCGGGGGCGGTAATTCCGCCTGCGATGTGGCGGTGGAGACTTCGCGCGTGAGCGCCGCAACCGATATCAGTTGGCGACGCGGCTACCGCATCGTGCCCAAGTTCGTGTTTGGCCTGCCCGGGGACAAGATCTACAACTCGGCGGTCGAGCGCATGCCTTTCCTACCGCGCAAACTCCGCTGGTGGTTCATGCAGGGACTCCTGAACTTTTTGAATGGCGCAAACCGCCTCTATGGCTTGCCGGAGCCGGATCATTCTTTTGGCGAGACCCACCCGACCATCAACTCAGAGCTCCTTTATTTTATCCGGCACGGCAGGATCCGCCCCAGGCCCGATATCGCGGGCTACGAGGGCAAGCAGGTACGGTTTACGGACGGGAGTACTGGCGAGTACGACGCCATCATCGCGTGCACGGGCTTTGTGATCCGCCACCCGTTTTTTGCGCGGGAGTTACTCGACTATTCAGAAGGCCCCGTGCCGCTTTATTTGCGGATGTATCACGCCGAGATCCCGAATCTTGCTTTCATCGGGTTATTTCAGCCCATTGGTTGCATCTGGCCGCTCGCTGAGCTCCAATCCAAGCTCCTTGCCCGGGAGCTGCGCGGAGAGTGGCGCAGACCCGATGATATCCGTGCGCGGATCGCAGCCGAGGACGGGAGGCTCGTCGTGCGCCAGCTCAAGACGCCTCGTCACACGATCACGGTCGAGTACCCGGTGTTCCGGAGGAGACTGCTTGAGGAGCTCTCGAGGTGAGGGATCAGCGCCCCGCGATCGTCCAATCAAACGGAATCTTCTCCCATGGAGCCCCCTTGAGCACTGCCGAAAGCGGGCCGGAAACCTGACGTTTGAGGCTCGCCAATCTGCGTTTCGCGTAGGCCTCCTCCGACTCCTCATTGCTGATCTGATCTTCGGGATTTCCATGGGGGACAAGGCCCTTCCTCCAAAGATAAGTATCCAGATCGAAACATTCTTCTGAATTCTCGGTCTCTGCGATGTTGATCAGAAGAATTGGCTTTGTCGTATTCACGATCAGGGACAACGTCCGTCCTGATCGAGGGTTGATATACAGATACTCATGCAAGAGTCCGAATCGAGATTCCCGCTCCGTGAGTCCACGATATTCAAGACCTGCCTCCTGGAACTCCTCAGGCAGCCTATTGAGCCCTGATTGAATTACCTTCCAAAAAAAGCCTTCCATTTTTCAGACCTCCCATCTTATCGAATTTCAGTGAAGGCGTTTGAGTCGCGATTGACTGAAGTCCACGACATGAGGGCGGGATTTGGAAACCGCCCCCCTTCAATTGGGATCTTCGTCGTCCGAGGGCGGCCTCACATCTTTCACAAACTGATGAGAAATCGCGCCTATTTTAATGAAATTTTCCTTGGCCTCCACCAGACTCATTTCATTTGCGCCACCTCTGAAACCAGGGTCCTCACCTTGGATCTTGTCGTCTTCCCAAAAGCAGACGGGGCAGATTTCGTGGCTCCCGAAATGTTCTTGTGATCGGGTTAAATTACCACAGCATGGACAGGGGAATCTGGAAATCTTGTTCATAGTTTATGCTCTACTGCCTTTCGAAATATTGCAATCCTTGCAGGGGTTTGAACATTGTTTTCGGAATTCCGTTGGAATCCATGACGGCAAAAATATTTGTCTCCGGATGATACAATAACATATCACCTTCAGGACGTAATTTGGTTAATGTACCAGACGGTGGATTCTTCACAAAGGCTCTCGCCTCCTCAACGTACTCAATTGCATTGTTCAAGTGAGGGAATTCGGATTTATGCCTCTTCCAATGGTCAAATGCATTTTTGACGGAGTCTCTGAATTTACCCTCAGTCCAAATCGACGGTTCTTTGATCTTTTTGATCGCGAGCGAAAGATCCGATCCAATGGATCCGATCTCATTCCCAATTATGCCAAGGAAATTAGTTATTCCTGATGGGTTACCGAAGCGACTGACTGCAGCGGCGGTGCTTAAAGACCGCGATAAAAACTCCTTCAAAGCGCCGCTTGACAACTGCAGACCACGAACCTTGCCGATTGCTCCAGCCCCTCCGAAAAGAAACGACGCCAGTTCCGGAACCAACTCGCCGACGAGGTGTGCCTGGCGCGCGGGATCCTGTTCCTGCACCAGCTCGTCCCAACGTTCACGGACTGCATCCTGAATGATATTCAGAGTGATATTCAGATGCACGAAGGCCTGGACCAGGCCACTGACCACTTCCGGGAAGTCAGTAACCAGCGTGACAACGCCTTCCACTGTCGAGGTCGCCAGATTCACGCTGCCCTCGAGTACGCCACGCGCAAAGGCCGCGAGCATCCCGCTTGCCTTCTCGAGACTCGCCAGAGCCGACGCGATGGCCTCACCATCCCTGTCTCCATGATTTCCGGCAAGGGCGTCCAAGTGGGCCAGGCGATCAAACGCGATCCAGGATTGAGTCAGTTCATCCACTCCGCGAATGATATATTCCTGCTCGCGGTCCGAGCAGGCGGCCCGATTTGCAGCGCATGCGTAGGCGATCACCGAACCCGCCGCCAAGGTCTGATTGATCCCGCCCCTGAGCCTGAGTCCCAATTCATCAGACTCCGCCAGTTGCAAATCCACCCCGGGCGATTCAAAATAGGGGAGTCCGCGCAAAATCCCCTGCCGATCCAGGGTAAGCCTTCTCGCATCCTCCCGCATGGCACTTGCGAACTCGGCGTACCGAGAGCGCCCCGTCCGCGCGGCAAGCTCCGAGTAAGCCTTGAGCTTCCGACTCATCGCCGCACTGGCTGACGCAGCATCCAGTGGATTCCCACGAACCAGCGCCGTTTTCAGGTCTGCCAGAATCGCATCCCTGTCCCCGGGCTTGAAGCCTGCCGGGAGGGAGCGGGTGGTGGAAGCGCTCGCAAGCTCTTCGTTATATCGCATCATGCGCTGCTCGAGCTTGCGCAGCTCCTCGATGTGCTGTTTTTGGGCCGTGGAGACATCGCCCGATTTTTCCAGCTCCTCGCGCAAGTGCTTGAGATCGGCGATTTGCCGGGCGTCGATCGCATTGCCCTGATACATGTTTTCAATGGCGCTTAACCGTTTGGCCTCGTCACCCCAGTGGATCCACGGGCTATAGGGGCTCGTCGAATCCCCCCCTTGGATGTGAATGGTGTGCCCGAAGCGGGGAGTGGAGTGGGCCTCCGTGGACAATCCGAGGAGTGCTCCGAGACCCCATGCCGACAAAAAACAAAGCAAGATAGGCTTCTTCATAAAATCACCTTCCATCCCTTTCGAACCTGAGTTTTGCGACTTCCTTGGAGGCCTGATTGAGGCCGATCTCGTAAGCCTCACGCCACGCAGTGTCTTCGATCTGAATACGATCTCTGAGGGCCTCGGAGTGTGGGCTAACCCGCCGTTCTCGCGCGATCCGCTCCTTCAATTCCGCAAATGCGGGCAGACTCTTCGCACCTTCAAACGCGACCCGCAGGGACAGGTCCCTGAGGATATCACTCCAGATCGCCTGGGTTGCCAGGGGATTCCGCGAGTCCTGTGCAGCCACAAAGGCAATCCAAAATTTTCCCTGGTCATCCGCGCGCAGTTTCGATGAGGCATCCAGGGAAAGTGCCGTCTTGAGGTCCTCGAGCACATTACGGCTGGGGATCGCAAGGGGACCCAGGTGTTTGCTACAAGGAAACCCGCGCCTGCCGTCGATCCGCACGGCCCGTTGCTCGTCGAGTTCCGCCTCGATGATATCTATGAGGATATCCTGTTCCGGCGGAACTTCCGCATTAACATCAGCGGCTGTCAGAATTTGAAACTCAAGCTTGAGGAGCGGAATGGCATCCTTCAGACAGCCCTGGAACCGCATCCCATCAAAAGGACTTGGCGGTGTGTTGTCACCCAAGGGATGCGGTACCGAAACTCCTGCGGCGCCGCCCCCCTCGGGCAGATCCTTTGCTGGCGCCACTGACGCTTGAACCGAGTCAGGCTCGGAATCCGACTTCTCAAGAAAGCGTCCCAAAGGGCGACCAGGCGCAAGAAGTTCCCTGGTTCGCCCTAGATAGCCTTCATGCCAATCCAAGCGATAGACCATCGAGTCGCCCGCCCATGCAGCCAGGGGTGCATTTGCAATGAAGAGTCCGGTGGTCGGGCCAACGAAAACAAAGCAACCCGCTAGCAAGACGTGGATCCAAATGTGCGCTTTCATCGCCGAATCTCCTTCTGCACTTCGGTTTTCAAGGTTGTCCAGAATGGATCGGGCCTGTGTGATTCGTGAGACACGAAACGCAAATCTCCAGCCAGGAGTCCGGACCAGATCGAGTCCCGAAGCTGCATTTCATACCCATATCGATTCAATACTTGGGACTCCGTCCCAGCGGATCTGAGGGCAGCGACGGGACCGGCTACGTGAGTAGCGAAATGTTCGCGGATGCCCCGCTGCCTGAGCAAACCTCGCTGGCCCAGCTCACGGAGCTTGACTTGCCAGTTCTCACGCAGCACCGAGAGTTCGGTGCGCGTGCGCTGGAGCGAGCTCTCATAACCGGCAGCCAGCTCACGTCCGCTCCGCGTGAAGACCTGCAGGCTTTCCTCAAGTCCTTTCCAAGAAGCTTCCAGTCTACTTCCCATATCGGAGACTGAAGCGAGACTCATCCCGATCGAAGTTCCCTCCCCATCGAACTCAGCGAATGCGATCCTGCATCGTTCTGAAATGAGATTCCCGGACTTACGCTGTTCCTGCGCAACTGCGCTTCTAAAACCTTCGTTGATTCGCGATATCAGTTTTTGTTTTTCCGCACTCCAATCCTTTTCGAAAAGCCCTCGGATCAGGAACGCGCCGGCCTCGAACGTGCGCTCCAGGAGGTAGGACTCAAAGCCCCCAAGCCCATAATGAGAGGCGAGCTCGGCACTGTAATGGGCGGAGAGGCCGGAGACTGCGGTCGCGAACTCGTCCGCGCCCCGGTCGCTCGGACTCAAATCATACACCGGACTTGCCCCATTGAATGTCAGCGCGATCTGCGCACGAATCGGGAAAGAACTCACAAGCCCCTGAGTTGGATCGAATTGGAGGTGCGGGATCGGGATCAACCGCTCGGGACGTAGTTCGCGCAGCGCATAAGTCAATCCGCCATCTTCACAGGCTTTTTCCCGAAGAATAAGCAGATCCTCATAATCCCGTTGAATGAGACCCAGCGCGCCGATCGTCCGCTCCAGATGGCGCTGGTCATTGCCGTACTCGATCATCCAGGCTGCGATCCTCGAAGGATCGGAAAGATCGCCACCGTTCGTGAAACGCTGTTCCCACTTCTCCAGTACGGATCTGCATTGGTTGCGACGACTGACATGAGCTTGAATCAGACCAGCGGCGATCTTTTCAATATCATATCTCCGCGACTGAAAATTTTGATCGAGGATCGTAGAGTAGTGCGCGTGGATCTCCCCGGGCAGTTCACGTTCTACATACCTGAGCTGCTCCTCGTAAGCGGTGAGGGGAGACGCCAACGCCAGAGTCGACGTAAACCACGCCCATTCGGCCGATATCGATATGGATAGGACCAGACCCACGAAGAAAGTGCGATTCCGGAATTTGCGCTTACTCATGGTGCCTCCGAGAACACATCCAGTGCTAGGGCCGCCACAGAGCGGAAACGCTCCTGAATGGGGTCGGGAGTCGACGCGCGCAAGAGCTTTCGTCCGAGCGGTTTCCTTCGCACTACTGGAGCCTTCTGGATCGTCAATGCGCCGCCGCCGGCGAGACTTGCGACCGACTGCTCGCTGCCGTTGGCTCCGAGAACTAATCCCCTCAGGGGCACACTTAAGCTGATATCCATTTCCGGATTCCGGAGCAGGGCCGCGGCCTGCTCGCAGATCGGAATCTGAAACTGCTGGGTCAAGCCCGCTATTTGAGCCGCCTGCTCCAGCAAGGCCGTCTGATAATCCTGACAGAAACGGATTCCACGGGAGGAAGAGGTGTCGAAACGATCCAACTGCAGCGATATGGACTCCGAGAGACGGACTCGGGCCTGAACTGTTTGGACTTCCTCCGTGGCCTCGAGCAGGGCACTCATCGCTCCGAGGACAGTCTCGATTTCCACCACACGCCCTCGCAGTTCCGAATTTCCGGGCAGTCGCTCCAGATGGAGCTTGAGCGGCGCCAAGAGCTCCGTATTCCACGCCTGGACGATCCACTTCAAATTGGCCAGCTGAATGCGTCCGAGCAGAGTGCTCAACTCGGGTTGGTTGCGGAGCTGCTCGCGAGTGATATCTTGATCGAGCATCCAACGGACCGAATCTTGAAGCAGGAGCACGAATTGGCGCTCGAAATGAATCTGATACCACTCCTGCTGCGTCGCGCGGCGCAGGGATTCAAGGCTCCCGAAACGCCGAGGCGCCACGCCAGCCCCGGAAGGGTCCGCTGGGCCGCCGGCCCGCCCAGGCGTGCCTATGCCTTGGGTCCTGCCTTTGACCGTGTTTGCCGGCCCATTGCGACCCGCGGGGTTGTCGATCTTACAGGTGAAAAGAATCGCCTCGAGTCGATCCCTGCAGCCATCCCCACCCGGACCACCCGCTCCACCTTTCCCCATGAGTCCGGGCTCGCCGCCGGAGCCGCCGCGGCCGGGAGCTGATAGGACTTGAGAGAGATCCACAGGAACGAGGGATGCGTCCGCCCAGAGGATTGCCACTCCGCGACCACCCGTTCCTCCCGGACCGCCTTTTCCGCCAGGGCCGCCTTCTCCTCCTGCGCCGCCATTCCGAGCCGGCACATCCTTGAAGTCAAACGGATTGCAACTGCACTTGGCATCGGCACCGATCGCGCCTCGGGCACCGATCTGGCCATTGCCCCCTTTCCCCCCCATGCCGCCGTCCTGTCCCCGACCATCCACGCGCGGACGCCCGACGACCTCGGCCGTGAATATCTGAATATCACCCGGATTTTGCGCGCCATCGATTCCAGCGTTTCCAGCATACCCCGGAGCACCGCCGCGAGTGGGCTTGCTTGCCGTACCGGCCCGCGGCTCGGGAACGATCAAAATCGGGGGAGGGAGGATGCCCTCATAGGCCGTGATACGCCCTTCTCCACGAAACTCGAGGCGCCTGGCATTGATCACAAGCCCGTGCCCCTGCGTGAGCAGCGGCCCCTCAAGGACAAGCTGATCCACTTCGATCGTGACGGGCATCTCGAGTCTGGCCCCCTCGCGCGGAATGAATAATCGGGAAATGGGACTAAAGCTTTCACCCGCCGTCGAGGCCCCGATGGGGTACAGTGGGTAGTGATATTCAACCTTCTCGGTGGCGTTTGCGTAACCGAACAAGAGGCTGAACAGGGGGATAAGCAGGGGATGGAATGAATACCGAATCTTCATGGCGGGCGCCAAAAGCAGGACGCGTGCCAACGATATACCCTCGATATTCGGGGAAAGGGCCCCTTCAAAACGCCGCCACTGCGGGGAAAAACCAACGCACTGTGGGAAAAACCCCACAAAGGCTTGGAGGTCCCCAGACAAGCACGTCATGAGAACCTGCGGACGGGAGTTCACATGTGGAATGCCCCTTGCTAAGTGCGCTGATACCGAGCCGCTGAAAGAGGTCACCCAGTGAAGTCGTCCACTCAAACCACCTATGAATCCGCCGTGAATCAGGGCCGCAAGACGATCCTGCTATCGCTTGCGCTCCATGCCCTGATCCTGGCGCTGGGATTCTCACTCCTTGAGGGCCGACAGTCCTTGCCACTTAGGCAGTCCAAGACCTGGGTACCGGTCCAATTCAAAGAAATCCCGCATCAAGCTCCCACCGCGCACTCGGTCCAGCCAAATGCCCAAGCTGGCGCAAAGTCGATATCTTTGCCTCGCCCGCATGCCCGCCCCGCAACTCCCGGAGTCCAGTCCACCCCAACCAACCCAACGGTACCCCTGCAACTTTCGCAACTGGGGGTAGGACTGACTCTACCCGCTCGGCCTGTCTCAGGCGCATTGCCTGGTCCTCCTGGTAAGTCGAGCCCACGCTTTCTTGATCTCGCCAGGGGCGGGCAAGGAATCCATGACGGTTTTGCGGCCTATCGTGTGGCGGAAGCGATCGATACCTCGCAAGAGGCCCAGGTCCTGCCGCTGATGCGCAAAATCGCCCAGCGTTTGGATGGCGTCTTGGGATACCCGGATGAATTCGCCAAACAGCGCAGGGCTGGACGAGTCCGCATTCAATTCGAGGTTCACCCCGACGGTCGCTTCACCGGACGTTTTGCGTCGTTCAATTCCGAGGATGATGCCCTGGAAGCCTATACGGCTGCGATGATATCGCGAGCGCTTCGTGAGCCGGTGGAGCAGGGGAGCAGCCCTCTTTCCGAGCCCATCATCCTGCAACTGGAAGTTCAATACCGAGTCCTGGTGGCAGGGGGCGGCGAGAACTCCGAGCGTCAGGCTCCGGGCACCTTCAAAAATCTGATATCGCTTGACCGGTTCGCCCACGTGGAGCCCTGGCTCAACAAAAAGGTCGAGAGGATCCTCACGCACTATGTGCCGCCGTTCATTCCGGTGGGCGGAGGCGTGGTGCTGGATTTTGTGCGCCTTGTGGACTTTGTCCGCAACATCAAGGATCGCCACAAAGTGCAAGCCGAGGACCTCCGGGACCAGAAAGCCCTGCTCATGGTTGAGGCGTTCCGGCGTGAAACCACGGACCCGTAGCTGCAGTTCCGCCTGCGGCGATCATTGACCAAACTAAACCCAACTTTATTTTAGTCTTGACCAAAATAAAGTTGGGTTTAGTTTGGTCGTATGCGGTACCTCACCCCCCACCTCCTCGATGATCTCAAAAAGAAGATGGTCTTCGTCGGTGGTCCCCGTCAGTGTGGAAAGACAACCTTGGCGCGATCGCTGATGAAGGGCTTCCAAGAACCTCTCTACCTCAACTACGACGACGCACACCAAAGGGGGGAGATTCTAGCGCGTAAGTGGACCGATACCCAGGATCTCATCATCTTCGACGAGCTCCATAAGCACCGAAACTGGAAGAACTGGATCAAGGGCCTCTACGACACGACTCGAGAGCAACACCGCTACCTGCTAACGGGCAGCGCGAGATTGGATGTGTACCGACGAGGCGGCGATTCGTTGATGGGACGCTACCATTACTGGCGGCTCCACCCGTTTACACTGTCCGAACTCCCCAAGGGGATGTCGCAAAGGGAAGCGTTTCGTCGCCTGATGACGGTTGGGGGATTTCCCGAGCCCTTTCTCGACGGGAACGAGCGCGAGGCGCGCCGCTGGCGACGGGAGCGAACCGACAAGATCGTACGCGATGATATCCGGGATCTCGAGGCGCTTCGCGACATTCGAGGCATCAGCCACCTGCTTGACCTTCTCAAGACCCGCGTGGGTGGGCCCATCGTCATCAAGAACCTGGCCGAAGATATCGGTGTCAGCCAACCCACGGTAAAGCACTGGATCGAAGTTCTGGAGCGGATGTACGTAATCTTTGTCGTCCGTCCCTATTCACAGAACTTGTCACGAGCCTTGATCAAACCGGCCAAAGTCTATTTTTACGACAATGCCGATGTCGAAGGAGACGAAGGAGCGCGCTTTGAGAACCTGGTGGCCACGCACCTGCTTAAATCGCTGCAGTTTCTTGAGGACCGGGAAGGTTATCGTGCCGAACTGCGCTACATCCGGGACAAAGAGGGACACGAAGTCGACTTCGCCATTTTGAAGGACCGCAAACTGATGGAGCTCGTCGAAGCCAAGTGGTCGGATGATCAGCCCACACGGGGTTTGGCCTATTTTTCAGAAAAACTGCGCCCTCCACGGGCAACCCAGGTCTGCGCCGAGCTCAAGCGCCCGCACACGGTGAAGGGAATCCGCGTCGTCTCAGCGCTGGACGATCTCTCAAAGCTCGAAAGAGCGGGGCTTTTTTAGTTTACGAGCGGCAGGTCGGCCTACCAAAACCAGTAGATTGACCTACTGAAAATGGTAGGTTAACCTGCTTGAAATGGCCAAGCTCTACTATCGTCGATCCCTTGAGGTTTTGAATGAACGCCTTAATGAGAGAGACCCCCTGATTCAGACGTTCATCGGACCCAGACAAGTCGGTAAAACGACCTTTTTGACCGAATTTCTCCCCAAGAAGAAGACGATTTATGTCACGGCAGACGATGCGGTTGGAGCGCCACCCACATGGATCGAGGAGCAGTGGCAAAACGCGATCAGGACTAACGGGGTGGGAAGTGTTCTGGTGATTGACGAAATACAGAAGGTCGAAAACTGGGCCAACGTGATTAAACAGCTCTGGGATCGCTCGGTGCGAGACAAAAAACGACTCAAACTCGTGCTCTCGGGATCCAGCAGTCTCGAACTCCATACTGGGATGAACGACTCCCTGACCGGGAGATTTGAGCTGATCCATGTGCCCCATTGGAGTTTTACCGAAATGCGCGAGGCGTTTGGTGTCAAACTGGATGAGTATCTTGAGAACGGTGGTTACCCAGCGTACCCACGCATGCGAAAAGCTCTCGATAGGTGGAAGCACTATTTTGAAAACTCCATCATCAATACCGTGATTGAAAAGGATATCCTCAAGTTTGAAAAAGTTAAGAGCGAGGCCCTCTTCAAACAGTGTTTTGTTATAGCGTGTCACCATCCTGCTCAGGTTTTAAGCTATCAAAAATTTTTGGGGCAATTACAGACCGGCGGTAACATCGATATTGTAAAACGCTACCTCGAGCTTTACGAGGCTGCCTTCTTGATCAGGCAGGTTTATAAATGGAGTGGATCAGCCGTTGTCCGCACGAGTTCCAGCCCTAAGCTTATACCTATGGCTCCAGTCATGAGTCATCTGCTCGGTGCAGCTCCTTTGGGTCGTAGATTTGAGGCCCAGGTCGGGGCCGATCTTTTAAGGCATCAAATTCCTGTCTGGTACTGGCAAGAGGGCAATTTCGAAGTCGATTTTGTAGTTCAGATCAAAAAAGAGCTCATCGCCATTGAAGTAAAAAGTGGAAGACCCAAGCATGCGAAGAGCCTTGAAGTTTTTCGCAAAAAATACCCGAAATCGAGGGTTCTTTTTATCACACTTGATAACTACGAGGATTTCAGCCTTGATCCGGCGCATTTCATTTCTGAATATGCACTCTAAATTCTGCGCGGGGACTCAGCCCGAGTCCGTCGGAGCGTTGGTGCAGACAAATTCCGTACTCTCCGGAAGTACTCCAACCCTGAAGGGAATTCGCGTCGTCTCGGCGCTGGACGATCTCTCAATGCTCGAAAGAGCGGAGCTGTTTTAGTCCTCGAGCGGCCCACTCTCGGTCTGAATCCACAGGGCCCGCAGGCCGCCTCAATCCCCTCGCCATAAACCCCGTATTTTTGCCTGTTTTCCTGAAAACACCGCAAGCAAACAGGCGTTTCACATTCACGATAAGACAAGTTATCGCGAATCATTGGGATCAAAAAAAGATCAACTCTCCGCAGCCAAACGCACCGGCACCCCACCGGTCCGCTCGGAGGCCACGGCCTTCTGCACTTCAGCCAGCCCCCGGATCGCATCCATGCAGCGCTCGGTGGCGGCAGCTTGGGAGGAAACCGGATTGCCCTCGACTCGCAAATCCTCGAATCCGATGCGCGCGCCGAACACGATATCAATCGGCGTCGCCTCCGGCCGCAGCCAGTTTTCAGCGAACTCACGATGAATGGCGTTGCTGAGTCCGAGGACAAAAACCGGAATCACAATCACATCCGGATCCAGGAGCGCGAGTTCGCCGGCACCGGGCTTGGCGGACAAAAACGAGTAGGGGTCCCGGCTCTTGTTGCGGGTGCCCTCCGGATGGATCCCGACCAGGGTGCCGGGTACCGAGAGTTCCTGTTTGAGGAACGCCATCGAAAACCGGTTGAAAGTGCGCTTACGGGACTCGCGCAGGATAGGCGGAAACATGGTCTGGCCGGCAACAATCAGATTGATGAACATCCCCAAGAAAGTGTCGTAGAAGAAGTTGGATCGCACCGGGAAAAAGCAGCGGCGGCCCATGCCGGTCCGCCTGAAAGTGACCCAGCTCACGACATAAAAATCAAAGAGCGAACGGTGATTGGCGACGAGCAGGACCCGGGCCGACCGCGGTATATCTTGGATATATTCAAGTCCTTGGATCCGCAGACGGCGTCCGGTGCAGACGCCGATCAAGGAGATTCCAAAACCGCGATTCCAGTGAATGAGGCCCCGTTTGAGCCAGGTGTTGCAAAAATACGAGAACCGGAAGATCAAACGATCCTTGAAGCCGAGTTCGGCGAGCTGCGCACGCGTGGGGCGAACGGGGGATGGCGAATTCATCACGGGGCACCTCCGGGCGCGTTCATTCACGCCCCGTCGGACCGTACCGGAGAGCTCCGGGCTGTGAAACTTAGAAGTTTTGCCGGTTCCAACCGTATCAGCACACGATATAGATCCAATATCACAAGAACCGGGACGACATAATATCTCTTATCGGACGCAATCCACCCGCGTGAATTTAGTGAAAAATAATTTGCTTTATTAACTTATTTTAACCATGCTGTTTTCAGAAAGGCTCTTCGCTGCCCTCAAAACTCACCCCGAACGCCCCAACCCGATCCAAACCCCGGCGAAGAAACACCTCGGATGCAGTACCGATCCGATTCCCGAAGCAAACCCAACCTGAACCGTAAATTCCTGCTCCCGGCGATTGCCGGCACCTTGCTTGCGGGCGCCAGCGCCTGTCGCGAAACCACGACCCAGCCGGTTCTGTACCGCATCGACGTTCCCGAACCCGGAAGCCTTCAGGTCGAAATCGAACTCACTCAACGCATCGGCCTCGGGCTCTCGGGCAACTATGATATCGATATCGACGGCACCCGGTATGCCCGCATCTTCATGCATCCTGAGACTTCCAGCCAAGGCTTTCGATTCGGCCTTGATCTCAACCTGGGGATCTTCATCCCGGAGACGGTCGGAAGCTTTGAAAAAACGACCACACTGCCCACGGGCCAGGGTTTTTCCTCGTGGGTGCAAAGCCCCATGGTCGAACTCACGATCCCGGAAGCCAATCTGCCCGAGCTTTCGTGGAACTTTTACTTTGGCACGCAAGGTCGGATTGCGGTCGGTGCTGCCGCCACGATAGCAGCCATCAATGGCAGCTTTCCGTCGATATCGCTCGAATATGCGTTCCGCGACAATCAGGGGCGCCTGATCCTGGGCGTGCAGTTCTACGGCCCCGGACGCGATCAAGACGGCAACTCCGTCCCCGGAGGTATCTTCATCGGGACCGATCTGACCGAGTTGATTCCCCGGGAGGCGCTTGCCTACTTGCCCTCCCGGAACTCGCAGACCCCGCCTGCTCCTTCAAGCGCACTTGCTTCAAGCTTCCAAGCTCCGAGTGCGCCCAAGGCCACCTCCGCAAAAACGCTGAATTCCTCGGGCCGGTCCGCCTTCCGGGAAATATCACTTCGCGGACGCGATGCCGGCACCTACAAGCGCTCGCCGGAGCGTCTCAAGGCGGTCATCGGTCGAATGCTCGGTCACACCCGGCGCTGATATTCATGATAGCGATCGTAAATAGCAGGCGAGGGGAGGGTCAAAGAGGACTCTCCCCTCGCCTGCCTGTCCTTTACATTGCCTGCCGGTGCTGTATCATCGATTCAGATATGGGGGACTCGGAAATGAATTCTTCAACTGGATCAGCCTTGAGTTTGTGTCGAAAATTCAACTTGAGGACTCACCGGGTTCTCCAGTTTGCGCTGGTCACTTTCGGCTCGCTCGGCCTGGTGACGCAAGCCCACGCCTTGGGTAAAAAACCCGCGGGCTTCGTCCCCGACTGCGACATGGTGACGACCGCCGGTTGCAAAGGGGCAAACGTCACTGAGAGTGTTATTGCAAACGCGGCGGGCTGCGGGCCCGGGAAATTCCGGGTCATGCGATTTGATACAGACGTCAGGCGGGAGCAGATGTGTTTCGATATGTCATCCTGCGGGGCTCCCGCCATTTTTGGCGAATCCTGGGGAGTCTGCCAGTATTACAGTGGTGACGTGATCAAGTACAAATGCCTGAAGTTCAGCTCCACTTGCCCGGGAATTTGAATTTGCTCCCCTTTTTTCAGCCGGACTTTGACCGTCCCAAAATCCTCCGAGGAGGCCTGATGAAAAACACGAACTTGAACTCCCAGAGTCCTTTGCCCCGGAATCGGATCCTGCTCCTGCTTGCGGCACTCACCCTGCCGCTCTCTCCCGCTACCCATGCTGCGCCCCGCACAGTTCAATTCGCGGGCATGGCGGTCAACGACCCCCTGACTGCGGAGCTTTCCAACTGGAGCTTCATGACTTTCTGCAACCTTGCAGTCACCAACCTGAGCACCACCGAGCAAGTGATATCCAAAGTCGAGTACATGACCTACGAGTTCAAAACCACGACTCCGACGGTCGTCAGGTCGGTGACCACCAAACTCGGCGGGGCGATATTTGGTTTCACATCATGGAAGGGGGATCTGAGCGCCACCGACTGTGTTGGCTCGAGCACCAGCCTCGCTCCGGGAGAGGTTTGCGTCATGCGCTACCCGGTGCAGAATTTTACTTGGTCCGGGAAAATGGCCCTCTGCTCGGGCAAAATCACGATCCTAGACAAAGACCCCACCAAACTAGGCTCGGTCATCGCCACAGGCTCCCTCTACCTCAATCAAGAAGCCATGGTCTTGGGAGGCCAACTCTCGGGGGCCTATTACGCGAGTCAGACCCATGTCCAGTCCTCGGATTTCGGGGACGCAAGGGCTTTGAAAAGCATCCCGACTCTTCCCACTGGATATAGTTTTGGAGGAGCTCAGAACATGAACGTGTTTTGCGGGGCTGCATGCATGAGTTCCTCCAACAGGCAGTCCGCTGGTTGGAGTGCAGAGGAATGCAATCAGCATTGCGGTTTGGGCAATGCGTCCGACACGGACGCGTGGACGAGCCACATTGCCGGCTGGACCTCCAAGCTGACCAATCAAGATTACCACGAAGCTGGCTCGGAAAAATCAGAGCACGCGGATAGTGTCAGCGGCACTACCAATACTGATATCCGGGATGCTCTCCATAAGATGGATCGGTTGCGAGTGCAAGGAGTCACCAACGCCCACTTCGCAAGCGGAATGGTCTACGAAATGCAGATCGGTGCTTTCAACGCGATCTGCAGCGCCCATAACCAGTATTCAAGAGACGGCGGCTTGGAATTCAAACACGCAGACGGAGTCGACACGCACGCAGTTTACAACTCCAACACATCCTATACAAATGCCCCCCCGGAGCGTCTGGTCTGCGCCCACCGGCACATGAAACCCGATCTGTTCATGCGCGTGGGCTCGACAAGTCCGATCGTCGTGAACGGGGGGATGCCGTTCTGACGATCAGAGCGTGTCCTCGAACGCTCACGGATTCATATCAAAGTCATAGCCGTCGATTCGCCCCCGGGGGCGAGCCTTGATCGCTCCGCGGAACGAAAACGCCATGAGGTTGCCGCCTCCGCTCAGGACATAGAGCTTTTGCTTGCCTGGATCCACGAGCGGCGCGGTCGTGAAGCCGCTGCCCGCTCCCACATGATATCTCCAAACCAGCTGCCCGGTGCTGCGATCCAGCACATACAGGTACTCGTGGCTTGAGCCGAAAACCAGGTGCTTCTCGGTGGTGGCAATCGCAGTCGGCACCCCGGCATCGAGCTCGAACTTCCAGTACTCCTTGCCGTTGGATGTCTGAATCGCGCGCACCGTGCCGTCATTTCCAGGCAGGAAGAGTCGTTGCTCATCCAGCACCACCGCCCGGCAGCCGCCCACGTCGACCTTCCAGAGCACTTCTCCCCCCTTGCGCTTGAGGGCATAAAGATATCCGTCAAACGACGGGACAAAAAGCAGATCCTTGCTCAGGACGGCGGGCGCATCCACGTCCGTGAACTTGAGTGCGGTCGCAAGTTTGCGCTCCCACTTGAGCTGCCCATCCTCGCGCCCGACGACAACCAGAAAGCCATCACTCAAGCCCGCAATCACATCACTGCCGTCCACCAGCGGGGTCGAAGCCCCGCGAACGGTAGAACTTGCGGCACTCCGCCTGCGGTAGTGCCAGAGCCATTTGCCGGTGCCTGCGTCAAACGCCCAAAGCGTATCATCCGAGGAGGTCACAAAAAGCCTGCCGCCCTCGACCGTGGGACGCGAGAGATAGGGGTTCCTCACATCGTAGCGCCACGAAACCCGCCCCGTCTCGGCATCCACGCTGTAGAGAAAACCATCCCCCCCGCCAAAATAGATCTGCCCTTGGTGATGGAGGATCTCACTGAGCACACCACCCTGCACGGGCAGCACCCAGCGTAATTGCTGCGTCTCGGGATACAGACTGACCAGCCCCCGACTCTGACTCCCGAACACAAGCGTGGAGCCCACCAGAATCGGATTGGACGCCTCGTAACCCCGATCCCCCGCCTCACCTGTTTCACCCCAGTCGCGTGAAGCTAGCGTCCACTGCCGGGTCAGGATGGCCGGATCGGCCCAGGCGCCCTCGGCTCCCTTGTGAATATCACGCCCGGCACACGAGGAGCCGAGCCCCCCGAGCGCTAGACAGAACAGATTCAAGATCAGGGAACGGCTTCCGAATGAGCGGGTCATGGGTGATATCACCTGCGCAAGGTTCACTTCTTGGCGGAGTCAGCGACAACCGCCGGGAGCTCGGCGAGCAGTCCGTCGGCGCGGGATGCCTCCGCGGAGTCGGCAAATTGCTTTTTGACTTGCTCGAGTGCTTCGCGGGCACGCCGGGTGTTGTCGAGTTTCCGAGCCGTCCGGGCCACTCCGAAGAGCGCGTCCATCTGGACGACGCTTTCGCCGCTGGAGACGGCTTTTTCAAAGGCGTCCATTGCCTCTTTGTGCTGTCCACCCGACTCGCGCGCCACCCCCACGAGATTCCAAGCCAGACCCTTGTCCAAACCCGTCGGAGCCGAATTGGCCGCGCCCTCGTACTCAGTCACCGCTTTGGCCGGAGCTCCGTGATCAAAATAGATCCCCCCCAAGGTCATGCGCGCTTCAAAGCCCGGGCGAGTGCCCGAATATTGTGCGATCACTTCGCGGAGCTTTTTGACCTGAGCAGCATAGACCGCATCCACATCCACGGTTGCCGTGCGCACCTTCTCGAGCTCCGCACCGACCTTCGTCGCCTCGGCCTGTTCGGCTTCACGTTTCGCTTTCTCGGCGGCCTTTTCCTCATCCGTCAGCTTTTTGCCGTCATTCCGGGGCGCTGCGGGCTTGGGTGCCTCGGCCGCGAGTCCGAGCGCCGTGCGGGCCGACTTGATATAAGTATCGTTGAGTTCCTTCTGGGCCAGAAAAAGGGCGTCACTGCCTGCCTTGAGTCGAGTATCCCGATGGGAGCTCCAGAGGCTGATCCCGAGTGTCACCCCCAGCACCGCAACGATCACGCCGCCCAGGACCTTGGGCTCTCGCAGCGAAGAGAGAATCCCCTCGCCAATCACGATCTGGGTCGCATCGAGGCGATGGGCCTCGAGTCCTGCCTGCTGCAGGTCTTTCTTGGCGTTTTTCATGAAGTCATTTTGGGATGAAGTCTGGGTCTGGGTCGAAGGTTGAGTCGTCGTGGTGGATGTCATGTCTTAAAGGTTTAGAAGACATTTCGCAGGGTTGTCAAAACCAAAGGCAGCCGGTAGCCTTGAAGTACGATGCAGCACGGACGCAGCAAGGTCGTCAAAAACACAATTCCAACTTTCCTCCTCTCGCTCTCCGCGGGCTTCTTCGCGGTTTCCGCCGCGCAAGCGCGCGAGCTTCAGGGGCGACTCGGACTCGGATACAACTCCGAATTCGGAAATGGCGCGCTGCCATCAGTCAGTCTCAAATATGCTTTGGCGCGCGATCTCGGCACCGAACTGGTGATCGGCGTCAACACGGCAGCCCCCACGTCCACCCTGGGCGCCTTCAAGATTTCAAAAGGACTTTTCCGCGAGACCAATCTCAACTTCAGCGCGTTTGCGGGCGCGGGGATGGTGACACTCAGCGGGACTTCGGGATTCGAGGGACTCGTGGGCTTCGGACTCGAGTTTTTCATCCCCGGTCTGGAGAGCGTCGGTTTCTCCACCGATACCGGAGTTTCCCTGGGCAACAGCTCGGGCTCCTTCACCGTCCGGACCCTGGGAGTCAGTTTCCTCAATGCAGGAATCCATTTCTACTTCTGAAGTTGCCGCTTCCGTCGTGCGAGTCGGGCCGCCCCCGCGCGCGCTGCTCGCCGCGGTAGTGATATCAGCCCTGCTCTCACCGCTCACCGGACTTGCCCAGCCGATTCCCCCGGCGGCAGGCGGTGCCGCACCGGGGGGGGCGCCGGGTGGCGCTCCGGCGGAGCAGCCCAAACCATCCCCCCTCAAGCGCGAAGAGGACTTCGGGAGCACACCTTACACTCAGTACGGGGAGTTCAACGAAGAAGAAGAGGAAGTCGCCGACACCCGCTTCTTCCAGTTCGGCAGGTTTTTTGGCGTGAGCGTGGGAGGCGGGGCCTCGGGCGCGATCGGAAACCGCGGCTTGCTCTGGCAGGGCGGCTTCCCCTCGGTCGACCTCAAGGTCCACTATTGGTTCGACTTCAACCTGGCGATGGATCTTGGATTCAATCAGGCAAGCTTCTTCTACGAGATCCTGACCCGCAACGAGCGGGTAGATATCAGGACGTCGACTTTCGGGGCATCGGTGAAATATTATATTCCGACCCAGGACCTGTCCTCGGCGGTGGGATTTGCGGGTCCTTATTTTGCGCTCGGGGTCGCATCCTACTCCAAGACGGAAGTCTCGCAGAGCAACGGGGGTACGACCACGGACTCCCAGTTCGGACTCAACGGGGGCGCGGGCCTCGAATTCGTGATCTCTCACCGCAAGACCTACCTCTCGATCGAAGGCAGGCTGCACTCGGTCCCCTATGTGGACTCGACCAGTGCCGACTTCATCACGACCAACGCAATCCCGGACCTCTCCGGCCTGATCTGGAGCTCCTCGGTCAATCTGCTGTTCACGTGGTGACGCCCGGGCAAACCGGGGCGCGATGACAGAAAAGAAGAATCACTCAATTATTCCAGCATCTTAGGAAGGCGATCTCGAGTTTACATGAAAATTCAAACGGCACCTATGAATTTTCATGTAAACTCGAGATCATGAGGCGATCCTGCTACTTGAATAAAATTGGTGAAGGTCTCGAATCATCCCCTGTCGTGGCACTCCTCGGGCCCAGACAATGTGGCAAATCGACACTTGCAAGAGACTTCGCGGAATCGTTTGGTGCCCCCCGGGGGGGGGCCATCCACTATTTTGATCTTGAGGATCCCACTCATCTTTCGCTGTTGAGCACCCCGAAACTTGCGCTGGAAAGGTTGAATGGCCTCATCGTCATCGACGAGATCCAAAAAAGACCGGAGCTTTTTCCTGTACTGCGCGTTCTGGTCGACCAAGCGCGCAGGGAGAACCGAGCCAGGAGTTTTCTCATTCTCGGTAGCGCCTCTCGAGACCTGATTCAGCAATCCTCGGAATCACTGGCGGGTCGAATCACTTACTTGGAACTCACTCCCTTCACTTTGGGCGAGGCGAAATGGCCGAAGAAACTTTGGCTCCGCGGCGGTTTTCCGAGGTCTTATCTGGCTCAAGACTCGAAGAAGAGTCGTCTTTGGCGCCAAGATTATATCACTACATTTCTGGAACGGGACATTCCTCAACTCGGGATTCAAATCCCCGCACCGGCACTCAGGCGATTCTGGATGATGGTCGCCCACTACAATGGACAACTCTTGAATTACTCGGAACTGGGCCGCTCCCTGGGGATCTCGGACATGACCGTACGAAAGTACCTGGATATTCTGCAGGGCACTTTCATGATTCGACAGCTTCAGCCCTGGACAGAAAACATCGCGAAGCGACAAGTGAAGGCACCTAAACTTTATTTCCGCGACAGCGGCATCTTTCATTCCCTGTTGGGAATCCGTAACCTGCGGGAACTCCACACTCATCCGAAATTGGGCGCTTCGTGGGAAGCGTTCGCTTTGGAGACCGTACTACGCACGCAGGGAATACCGGCGGAACAAGCTTACTTTTGGGGTATTCATAGTCAATCCGAACTCGACCTGTTCATCCCGCCTGGTGCCGCGTCCGGCCCCGAGCGGGTTGGCTATGAATTCAAGTTTTCCGATCAACTCAATATCACTCAGTCCATGAGGATCGCGAAACGCGAGCTCAAGTTGGACCGCCTGATCCTGGTGACGCCCGGGCACCACCGCCACTCGTTGGACGAAGGCGTTGAAGCCCGGGGAATCGAAACGTTCAGGCTTTAGGCCCCGCTCAGCGACGGGAAGAGTCGCCGCGCCCCCCCCTTGAGGCCTTGGCTGGCACCGACGCGGGCCTGCGTGCGCGATTGCGACCGGCCTTGGCCTCCACAAAGAGCAGCCGAATCGGACTGCCCATATAACCCCACTTCTTGCGCAGCTGGTTGACCAAGTGCCGTTTGAGGCTGAAGTGCACTTTCTTGGGGTCCGACACGTGGCAAACGAATGTCGGCGGATGGCGGCCCGACTGGTGACAGAGGTAGAACTTGGCGTTCATCGGGTTGTGCACGCCCGACTGATTGCGCACCCACTCGGTGAACTCATGAGTCTCGAGTTTGAGTCTGCGCTGCTGGAGGATATCAACAATCAGCTCGCCCAGGCCGCGCAGCCCCTTGCGTTCCTTGGCGCTCAAGAACACAACCGGCGCATAGCGCAGGAATGGCATCTTGCCGCGCACCTGATCGGCGGCCATCTCCATCGTGAATTCGCGATTCTTGCGCTGCGTGTCCCATTTGTTGACGGCCAGAATCACGCTGCAGCCCACTTCTTCGATCAGACCGCCGATTTTTTCGTCCTGATCCGTCAGGCCCGTCTCGCCATCAAGCACGAGGATCGCCACATCACACCGTTCGAGCGCTTTGCGGGCCTGCACGACCGAGAGGACTTCCACGCCCTGCTCCGTCTTGCTCTTGCGGCGGATCCCCGCCGTGTCGATGAGCACCATCGGGATATCATCGAGAGACGCCTGCGAGTCCACCGAATCGACGGTCGTGCCCGCAATGGGGCTTGTGATCATGCGTTTTTCGCCCAGCACCGCATTGGTAAGCGTGCTTTTACCCACGTTCGGGCGCCCTACGATCGCTACGCGTGGGGTTTTGAGAGGACGGCTCGCTTCTTCTTCGAGCTCTTCGTACTCGACGTCTTCCATCGCGAGTTCTTCATCGGCCCCTTCGGCCGGCAAGACTCCCGAGTTCTCATCTCCCAGGGCCTCGTCCGCGTCGTCGAAGTCGTCTTCTTCTTTGACGGCGGTGCCGAGCCCGAGATCCCCGAGCGTGGACAGAATCACGCTTTTCAGGTCATCGATGCCGCGATTGTGCTCGGCTGATACCGTGAGCACCTGCTCGGCTCCGAGCGCCAAAAACTCCTGGGCCGCTTCCTCGTGCCCTTCGGTATCCACTTTGTTGACACAGACGACGGTCTGCACGCCGCGGGATTCGATGCCGGATTCCTTGAGCTTGCGCAGGATCTCGCGATCACCGGGATTCAGGCCGGCCCGGCCGTCGGCAAGGAATATCACCAGATCCGCGTGCGTCAGCGCGAGCCGCACCTGATTTTCGATCTCGTCGGCAAAGCGATCGCCCCCGAGCCCGCCCGTGTCCACGAGCCTGAGCACATGCTCGCGGCCGCCGATGATCCAGCGCACACCGCCTTCGAGGCGATCGCGGGTCACGCCGGGCTCGTCGTGCACGAGTGCGCGCCGGCGGCCATAGAGGCGATTGAACAGGGTGCTTTTGCCCACGTTCGGGCGGCCCACAATCACGATGCGGGGTGCGTTTTCCGGGATCTGGTCCTGATCAAGGGCCGAGGGACGCGTGGGAGTTTTTTTACGAGACATATCAGTTTCTCTTTTCTACTTTTCGGAGGGAGGGCTCGCCCGTTCACCCGCGCGGGCGCGAGCGTTCCTGCTCGCGGCGTTTCTCGGGCAGGTGATATCCCAGGCGCCGGAGGGCTTCGGCATCCCGGCTCCATTCCTTCAGGAGCTTGACCGTGAGCCCCAGAAACACCTTGGTGCCCATGAATTTTTCGATCTCCGCGCGTGCGGCCGATCCGATATCACGGATCTTGCGTCCGGCGGCGCCGACGACCATCCCCTTCTGACTGTCGCGCTCGACGTGGATCGTGGCTTCGATCCGGGGGGGCGTGGAGTTCTCGTCAAAGCTCGTGATTTCGACCGCGCAGGAGTAAGGGAGTTCCTCGCCGAGCTGCAGGAGCAGTTGCTCGCGGATTTTTTCCGCCACGAAAAACCGCACCGGCCGGTCGGAGAGCTGATCCGGATCCGGATAATGAAATTCACCTTCGGGCATCCGCTTCCAGGTCTCGGCGAGCAGTTCCTTCACGCCGCGCCCCTTGTAAGCTGATATACGGAAAGGCTCGGCGCCCTCCGGGGTCTGCAGATTGATATTCAAAGCAAGCGCCCGCGCATGGACCTGTTCGATGAGCTTGAGCGTGGGAGGCAGGGCCGAGAGCTTGAGATCGGACTTGTTCAAGATGAAAAGCACCGGGGCGCTCGTCGCGCTCAGGAGCTTGAGCACGGTCTCCTCGTGCTCGACCCTCGAATTAGGATCGACGAGGTACCAGACGACTGCAGGAGCAGCGAGCGCCTCACGCGCTTGCGAGACCATATATTCATTGATCCCCCCCTCGCGCGCGCGGTGGATTCCGGGAGTGTCCATGAAAACGATCTGACCGATCTTGTCGTCGGTGAGGATACCGAGCACGTTCTCCCGCGTGGTCTGCGCTTTGGGCGTCACAATGCTGAGCCGGGTGCCGAGCAAGCGATTGAGCAGAGTGGATTTGCCGGTGTTGGGACGGCCGGCGATGGCCACGAAGCCGGATTTGAGTGGTTTCGCGGGGGGCAGAGTGGGCTTCGACTTCATGGACTTCGCCTTTCAAAGGTCAATTGGGCTGCTTTCAAGGGGGCAGGTCGGGCGGCTTGCCCGTTCACTGTGCCTCAAGTCCCGAGAGCGCTTCCCGGGCTGCATTTTGCTCTGCGTCTTTCTTCGACATCCCGCGCGAAACTGCAAGGGATTTACCTTGCACTCGCACCTCGACTTCGAAGGTTTTTGCGTGGTCGGGGCCGCTCGTTGCTACCAAGTGGTAGCTCGGAGTCGTTTTCCAGCGTCCTTGAATGAACTCCTGAAGCTGGGTCTTGTGATCCTGAAAGCGCTCGGCCAGGCGCTTGGCGGGCTTAAGAGCACCGCTCAGGAGCAAGCGGGCCGATTCATCAGAAAGAGCTGCAGACCCTGCTCCGTCCCGCTGAATTTGGGTGGCCTGGGCGGGTGAGTCCTTAAAAATCGGAGAGAACAGGTGGCGCACGACCGGGTAAACGGCATTGAAACCGCCATCGAGGTAAATTGCGGCAATGAGCGCCTCAAAGGCACTGGCGACGATCGAGGGCTTGCTGCCCCCGCCGGACTGCGTTTCACCGCGGCCGAGCCTCAGGCACGCTGGCAGCCCCAGGTTGGAGGCGAGCTCGGCCAAGGTTTTTTCGTTCACGACGGCCGCGCGCAGTTTGGAGAGCTTGCCCTCGGTTGCGTCCGGGTAGGCTTCGAGCAGGATATCCGAAATCACCACATCCAGGATCGCGTCCCCCAGGAACTCCATGCGCTCGTTGTCACGCTGGTTGAATGGTTTTTCCTGAAGAAATTCATGACCATACGACTTATGAGTTAAAGCTTGTAGCACAATGGCCCGGTCATGGAACGGGTAGCCTAGGCTCTGCTGGAGTTGTTCGATGGGGCCCAGAGTCATACGAGCGAGTTGTCTATTTGATTAGTCGGGTATTGTCAACGGGGGGTTACAGGCCGTGTCATGGCCATGCCCCCCCCTCCCCCTTGGGTATCTCATGCCTTGAGGGCCGTTGCAGGGGGCCGCGCGCTGATATATCGCGTTCCCGAGGCGGACGGAACCCCATGAACATGAACCCGGGTGATCTTTATATCGAAGCGATCGGCTGGCTCTCGACCGCCACCTTTCTTCTGTCGATTGTCCTGCCGCAACGGATCCGCCTGCACGAGTGGGGGCTGTTCACGGCCGTGACCACGGGAATCTACGCCTACCACCACGGCGCCACCGCCATCTGGGTGAAGTGGTTCATCGCTTTCTTCTTCCACCTATACATGTGGGTGAAGCTCAAGAAAGCGGAAGTCCAATCCCAGCGTCCGATTGCAGTCTCCCTCGAGCAGAAAAACATCCTAAGAAATCCCGCGTGACTGACCTGCCACGCGAAGCGCTCAATCGGGAGCGCGGGTCACCAGTGCCGCATATCGCCCCAGATCCACCCTGTTTTCAAACCGGAAAGTTGAACTCGGAGCCGAGTTGTAAATCTGCCTCCTTGTCACATTCCTGAAACTCGGGGTCGACAAAAACCTGCCATTGCGCTCCGGCGAATACAGCGTAACCTTGGTAGCGATATCCCAAACGGCGTTTTAAAAAAGGAGAGACGAACCGGAGCTTGCTTGCGCGAAATAAGCGCAACTCCCTCAGGACATCTACTCACAGGGATAATCGACAAAGAGGAGCCTACGCCCATGAAAACCTCGTCTCTCCACGGCATCCCGTTTCCACTGATGATCGCCTGTTCCGCCTGCGGCGGTTCGTCCGAGGAAGACTCCACGGACTCAGGAAACAGTGATATCGATGAATCGATCATCATGGCGGCCTCGAGCGCCGCGAGTCCCGCGACCGCGATTTCCGTGCACTCGGACCCCCTTTACTTCACTCCCTTTCCATTTTCGACGGTGCTCCAGCAGCTGTACACTCCGAGTTCGCTCACCGCCACGACCGGATTCACCAACCGCAAACGCTTCATGATCCGCTCTTCGAGCGGGAACTCCCTCACCATCGGAACCTCGGGCGCAGTTTCGGCCAATTCGACGCTCGTCACTTACAACGACACCCTCGGCAAGACATTCGAGGCCGTGGTCGATGGAACCAACACCACCTGGTTCCGACTCGATTCGGAATTGCACGGAGTCTATTCTCTCGACAGCGACTCGAGCGGCAACCTGAGTTTTTCCAATAATTGGGGCAATCCAGCCTCGCCCTCAAGCCGCGGTTATGTCGTTTTTGCCGTCGAGAGCGGGAAAATCAAAGCCAAGGCCCGCTACCTCTATAACCTGAGCACCTACACGCACTCTTCGACAAGCGACTCAAGCTTCGCATCGTTGGTGGGGTACGAGTTGGAATCGATGTCGCGATTCCTACTGACTTCAATCCCGACTCGACCCCTTACGTCTCCAACGACCGGGTCTCGATATCAGGCTCCCTCAGTAACTCGACCTCCAACATGGAAGGCGTTTCCGGCAAGGTGCGAGAGAACCTCATGTCGGCCTACACCAGTCAAGTGGCAAGCACTGGACTCAACTCGAGCACCACGACTGCAGCCAGCACCATGCTTGACACGATCGAGACGACTCTCACGTCCGAAGGCGCATCCCTCCGATATCCCAAAGCGCTCTACCTGGCTTTCAGAGCGGGACTGCTGACTCAGACGCTGGCCTCCGACGGAATCGCAAACGGCACTCTCGGCATGCAGGGCACGCCTTATGTTTACTTCACCAACGAAGCCGATGACTCCGGTGACCACCATCCGTTCATGGTCATCGCGACCTACTCGATCGGAGACAAGCCCAACCGCCTGCTCGATGTGAGCCGCCCCCCGGGGATGGGACTGGTTCAGGGTATGCAAGCCAGAATGTCACCCGGGACGCCACCCTGCAGCTCTACCTCGTCAAAATCCCGCTCCGGGATTACGGAGAGATATCATCTCTGACCGGCAACACGATGGAAAAAACGCTGAACTCCGATGCAGGCGGCACGGAGAGCGATACCGTATATAATTACGCCAGCACCTCGGGCATCGGAGTCGCTTCCGACGGCGTGATCCTCTATCCGGTCCTCAACAACACGCTTGCCACCGCACCCAACAACGCGGAAATCACGAGCACCGGGATCCACGTCGGCCAGGGCATGGGCTTGCATTACCATGCCGATGGCCACACGGCGGTCAGCCACGACCTTGCGCTCTACAACATCCACGACTACCCGGGGCAGAGCCACCCGCCCATGATCGGCCTGGCCTTTGACGGGGGGGCGATCTTCGGCATCTATGAGACGACTTACTCCTCGATGCAGGGATACAGCACCGGGCTCGATAGCTATGGCGGCCACAGTCACGGGACGTTTTGATATCACTACCACGCCCACATGAACACCGCGACCTCGCTGCAAGGCAACGCCTATACGCTCCACACCCTCATGAAAGGGGCTTGGAAGGGCAAGATCAACGATATCCCGGAATTTTGGGACTCTTCGCGCGGAGAGCCGGCCTACGCGCTCAGCCAGCGCAATCGTTACGTCGGCAAGAACTGAGCAGCGGACTTGGAAGTCAGCTCACTCATGCAAGAGGATTGCCGCATCCCCGTAAGTGCGCCGGAGCCGATCGAACTGAGTTACAAGCTCGTCCCGGCGCCCGAGGATCCCCGAGATCTCGTCCGCAGCCGTGAACGGACCGATCACGCGATCGAGGGTCACCCGATCGAGGGCACGCAGGCGATCCAAGGTCACCGCCCGCACCCAGAACACCGGATCGCTGTTGCCGGCGGCGGTCGCGCGCGTCAGCGAGATATCAGCACCGGGCCTGAGGCTTGCGCCGAAATCGATGAACACCGGTCGCACGACTCCGTCCGCCCAATGAGGGCCGGCAAGGAGATTCTTGGCGTGAGCATCCGTATTCTGAAGCAGCACATTGAGCACGCGGCTGTCGGACGCGATCGCCGCGCGGGAGAGCGGGAGCGCATCCGCGGCCAACTCCCCGAGCACCGTGGCATTCGGCACAAAATGGATCAGCGCGCCCTCCTGGAACTGATATCCCGCAAGCTTGAGGCCGTAGCGGTAAGCGACCGGAGGGACATAGTCCATCCCGAGCATCCGGTTGAGTTCGTACGCGACGTACTCCATGGGCACGCGGTTCCAGCCGTTGCCGTCATCCGCCTTGCGAGGCTTGAAGATCGCTTCGCGATATCTCCCGTTGCGAGGGTTGCGGAGCACCACTTTGAAGATCGTATTGAAATTACCGTTCTCGCTCATGGCCCGGCCCGTGATCACTTCGCCATTGAAAAGATCGGTCGTGATGGCCTCATGCGCCGGCCCGGCTACCTGCTCGCTCACCGTGACCTCGGGCCTCAAAAAAGCGTCCCGGGGCCTCAGACTCGGGCGGGGGGCTCGGCTTGTGGACGCCCCGAAAAAAGAAGCTCGATCCAACGGCTGATGGCCGAAAAATTCGCGAGACTGCGGCACTTGCTCGATGCCAAAGCCCCCCAAGCGCTTGATTCGCGCATCGAGCCGGGCTCCGAGTTCCCGCTCCGCCGCCTGACGCTCGGCCACCGAAAGCCCGCTCGATTTCAGACGCGTCTCGAGGAGGCTCAATTCGGAGTCCTCCGAAAGTCTGCGGAGGACGGACTCCAATCGCTCCTCGACGGCGCGACCGCCGGGGGTTGAAGGACTCCGCCAGCGAGCCAAAGCCTCATTGAGCACTTGGGACCCCTTTGGCCCGCGAGTTGTGGCGGAAAAAGGTGCTACGGGCCGTCCAAGGGTCAGGCTCAGCAATTCACTCCCTTGCCGAGTCTCGAGCAGAGCCGCCCGCATAGCAGGACTGTTCCGCAGGACGTCCACGAGGGCGGCCCGCGCACCGGTGCACGGCAAAACAAACGTACTTGCAATCAGAATCCATATCAGGTGACGGATGGCCATTTGCACCGCCTGATATAACCGCGCCGCATCCGGCACAACGCGGGAACCTTCATTCTCAGGGAATGCGACACTTCCTGCGCAGCGCTCACTCAAAAAGCCGCTTGCCACAATCCCTTTGCCGTAGGACCCTCTTGGCACTATGGCCAAATCCTTCATGATTCTGCAGCGTTTGAGCTTTTGTGCCGTGAGCCTCCTGGGGGCCGCCCTCACCGCCCCCCCGCTTCTCGCAGCTCCCCCTGCCGCCGTGCCGATCACGGTGCTCCACACCAACGACCTCCACTCGCATTTCCGGCCCGACCGATCGGCCCTCAATCTGGGGGGGGTCGCCCGAATCAAAACCCTGGTCGACCGCACTCGCACCGAGGATCCAGCCGCCCTGCTTCTCGACGGGGGGGATTTCTCGGAAGGGCAGATCTATTACAATCTGGGCGCAGGCCTTGAGACCATGCGTATGATGGATTTTCTGGGGTACGACGCCATTGTCGTTGGTAACCACGACTGGCTCAACGGGCCCGATGTGCTCATCGACGCGTGGAAAACAGCCGCTCCCCGCATGGCGCTTCTCGGTGCCAATCTGGATCCGAGTGAATACAAGCGCCAAAATGAGTTCAACAAAGTCGTTCTGCCCTATATCATCAAGGACGTCAAAGGAGTGAAGGTCGCGATCATCGGACTTTCGACCTACGAGTTCATCTACGACAAGTTTTTCAAACCGATCCGCATCCTGTCTCCGTTCTCGATCGCCAACGACCTGGCCTCGCGCCTCAAGCGCAAGAATGCGGACGTCGTGATCGTGATCTCCCACAACTCCACCAAGCAGAACACGGACGTCCTCAAGCAGGCGCCTGATGTGGACCTTGTGATCGGCGCACATGACCACCGCAAGTTCATCGCTCCGGTCGTCGTGAATCGCGACGGCGCGCAACCCGGCTGGATCGTCGAAACCGGGAGCTGGGGGCGCTTCCTGGGTCGCGTGGATATGGAAGTGACTCCCCGGGACCCGACAGATCCTGCGTCGCGGCCCAAGGTGACACTTAAGAAAGCACGCCTCCTGCAGGTGGATTCGCGTGTCCCTGAAGATCACGAGACCGCCGAGCGCGTGGAAGAGCTCGAGCGCCGGATCGAAGCCGAAATGGGCCCGGTGTTCAAGACCCACGTCGCACATAGCGAAATTGAAATCGGACGCGATGGGCAGGAAAACCTCATGGGTAACCTCGCCACAGATTCTTATCTGGCAGGCGTGCAGGCCGACTTTGCCGTGGATCAGGTCAATCTCATCTACGGGGAGTTTCACCCCGGTGATATCACGGTCGCGGACGTGTTCAATTCGAATCCCGCGATCTACAATCCCAAGACACGCAAAGCCTGGACTCTCAAGACTCTGGATATCGAGGGTAAGACGCTCCAGTGGCTCATGAACGTCCTGTTCGCTTCCAAGAATATCGCAGAAAGCGGCATCGTGAGCGCATCGGGCCTCCAGGTCTCCTACGATCCGGCATTTTCGATTCTCGGTCATGAAAACGGAGAAACGGGCCCGACGCCTCCAAGTCTCGAGGCCTGGTTCACACCTTGGATCAATCAGGGCCCCTCGATCCTCGAAGAGGCCCAGGCGGTCGTCAAGGAGATCAAAATCCGCGGACAAAAACTGGATCCCGCCAAACGCTACAAGATGGCGGCAGGAGGCGGGATCATTGAATCCCTGAAATTCCTCAATTCGATCATCCCAGGCACGATCCCCATGGGCAGTCTGAAAGACACGGGCATCGAGGATTGGCGCCTGATGGAAAGTCACATGCGGAGTCTGGGACGCATCAAACCGGATTCGATCGCGCTGGGACACCGGGTGCGCACCCTGCAGCCGGATTTGGGACTGCTCCGGAACGATATCACTTGGGCCGTACTTGGACGAAATGTCCGCGGAGACCTCCGCGCGCGCGTGACGGCCCGGATTTCCAACAATGGCATGGCCGCATCACCGGAAGGCTTGAAGGTGGCGGTCATCGGACACGGAAACGGGATCGACGAGACGGTGGAGCGCCGCGCACTGCCGCTTGCGCGGGAGACGCGCCTGCCTGCAATTCAGGCGGGGGCGGTTGCCTACCTCGTGTGGGAAGTCGAAGTCCCCGGTGATCGGGGGATTCACCCGCTCACCATCGAACTGCAGAAGGCACCAGGAGAGGTCAATCTCTCTAATAATTCAGCTACTTACTACTTTACAGACCACCTCTAAGATAAAACCGTCTATTTTGATCAACTTTTAGTTTGATCCGCTCCTCCAGTTGATATACGAGATTCTGCGCGACTGGAGGAGTCGGACATGAAAGCATATCAATCGTGGGTCTGTCGGATCACGGGGGCAATCGCTGGGGTGGCTATTGGGCTGCTTCCGCTTGGTCTCGCTGCCCATGCGGGCGCTCGCACTTCGGTTCTGGCAGGGCTGACCATTCAGGTGGGCTCTCTCTCTCCGGTCATCATCAAACCCTCCCTGAGGGTGGTTGAATCCTTGGACGCCTCCCACTCGTATTTTGCCGAGTGGATCATGCTTGACCAATCCAGTGCTTCGCCGGTTCCAGATTACTATTTGCGAGTGGACAGTGTCCTCTCTCAGGGACATGTGACCATCCCCATGCAGAACCTTTCCGGGGCCCCCCTGCGCGTTCTCGGCTTGGCGCTCGCCTCAAATTTCGATGTGTACAAAGGAGGAGCTGGAAATATCTTCTTCAAAACCTATCAAAACGGCTGCCGGAAAATCGACTTCACGGCCACGCGGGACTCCTACGGAAAATTCTTCCTCTGGCGCGGAACGCGGGCCATCAAACACCTGAGCATCGTGACGACGATGACGAACATATCAGTCCAAGCCGCCAAGGTGGAATACTGGAACGGGACCACCGAAACCTTGACTCTCGGGAGCCTGCCCGCTTCCGTCTGCCCCTGAAAGAGCGACAAAAACACTGGATTTTGAGCCCACCCGCTGGAACCATTGGGATCTCCGGGGAGATTCACCATGGTTCCAGCACGTTTGATCATCCGTTCGATGGCCTGCCTGATCGGTTCTTCCGGTCTTGCTCTGATATCCGAAGCGCATTCAGGTGACCTGCACGGCTACTGCGCCACCCGGATCCAAGGTGTGCGCACCTGCACGGATATCGTTGAGATCGACCCGCGGGACCACCTGCTCGAGCGCTGCGCCCCCTGGGCGCGCTGGGTGGAGGGGCAAGGATATACCTACCGTAACTCACGCGACCGGGAGTCCCTTGGCAAGGATCACCTGTCCGAATGCAAAAGAGTGATCCCGCTCGACTCGGGCACGCCCCATGATTGCAAGGCCATCCTCCGCTGCGACTCATCCGCACCCGGGATCGAGGTCCGGGATCTGGGCGTGCGCATGCGCGCCTTTGACCGCGAGGAGAGCCTCAGGCGCTGTGCACGGGCTGCAGCGGCCGCGTACTTGGATCTTCTCGTAGAAAATGCCGCACGAACCCAGCCGGGGGGCCTCCCCGAATGCACGCTCTCGATGGAGGCCAGTCCCGGGGTGCAGCGGGAATAGATAGGTATATCGACGATGCACAGCTCGAGTGTGCCTACATGCCCTGCACACATGATCAATTCCTGAGCAGTTTACCACAACGATATCAAGCAGTTGTGTCGGAACGGACACACTCCCCCTGCGCTCGTTCCAGCCCGTCGAGCCCCCTCTGCACGGGGCGCTGACAGGGATTTCCAGTTGATATCAAAAAAAGAATCGTCCCGGACCTCGATTGGCCCGAACCCTGCTTTAGATATCTGCAAATGCGGCGAAGTCCGCTGGAGGAGAGAGCCATGAATGCAGGAATGATCAGAACCACCGTTTTTGCCTTGGGTTTGTTTGCTTTTCTGGGAGCGGGCCTCCCACGCGCGCATGCGCTCTCGACCCCCATCAAGCAGGATCAGATCATCGTCGAGTACCTGGACTCCGAGGGCAAGCCCCTGAGCGAGATGCATGGGTACTCGCTCGAATGGCTCGGATTTGGCGCAGGCTACCCCTTTGCCAACAAAGAGGCCTCGCTCTCCAAAGAAGTGAAGCTGCCCGGCCACGGCACGGCGATCGTCAACCTCAAGGTGGATACCAAGCGTTTTGAGATCACATTCAAAGGCAGCTCAGGAACGCTTCTCAACAAACAATCTTGCGAAGCATTCCAGGTGAGTGCATATGTCCCGAACTTTGAAAACGCGACTTTTTACTGCGGAGCCGAAAACTCGAAACATGCCTTCAAGGTCCGCATCACCAACTTGAGCGCTCAAGTGCGCAACTTGAGCGCTAAAATGCGCGAGAGCGAAGCCAAACAGCGGGCCGCGCTCGAAACCATCAACGAGCACCTCAATCCCAAAGTTGTCGAGATAGCTGCCGACGGCATCCTCTCGCGTGTCACGACCGACGCTCCCGCAAGCACCTCCGATGGAGAATAATTTCCGGGAATTCCTCGGAAAAAAAATGGGATTGGACGGGGCCCCTTCAAAAGGGCTCCGTCTTTTTTACGCCCTCTCATGGGGGGACTGCACTCAGACCCAGCGCCCGAGAATTGCAATATCACCACTCTCGCGATCGAGCACCAGCTCGCCCGGCCAGGCGTCGGCAAGCTGATTGGAGAGCTCAGCCACGGTGAGGTCCGTGCCGTCCTCTCGCCTGAGTGGGAGCAGCACGCGCAGGTAGTTGGGCGTATATCCCGCGATCCACCGAACTTGGCCGTCGGGAGCCTTGACGCCCCCCTCGAGCAGAATCGACTGGAGAGTGCGCCCGCTGTGCTTGAGTTGGGCGAGCGCCTGTTCGTGCACCTGCTTGAGGCGTTCAAAGCTCAGGTCGCGGAGTACCTTGGCGCGCCGGACGCGCTCGTCCTTGGGCACCACGGGCTTCATCCGGGTGGCAGGGGTGCCGGAGCGCTCGCTGTACGGAAACACATGGAGCCTGCTCCAAGGTAGCCGCTTGAGGCGCTCGACTCCTTCGTTGAATTCGTCTTCCGTCTCGGTCGGAAAGCCCGTGATCACATCCATGCCGACAAAAACACCGCCGGCGGGAGCCGGAAGCTCTGATATTGCATTCAAGCACTCCTCGACCTGATTCGCATCGTACTTGCGCTTCATGGCCTTGAGCACGCGCGCCTGCGCGCTCTGAAGGGAGACATGGTAGTGAGGACAAAGTCTCGGGTTGGCAGCCATGAGCGCCCGGAGTTCGGGCGTGACTTCCGTGGGATCGAGCGAACTCACGCGGAGCCGTTCGAGCGCCGTCTGATCCAGTATCGTGCGGAAGAGTTCGACGTGCTGGAGCGTTGGCGCCCAGTCGGTCCCATAATCCCCGATATTGGTGCCGGTGACGACCACCTCGCGCACACCCTGACGCACGAGGGTTCTGACTTGCTCAACCACTTCCGGGATCCGGAGACTGCGATTGGGCCCCCGACCATAGGGGATCACGCAGTAAGTGCAGAAAGAATTGCAGCCTTCCTGAATCTTGAGAAAAGCGCGCGTGCGAGCAGCTTCGCCCTCATGCCCCGCAGGGGGCGTGAAAAAGCTCTTCTCGGGGCTCGGCCACTCGCGGTCCATCGGGTGGCGCGAGGTCATTTCTCCGTAACTCTGCACCTTGCCAAGGACTTGGGCGTGTCGGATCTGCGAAGTTACTCCCGCACCGTCCGCGGATTCCGCACCCGCACCGATGGCCGCAAGCACGAGCTCCACGAGCCCGGGCTTGCTCTGATTGCCCACGATATAATCCACGCCCGGTGTCGCGGCGAGTTTCTCGGGCTCGACTTCGGCGCCGCAACCCGTGAGCACCACTTTGGCACCCGCTTGATATTTCCCGAGGCGCGACGCCATCTTGCGACTCTGGCGATCCGCCTCATCGGTCACGGTGCAGCTGTTCACGATGGCAAGACCCACGCGACCCTCGGCCTCATCGGCCGCATCCGCTGGGATCCAACCCCTTTTCTGCAGCTCAGCCTCGATGAGCTGGCTGTCGTAGAGGTTGGCTTTGCAGCCCAAAGTCTTGAGCAGGTAGCGCTTGCCGGATGCACCGGGTTCACCGCCAGGGGTCCGGGTATCAGTGGGGTTCATTTGACTGCACCTTCCCAGGGGCTCGGCACGAGTTTGCCCCCTTTGAGCTGCCCCCCGAAATCCAGATAACTCAGCACGCGTGCACTCCCCAAAACTTCCTGTTCTTGCAAGAATACAAGCGTTTCACCCGCCATGAGCGGAATCTTTTCACTCCCGAAGTCCACAAGCACCCGAGCGCCCTCGAGCGGAAGCAGGCGGGCCGCAAGCTCCACGGGCCTCGAAGCCCAGTATGTCCGGGCCTCCGGCAGGCGGATTTTCAGGTCCATGGGCAGGAGTTCATTCAATGGATGCACCCAGTTGACCCAGCCCGCAAGCCAGCGATTCGACGGCCAGTCCGCTTTTGATATCACCACGAACGCGCTTTGAGTCGAATCCACTTGCGCGAACACGAGATCCGTCTTTTCCGGCTGGGGAAATTTTTGTTTGTCGACGAGAAGGGGTTTCCCCGGAAAGTTCTGCCACAGGCCCCGATGCTCTCCCACCATGCTTCCTTGCAGGGTCCGAATCGGACCCGGATTATGGAAGTAGGCCGGCAAGCGACTCCGAAAAATTTCGTCGATCTGACCTTCGGACTGGAGACAGCCCTGCGTGCGCCCCGGGTCGACATTCAGGGGACTGCCGAGCTTCTCGGCGATCTCCGCCGCGAGCCGTTGCACGACGATCGGAGCAAGATCGCCGATAGGAAACACCAGGCGTTCCAACGAAGCCTGATCAAGGCCCACCAGCAGATGACTCTGATCGGAAGCCGGATCATTCGCCCGGCTCAACCTGCAGAAGCCCGCACCCGGATCCTTGGATATCACTGCGCCATGACCGGTCGCGACCCGCCTGATGCCCTTGGTTTCGGCCAGCC